>Ga0256846_1000187_pt1 | contig 27117 bp, 25 predicted proteins | sample TevniametaG_FD_189098 | JGI IMG/M metagenome (GOLD analysis project Ga0256846, IMG submission 189098) | Tube worm associated microbial communities from hydrothermal vent at the East Pacific Rise, Pacific Ocean - Tevnia | ecosystem: Host-associated > Annelida > Integument > Unclassified ...
CCTCTTTCCACCACATATGTTACATTCATGGTCGCAATGGGTACCTCCTTTTCCGACAGGGCATGGGGACTTGACAGTGCCGTTTACAGAGTCGCCGGAGTTTTTGCCGTTATCGGAGGATGGTTTATGACCGCATTCGTTGCTTTTCTTGTTTCGGGATTTTACGCCTTTATACTTTTCAAATTCAGAGTATTCGGTTTTATCATATTACTATTCATAAGTCTCGGTATGATATACCGTAATCATTCCATACACAAAAGAAGAGAAGCGGAATCTAAAGAGATGGAAATATTCAATCTAAAAAAAATCAAAGATATTTCATATGCAACGGATACAACTCTAAAACATGCGGGTCTATTCTTAAAAAAGGTTTCTGAAGTTTTAAAGAAAGGATTTGACGGTGTTGCAAAAAAAGATCGTTTCATACTTAGAAAAGCAAAAAAAGAGGCGAAAAAAAACAACTATACTGCAAATATAATAGCTGCAAATATCTTTAAAACATTAAGGTTGCTTCAAAAAGAGAAGGAAGGATATTCAAAAGATTTTGCCCTTGCAATAAATTCACTTCAGGGAATTGCCGAATGTCAGAACGATCTTATAATAAGAGGATATCTGCATGTGGAAAATAATCATATGGGTTTGATGGAAGTTCAACTTAATGAATTAAATGAAATTAGAGAAGCTCTCTTTAAATTACTCGATGATTCATATAATGCATTGATGAATAAAGATAAAAAAGTTTTAAATAAAATAAAATCAAACAAATATAAGATTGATAAATTAATTGATTTATTTGATAAAAATCAGGTTGAGAGAATAAAGGATGAATCTTCCAAAACACGTCTTAGCATACTTTTTTACGGTTTCACGAGAGATCTGTTAAGGATAAAGAATCATACTATAAAACTTATTGAAGTTTTTTCCTCCATTCTAGACAGCCGCAAAAAACAATGATCTGTTTTTATTTTTATTTATTAAAATATCAAACATAACGGAGACAAAATGGGAAAAGTAATAGCTGAAGTAACGGTCGTTCCGTTGGGAACATGTTCCACATCTTTAAGTGATTATGTCGCTGATGTTGAGAGAATTCTTGAAAAATATCCGCAAATCAGAAAACAACTCACACCAATGTCAACAATACTTGAAGGAGATCTTAACCTTATATTAAAGGTTGTTTTGGAAATGCATGAAAATCCTTTTCTTTCCGGAGCGAAAAGAGTGTCTACAAGAATCTCCATAGACGATAGAAGAGATAAAAACGCTACAATGCAAAAAAAGATAGAATCGGTAAAATCAAAGATTTAAAATAGTGTCCCCGCCTTTTCTAATTAAAAGTTTTAAATCTTTTAACACTTAAATCAAAAAATTAAAGGGGAAGGATTCTCATCCTCCCCCAGTTTCACAATTAATATTAAATTTCGATTAGCTTAAATTTACTTGGATGGAAGTATCTTATACATTCCCGTTCCGCATTTTGAACAAACACCTTTCATAGCGGGTCTTCCGTTCTTCATAGTAACTCTTTGAGCATCTTTCATCTCTGTCTTTGCTTTACATTTTACACAATATGCAATTTCTGCCATTTTTCACTCCTTTGTTTTTTTTAAGAATATATCAAATATTTTCTATAATTTCAAATTTTTGTAAAGTATAAATAAAATATTTTCAGCTTAAAACATAAATATCGTTATGAAATTCTGATTTTAGGTCAAGAGAAACGAAATTTATGATATAATTTTTCCTATAAATTCAGGAGCAAATATGGCAACTAATTTTAACGATGAAAAAGAAAAATTTTATATAACAACACCTATATACTATGTTAATGATATTCCACATATCGGTCATGCCTACACAACAATAATGGCTGATGTCATAAAAAGATATAAGAAACTCAGAGGATTTAATGTATTCTTTTTAACCGGAACAGACGAACACGGTCAGAAAATCGAAGAAAATGCAAAAAAAAAGGGGATCTCTCCCAAAGCCCTCGCCGACAGCGTTGTTGTCAGATTTAAAGAGTTATGGAAAAAACTTAACATTGATTATGATAAATTCATAAGAACAACCGATGATTACCATATCGACGGAGTAAAAAAACTTTTTAAAAAGGTCATGGATAAGGGTGATATATATCCGGGTGATTATGAAGGACACTATTGCATATCATGTGAAAGTTTTGTTACTGATATGGCGGAGAATACTCAAAACGGAAATAAAGTATGCCCCGATTGTGGCAAAGAGACTAAAAAAGTTACCGAGAAATGTTATTTTTTCAAACTATCCGCTTATCAGGATAAACTTCTTGATTTCTATAAAAACAATCCCGATTTTTTATTTCCTGCTTCCAGAATGAACGAAGTGAAATCTTTTGTTGAAATGGGTTTAAGAGATCTCAGTATCACAAGATCAACTGTTGAATGGGGTATTCCGGTTCCGGATGATGAAGAACAGACGGTCTATGTCTGGTTCGATGCACTTACAAATTATATAACTGCCGTAAATTACGTTGATGAAAATGAAAATTTTAAAAAAATGTGGCCGGCGAATCTTCATATAATGGCAAAAGACATACTTAAATTTCATGCGGTTTATTGGCCGGCTTTCTTAATGGCTGCCGATCTGCCTCTCCCCGACAGAGAACTTGTTCACGGATGGTGGTTAAAGGATGACAAAAAAATGTCAAAATCCACAGGGAATGTTCTCGACCCTAATATCCTTTTTGAATTTTTCAATTCTGATGCAATAAGATATTTTCTCATGAGGGAAGCCCCGATTGGTTCGGACGGTAATTTTTCTCACCAGGGTTTTGTTAATCGTATCAATACCGACCTCTCAAATGACTGGGGAAATCTTGTCTCAAGAACAACCGGAATGATTGAAAAATACTTTGATGGAAAGATTGATATCAATCCTGCATTTGATAATAATGACAATAGAATTAAAGATTTGTATTCCGATACACAAAAGGATGTTTTTGATTTTTTTGATAATTATAAATATAACAGGGGAATTGAGAGGATTTTTGAATTTATTTCGGAATTAAACAAATACATTGTAAAATCAAAACCCTGGGAAATGGCAAAAAAAAGTTCTGAGAAAAATAAACTCGCCGCTGTTATGATCACTCTTGCAGACGCGATATTAAGTATAAATGCACTTCTCGCCCCCGTTATCCCCGAAACTTCCGGAAAAATAAAAAAGATATTTCCGGATAATATTGAAGGCTTCGGTTGGAGAGAGCTGAAAGGCACTATAAATATCGGTAAATCTTTACAGCTTTTTCCGAGAGTTGACTTGAAAGTTTTTCTCAATGAAACAAACGAAAATTCAGATGATAAAAAACCAGTAAAAAAGAAGGAGGAAAAATCAAAAATGGAAGAAGGATTGATCGGTTTTGAAGAATTTAAAAAAGTCCAAATGGTCGTTGCACTTATAAAAAGTGCGGAAAAGATAGAAAATGCCGATAGATTGTTGAAACTCGAAGTCGATACAAAAGAAGATCAACGCACACTCGTTGCAGGCATTGCCCAATATTATAAACCGGAAGATTTAGTCGGTAGAAAAATTATTATTGTAAAAAATCTTAAACCGGCAAAACTCAGAGGAGTGTTATCACAAGGGATGATCCTTGCAGCATCGGATAAAAACGGAAGACCTTATATCCCGATCATTCCCGATGAAACCCCTGTCGGAGCAATTTTAAAATAGGAGGTCTTATGACAGAAGCAAACAGTTATTACGATGGTAAAGTTAAAAGTCTCGGTAATAAACTTAACGAAAAACCTTTCACGGTTGGAGTTATGGAACCCGGTAATTATACTTTTAAAACTTCAACAATTGAGATAATGGAAGTTATTCACGGTGAAATGGAAGTAACACTTCCGGGGAAAGAAAGCAAATTATTTAAAAAAGGGGATACTTTCAGAATTGAGAAAGGTGAAGAGTTTAAACTTACAGTTTCAGCTCCCGTATGCTATCTTTGCCTATATCTTTAAACTGATTATTATTTAAACATCGGTCTGACAAGTGCTGAAAATGCAATTATCATAAGTATAATCTCCATAAAATACACAAGCTTTTTCTCACTTAATCTATCTCCGAGTTTTAATCCGATCCAGCTTCCGATTAATACTGCAGGAATCATCTCTAATGAATGAATAAAAGGAATTATAAGTTTTTTCCCGAATACAAATCCCATAGTGATGATCTGGAAGGGAACAAAAGTCAAAGATAATGCTAAGATCATTGCTCTCATTTTTTCATTTTTCCATTTATGAGAGAGAACCCATAGAACAACGGGAGGACCTCCGATATTTGCAAAACCGTTTAAAATTCCCGATAAAAATCCGGCAAAATAACCCCATTTGGGAGATATATCCCTTTTCTTACCTGATAGCCCCGACCATCTTAATAAGAGTGTTATAAATATTGCAATACCGATTATCTGCTTTACTGTATCTCCGGAAAGAAAAGATGCTTTGTAAAGAAAAAAAATACCTATAGGCAATCCGGTTATTCCGAATAAAAAAAGAAACTTTATCTCCGACCATTTAAAATAATCTTTAAAATATTTTACCGCTATAATTTTTTGAATTGCCGATCCTGTCACAACCGTTATAACAGCAGAAGGAAAATCAAAATTAAAAAAAAGAAGAAGAGGAAGAACAAGAAGACCGAAACCGAAACCGGCATAACTTTGTAATAATGCACCTAATAGAATTGCAATAAAAGTTTTAATAAAAAGCAATAGACTCAAATTACCGGTTTAATCCTGTTTTTCTTTCACTATAACATCAAACCCTTTTTCCGATAGAATATTTTTTTGATTTTCCGTTAAATTCCTTGATATATAATTATCGGAAATAACTTTATAATAATCACCTTCAAATATGATCTTAAAAATATTATCTCCTGATATTTCATTTATTTTAAATAACAACGATTCTGCATTTTTTATATCTCTGAACGCACCAGCCTGCAAATAGTAGATCATCTTCCCTACTTCCTTCTTACCTTTAAATTCAATTTTTCCCGAGAGAGAATACTCTTCGGGTTTTACAATTCTTAATGCAACGGGTGCAGTCCCAAGCTCATCAATCCCAAGTATTCTTGCAGCTTCATTTGAAAGGTCTATGATTCTCTCTTTCACAAAAGGTCCCCGATCATTTATTCTCACAAGAACTTTTTTTCTATTATTCAGATTTTCCACTTCAACAATCGTATTGAAAGGTAGTTTTTTATGAGCCGCAGTCAATTTATGCATATCATAGATCTCTCCGTTGGATGTTCTTTTCCCATGGAATTTATCTCCATACCATGAAGCAATACCGATCTGATAAATATCATTCTTTTTTACGAAAGTACTATTTTGAGAAACAGATTCCGAGGATACACTTTTTTTTGGAGTGGTTTTTACTTTTTTTTCAGAAAAATAGCATCCGTATAATGAAAAGAGAAATAAAACAGGTAAAATTTTTAATGTTTTATTAATATATGTCATATTTTTATTATATCATTAATCAAATATGGTTTAAATCATATATTTCTCTTGACAACTCCGATTGCAGATGATAAATTTTTTTTATGGAAAACGGAGAGAGTAAATTTAAGGAGAACAATCGTATAATCAGGGAAGAGACAAAAAAAACGATTTTGATCAGCTTTGCAATGGTAATATCTGTTGTCATATATGCATTAATCCCGATTCTATTATTAAAAAACAGCACTGTTAAATTATTCGGAATTAAATATGCCACTATCACCAATATTTATAATGCTTTCAACATTCTTGCAATAATGATAGTCATCTCAATTTTAACGGTTCGAAAGACAATTTATTACTCTCCGAAGTTTGTTAAAGATTCAATGTCTTTAAAAGATATCCTAAAAACATGGAAAAAACTTGATATTATTCTTCTGGGACTTGGGGAGTCCGTTTCAATTTTAGGCATCATTATATCTTTCATGGGTGTCCCTTTCAACAGAACATTTCATTTTTTTGTAACTTCCGTCTTAATTATTCTTATTGTAATGCCGGTAAATTGGAAAGTGAGAGATAAATTGAAAATACTTGAAAAACAGCGTGATCTCTATTTTGACTTTTGATTTTTTACAAATCTTCGATGATTCTGCTGTGAAATTTATTAAAAGATATATTATAGTTAAATTCCTGTTTGAAAAGTTCCAATTAGTATTATATAATTTTTTAGGAGTATGAATATGAAAAAAAATGTATTATTGGTTGAATATGATTCTCCTACGATTGAGAATATTAAAGATATTTTATCTTCATCTGTTTTTGAAATTTCCATTGCTAGTGAAGGTGATGTTGCTAAAAAATTAATAAAGAAGAAAAAATTCGATCTTCTTATTTGTGCTGCAATGCTGCCTAAATTTCACGGCTTCGAGTTATCCAAATTCTCAAAAGAGACTAATCCCGATTCAAAAGTTATTGTAATCAGCGGTGTATATAAAGGTACCGAATACAGGAATAAAGCAATAAGTGAATATCAAGCGGATGAATTTATAGAAAAACCTTTCAACGACACAACGTTTTTTAATTCAGTATTAAATCTTCTTGAGATTACCAAAGACGATGTGGAAGGTAAAACTGATCCTGGCACTACACAGATTCCTGTTTTTGATACAAAAAAAATCAAAACTCCGTCCGGCGATTTTATAAAAAATCAAAATAAATTATCTTCAGAAGATATTTTCGGAGACTTGATTGACAATGTTGAAAATATTCCGGAGCATAAAATAGAGCTTGATAAAGAAGATTTAACTTCGGACAAAGGAATGAGCAACTCTGTCAAAAAAGAAGCTGATAAAAAAGCTCAGATAACTCAGATTTTATCACGTGAAGCCTTCGAAAAAACCTCCGGTAAAAATAGCATAAGAAAAATCAATGACGAAAAGATCAATATTGATCTTAAAGATATAATTAAAACTGATACCGGGAAAAAAGATAAAAAAGCAGAGAAAAAGATCGAAGAAGATATTATGAAAAAATTTGAAGAGACTCTTTCAGGTCTCGGGATAAAAGATCATAATGTTATAAAAAAAGAGAGTGTAGAAAAAACCGTTGAGCCTGAGGTTATTAAAAAAGATAAAAAACCGCAGAAAAATTATAAACCTGAAAAAGAGAATAAAGATCAGAAAAAAAATGAGATAGAAGGATATGAAATATTGGGACTTATTGCCAGAGGCGGCATGGCGGAAATTTATAAAGCAAAAAAGAGAGGAGTACAGGGATTTGAAAAAATACTTGCAATAAAAAAAATTCTTTCAGGTTACGGAGATGATGACAAATATATTGAAATGTTTGTTGACGAGGCAAAGATAGCATCCGAATTATCTCACCCTAATATTGTCCAGATATATGATTTCGGTCAAAAAGATAATTACTATTTCATAGCAATGGAATATGTCGAAGGGAAAGACCTTCGACTTATTCTTCGTAAATTATCCGAAAAGAAAACCAAATTAGAAGAATATATTTCAATTTATATTTCTCTAAAGATTCTTGATGCATTAAGTTATGCTCACTCTGCAAAAGACAAATACGGAAATAACCTTGAGATCGTCCATAGAGATATTTCTCCTCCGAACATTCTTCTTTCTTATACCGGAGAAGTGAAAATAACCGATTTTGGAGTTTCTAAAGCTTCCAACAAGCTTCATCAGACACTTTCAGGTGCTTTAAAAGGAAAACTTTTATATATGTCTCCCGAACAAGCAAAAGCCGATAAAAATATTGATAAAAGATCTGATATATATTCCGTAGGTGCAATTTTATTCGAACTGTTGACCGGACAAAAACTATTTAAAGGATCTTCCGAAATAGAAGTGTTAAAAAAAGTTCAAGATGGAAAGATAACACTTCCTTCGGAGTTTATTCCGGACATTGATCCTGATCTCGAAAGAATAATTCTTAAATCTCTTGAAATTAATAAATCAAAAAGATACTCAAACGCTGCGGAAATGAGCAAAGATCTTGAAGCATATTTATATAAAAATTTCAACCACATACCCACACCCATTCATATTAATGTTTGCCTTTATGATCTTTTCAAGGATGAAATATTAAAAGACGGTATAAGAGTCAATCTCAGTCAGATTCCTTTTGAAATAACAAGAATAACAACAAAAGAAGAGATCGAACATCCGGTAAAAGATCTAAAAAAGAGTCGGGAAATTAATCTTGTTTCGAGTGATAATCCACCTGAGCCTCCCAATATTATAAATTTACCTACCGAAGATGACGGAGATGAAGAGGTTTTGCCTGAATCAATTGATGTTAAATCAGAACAGAATGAACCTGAAAAGTATCCGTCGGATACTCCGGATGAAAAAGATGTTACTGAATCTACAATTGATTTATCTTACGATAACAAAAAAGTTAATGAATATAATAGTTCAAAGAATTCGATTTCACAGATCCCCGAATCACTTAATATTGAAAAATTTAAAAAAAAGAGAGTTGTCAGACCAATTTTAGTTCTCCTATTTATAATAATTGCAGTTGCTGCAGGAATATATTTTCTTTCCAATAGTTTTAATAACGATAATTCCGATTCGGTTGATCTAAATCCTCCTGAAGTAAAAAAGTTTGTAGTAGATAAAAAAGATGATAAACTTACTGATTCCAATGGTCTTCCCAATTCTTCCAACCCTGATATTAACAGCAGCGGACAAACCTTGGACAGTACTCTTAATACCGATAAAAACATGGGAATAATTCCTCCTCAGACGACTGATAATTTAACCGGAGAATCAGATAACAAATCGGTAATTAAAGATAAAAATCAGAATGAGATGACTCCTGAAGAAAAACTTAAAGAGGAAAAGAAAAAACAGGATGCAATAAAGAAAAAGAAAGAGTTGGAAAAAAAGAGACGTTTAGCCTTAGATAAGAAGAAGAGAGAAGCAGAAGCTGAAAGAATAAGACTTCAAGAGGAAGCAAGAAAGAAAAAAGAGGAAGACGACAGATTGCAAAAGATTGAAGATGAGAAGAAGAGACTTCAGGAAGAAGCTGATAAAAGAAAGAGAGATGAGGAAGCAAGAAAAAAACTCATAGCGGAACAAAACAGAGCAAAACCCGGTCAAATAGTTTCTTTGGGTGAAGTTGACAAAAAACCGGTTGCCATCTCAACTCCTGCTCCTGTTCTACCGAGAAGTATCAGAGCCGGTTCCCGTAGTAATATACTTGTCAGTTTCCTTATAAATGAGATGGGATCAATTGAAAAAGTGAAATTAATAAGAAAATCTGAAAAAAACAGTGTAAATAGTATAATTAAAAGAACAATTCTTAAATGGAAATATTCACCTGCGATTAAGGATGGAGTTAAAGTTAAGGTTTGGAGAACTATTCCACTAAATATAAAATAACATAAGGAGATTAACTATGGAAAAAATGAAAGAAGAGGCTAATGTTTTTTATGAAAATGCATTAAAGGAATCAAAAAAGCAGATCGAAATAATTGATGCAAAGATCGATGAGGAACTTGCCAGAGTTAAAGAGACGATAAACGGACTTCAGGAGCAGAAGAAGGCAATAAGACAGATATATGACGGTGCTGCATTGGTTCTTGGTGTTAATAATGAATTTGAAGAAGAAGGTAAAGATAACAGTTAGTTGATGAAATTTTATGAACTATGAAGAAGCCCTGCAATATCTTGACAAGATTAGAGAATACGGAGCAAAATTAGAGCTTAATAATATCCAAAAGATCATAGATAATTTCCCGTTTGACTTAAAAAAAAAAAAATTCATTCAAGTTGCAGGAACTAACGGAAAAGGTTCAACTTCACATTTCATTACATCAATTCTTATAAAGAACGGATATACTACCGGTCTTTTTACTTCACCCCATCTTCTTAATATCAGAGAAAGAATAACAATAAACAAAACTTGGATTACTAAAGATGATTTCGCACAAGCTCTTGGAAATGTAAAAAATCTGTCTGAAAAATTATTGGATAAAGGTTCCATTCAAAATCCCCCTACCTATTTTGAACATCTTTTTTTAACGTCCCTCTATTATTTTTGTATGAGGAATGCCGATTTCATTGTTCTTGAAGTTGGGCTTGGAGGAAGACTTGATGCTACATCAACGATCACTCCTGTTGTTTCAGTCATTACAAATATATCCAAGGACCATACAAAAACACTTGGTCCTAATATAAAAGACATTGCCGCAGAAAAAGCAGGGATAATTAAACATAATGTTCCGGTTGTTGTAGGTTCTCCTCCCAATTCGACTGCAGCAAAAGTAATTAAAAAAATAGCGAAAAATCTTAATGCACCTGTCTATTTTGTTTACGGTAAAAATTCAAATCTGGATTATATTACCGAGGACAATCACTACCTTGTAAAATATTCCTACAGAACGGAAACATTTACCTTTAAGGTATTATTAAACGGAAGACATCAGATCGACAATGCAAACACTTCACTTATGGTTTCCATACTCTTAAAAGAACAGGGAATAGATCTTAAGAAAAAAAAGATTTTTTCCGGAATAGAATCTAATTTTGTTCCGGGAAGAGTTGAAATATTTTCAAAAAACCCTTACATTATTATTGATTCAAGCCATAACGAAGAGAGTATTAAAGCCTTGAGTGAATTTTTAAAGGAGAAAGGTAAAAAAGGAATGACTCTTGTCTTTGGTGTATTACGCGATAAAAATTATAAAAAAATGGCTGATTATCTTAAACCATATGTGGAAAATATAATTCTTACCGAACCAGATTCCAAACGTGCTCTACCCGCGGAAAAACTTATCTCACATTTTAATGGGAAAAATACGGTTATTATAAAGAATTATGAAGATGTTTTAAAAAAGGCAAAACTTTTTAAAAATGATATTTTGATAACAGGATCTTTTTATCTTTCAGGTAAAATGAAAAACCTGTTATCCGGAGGAATAATCTAATGGATAAAAGTAAATTTATTGAAATTGAAGGTAAATATAATGATCTTAAATTACAACTCGAACAGGGATTAGTTGATCAAGAAGAGATGAAAACAAAACTGAAAAAACTTATGTTGAGAGATGAAAACGGCAATTACTGGATGATCGGAAGTAACACCGGGAAATGGTACATCTATGATGGTAAAGAGTGGAAGGAAAAGTTACCCTATTCCGAGGATAATGATCTTTCGATGACGCAGCAATTCTCCCATGAAGAAAGCAAACCGACCTTAGATAATATGGGAAATAAAGATGAAGAAAATATAGAATTAACCGAAGACTACAGCGATAAAGATGAATCTTTTACCAAGACCGATGAAAAAATTGATGAAAAAGATAACATAAATGAAATAAATCTTGAACTTGACAGTTCCGCAACAATTATTAAACAGGATGAAAAGGGTATAAATGAACTGAGATCAAAGATTTCAGATTCATCTGACGAAAGTGAAAAACAAGTTATCTCGTCCGAAACCGGTGAAGAAAATGACGATGAGAATGAAGATAAAATGTCGAGTTGTATTGTCTGCCAATCTAAAATACCGTCTTATTCTGTTTTTTGTAGTTTTTGCGGTGCAAATCAGAAAGAACTCGGATCAAAAAAGAAAAAAAGTATCAATATGATGACAATAACTTCAGTCCATTTAATCTCACTGATCTTTTTCATGGGAGGATTAGGACTTATTTTAGGAGTGATCTTCGGAGCGTCTTTCGGCATCTTTAATATATTCAATGATTTTCTCAGCCATTTTCCACAGATGCTGATTGAAACAAGAGGTAAAATCCAGGGTGGTTTAATATTTTCCGCACTCGGAGGAATAACCGGATCCCTTTTCTTTTCCATCTCCTCGTTGATTTTGGGATTTATCTATAACTCCATAGCATACTTTTTCGGAGGAATAAAAATAAAAACAAGGTAATCTGTTGCAATGGAAATTATAACTGATCTGAATTTTTATAAATTGATCGTCTCTATCTTTATTCCTCTTCTATTGATTTATATTGCATTAATTCTTATTAAAAAGAAATCAAAAAAATAAATTTTTCAATTAATTTGAGACTCTATCGCATTTACAGTCTGTTCAGCAATCTCAAGTTCCTCGTTTGTCGGTATAACCATAGTTTTAACCTTTGAATTTTCCTCTGTGATTACGCCCATTTTCCCGAAAGTATCATTATTTCTTTCTTTACTGAATTTTATACCGAGATAATCCATATCGGTTAAAACCTTTTCTCTTACCAGAAGATCTCTTTCTCCGATTCCTGCAGTAAATATAAGAAGATCCAGGCCGTTCATGGCTGCAATATAAGCACCGATATATTTTTTTATTCTATATGAGAATATATCAACAGCCAATATCGATCTCTTATCTCCTTTCTCAATCATCTCTTCAACATCTCTCATATCGGAAGATACACCCGAAACACCTTTAATACCACTCATTCTATTCATAATAATATTTACTTCTTCTGCACTTACCCCTTCGCTTCTTTGAATAAATAAGGGGATAGCAGGATCGATATCTCCACATCTTGTTCCCATCATAAGACCTTCAAGCGGTGTAAATCCCATAGTTGTATCGACAGAAGATCCTTTATTAATAGCAGCTATTGAAGAACCGTTTCCGAGATGGCAGGTGATAATCTTTAAATCAGAAAGCTTTTTTCCCAGATATTTTGCTCCCTCTTTAGCAACAAACATGTGGGAAGTTCCATGAAATCCGTATCGCCTTATTCTGTATTTTTCATAATATTCATAAGGAAGAGGATATATATAAGCTTTCTCCGGCATTGTCTGATGAAATGCCGTATCAAATACACCAGCCATAGGTATTCCGGGTAAAAACTTTTTTGTTGCTTCTATTCCGGTAATATTAGGTGGATTATGTAAGGGAGCCAGAGGAATACACTCTTTAAGCGCTTTCATCACATCATCATTTATAATAACTGTACTGCTGAATTTTTCACCTGCATGAACAACTCTATGTCCTACTCCGTATATCTCTTTTTTATCTTTTATTACGCCGTGTTCCTTATCAGTTATTTTTCTTATTATCAGGTCAATTCCTCTCTCATGATTTTCGATATCTTCCTCGATCACAAATTTTTCTTCACCTAAATAATAGGTCAGTTTTGAACCTTTCAAGCCTATTCTTTCGCATAGTCCCTTTGCCATAACAAATTTCTTCTTAAAATCTATCAATTGAAATTTTATCGAAGAACTTCCGGAATTTATCACAAATATCTTCATAAACACCTCTTAAAGTTAAACAGTTAATTATACAGCTTTATCTATTTAAATCAATGGAATTTTACTTAATTCCATAAAAATTTTGCATTTGAAACCCGAGTCTTGCACTTTTAATTCCCTCTAAAATACAATCGGTATAAAATTTGTAAGTGTTTCTAAATCTAAGCTCTTCAAAATGCTGAGGCTGTAAAAATATAGGGATATTATTAACGGAACTATAAAAATCTTTTACAATTTCAACTGTTAAATTTTTATTTACAATCAACTTTATTTCATTAATTTTTTTGTATATCAATGGATTGATTTTGTATCCGTTTACATCTTTCGGTGAAACAGTCATCCAATCTACATCTGTTTTTATATTATGTATTCCGTTGGTCTCAATAGCTACAAATATTTTTTTCTTTCTTAAAAAATTTATAATCGGAAAAATATCCTGCTCGAGAGGTTCTCCGCCCGTAATTACTACTTGTGATATTCCGGGATTCTTTACCATCAATTCTTCAATCTTATCTATTATTTCATCTATAGTGAATATTGATCCGTTTTTCCATGAATATTTTGTGTCGCAATAATCACATTTCAAGGAACATCCGGCCATTCTTAAAAAGACAGACGGAATACCGACCCTTTCGCCCTCACCCTGTGCAGACCAGAATATTTCGCTGATATAAAAATTATCCATTAATAATTTTTATCACTCCTCATATGAAGCCGCTGCATTTTCAGATTCCCATACAATTACTTTTATTACCGGATATTTTTCCTTGATTTTTTTAAAAAAATATTCGGAAAGATTTTCAGCAGACGGAGAAAAATCATATATTTCATTAAGAACCTTATGATCCGGTAAAATTTCTTTTAAAAAGATCTTTAATTTTGTAAAATCGATTGCAATTCCCGATCTATCGAGTTTTTCACCCTTAAAATGCACTTCAATCTCAAATGTATGCCCATGCATCTTTTCACATTTTCCTTCATAATATTCCAGAAAATGTGCCGAAGAAAATTTTTGCTTAACTATCAGAGTCCTTTTCATATTTGCCTTCCTTTTTAAGCCTTACAATAAGCGGATCCGTCATTCCTATCTTTTCAAAAGCTCTGTTTCTTATATCACAGGACGGACATTTCATACATGGAATCTCCTCCCCTCTGTAACATGAAATCGAATAGGAATAATCAGCACCCAACTCAAGTCCCATTTGAATTATCTCATATTTCTTAAGTTTAATTAGAGGAGTTTTGATGCTGAACTTATCACCGGTAATCGATGCCGATGTGCCCTCGTTTATTGCATCTTCCATTTTTTTTGAAAAAATTTCAGTTGTATCAGGATAATCCGGTGTATCAATAAGATTAAAACCGGTTATTATATTTCTTATATTTTCAGATTCTGCTATCCCTGCTGCAAGTGAGAGGAACAGACCGTTTCTGAAAGGAACGTATGTAAAAGGTATCCCGTTACTATCTTTTGAACTCGCAAGTGAATCAGGGATCGCCCTTTCATCATTCAGAAGAGCGGAGTTAAACAGATTCTTTAACGAAAATTTAACATGTTTATAAGGAATAGAGTTCATTTCGCAAATCCGTTTTGCAAACTCAGCCTCAATGTTGTGTTTCTGTGAATAATCAATTATCACTGCAAGAACATAATCGAATTCTTTTTTTGCCCAGTAAAGTGCGGTAGTTGAATCAATTCCACCGGAAAACAGAATTAGCGATCTTTTATTCATCACCATATTTTACTACTTAACTTTCAAATATCAAATACTAATCCATCATTTAACAAGATCTATTTACTTCTTATTTATATAAATAATTATAATAAGACAAGAAGAAATAAATGAATAGTATTTGTTAGATTTAATTAAAAAAGACTTTTAAAAAAAAACTGATAATACTGTTTTTTAAAATTTCCTAAAGGAGTAAAATTAATTTATGCTCAAATTCCATTTATAACATTGCGGTCTGATATTAAATCCGTCCCTATGATTGGACTAATTTCGATTATCACATTAATCAATTTCTAATGTTAATCTCACTTTTTTAAATTCATATTGAGAAAGTTTAATTTTTTTATTTTGAGGTTTATATCAAAATGGCTCCTCGGGCAGGATTTGAACCTGCAACCTAGTGATTAACAGTCACCCGCTCTACCATTGAGCCACCGAGGAACATTTTGTAAAATATTAATATCAAAATTTTACCTTAATGTCAATCTTTTAAACGATTTTCTCTCTTGACAAAAAATAACTTTTAGATTATTCTACTATTTCAAATGCGGGAATGGCTCAGTGGTAGAGCACGACCTTGCCAAGGTCGATGTCGCGGGTTCGAATCCCGTTTCCCGCTCCATTTTTTCGGCGGCGTAGCCAAGTGGTAAGGCAGCGGTCTGCAAAATCGCTATCATCGGTTCAAATCCGGTCGCCGCCTTTTTTTCCCTTATCAATATATCTTACTTCAAGATCAAGTTTCTTGAAATCAAGCCTTTTTAGGCCCCAAAAAGATACCCAGTGATAATAGAAGAAGAGTGCAGGAATATAGAAGAAAATATTAGGTCCCGGCAGAAGTGCCATAATCGGAGTTAAAGGCAATATCATCCCTTCGAATATCATAAATACGATCCGTTTCCCCAACTCCTTCTCAACCCAGAAAATAAATATCTTTCTAAGACGATCTTCACTTGTACTTTTATGACACTCAAGCACTATTTTAAATTTATCTATTTTTGAAATAGCCGACTGTTTTGATATATATTTAATGACACTTGGAAATCTCTTCTCGACTATGTTTATTCCTTTCTGTATCCATCCGGTTTTAGAGTTGATCTTATCAAAACCGACAAGATCAACGGTTAATTTTGCAAGAGATTTTACTTTAAAAGTAATGATCTTTTTTTTCTCAGTTAAGTCCATCTACTATAAATAATTTTCCTTTTGCTTCAGCCGCAATTTTTCCGTTATTATCTTCCAATCTTCCCTCCGCAAAAAGAATATTTCTTTTTTTTTCAACAATCTCTCCGTAAAGTTTATAATCTTTGCCTGTATAACAAGGCTTTTTGAATTTAACATTTATCTCGGCGGTTACGCATGCGATATTATTTCCGGAAGCAGCTTTAACCATCGCTTCATCAAGCATTGTTGAGATTATTCCGCCGTGTATTATCCCCTGCCATCCCTGATAATCACTATCGATATTTACCATCGAAAATGCTCTATCACTTTCAAATGAAAATTTAAGTTTTAAACCTACCGGATTTTTCATTCCGCAGGCAAAACAGTTGTTGTCATCAGTTACCTGTTTCATGATATATATATACAGTAATTCTTCATTCAAGTAAATCTAATGAGTCTTTAAATACTCTTATATTGACATATTTTTCATTAACAAATATCATTATCTTCATGAGTATAGAAGATAAAATAAGATCGGAACTTGTCGGTATATATGCCGACCTTGAGCTTGATGCACTTCTTGAAAATATTGCCGAAAAGATAAAAAAATATCTCGATTGTGAAGAAGCTTCGATATTTCTTTACAATAAGGAGCGGGAGGAGTTATATTTTGAGACTGCAACCGGTTCCAGTCAATCCGAATTAAAAAAAATTATTATAAAAAAAGGAGAAGGAGCTGCCGGATGGATAGCCGAAAACTGTAAAAATCTTATTATAAATGATCCGGGGAAAGACAACAGATTTGAAAATCTCATTGATGAAAAGACAAAATTCAAGACCAAGTCGATTTTGGGTGCACCGATCATTTCAAACAGTGAACTTATCGGAGTCGTTGAAGCTATAAATAAAAGGAGTGATATCTTCTCGGATAGAGACGAAAAAATCCTTGATATTTTTTCATCCTATATTTCTATTCCGCTTCAGAATGCAATCCTTTTCAGAAAAACCGTTCGGGAATCCAAAGAGAAAGGATTACTTATAAAACTGGGAAAAATCGTATCATCTTCATTTGATTATGAAGAGGTTTTTAACGTTTTGAAAAAGATTATCACTGAAAACATCAGTGCAAAAGAGATTAATGTGATGGTTAATTCAACGGGGAAATTATATAAATTATGTGAAAATTCTGATGAAGAAAAATCAGAGAATACCGGTCTTACAAGAATTGAAAAAAATTCGGCAATGTTTCCTTTACGTACAGAAGATAAGATCACAGGATTTCTTGAAATAAAATCCGAATCACCTATTCCGGAATCCTTTATTTCACTTCTTAGAGGATTGTCTATTTATACGGCAATTTCAATAAATAAATATGAGATGTATTGTGAGCTTATCGAAAAAGAGAGAATTGAGAAAGAGCTTCAGATCGCGAGACAGATCCAGCAGTCATTTTTATTGAGTGAAAAAAAAGAGTTGAGAAAGATGGATTACTGCTTTGTCAATATCCCTTCTTCAAAAGTCGGCGGTGACTATTATGATATTGTCAGCTTGGAAAATGAAGATGTAATATTTACTATAAACGATATTGCGGGACACGGCATTCCGGCATCTCTCCTTATGTCCGTATTCAGAACAAACTTTACATATAGAATAAAACGCGATCAGGATATCGCAAAGACAATGCAATATTTAAATGACCTGATTGCTGAAACTACCGAAACAAATCTATATTTAACATCTTTTACGGTAAAGATTAATAAAGAGAGAAAACAGCTCGAATATCTGAATTGTGGTCATAATCCTCAATTTATTGTTAGAGGAAAATCAATTATAGACTTGAACCTCGGAACAACCGTAGTTGGAATGTTCCCGGGTATAGAAACCCCTCTTTACGGTATTGATCTTAAAAGAGGAGATATAATTGTTCTCTTCACTGACGGTGTTATTGAAGAAGAGGATAGAAATGAGAAACAGTTCTCAACAAATAGATTAAAAGAGATTATTTCGAAAAACAGTAAACTTCCTGCCGACGATATAAAAGATATCCTGATCGAAGCTCTTGAAAAACACTCGAGAGGGGATAAATTCAACGATGATATTACATTTATGTTAATTAAAATAGTATAATAATTTAAAGAGAATCCATGGAGAATTATATGATAAAAGCAGTTATTTTCGATCTTGACGGAACATTGGTTAATTCGATCAAATCCATAAGTGATTCAATGAATTTCATTCTTGAAAAATATGGGTTTCCAACTCACAGTGATGAAAAATATAAAATGTTTGTTGGTGAAGGAATGGATGAACTCGTTCATAGAGCTCTCCCCGAAAATGAAAGAAAGAACAGAGATTTTGATGGTTTCATTAAAGAATACAGAGAAATTTACGGAAAGTTTTGGAGGAAAAGTTTAAAACCATTTCCAGGGATCATCTTAATGTTAAAAGAACTTAATAAAAAAAAAATCAGCTTATTTGTTCTCTCCAACAAGAGTGATCATTACACAAAACTTCAGGTTAAAGAGTTATTTGGCGATATTAACTTTCTTAAGGTTGCCGGAGCCGTGGAAGGTATACCGAGGAAACCCGATCCCTCGGCTGCTGTCAGGATGCTCAAAAAGAATAATATCTCTCCTTCTGAGACCGCTTTTGTAGGAGATACGTCAATTGATATTGTTACGGCTTTAAACGGCAATATGAAGCCGATAGGAGTCTCTTGGGGATTCAGGGCAATAAAAGAGTTAAATGATTCCGGAGCTGAAAAGATTTTAAAAAAACCCGCTGATATCTTCTCTATATTATGAATTTGCCATTTTAAGAATATCTTCAATATTCTCAGACTCTTTTATTTTTGCAAATATTTCAGGCCATTTTCCCTGAGCATCTAGAATAAAGTCGATAACTTCTCTTACCGCTCCTCTTCCTCCGTATCTTTTGGCAATATAGTGTGAAATACGTTTTATCAGAGGGTGTGCATCCCCTACCGCCGCGGAAAAACCTACCATACCCATGACTTCCGCATCTCCGATATCATCTCCGATATATGCGACCTCCTCTTTTGTAAGATCATATTTCTCAAGGAGTTCCATCAATGGAATTGTCTTATTAAAAATACCCTCATAATAATCATGAATGCGAAGTTCCTCAGCTCTCTTTCTTACCGCAATTGAAGTTTTACCTGTTATGATTGCAAGCTTCATTCCGGCTAACATGGCAAAGAATACTCCCGTCCCGTCCTTAACATCAAATGATTTTATTACTTCTCCGTCCGGAAGAACAAAAAATCTTCCGTCTGAAAGAGTACCGTCAACATCCATAATTATCAGTTTTACCTGTTTTGCAAGTTCTTTTTGATCCATCAGATCATCTCCGTTCTCCATAAATCATGAAGATGTATAAATCCGTTTAGTTTTTTATCCTTTGTAACAATCAGTGAAGTTATTTTTTTTTCTTCCATCACTTTTAACGCTTCGACGGCAAATCTATCCTCTCCGATAGTGAAAGGATCAGCCGTCATAAATTCGGAAGCTTCACTTTCTAAAAAGTTATCTCCCTTTAAAAAAGCTCTTCGAAGATCTCCGTCCGTTATTATTCCTAAAACATTCAAATTTTTATCTGTTATAATTGCAACTCCGAGTTTTTTCCCGTCAATTGTTTTTATTACATCCCTCATAACCGTATCGGGTGCTGATATCGGTAATTCATCTCCTTTCCTCATACAATCCTTCACTTTAAGAAGTTTTTTACCTATATTTCCACCGGGATGAAAATTATGAAAATCATCTTCGCTGAAATTTTTCATCCTCATAAGCCCCACCGATATTGCATCACCCATCGCAAGCATAAGTGTTGTTGATGCGGTTGGTACCATACCTATCGGACATGCCTCTTTTTCTATTTCACAATTAAGAAATACATCGCTCTCCTTTGCAAGAGTCGAATCAACATTTCCTACGAGAGAGACAATTTTGACACCTATTCTCTTTATAAAAGTTAACAGTCTGACCACTTCAGCAGTTTCCCCGCTTGTCGACAAAGCAAGAATTGCATCTTGTGAATTGATTATTCCGAGATCACCGTGCATCGCCTCAGATGGGTGGAGATATATCGAAGGTGAACCTGTTGAGGTCATTGTAGCAGATATCTTTTTCCCTATCAGTCCGGATTTCCCCATTCCCGTAACAACAATCCTTCCCTTTGTTTCACCGAGAATTTTTACTGCATTTTCAAAATGAGAATCGAGTTTTTTACTTGACTGCAAAATTGAGTTAGCTTCAATTTCAAGTACCTCTTTTCCGGTATCTATCATCTGCATTATCTTACATTATATAACTTTTTCAGCTTTTTTAACAGCGGTTTAAGTTTTTTTATATTAAGAGAATTTGTTCCGTCCGAAAGAGCATTGGGAGGATCGGGATGAACTTCAAGAAAGACTCCGTCTGCTCCTGAAACAACACCGGAAGCAGCAATATTCGGGATAAATTCCGGATCACCGCCGGAAACTTTCCCTTCGGAAGACGGTTTTTGAACAGAATGAGTTGCATCCATAATAACCGGATATCCGAATTTTTTCATAATTCCGATATTTTTAAAATCAACCACCAGATTTCCATATCCGAAAAAAGTACCTCTTTCGGTAAGCATAATTTTATCATTTCCGGTCGACCTTATCTTTTCAATTACATTTCCCATATCTTTTGCCGACATCATCTGACTCTTTTTAACATTGACAACAATTCCGGTTTCTCCTGCTGCAACGAGAAGATTAGTCTGCCTGCTTAAAAATGCCGGAATCTGAACAACAGATAGAATACCTTTAATCTCATCAGCCTGCCACGGTTCATGAATATCGGATATTACCGGAATGTTCAATTCATCTTTCACTCTTTTCAGGATTTTCATTCCCTCTTTTACTCCGGGTCCTCTGAATGATTCTATAGATGACCTGTTGGCTTTATCAAACGAAGCTTTGAATATAAACGGAATATCAACTTCCGCAGCTATCTCTTTTATCCTCTTTGCTATATCCATAATAAAATCTTCACCCTCTATCACACAAGGACCGAGGATGGCAAAAAGACCCTCTTTCGTATCAAATCCACCTATTTTCACAATTTATTCCCTCTCTGCCAGGAAATCTTCCAGATCGGTAAGCCCCATCAGGATTTTTCTCTGATTTTTTAAATTTGGAGCTGAAACAACTCCTGCATTTTCCAGTTGATCCATCAATCTTCCCGCTCTTGCATATCCAATACTCAATTTTCTCTGCAAAAAAGAAGCGGATGCCTGCCCTGAATTTATTATAGTTGAAGCGGCTTCAAAAAACTTATCGTCAAGTTTTTCATCTCCCTTCTTTTCACTATCCTTCTTTACCGGTTTTATAATTTCCGTATTAAATTTGGGTTTTGCCTTTTTAGACAGATATGAGACCACTCTTAGAGCTTCATCTTCAGAAACAAATGAACAGTGTGCTCTTATCAATGTTGCGGATTTCGGCGGCAATACAAGCATATCGCCATGACCGAGTAGCTTCTCGGCACCCATTACATCGATAATTGTCTTTGAATCATTTCTGGAAGGAACGGCAAGTGCTATTCTTGAAGGAAAATTATTTTTTATTGTTCCGGTTATTACATCGACGGATGGACGTTGAGTTGCAAGAATCAAATGTATCCCGACCGCTCTCGCTTTCTGTGCTATTCTTGCCACGTTATACTCTATCTCTTTTGATGATTCCATCATGAGATCTGCAAATTCATCAATTATTATTACTATATATGGAATTTTTTCGAAACTCTCTATCTCCTCGGGAAGTTCCTCGCCCGACTGTTCCATCAGAACAATTCTTTTATTATACTGTTCAAGATTTCTCACTCTTATTACAGCAAGTTTCCTGTATCTTTTCTCCATCTCAAATATTGCCCAGTCAAGAGCATTCTTAGCAAGCCTCGGATTTACGACAACAGGTGTCATCAGATGAGGAAGGGCGTTGTATATTGCAAGTTCCACTCTTTTAGGGTCAATTAATATTAATTTTACTTCATCGGGTGAAGATCGGTAAATTATACTCAATATTATCGTATGTATCGCAACACTTTTACCGCTTCCGGTTGCTCCGGCAATAATAACATGAGGCATGTCTCTTAAATCCATAATGAACACTTCGCCGCTTTTTGTCTTTCCGAGAGCAATTGTTAAAGGAGAACTTGCATTTCTGAACTCCTCCGATTCAATTATCTCTCTAAGATGAATTATCTCTCTTTTTTTATTCGGTATCTCTATTCCAATCGCCTTTTTACCGAGAATTCTGTCGATTCTGATATATTGAGCAAGTGCAACCATAGCAAGATCTTCTGATAAATTCACAACATCTTTTACTTTGACTCCCGAATCAGGAACAAATTCATAAGTGGTTATTACCGGCCCAGGAGTATATTCAAGGATTTTACCGCTTATCTTAAAATCCAAAAGTTTTGCCTGGAGCTCATTTTTCTTCTCTTCAAGCTCTTTCAGATCAATTTTACTTAACTGAGTGGCTGCATCAAGATATGATAAAGGAGGAGCAGAATATATTTCGCTCTTTTCCGAAAATTCACTCTCATTATTAAAAAGCGATAACTCCTCCGGCATTTTGCTCGGCTCTTTTATCTTTTTTCTCTTCTCTTCGAACAATTTTCTCTTTTTTTTCTCTTTATCTTTATCATCACCCTTTTCTACAGTAACCTCTCTGTTATATTTTTTTAATATTCTTTTCTGCCGTTTCCGGTTCATATAACGATCATATTCTTTTTTTACAATTTTACTGAGGAAGATATATATTTTCTTAAAGATATTCACAGTTATTGCAACTATTTTTTTTAAAGAAACTTTTGCCATCATTACAACTGAAATAAGAACAAGCAAAAAAAACAGTAAAAATGTAAGAAATCCTTTAATCTCACTCTGAAAAAACCCGCTCAAAAAATAACCGATAATGCCGCCGGTCTTTATTGAGGACTCTTTAATAACTGAAAGCGGGTGGATAACGGTTATCAGTGATGAAAATGATAAAAGGAAAAGGAGAAAACCTATGCTTTTCGTAAAAATATTATTAATATTGCGGTTTAGAAAAAAATATACGGTCAGGAGAAGTGAATAGAAAACAAATGCCCAAGATGTATATCCGAAAAGGACAAATAGAAATGCGGAAATTTCCGAACCGAGTTTTCCGCCCCAATTTTCAATGGAGGTTTGAAGAGTTGAATGAAAATAGCTGGGATCATAAGGAGAATAGTTAAGTAGGCTGAAGATCAGGAAAACGGAAACAAAGAGAAAAACAATCCCGAAAATCTCATTTCTGAAGGAAAGCTCAAAGGATTTTAACTCTCTATTTTTCCCGTTCTTCATCTGAGACAGTATAATATCGGGCTCACCTTTTGTCAAGGAATCAAAACCCGTTTTTCAATTATGAAATTTCATCAAACTTCTTTAAAACAGTAAAAATTCCCCCTCAACCTCCCCCGAATTCACAGTTAGAATAGTTTTTAGTGATGAGTTTTAGGTTTTTAGTTTTGAGTTCTATATTAAAAGTTAATAACAAGTGCTACCTATGTATTGACACTAAAGTGTTACCTATGTTCTGATCACATAGAGGAATTATTAATTCTCAATTTTGAATTCTAAATTCTTAATTAAGAGATAAACGGTCGAATTGTTGAAGTGTCGAAAAGTCGAAAATGAAGTTACTATTGGTTAGAGGTGAGAGGAGAACTGTGAACTCCACCAAATCCCAACCCCTATATCCTAAATCCAAGCCGAAGGCTACCATATCCCATATCCTAAATAGACTTGTAAGCTCAGCTGTACGCTATTTTTCCCAATCTAAAATGACCTTTCCGCACTTTCCGCTCTCCATCACTTCGAATCCCTTCATGAAATCATCAACTTTATATCTATGTGTAATTACAGGAGTTATATCCAATCCGGTCATGATCATCTGTTCCATCTTATACCATGTCTCAAACATCTCTCTACCGTATATTCCTTTAAGCTGGAGAGCTTTAAATATTATCTTTGACCATTCAACTTTAGTCTCATCGGGAAGAATCCCGAGAAGTGATATTTTCGAGCCGTTGTACATATTATCTATCATTTCATTAAATGCCGATGGTGCTCCGGACATCTCAAGACCGATATCAAAACCAACCATGCCAAGCTCTTTTACAACATCCGATATCTTCTCCTCTTTCGGGTTAAGCACCCTTGTGGCTCCCATAGTTTTTGCAATGTTAAGCCTGTATTCACTGATATCCGATACGACAATATACCTTGCACCTGCAAATCTGCACACTGCAACGGCAATGCTTCCGATAAGTCCAGCTCCGGTTATAAGAACATCTTCTCCGATAACCGGAAAAGAGAGAGCTGCATGAACTGCATTACCGAACGGATCAAATATAGCAGCGACCTCATCACTGATCTTATCGTTGAGTTTAATTACATTAGCTGACGGAATAACAAGATATTCGGCAAAAGCACCGTCCCTGTTCACTCCAACACCTACAATATTTTCACATACATGCTTTTTCCCTCTTCTGCAGTTCCTACAGTGTCCGCATGCAATATGACCTTCACCCGTCACTCTTTCCCCGATCTTAAATCCGGTAACACCCGAACCCATATCCTCTATAACTCCCGAATATTCATGACCTATTACCATTGGAGTTTTGATCGTTCTTTGAGACCATTCATCCCATTTGAAAATATGAAGATCAGTTCCGCATATTGCAGTTTTTTTAATCTTTATTAAAACATCATTTACACCGAAAGAGGGTTTGGGAACATCCTCCATCCACAGCCCTCTTTTCGGCTCTTTCTTTACCAATGCTTTCATTTTTGCCTCTCTTCACTATTTTATTTAATGATGAGTAACATTTCAAGGATGATAACGTATAAATATTCAAACGGCTGAATTTTATCTTGATTTTTTTTTCTTATGCCTGTAAATTATATTTTTTATTCCGGAGAATTATAATGAGAAAAATCTTTTTATTTTTAATATTAACACTTTTTGTATCTGCAATCCTTTTCCCGGCAGCTGCTTCATCATCAGTCGATATCCCCTCGGTAGTATTCAAAGGAGAAACAATCGATCTTAGTAAATTAAATGTAAATGCCAAAGTTTCCGTTGACGGCATACAACTTGATTCAAATAAATTTAAAGTTGAAAAAACAGGGAAAGTTATAATAAAGATAGAAACTGACGGAAAGACGAAAGAGTATACTATTCATTCTATTCCCGGAATACTTACGATCATTCCTCCTCTTATTGCAATCATTCTCGCTATGGTTATGAAAGAAGTCGTCTCATCACTTTTCCTCGGAATTTTTGCAGGATCACTTCTTTTGAATAATTTCAACATCATAAAATCTTTTTTCAGAGTAATAGATAAATATATTGTCGGAGCAATCGCAGATACAAACAGAGCTTCCATAATAATTTTCACACTGATGTTAGGCGGAATGGTCGGAATCATTACAAAAATGGGCGGGGTTAAAGGAATTGTAGAGTCTCTTTCCAGAAAGGTCCGATCTGCAAAGAGTTCCCAGCTCTATACCTGGCTGATGGGGATTTTCATCTTTTTTGACGACTATACAAATACACTTATCGTTGGAAACACTATGAGACCTCTTACCGATAAATGGAAGGTATCAAGAGAAAAGCTTGCATATCTTGTGGACTCAACTGCAGCTCCAATGGCTTCGGTTGCAATAATATCTACATGGATAGGTTTTGAAATATCACTGATAGATCAGTCATTAAAAGCTTATAATGTCGGTTTTGATGCTTATGCACTGCTGCTCTCCTCCATCCCCTACAGATTTTATTCCATACTTGCACTTTTCTTTATTTTCGTAATATTTACAACACAAAAGGATTTCGGTCCGATGTATAAAGCGGAAAAAAGAGCTCGCGAAGGGAAACTGCTCGGTGACAAAGCCGTTCCGCTTTCGGATTTTGAAGCTTCCGGATTGAATCCGTCAAGATATGTTAAACCCAAATGGTTCAACGGTCTTATTCCGATACTTACCGTTATTGTTGTTACTTTTATCGGACTTTATGTCTCGGGGAAATCCATTTTATCCGCTTCGGGAAATTCAATTGCAGCAAAATCATTTTTCGGAATACTATTTTCAAAAACCGGGCTTAAAGATCTCGGAACAATCATTTCAAGTGCGGACTCTTTCAGGGTTCTTCTCTGGTCATCACTTATGGGAGTTTTAAGTGCCGTATTTCTCGGTTTTATTCAGAAAATATTAAAATTAAAGGAAGCCGTCACTTCAATGGTTCAGGGAATGAAATCGATGTTCATGGCAATTCTCATACTGGTTCTCGCATGGTCTCTCGGTGTTGTTATAGTCAAACTTCATACAGCAGACTACCTTGTTTCACTTCTCTCCTCAGGATTCGATCACAGGCTCTTTCCGGCAGTTGTATTCGTTCTCTCCGCCATCATATCATTTTCAACCGGCACTTCATGGGGAACTATAAGTATAATGTTTCCTCTCGTGATCCCGATAATAATAGGTATACTTGCCCAGTCTTCAGACTTAAAACATTTTCTGATCCTAACCATCTCTTCAGTTCTTGCCGGTTCGGTTTTCGGTGACCACTGTTCCCCTATCTCCGATACAACTATCATGAGTTCAATGGCATCCTCCTGCGATCATATTGATCATGTGAGGACACAACTCCCCTATGCGTTAACCGTAGCTTTCATTGCACTTTTACTCGGCATTATTCCGGTATCATTCGGAATCCCATATTTGATTTCTATCGGGTCTTCACTATTAGCGGTTTTTATTATTTTTATTATACTGGGAAAAAGAGTCGATTCTCATACAATAAATCTAAAATAGAGATAAATAGAACTAAACCCCGTCAGAAATACAATTCCTGCCCAGCTTAATAACCTTAGCCATAAAGGCGGGACCGCATATTCAGGCATTC
>Ga0256846_1000188_pt1 | contig 27035 bp, 18 predicted proteins | sample TevniametaG_FD_189098 | JGI IMG/M metagenome (GOLD analysis project Ga0256846, IMG submission 189098) | Tube worm associated microbial communities from hydrothermal vent at the East Pacific Rise, Pacific Ocean - Tevnia | ecosystem: Host-associated > Annelida > Integument > Unclassified ...
CAAAAAACAATCTGGATTAAATCGAAATTTATTACTTGCAATAGTATTTGAATCACCAACCCCTTGCAATCGCAGTCTCCCTTCAACTATATGTTCAAGTCCAATGTAAGGAAGTTCTTCATCTCCAACCTTCCAAGTATCTTTTACAAGTTGAGCAACATCTCCTAATCTATATTTCTTCCACTCACTCATATTAGGCCACTTCTTTAAGTCTCCGAATATTTTCAGGTTTGTGTCTTTGACTCCAAAGAATGTGTTCTGCACCATAATTGTTCAAAGCATCAATATATTCTTCATTTACGGTTCTATCAATATCGTTGATAACCGCTAAACCAACCACCTTTTTCTCTGTTTGTCTTTCCCTTACTTTTTTAATGTCATCCCAAGTGAATAAGAAGTGAGGCAGGTTCATCTTGTTTATAGAATTAAAAGATTTTATTACAATCTCTGTATGCTTGTATGCAATCTGAAAATCAAATGTAAATTCCAAACCGGTGCTTCCCTTGGAAATAAAGTGCGGAGTGTAAATTAATTCCTGTTCATCAAGGTAAGATTTTACATCTTCCCTAAATACAGATGCTACCGTATGCCGAGCCAAAAAGTATAAATCGTTTGTTTCAGAAATTGCTGAAAGCAGATTTAATTTTTTTTGTGGGAAATCTTTTTCGTTTGCTTCGGTAACCAATTCATCATTTATCAGTTTTACTCCATAATTGATAAGAATACGCTCCAGCAACTCTTTTCTTTTAGGTGACCTTGAAATTTCCATTCCGCTCAATTCAAGGTTCCTTAATGTATTTCCGTCATCAGAAAATATGATTTTATTTCCATGTTTTTTTACGAAAATATCCAGCGTATCATTAAACAATCCTGTAAAAGGAGTGCTAATTTCTACCCATTCCGAACCAACACTTTCAGAAAGAACTGTTTTCTCTTTCAAAAAAGCGTAATAATCGTCCATTAGTGTATTTATCCAATCTTTCATAACATCCTCATTTGTGCGTTATATGTTATTTCTGTTATTAAATTTATTCTTTCAAAAAATGCTGTTAACACCAAGGATATATCTCCGTCATTTTTAATGTCCTTTACAGGGAAATCGTCAAATTCCAAAGGAATAGCCCAAACAAGAGGAGAATATCCGTCAACAATGTAATGAATATGTCCGGGATAATCATCTAAAAATATTCCGGCAAACGGCTTAAAATGTTCAGGCACGGTATCTACAATCTCAACAGGATTTTTATGTCTTGAATGATAATCAACTCTCAGCAAACCGTTTTGAGTAGTATCGTCTTGATGATGAAAAGTAATTTTTAGTGCTTTTTTATCACTTTCCTTAATATCAATTAAAAAACTTTGGTCAGGGTCTTCTTTTGAACCCAAAACAAACCGCATTTTAACAGTACCGATAATGTCAATTTGTTTTTTGTCAAGAAAATTATCATTTTCAATAATATGTTTTTCAAGCCCTAATAAATAATTTGCAAATTCAACATCCATTACAGTTACACCTTTTAAATTTATTATAAAGTATTTTAAACCACTCACTCATCACCAGCTCCATTTTTATCTTCTCTTTCTTCAAGCTCCCTTTCAATTTCCTCAATAGCTGGAAGAGTTGATTTATATTCATCGGGCAAAAGTTTTGTGAGTTGATATTCGCTTATGCCCATTGGTTTGGAAATATCTCTCAAAGCGTATTCTACAATAGTTTTCTTTTTCTCTTTACATATTAAAAGACCTATTGTCGGGTTGTCATTTTTCCCTTTTAGCAAATCATCAACGGCAGAGATGTAGAAATTAAGTTTGCCTGTGTATTCAGGTTTAAATTTACCTGTCTTCAATTCAATAACCACATAAGAGTGAAGTTTGATATTGTAAAAAAGCAGGTCTATATAAAAATCTTCATTATCAATAGTCAGTTTGTATTGCTTTCCCACATAAGAAAATCCTTCGCCAAGTTCCAATAGAAAGTCGGTAATATTTTTTATTAAAGCGTTTTCAAGCTCTCGTTCATCATACTTATTACGCAAAGTGAGAAAATCAAAATTATAAGGGTCTTTAAGTGTTTGTTGTGCTAAATCGGATTGGCTGTCGGGCAAGGTTTTACTGAAATTCGATACGGCTTTCCCTGCTCTTGAAAACAAATCGGATTCAATTTGATGAACAAGCACATTTCTTGACAAGCCGTTTTCTATTGTCTTTTGCACATAAAACAGAGCTTTTTCAATGGAATTTGTTTTTGAAATAATAACAAGATTATGTCCCCAAGGAATTTGAAAAATAGGGAACTCATCAAATTGTGCAACAGGCTGTTGCCTTTTTGTATTTTCAAATTGCAAATCAGGCTGTTTAGTAATTCCGTCAACAACTTGTTGGCTTTTTTGTTCTCCAATTTGGGCAACAGCTTGTTGCCTAATTATATTTCCTTGATTCCAAAACAGATACCACTGTTTTATATATTTGATATTTCGATGTGAAAATCCTTTCATTTCAGGGAATTCATCCGTTAAATCATTGCTCAACTGCTTTAAGAAGCCGTCTCCCCAACTGCTGTTTTCTTGTTTCTCCATAATTTCGGCACCGAGTTCCCAATAAAATTTTAAGAGTTCGGTATTTACTTTTACGGCTGCTTTAAGTTGAGCAGAACGGACTTTGGCTTTTAATTCCACAAGCCATTTTTTGTAACCAATATTATTTTTATCGACTAAGTTACTCATCTTTTAACTCAATTTTAGCAAGGTTTTCTAAAATTTGTTCATTCAAAACAGCTTCCTCTATTAACTGTTCTTCAAATACAGCTTTTAGTTTTGTAAAGCGTTCATTAAAATCAAAATCATCTTCTTCGTCAGCCAAACCGACATATCTTCCGGGTGTTAAAACATAATCAAGTTCTCTTACCCGCTCAATACTTGCGGCATTACAAAAACCTTTTACATCTTTGTATGCCCCTAAATCCCCTGAAGGGGATTTTTTAATCTCTTCTTTTATCTTCTGAAGAACATCTTCGATATTATTTTTAATTTGCTCATTTTTAAATCGAATAACCCTATAACCTTCATGTTCCAAGATTTTTGTTCTTTGCTCATCTACCTCTCTTTGTTTTTTGTGAATCTCTCCATCAACTTCAATAATTAGTGATTTCGAAATTGAACAAAAATCAACAATAAATTTATTGATAATATGTTGCTGTCTGAATTTCACACCTAGTTGTATATTCTTGAGTTTATCCCATAATATTTTTTCTGCAACAGTTGGATTTGCTCTCATTTGCTTTGCTTTTTCGCTCAACTCCGCATAAAGTGCAGGATTGGGTGAATTTAAAACAGATGGTGATTTTGCTCCCCCTTTTGGGGGTTGGGGGGCATTTCGCCAATTGTGGTAAGTATCGGCAATTAGTTGTATATCCTCTTTTGATAGTTCACGAGTTCTACGGTTTATCAAATGTCCCATATTCCGAGCATCAATAAAAAGTATCTCATCTTTACGGTCTTTATATTTCCCGTTACTTCTATTGCGGTTCATAAACCATAGAGAAGCGGGGATTTGAGTATTCAGAAACAGTTTAGCCGGAAGATTTACTATGCAATCAACGAGTCCGGCTTCAATAAGATTTTTTCGTATCTCTCCCTCACCTGAAGTTTTAGAAGTCAGCGAACCTTTTGCCAAAACAAAACCGGCTTGTCCGCTTGGTGCAAGGTGATAGATAAAATGCTGTATCCAAGCATAGTTGGCATTTCCTGTCGGGGGCACTCCAAATTGCCAGCGCCCGTCTTTGCGAAGTAAATCACCGCTCCAATCGCTAACATTGAACGGAGGATTAGCAATAATATAATCAGCTTTTAAGTCTTTGTGCACATCGTTTAAAAACGAACCTTCGTTGTTCCATTTTACCTGCGAACTGTCTAATCCTCTAATAGCAAGATTCATCTTACACAGCCGCCAAGTTGTTTGATTGCTTTCCTGTCCGTAAATCGAAATATCATTGAGTTTACCTTGATGTTCGGTTACAAATTTTTCTGACTGTACAAACATTCCGCCTGAACCGCAACAGGGATCAAAAACTCTACCTTTGTATGGCTCTAACATTTCGACCAACAATTCAACAACACTTCTCGGAGTATAGAACTGTCCGCCCTTTTTCCCTTCGGCAAGAGCAAACTCCCCCAAGAAATATTCAAAAACGTGTCCGAGAATATCTGCACTCCGTGCCTTGGCATCGCCCAGAGCAATGTTTCCAATTAAATCAATAAGTTCACCGAGACTTGTCGGGTCTAGATTTTGCCGTGCATATACTTTTGGCAAAACCCCTTTAAGAGATATGTTTTCACGCTCTATAGCATCCATGGATTCATCAACCGTCTTTCCTATTGTCGGTTGTTTGGCATGGCTCTGTAAAAAGCTCCATCGTGCAGAAGGAGGAACAAAGAAGACATTTTCGGCTTTATACTCATCTTTATCTTCCGGATCGGCACCTTCGTATTCACCTTTACCGGCTTTAAGCTTTTCATAAAGTTCTTCAAAAGCATCGGAAATATATTTTAAAAAAATCAGTCCGAGAACAATATGCTTGTATTCTGCGGCATCAATATTTTTCCTTAGCTTGTCAGCAGATTTCCAGAGCTGTTTTTCCAAAGGTTCGTCTGTTTTATGATTATTCTTTTTTGCCATCTTTATTTTTCATTTATGTATTACAAATTTCCAATCAGTATATTTGTACAATAACTCAATAATGATATATGCAAATATAACTAAATGGAAAATATTATATGTCGTTTAAGTACTTTTTTTTGAAATTTTTTATATAGAATAAAATATAAATCACACATATCGTAAATATTGTAAAGATATAATCACAAATATTGAAAGGAATAAATATGAAGGGATTTATTTATTATGACAGCCCTGACTTTCCAAATGGTATTGAATATTCCAATTATGCTGACATTAAGATTCAATTCTTTACAAATAAAGTTCAGAATTTGGGAAACAATGAAAAAATATATGCAATATCGGGCTTTCTTCGCTTCTATAGTTGCTTTACAGCTATTTTTTGAGAAGGTGGTATTGCTTACTCACTTTGTTCGCTTCACGAACTCGCTCTGCCCGGTTCGAACCCACAGTAATAAAAAAAGCAGTGTCGGTAAACACTGCTTTGTAGCGGAGAAGGTGGGATTCGAACCCACGGTACCTTGCGGTACACACGCTTTCCAGGCGTGCCAGTTAAACCACTCCTGCACCTCTCCAAGAATTCAAAAATACGACTTTTTTTGCATTTAATAAAAATAATATTAATTTGTTTCAAAGATATTTGAATGGTTTGTAACTTTCCATATATTTTGTTGTTATATTTATTGAAATGTCTTTTTATTATTTGGTATAGAATTTGTTTAAATAATTGTTTTTATGATATTTTGAGTGATTTATGATAAATAGAAGACAATTTCTTAATTATACGACTGGAATGGCAGTTGCCGCAACAACTCTAAGAGCGGCTAATGGGGATTACCAAGATGATGTGTTTATTTCTACCAAAAATATTAATCAAGAAATTATACCTCTGATTCTTCCAAAATCAATAAAAGCCGGTGATACTATTGGGATAACGGCACCGGCAAGTGCGACAGGTATGTGGGAAATACGAAATTCACTTAGATTTATCAAACGCATCGGTTGCAAAGTGAAAATCGGTAAAACTGTAACATCTTGGAAAACCTCCGATAGATATTTTTCTGCAAGCGGTGAACAGCGAGCCGCAGAATTTATGGAGTTTGTTGAAAATGACGAGATTAATGCTATACTTGCCGCACGTGGCGGATATGGCGTTATGCGTATTCTGCCGATGTTAGATTATGATATAATAAGAAAGAATCCTAAACCGATAATCGGTTTCAGTGATATTACAGCTTTGCTCAACGCAATTTATCAAAAATCAAGAATTGTAAGTTTTCACGGACCGGTTGCGGCAATGAGTTTCAACAGACTTACAGAAAAATCATTTAAAAAAGTACTATTTATGCAAAAGAATGATAATATGCCCTATGAATACTCGCCTGTTGAATTAAAATACAGTTCTGCAACAACTGTTAATCCAGGCGTAGCAAGGGGTAAACTAACCGGTGGGAATTTGTCAATGATTTCCGCTACATTAGGTACCCCCTATGAAATTGACACGAAGGATTCAATCCTATTTATTGAGGAAGTTTTAGAAGAACCATATAAAATTGACAGGATGCTTACACAATTACACTTAGCCGGTAAATTTGATGAATGTAAGGGGATTATACTTGGGCGTTTTAATAATCTTGATAGGAATAAGCCATTTTATCCGGGTTTGCAGTTTTCGGTTAGGCAAATAATAAATCAGATTATAAAACCGCTGAACAAACCAACTGTATTGAATTTTCCAATTGGGCATGGTGGAAATATACTAACATTACCAATAGGTATTTATTCCGAATTAGACGCAAATAAGAAAAAGATTGCAATTCTTGAGCAATCAGTTAGTTTTTAATTATAATAAATTAGTTTTTTCATTTATATTTGAAAATGTTATTTTGTAAAAAAGTAAATTTAATATTTAGGGGTGCAGTATGAGAAGAAGATATTTACTATCTGTTTTGTTTTTTCTGTTTTCTTTAGTCTTTAGTTTTGCAGTAAATGCACAGGCGGTTTTTTCTATTTCCGAAATAGATGCTTCCGAATTTCCAACAATAAAGGCAAGTTTTGTTGCCCTAACTCAAGGAGGTAACAGCTATCCTGATTTACAAAAGAACGATTTTGCGATTAAAGATATGGGACAAGATGTATCGCCTTCCGTGTTTATTGATTGTAAGGATTCGTTGGTGGACCCTGCAATAAGTGTGATACTGATTTTGGACAAAAGCCAATCTATGAAGTATCAATATGAGACAGGAGAAACTCGTTGGGATTGGGTGAAAGAAGGTGCTAAATCATTTATCAATACAATTAATTTAAATAACGGTTCACGTATTGGAATTATAGCTTTCTCCAAATTGGCAGGAATAAAATGTGATTTTACTGACGATAAAAAAGAATTAATTGATTCTATTAATTCTATAAAGGTATTAGGTGCTACCGAATATGACCCCCCTATTCTTGATTACAGGTATGGTGCAGTAAATATGTTCAAAAAGGGTTCGCCAAATACGAAGACAAGGCGTATTGCGATATTTCTCACAGATGGCGACCCGAACCATACACCTTCTGTAGATTCAATAAAGAAAGAATTGAATAATGCAAATATTCAATTTTATGCGATTACTCTCGGTATGCCTATGAATAAGAAATTAAGTGAAATTGCAATTGCCACAGGTGGCAAAGCATTTGCTGTATTTACAAAAGAAGAGTTAAATGAAATCTATAAATATATAGCAGTTGATGTTCAACGAAAAGAGATTTGTACTTTATTTTGGGAGGCTCCTTTCACTTGTACGGAGTTGAGTAGATACCATGATGTAGAAATAACTTTCAAACCACAGAATGTACGGGTACAAAAAAAATACTTTGCTCCACCCAGTAGCGTTGCATATATAGAATTATCAAATCCCTTTCTTGAATTTGGTAATCCTGCGGCAAATGCATCTGTTGATTTGGATTTAACATTAACAGCAAAGAATTCTGATTTTGATTTACGTAATACCTCAATTATTCCTGCAACATTTTTTCAAATTATTGATTGGGATATAAATAGCGGAGCAGGTTCCGACCCACCATTTATTTTAAAGAAAGATTCATCAAGAACAATCAAAGTGAGATTTACTCAGGGAAATACGAAACTATATCGTCAGGCACAGCTAATTTTTGAAGGCTCACCATGCCCGCCTACCGTCCAGCTAATTGGTGGAATAACGCAAATACGTATAGTTAAACCAAATGGTGGTGAGATATATTCGACTTGCGATACTGTTGAAATACAATGGGCAGGAGTGGAATCAAATAAACCTGTAAATTTATCATTCAGTTCAAATGATGGTAAGAATTGGCGTTCAATTGCTAACAATGTACGTGGGTTAAGATATTTTTGGAAACCGCCGTCATCAGGAACAGAATACAAAGTTAGAGCAACAGTCGCCCCTATTTCAAATTATAAATGGGCAAAATCTATTGGTGGGACAGGAAACGAAAACGGTGCAAGTATTGCAGTAACAAAAGACAACCGTTACCTGTATATTACCGGCGGTTTTGAAGGAACTGTTGATTTTGGTGTACGTAAAGTATCAAGTAGAGGTGCTAAGGATATTTTCTTAGCTAAATGCGATAGTGACGGCAATATTCTTTGGGTTGAGACAGCCGGTGGTCCGGGCTATGATTCTGCAAATGCGGTTTGCGTGGACGAAGCCGGCAATGCCTATATTACGGGAGTTTGTTTTAATAATTCCAAATTCGGTAATATAACTCCTACAATACCTATTCAAGGATTGTCTAATTGCTTTATTGCCAGATATTCTCCAAATGGAGGGACACCTGCTGTACAACTTATAGGTGCAAATAGTACTTATACATCATTCCGTGCCGGTGGAAACAGAATACGATTTCGCGAGGCAGAAAAAGAAATTGATATACGCGGAACATATTTAAATGCCGTACAATCATCTTATGGATACTCACTTCCAAAAGTAACAAGACCAACGGCATTTACAGCAGTAATGAAATCCGATTTAACATTTGTTACCGTTAATCGAGGTGGGACAAACTATCCGGATTATTCAAAAAGGTACTCAATTGATTCTGATGGGAACAGATATAATATCGGCAACTATACTAATGATATTACGTTTGGTACTTTTTCATTTACTAGTGCAGGTGGACAAGATATATTTGTAAATAAATTTGGAGGCACGCCCGGAAGTAAAGATATTTCTGATGATGTATTTTCAGTTGTTTCGCCTGTGATTAATTTTGCTGTTAATAGTGTGTTATTTGAAGAAACTCTTCTTGGTGTGGCTAATGATACCTTATTAAAAAAGCAATTATGCAATATCGGAACATTGCCGGTCGAAATTACTGCTTATAATTTTTCGGGCGCAAATCCTGATGATTTCAAATTAACATCTAATCCTATTTCAATAGTCTTGAAGCCCGGGGATTGCATTCCTCTGGAAATTGTATTTCAGCCTACAGACATTGGAGCAAGAAGTGCAAAACTCGTTATTTCGGCTACTTGTTCACAAGATATTGTTCTCGACTTATCAGGTGATGGCGTTTGTGGTGGCGAATCAATCTCTGAAATTGATTTCGGTAGAATTAATTTATCTTTCAAAAAAGATAGTATTGTTACTTGTATATTTAAGAATACTAATCCTACAACTGTAACGGTAAAACCAAATTTGTCCGGAGCAAATGCAGGAGATTTTTCAATTGACCAATCATCATTCTTTGTCGAATCAGATAGCTGTTTGAAATTAACTGTTAGTTTTACTCCATCGGCAGCCGGTCAAAGAACTGCCGCTGTTGAGTTCCAACTTCCTAACGGTTGTATCAATCCGGTTACTACTTTAAAAGGTTTTGGTGTTGTAACTGAATTATCGCTCAACTCTATTCATTGGGGAGACAGACGAGTGAAGACATCTAATGATTCTGCGATAATCATAAGAAATACCTCAATATTGCCGGCAAAAATCGATAGTATTGCTTTTAGTACAAAACCCGGGAATGAGTTTACATTACTAAATTCACCAACATTACCGTATAATATTCCTGCAAATGATTCGCTTGTGTTGAAAGTTAATTTTACACCGCAGAACGAGCAGTTTTATTCAAATAATATAAATATTTATGCACAGGGTAATGCAACACCGCTTACATCAACAATTGACGGGAATGGAATACTGCCCAAGATATTAGGTACTTGGATTTGCGATACTGCTACAATACCGGGTAGTACATCAATTGCAGAACTTGTTATTGAAAATCCTAGTAAAACAGCTGATTTGAAAATATATAAAATTAATTTCAAGTATAGTTCAAGCGAGTTTACTTGGGTATCAGGTCCACCACCGACAAATGAGATTATACCAAAAGAAACAAAAAAGACTTATTATGTTACGTTTGCCCCTACCGGAGCAGGTACTCGTTCTAATCTGATTGAAATAAGTCATGATGCAAAACCGGGACCTGATATTGCACCTGTTGCCGACACGACTGTTGATGTACTTTGCGATGGATTAGGTCTTACCGTACCCGATACGCTTAATTTCAAAGGGGTACTTATTTGCGACAATTATTTAATGGAATTGAGACTGGAGAATACAAGTTGGCAAAAATCAATAACAGTAAAAGATGTACAAATTACAGGCGAAGGTGCTAAATATTTCTCTATTAATTTTGTAGATAGCTTGCTTGTCCCTTCTGGTAATTTCAAAATACTTACAGTAACATTTGCTCCGGAAACAATAGGAGAGCAAAAAGCGAAATTACTTCTTAAAACTTCTGTTGGCTATAATGTGTCAGTTGATTTATTAGGAATAGGTGAATATCTTTATTATTCTGCTGATAATCAAGAGTATGAAATAGAACCCGGATATATAGTGAAAATACCTGTAAGACTGCGCGTTAATGAACTTGCTAAACAAACTATTCCCGAATTGAAAATGCAGATTGCATATAATAGTAAAATGCTTAGGTATGACAGAATTAAATACAATGATTATCCTAATTGGACTTGGGACAATCCTGTTTTGAGCAAACCCGGATTAATTGATATTAGCGGTGGCGGCAGTTTGGCAACTGCTTTCAATAATAGGATTTTTGAAATTCAATTCACTGTATTTCTTGCTGATGTAAAGAAGGACGGAATTAAATTGCATCCGATTATGGGTGCTTGCGATACGAAGGATACGACAATTACAAGCGTTAAGTATGCTCCGTTCTGTTTTATGGACGGCAGACTTGTTGTTACAAATAATACTAATTATTATTTGCAAACACCTGAGCCAAACCCTGCTTCGGAAAATGCAACAATTAAATTCGGTATAGGACTTGACGGAATTACTTCTATTAGCTTATATTCGGTTATGGGTGAATTGATTACATCATATATCAATAAGGAATTAAAAGCCGGAAACTATGAGTTTGATATTAAGGCGGATAATTTATCCACCGGTAATTATTTCCTTGTTCTTAGAAGCGGTCATATTGTAAAAACTATGAAGATGATAATTAATAAATAGTTATTCAACAGTCTATAAATCAATATATTTAACCCCAATTACTCCGAGTAGTTGGGGTTTATCATTTTCAATAGATTAAATGGATAGACGGGTAATAAAGTGCAAATTGGAGGATTTAACTTTCGGTTTTAACGATTTTGTCCGCATTGCTTATAGCTGCTGTTGTGGTGCGGTTATTTTGTTTATTTCTTTTATTTTTTCAATTGTTAAAACCACATTAGATTCAATTACTTATACTGTTAGTGGTTCTGCAAAAATATTCGTCAAATTCTTTACTTGTTGCAACAGCAACATTATCTAAACCAATAACATCTCCAGATATTATCTTATTTTTTACACTTTTATCCTCCCTTTCTTCAAGGGTTATTAAATAACTTAATGCTTTTCTGTGAACATATTTGAATACTAAAGATTCTAAACAGGAATGTCATTGGTGAGTGAATGAAATGCAAAAAGTAGAACACTATAAGCACCCTAAAGGAAGCAGTTAGAAATAGACGAACACCCCGTCAGACTGCGTCTGCCACCCCTCTGCGAGAGGGGAATTGAAAGGAATGACAGCCGCCCTTGCCCCTGCGCGCTCTCATAGGGCGAGGGGATAAACAGTAGAAAAGATACTTTGGGAATAATAATAAAAAAAGCAGTGTCGGTAAACACTGCTTGCTTGCGGAGAAGGTGGGATTCGAACCCACGGTACCGCAGAACGGTACAACGGTTTTCGAGACCGCCCGATTCAACCACTCTCGCACCTCTCCATTTTCGGTTGAAAATTTAGGTTACAAAATTACAAAAAAAATGTTAATTTTAATTTTTATCTTTAACATTTATGGAATATCTTAATGAAAATTTTAACTATTTCTGCATTTCTGTTGATTTTTGTCTCTATATCTGCATTCTCGCAGAATATAAGGCGGGACAAAGGACATTTTATAGAGTATAAAAATGAGTTCTGGAAAAATATAGAAAAGAGTATTGAAGAATACGAAAAAGATGATGACAAGAAAAAACTTAGTTTCAAGATGGACTATACGGGAATTAATATTCCTGATTTTAATGAATTTAAAAAATATTGGCACTTTCCACCAATCTCGCAAGGCAATACCGGAACGTGTTGGGATTTCTCGACAACGTCATTTCTCGAATCGGAAATAAAGAGAATGTATAATAAGGAAATTAAAATTTCGGAAATGTTTACTGCATATTGGCAATACGTGGAAAAAGCACGCAGATATGTTCGCGAACGCGGGGATTCGGAATTCGGACAAGGCTCGGAAGCAAACGCCGTTACCGAAATGTGGAAGCAGTACGGTTGCGTACCGGAAGAAACCTATATTGGCAAAGAAAAAGAACGTAAATATTATAATCATACGAATATGTTCAATGAGATGTATTCATATTTGAAGAATTGTAAAAAAACAAATTTCTGGGACGAAAATACAATTCTTAATAATATAAAATCGATTATGAATTATTATATGGGTGAACCGCCTACTAATTTCAAATACGAGGGAACTAATTATACACCCAAGAGTTTTCTTAAGAATGTTGTAAAACTTGAACCCGATGATTATGTTGGCATAATGTCCCTACTCGAACCCGGCTACTGGAAAGTAGTATCTTATGATGTACCGGATAATTGGTGGCATTCCAAAACATATTACAATATTCCACTTGATGATTATATCAAAGTAATTAAACGTGCAGTCAAAGCAGGTTATACATTTGCAATCGGTGGAGATGTTTCCGAATCGGGATATAATTCACATTATGATGCCGCAATGGTACCGTCTTATGATATTCCTTCCGCATACATTGATGATATGGCACGTCAATTCAGATTTAGCAATAAAACAACTACCGATGACCATGGTATTCATGTAGTAGGATACTATGAAAAAGGCAATGACTTTTGGTTGCTAATTAAGGATTCCGGTTCAGGTTCACGTAACGGCAAGGCAAAAGGATATTACTTCTATCATTTGGATTATATTAAATTGAAAATGATAGGTATATTTATTCATAAATCGGCAGTTGAAGATATTTTGAAGAAATTCAAATAATGAGTTTCAATAGTAAAAGAAATCCCAAAAGCATTAAATCTATTATTGAGGATACGGCGGAGCATTCTGCCATATCCTCAATTGCTTTGAGCAAGCTTGTTGGAGACGCATGGCGGCTAACAGTTGGCGATTATATAGCAAGCAACACCAAGATAGCACAAATCAATAATGGAGTGTTGAGAATACACGCCGAATCTTCGACAATAAGAAGTGAAATTATAATGCGTCAGAATTCCATAATTACAAATATTAATAATAAATTAGGAAAAAATATCATCAAAGAAATAACATTCTTCTAAACAATTTTTTTCCTTCAATATCTCCCCTATTTTTCGTAATTTTGTAAGTTATAATAACCATTTATTAGCAGCATATATTTATGGATGAAAAGAAACAAAATCTAAACGAAGAAGTAAATTCATACAGTGAAGACAGTATAAAAGTACTTGAAGGACTGGAAGCGGTCAGGAAACGTCCTGCTATGTATATTGGTGATGTCGGTGAACGCGGACTTCATCATTTGATACACGAGGTTGTCGATAATTCTATTGACGAAGCGCTTGCCGGTCATGCCGAAAACATTACTGTTATTTTGCACAAAGACGGCTCTTGCTCTGTCGAAGATGACGGACGTGGTATTCCTGTGGGACCACATCCTGTAAAGAAGAAGTCCACACTTGAAGTTGTAATGTGTATGCTTCACGCAGGCGGTAAGTTCGACAAAGGTTCTTACAAAGTTTCAGGTGGTTTGCATGGCGTTGGCGTATCTTGCGTAAATGCTTTGTCATCACAAATGCGTGCTACCATTCACAGGGACGGCTTGATTTACGAGCAGAAATACGAAGAAGGTAAGCCTGTTTCGGAAGTTGAACAAATCGGCTTGACTAAAAAGAACGGTACAATTATTACTTTCCACCCTGATGAAACTATTTTCAAAACAGTTACTTTTAAATACAATAAAGTTGTAGAGCGTCTGAGGGAATTAGCATTTCTAAATCCGCAGGTAAAAATCACAATAATTGACGAAAGAGATAATAAACGTGATACATTCCACTATAAGGGTGGTCTTATTGATTTTGTCAAATACCTTGATTCAAATTTGAATGCAATCAGTAAACCCGTATTTATAGAAGGTACGGATACTAACGATAATGAGGTAGAGACTAAAGTTGAAGTATGTTTTGAGTATAATACCGGTTATACTGAAAATATGCTCTCTTATGTAAATAATATCAATACGATTGAAGGCGGCACACATGTTTCCGGTTTTCGCTCTGCATTGACAAGAACCCTTAATTCCTATGCCACTTCCAATAAATTATTGAAAGAGCCTTTGAACGGGGACGATTTCCGCGAAGGTCTTACTGTTATTATTTCCGCTATGGTTGCCGAACCTCAATTCGAGGGACAAACAAAGACCAAACTCGGCAATGGAGAAGTGGAAGGAATTATTAAGCAAATTGTTAATGAAAAATTAGCAATATATTTAGACCAAAATCCCGGACAAGCAAAAAAGATTATCGAAAAAGCGAAAATTGCACACGAAGCAAGAATTGCCGCACGGAAATCACGTGAACTTGTTAGAAGAAAAAATGCTTTGGAATCTTCAACACTTCCCGGAAAACTTGCGGACTGCTCCTTGCGTTCGCCCGAAGATACAGAATTGTATTTGGTTGAGGGAGATTCTGCCGGCGGTTCTGCCAAGCAAGGCAGGGATAGACGTTTTCAGGCAATTCTACCACTCAAAGGTAAAATCCTTAATGTACAGAAAGCACGCATTACCAAGATACTTGAAAATGAGGAAATTAGAACAATATTCACGGCAATTGGTGCGGGTTTCAGTGATGACTTCGACCCGGATAAATCAAGATACGGAAAAATTATTCTAATGGCTGATGCCGATGTGGACGGTTCGCATATTCGTACTTTGCTATTAACTTTGTTCTATATTTATATGCGTGATTTAATTATTCAGGGTAAATTATATATTGCCCAGCCACCTTTGTACAAAGTCAAAAAAGGTAAGCAGGAATATTACGCATACAATGATGATGAAAGAGATGCGATAATTCAAAGAATACGCAAGGATACTGCTACAAAGAAAGGTGTAGAACCACCAAAAGACGAAGAAATAGCAGAAAGCAAGACAAAAGACGGAATTACAATTTCGCGTTTCAAAGGTTTGGGCGAGATGAACCCGGAACAACTTTGGGACACTACTATGAATCCTGAAACAAGAACTCTATTGCAAGTAACAGTTGAAAATGCCGTTGAGGCATCACAAATATTTGAAATGTTGATGGGCGACAAAGTAGAACCCCGTCGCGAATTTATTGAACAGAATGCACAATATGTTAAAAATCTTGATATTTAATATAAAGGAATTATTATGAAAAAAATCATCAATACTGAAAAAGCACCTCAGCCAATTGGACCTTATTCACAAGCAATACACGCTTCGGGTGACTTCGTTTTTATTTCAGGGCAAATACCTTTCAAAGCTGACGGAACATTGGCAGGCGATGATATTGTTACTCAGACAAAGCAGTCAATTGAAAATATCGGTGCCATACTTGCCGAAATGGGATTGAACTACAATAATGTTGTAAAGACAACAGTATTAATGGTAAATCTAGGAGACTTTGGTACAATGAACGAAGTATATAACGAGTATTTCGGCGAAAGCAAACCGGCACGTGCCGCTTACCAAGTTAGCAAATTACCAAAGGACGTCTTGATTGAAATTGAAGCTGTTGCAGTTACCGGTTTATGATAAGTGAGTATGTTATTAAATAATAAGAAATTAATGCTTCCGACTTTCGAGCGGAAGCATTTATATTTTATTTTATTCTTATTATTTAATTCATTATCAATATTTGCTCAAGACAATCAATCAAAATTACCGCAAACAATTCAAAAAGAAATAACTTCCAGCCCTAAAACCGATACATTGGAAACAGGTTCAAGTAAAACGAAAAAATCACCTGTTGGAGCGATATGGCGTTCTTTTGTACTGCCGGGTTGGGGGCAAATTTATGTTGAGAATTATTGGAAAGCTCCGATATTTATTGCCGGTGTAGGTGCATCTGTATATTTTATTATTTGGAATAATAATAAATATCAATCATATCAAAATCAATATGACGAACTAAAAAAGTCCGAACCCGATAATGCTTATGGATTGGAAAGATTGAAAAGCCAAAAGGAATACTATCGAGATAATAGAGATAAGAGTTACTTCCTATTAGGTGTAACATATATTCTGGCGGCAGTAGATGCTTATGTAGGGGCGCATTTATTTGATTTCAATGTCGATGACAATCTGTCAATACGTTTAATGCCCTACTATTCAGAGCAATTCGGATTGAATATGTCTTTTATTGTCAAATAATTATATGAATTTGCTAATAAGTATTATTAATTATTATCAGGAATTATTATGAAAAAATTCTTATTATTCGTAGCCTTGTTATTTGTTGCTACAAATTTATTGCAATCACAAGCGGGACCGGAAGAGAATCCGTTTATTGAAAAATATATGCGAGAGTTATCCGATGAAAAGATGATATTTCTTCCTATGCTTTTCGAGCATTATTCACCGGAAGAACTCTCAAAGTTATCCGAGAACGAAGTAAAGGCACTAATGTTAGATTCTCTTAATATGTTTATCGCCGATTCCGGCAGACATTATAAAGAAATATTAATGCCGGAAATCCCAATGCAAACAATTACTCCCGAGATATTGACAACGCTTAAACATGTAAGCGGTCCTCAATTATCTCCTAATGGAACGAAAATACTCTATTCAGTAACAACACCAAGCATTAAAAAGAACAATTCTTCAACTGTTCTTTATATGATGAATTTGAGAACAAGAATTACAATCAGAATATTTGAAACAGATAAAAAACAATATTCACCTCGTTGGTTTCCTGACAATAAGCGATTTGTATATATTTCAACAGAAGGTGAAACACCCCAAATATATTTAACAGATACATCTTGGACAAAACCGAGAAAATTGACACGTACTGAAAACGGTGTTTCAAATATTCTTGTCTCCCCTAACGGAAAATATGTATCATATACTACTGATGTTAAGATTGGTAAAACAACAAAGGAAAAATATCCGGCATTATCCAAAGCAAACGTAATGCTATTTCATGATTTACCTGTTCGCCACTGGGACGAATGGATTGATGAGAATTGGCGACATCTGTTTATTCAACCTGTTACAGGTGGTAAACCTATTGACGTAATGGCAAATCAACCCTATGATACACCTTTAAAACCATTCGGTGGAGTTGAGGAAATTGCATGGGCGCCCGACTCAAAAGAGATTGCATACACTTGCAAAAAAGTTGAAGATTTTGAATGGAGTACCAATTCGGATATTTATGTATTCAATTTATCAACTGGTATTACTAAAAATATTACGGACGGTTTGCCGGGATTTGACAAAGCTCCGCTCTATTCGCCTGACGGCAAATGGATTGCCTTCCATTCACAGGAGCATGCTGGTTTCGAGTCGGATAGAATTAGATTAATGCTCTACAACAGACAGACCGGGGATATTCATGAATTATCCAAAACTGTTGACCAATGGGTAGGCAATATGATTTGGTCGCCGGATAGTAAATATATTTATTTCTCAGCTGAAGATGGTCCGGTTGTTCCCATATATAAAATAAATGTAGCAGACGGTAAATGGAAAATATTAATCAAGAAGCAAATGAACTTTGATAAGGGCTTGCAGATAACGCCAAACGGGAAATACATAGTTTTCGGTGGTAGGAGTATGCAGCAGCCAACTGAAATATTTTCCGTAAGAAATGATGGTGAGCAATTTACACAACTTACTTATACTAATGAATCCGTATTGCGTCAGTTAAAAAATGTTGATATACGGCAACGCTGGATAACAAGCACAGATGGCAAGAAATTTCATACTTGGGTAATCTATCCACCTGATTTTGATTCTACAAAAAAATATCCTTTGATTACATATTGCCAAGGTGGTCCGCAAGCAACAATCAGCCATTATTTTAGTTTCCGTTGGAATTTATATACATTTGCATCACAAGGGTATATAGTAGTAGCACCTAATCGCCGCGGTATGCCGGGTTTCGGTCAGAAATGGAATGATGCCATAAGCAAGGATTGGGGCGGAATGCCGATGACCGATATTCTCGTTGCAACCGATGAGGTTTCAAAAGAACCTTATGTTGATAAAAATAGTATGGCGGCAATTGGTGCAAGCGCAGGAGGTTATGCAGTATTTTGGTTAGAAGGTCATCACGAAAAACGTTTCTCAGCTTTTGTTTCGCATTGCGGCGTATTCAATCTGGTAAGTGAGTACGGAGCAACAGAAGAGCTTTGGTTCCCAAATTGGGAAAATGGAGGACCATATTGGGAAGGTAATAATAAGGAATATTACCGTAAGAATTCACCTCATTGTTTTGCAGACAAGTGGGATACACCTATTCTTATATCAACGGGTATGAAAGATTTTCGTGTTCCTTATACTCAAAGTTTAGAAGCATATACAGTTGCACAAGTCAAGGGCATTCCTTCGGAGTTAATCGTATTTCCGGAACAAACTCACTGGGTTCTAAAACCACAGGAGAGCATACTTTGGTTTCACGAAGTTTTCGATTTTCTGGATAAATATTGCAAGAGGAAATAAATTAAAAGAGGCTGTCCCCAAAAGACAGCCTCTTTTTTTAAAAGGAAATATACTAATTACAAGCCGATTTCCAAACCTAAGTATAAATTACGTTCAGCGGCTGGGAAAAAGTGCTTGCCTTCACCGCCGGCATTGTATAGTTTGTTTAAGAGGTTGTTCACTTGAGCAGTAATTTTAATATGTTGCATTTTCATCACATTGACAAATTTGTATGAAACCCAAGCATTTAAGACATTGTAGCTATCAAGTATATTATCACGGTAGTATCCCCCACCTAAATAATCTTTAAGAGCTTTGCTATTGATTAATAGTTCGCCGAAGTTGTCTGTACGGAATTCTCCTACATTCATATAAACTAAGCGTACTCCGAAATGTCCAAGTGTATAATTTAGAGAGATATTACCCATAAGTGATGGGAAACCTGAAATATCATTACCGGCAAGTGAAATCATCTGTTTTTTCCCATTATCGGCTGATGTAATCCAATCGTATTTTATTATTTTATTTCTGCTGAATGTAGCATTTGCAGCTAAATCAAAAGTACCGAAACTTGTTTTCAATCCATTATATTGAGCAGTTAATTCAATTCCGTAATGGCGAGTTTTATCGGCATTACCTGTTATTGGATTCCCGAAAATATCAATCTGTCCCGATTTGACAAGCTCATTTTTATAATCCATAAAATAAAGATTAGCATTTAAGTAGAAATGCGTTTGCCGCAATGTATATCCAATTTCAATATCAAGCATTTGTTCGGGTTTGCTCAATGGCTTATTGAAATCATAATGAACAGTAGTATTTTCTACCCTGCCCTCAAAGAGTGGCTTAGCACCAAAATATGAATCATCTGCGGCATAGATATTTCGCATACGCGGTTCACGATTTGTAATTGCCATAAAGCCGTATATTTTGTGTGTACTATTTAATGAATAATTAATTCCAAGTCGCGGATTAAGAAATGTATAATTTAAATCGAATATTTTCCCTCCATTGCCAACAGTAGCACCATCAATAGATTTGTATTCGGTGTAGTGATTGCCGGCTTTTTCTCTGTCAATTGCATAACGCTGGTTTGTTAGTTGAAGTTCCCCATATAAAAGTAAATTGCTATTTATATTAAATTGCTCGCGAGCATAGACCGAATATATATCGCGAATACCTCTGTATTCATAAATTTTATAGTTCTGATTATAATCATCGGGTAGCCCGTTTGCGAAATTGATGTTTGCAAAATGATAGGAACGATGAAAACGCATTTCACCACCAAGCAGAAGTTCGCCCGAGTTATGCTTAATAACAAAACGGGGTATCCAACCTCCATGCTTATTATTTACCCACGCACGAATTAGTGTATTAGTCGGGTTCTTAGTAGGTGTAAATCCTTGCGAATGAGTTATCCTAAGCATTGAAGTATCAGCCCATTCCCCATTGTAATCGAAGTAACCGTCCCCTTGATAGTAGAATAATGAGGACAGCATCTCAATATTATCGCTAATTGCGATGTCATTCAGCAATTCAAAATGAGGTTGCGAAAATCCTTCTTTTTCGCGAGTATCACGCTGTTGAGTATAACTTATATTTTCTCCTGTACTGTCATAAGACCACCAACTAAGATTCTGCCTACGAAGTTTATAGTCTTCATTATAATGCTTTGGTAAACCCGTATAAGCCAAGCCGTCAGTAAGCGGACCACCGAAAACATTTATTTGTGTTGTAATGTTTTCATCAAAACGGGCGGCACTAAAAAAGTAGCTTTGCAGTTCTGCCCAAGAGCGTGAACGAACTCCGCCCGACCAAATACGCGACAGCCGCCCGTAGAACGAGTACTTATCATCAACGAGACCGGAAGCGAACTGTACTGATTCCTTATTAACATTCAATTGTAAATTATTATCGAATTGTTGCCAACCGCCACCAAAAGTTAATACGATGCCTTTCTTGTTTATGTAATTGGACGTAGAGAGATTAATACTTCCACCAATCGCCGCCGCCCCGTAATTAATTAGTCCTGCACCGCGTTGTACTTCGATGCTTTCGAGATTTGATGTCAGGTCGGGGAAATCAATCCAATAAACATTATGGTCTTCAGGGTCATTCTGCGGAATACCGTTAATCATTACTGCAATTCTGCGCTGGTTGAAACCCCTCATTGTTAGATTTGAGTAACCGATGCCGTTACCGTTTTCGGAGTAGAAAATAATAGAGGGCTGACCAGCAAGGAAGCTGGGAACATCTTGTGTGGAATAAGTATTTTCAATATCACTGCGAGTAATCTCAACAAAAGGTACGGGTGTTTTATCGCCTGCTTTCAGGGAAGTAACTGTAACGCTGGGCATTTTGTAAATTTTAGACGTATCGCTCTGCACAGATTCGTCCTGCGAACTGGCATAATGCGTGGCAAAAATAAGCAAGATTAGTAATACTAATGTTTTAATCATGCTTTATCCTCATAATATTAGTTAAACAAACGGAATAAAGCTGACTCGGAATTATAAAATGGCAAGGAATGTGCATTGTTCTCGTTTTCCTACGCCGGTATTATCCGGATCAGGTTCGAGGAGTTTTTTTCTCAGCGACGACATTTCAGACGAAGCACCTCCAACGGACATACAAATTTATGAAATTTTATTGAGAAAAATGAATATCAAGGTATTAATATATTTCTAAGTTTTTATCACATATTTTACAATTGATAATTTAAATTGATTGAGATAATCATAAGAGAAATGTTTATATTTGAAATTACAAAAAATTTAATCTTAAAACTTTATTGATTTTGTGCGATTAATGTTAGGTAGTTATGGCTTGTGAAGTAAAAATAGATAAAAAGAAAAATAAAATTTTTGCACCGTTAAAAGACAAATGGCTTGTAAAAACACCAGAAGAAGAAGTCCGACAAAAATACATTTGTCGCCTTGTTCATCACTATGGTTTTACATTTGAACAAATGAAACAAGAAGTTACGGTTAGTAATTCTCAAAGAGGACAAGGTAAAGCAAGAGCCGATATAGTTGTTTGGAAATCGAAAGAAGATAGGTTGGAAGACAACAGCCCGATTATTGTTGTTGAATGTAAAGCCGAAAATGTTACTATCAGAGAAGAAGATTGCTTTCAAGGTTCAAATTACGCATCTTGGGCAGGTGCAGATTTTTTCGTAACTACAAACCTAAAAGAAACACGCATTTTTAAAGTTGTAAAAGGCAAAATGCCAAAAAAACTTGAAGAAATTATTGATATTCCTGATGCAAAAATTATCAATAATGAGAAGAAAATAAATGAATTACTAAAACAAACAAAAGCATTTACAAGAGATGAATTTTCAAAAGTGCTTTTTCAGTGTCATAATATTATTAGAAACAACGATAAACTTTCACCCGAAGCGGCTTTTGATGAAATAAGTAAAATTTTATTTATCAAAATTCGATACGAAAGAGATAATAACGAAGCTCAAATTTTCTCAAAAAAACGATTTATTGAAAACAGAAAAAATTACAATAGATTAAACGAAGAAATGGGCGTTAAAGACGCAAAACCATTTTATCAACAGCTTTTTGAAAAGACAAAAGAAGAGTTTAAAGATGATGATTTATTTGCAGATAATGAGATTTTAAGAATACGAGAAAATAGTTTTGAGGCAATAGTTGAAAAATTGGAAAAATATAATCTTTCAACCACATCGGACGATATAAAAGGTATTGCTTTTGAAAAATTTCTGGGTAAAACTTTCAGGGGAGAATTAGGACAATTTTTTACCCCAAGAACAATAGTTGATTTTATGGTAGATGTTCTCGACCCGCAAGAAGGCGAAGTTATTTGCGACCCTGCTTGCGGTTCAGGTGGTTTTTTAATTCGTGCTTTTGAATATGTACGAGAAAAAATTGAAAAAGACATTCAACATCAAAAAGAGAAAATTAAAGCTGAGTATTACAACGAAGAATACGAAAAACTACCGGATAAAGAGAAATTAATAATTGATGGAAAAGTAAATGACCTTTTCCAAAAACTAAACCAAGAATTAGATATTTACAATTCAAAAAGTCGTATTCGCGAATTATCCTACGATTGTATTTACGGTACCGATGCAAACCCAAGAATGAGCAGAACAGCTAAAATGAATATGATTATGCACGGAGACGGACACGGTGGGGTTCATCATAACGACGGGCTTTTGAATGTAAACGGAATTTTTGAAAATCGTTTTGATATAATATTAACAAATCCGCCTTTTGGTGCAAGAGTAGAAAAAAGTTTAAAAATTACCGAAGCTGATAAATATGCCGATGAAAAAAGAATTGCCATATACAAAAAAAGATATGGAAAAGATTACGAAAAAGCAATGCGACAAATTACCGATAATATTGGTGAACCATTATTAAAATTATACGAAACAGGTAAAATGAGCACACTAACCGAAGTGCTTTTTATTGAACGAAGTTTAAATTTATTAAGACCGGGCGGACGAATGGGAATTGTTCTGCCAGAAGGCGTTTTGAATAATAGTAACGTACAAAAAATTAGAGATTTTGTAGAGAGCAAAGCCAAAATTATTTTAATCACCTCTATACCGCAAGATGTATTTATTGCAAGTGGTGCAACAGTAAAACCCAGCTTGCTTTTCTTTAAAAAGTTTTCCGAAGAAGAAGCCAAACAGTGGCAAGAAATAAAAAATAAAGCAACAAAAGAAATAGAAGAAAAATACGAACCTAAAACCAAACCTATTATTGAAAAATTGTCATTGCGAGGTAAAGATTCGCCAAGTAAAGAAGAAAAGAAAAAACTTCGCAGAGAATTAAAAGCTTTACAAGAAAAAATTGAAACTGAAATAAAAGCAGAAATAAAAACCAATTTCGATTATCAAATACTAATTGCAGAGGTTGAAAAAGCAGGTATTAGCACAACAGGTGCTGAAATTGAAAACGAACTTGTTCCACTTGCCAAAGAATATAAAAAATTTAGAACAGAACATATGCTTTGGCAGAGTAAATTCAAAAAAGTTAATTATAAAATTTTAGAAGATGGCAGGTTTTATCGTATGCTTTTTGCCGGTAATGTAGCACAAGAACCTGAGGTGTTTTATGGAAAATAAGAATTTACAACATACCGATTTTAAGCAAATTGTGCTCTTAATAAACCAAGCACAAAATCGTGCCTACCAAGCAGTAAACAAAGAGTTGGTTACTCTATATTGGGAAATTGGGAAATACGTTTCCGAGAGAGTAAATAAAGGTGTTTGGGGAGATGGTGTGGTAAAACAGTTGTCTGAATTTATCTTATCGCACTACCCTAACCTTAAAGGTTTTACCAAAAGAGGATTATACCGTATGAAACAGTTTTACGAAACTTACAACGGTATTGAAAAAGTGTCAACACTGTTGACACAATTAAGTTGGACAAATCATTTAACCATTTTAACCAAATGTAAATCCATTGAAGAAAAACAGTTTTACCTATTATTATCGGTAAAAGACAAATTGTCTAAAAGAGAACTTATCCGACAAATTGAAAGTAGCTATTTTGAACGAACTTTGCTTACAAAACCAATTGTGTCACCACTGGTGACACAATTACAAGAAACAGTAAAACAGGTATTTAAGGATACTTATGTGTTTGAGTTTTTAGATTTGCCGGATAGCCATAACGAAAAAGATTTGCAACAAGCATTAATACAAAATTTAAAAAAGTTTTTACTTGAACTTGGTGGTGGATTCTCGTTTATCGGGCAAGAATACCGTGTGCAAGTGGGTATGCACGATTACTATATCGACTTACTGTTTTTTCATAGAGAGCTACAATGCTTGGTAGCAGTAGAACTAAAAACCACAGACTTTAAACCCGACTATCTCGGTCAGCTGAATTTTTATCTCGAGGCATTAGATACCGATGTAAAATTACCCAAGGAAAACCCAAGTATTGGCATTCTTTTATGCAAGGGAAAAGATAGCGAAGTGGTAGAATTTGCCTTACGCAGAAATATTTCGCCCGCACTTATTGCCGAATACGAAACCAAATTGATTAATAAAAAACTACTCCAACAAAAAGTACACGAATTATACGAAATGCTGGATAAAAAACTGGAACAAGATGGGAAATAGTTTGGAGATATTAAAAAAAGTTAGCTTTTCCGACTTAACAAATTGGAGTGTACAATATTTATTTGATACATCATTCAGTTATAATCAGAAATTTAATCTTGTTAAAATTGGTGATTTTTTAAGTAGAAATAAAACACCTATTCTTATTCAGGATAATATAGATTATAAAAGAGTAACAATTAAAATAAAAAATGGAGGTATATTTCTACGAGATACTGTAAAAGGTGTTTATATAGGTACTAAAAAACAATTTATTATTAATGAAGGACAATTTTTACTTTCAAAGATTGATGCCAGAAATGGTGCGTTTGGAGTTGTTCCAAAAGAGGTTGATAATGGAATAATTACAGGTAATTTTTGGACATTTGATGTTGATTACAATATTATCAATCCTCATTTCTTATCTTTAATAGCTACTACACCAGAATTTATCAAATTTTCTGAAAATGCAAGTAATGGGACTACAAATAGGCACTATTTACAGGAAGATTTATTTTTAGCACAAAAAATTCCTCTACCATCTCTTGAAGAGCAAAACCGAATTGTAACTAACTACAATAAAAAAATAAAATTAGCGAATAAGCAAGAGGAAGAGGCAAAACAATTAGAAACAGAAATTGAAAATTATTTGTTTGAGGTTTTGGGTATAGAAAAGTTAGAAGAGAAAAAGACAAAAAAAGGCTTACAGTTTGTGAGGTTTAGGGATTTATATGAGTGGAATATTTTAAGTTCTAAAATAAAATTTATATCAAGTAAATACGATACTGTTTCATTGGAAAAAGACAATAGTTTATATCAAAGTGTTTTTAGAGGAAAAAGTCCCAAGTATGATAAAAATGGTCAAAGTAATATTCTAAATCAAAAATGCAACAGATGGAATAAAATAGATTTACAGTATTCTAAAACGGTTAATGATAATTGGTATTATTCAATAGATAATATTTTTTTTACAAAAGATGGAGATATTTTAATAAATTCAACGGGTGAAGGAACAATAGGAAGATCTAGTTTAATAACTAAAAAAGATGAAGGACTTTTATATGATAGCCATATTCTATTATTGCGATTAAACAAAGAAAAAATCAATCCGCTTTTTTATGTTTTCTTATTTAATAGCAAATACGGTCAATTACAAGTAGCTTCAATAAAATCTGCTCAATCAACTAATCAAACAGAACTTGGAGTTCAAAATTTAAAGAAAATCGTTTCCCCCCTTCCTCCGTTAAAAATCCAACGAGAAATTGTCAATCACATTTCAGATTTAAAACAACAAATCAAAGATTTGCAAAACCAAGCCAAAGAAAACAGAGAATTGGCGATAAAAGAATTTGAAAATGAAATATTTGGGTAATTAGCTTATTCTTAATACAGATAGTTAGCCAAATGACTAAAATATGTGTATATTTGTATCGTGTAAAGTATTTATATAACTTTTTTGAAAGTAGAATAGGAGGTGAAATTATGTGCTTAATCGAAGACGAAAAAATTGTCATAGAGAAAAACTTTAAGATGATTGGTCAAAAATTTGAAGGATTGTCTTATGAAGAAATAATTAACGTGTATTTGGATTACGTAAATGAAACAACATCACGTTATGAAGAGATTGCCGGTGCAATTAAGAAAATAAATAAATTGCTTAACAAAGAACACAACAGAATTGTACTTGAAAAAGATATATCAATAGTAAATAAATTGGAAGATGTTTTTACAATTATTAATACTATTATTAAAGAAATAAGGCAATATGAGATAAATGACGCATTTATCTCAATACGTGAAAGAATTACAAACGAAAAAGAAGATTTGAAAGAGCATTTATCAGATTTAAAACAGGCATTACGCTTGGCGGACGAGGAAGAGATGAAGGAATTAATAAAGCTTGCCGCAATCAAATAAATGTTTTATCAAACTAAATATTTCCAAGATAGAATTAATGAATTTCTTTCAAAAAAGTATAAAGGAGTTTATAGTTCCTGTTTAAAAGATTTGCGGAATTCATTTT
>Ga0256846_1000189_pt1 | contig 26804 bp, 20 predicted proteins | sample TevniametaG_FD_189098 | JGI IMG/M metagenome (GOLD analysis project Ga0256846, IMG submission 189098) | Tube worm associated microbial communities from hydrothermal vent at the East Pacific Rise, Pacific Ocean - Tevnia | ecosystem: Host-associated > Annelida > Integument > Unclassified ...
TTCACCTGTAAAACCTTTTGGTCCTATGTTTAAGCGTTCATCTTCGCCGGTATAAGTTTGGTTTAGTTGAAAAATATTAAAGCGAATGGCTTGTTGTGCCTCATCATCACCATCAATGGTAATATCGCTCTCCTGCCATTTTGCAGCCCAAGCATTTTTTTGCTCTTCAAGCATTTTGTCAAAATGTTTTTGCTGAGCTTTTTTAAGTTCTTGTTCGGCAGTCTCTTCAAGTTTACTTACCGGATAATAAAACGAAGATATATTAACGGCAAATTTATAAATAGTAATAACATCGCCTTTGTTTACTTCAATTTCAACATTGCTTTCGGCATATTTTTCGCGATACGAGGCAATTGGGTTTATATTTACTTTTTTGCCGTTTTTCCATATCTCAAATTGCATAGCTGTGGTAACAGTAAAGTTTGTTTTTTTTGTTTTTACGGTAACAAAAGCACTTGCATCCGATGCGTTTTGAGACACTTCGTCCCAGAATTTTTCATCGTAGTTTGAATCTTCGTTTTTTACATCAGCGTCAACATAGGGAGTAATAGACAGCAAACCGTCAAAATCAACAGCTTTTATCTCATATTTTATTACTCCTATATTGTCGTCAACAATACTTAAAAACCTTGTGGTATCAACGCTAACAGTATTTTTATTTGGCAATGCGGCAGTAAACGAGCGATGTAAATATCCCTCTTTCATATTAAGCACCCTTTTAAAATCGGTGACTTTTGCTGTTGCCAAGTCTAAATCTTCGTTGTTTATTTTTATGTTTATACCAATCCAGTTTGTAGCATTCAGCACCTTTGCAAAATATTCGGGATAACCGTTTTTCCACCAACCTACTTTTGTTTTGTCGGGATAATAAATTCCTGCAATGTAGCTTCCTTGCAATGTGTCGCCCGAATATTTTTCTTCGAAATTGGCACGTTGTCCCATTTTTCCGTTTCCGATGCTGAAAATACTCTCCGAAGATTTAATATTATCTTTATTAAAACCTTCTTCAATTATATTCCATTTATCAGTTTTTAAATATTTATTCATAGTGTTAGTCTTTTTTTAAAAATTCAGCATATCCATATTCATTTCATGCAGTCCGTTCACAATTTTGTGAGCTTTATTTAAAATATTTTTATTGCCTATCCCGATGCAATACATTCCTGCATTTAAAGCTGCTTTAACTCCTGCTTCGGCATCTTCAAATACCACACAGACAGAGGGGACAACATTGAGTTCTTTTGCTCCTAAAAGAAATACTTCGGGATCGGGTTTTGCCTTTGATGTTTTTGTACCGTCAATTACGGCATCAAAATATTTGTTTAATTCGGTTCGTTCAAGAATTACTGAAGCATTTTTACTAGCCGAACCAAGAGCTGTTTTTAATCCTGCTTTTTTTACTGTTTTCAAAAAATCTACTGCTCCGGGCAAAATTTCATCGGGAGTCATTTTTAAAATAAACTCTCTGTATCTGGTGTTTTTTTGTTCTGCATATTTTAATTTTTCTTCTTCACTCATTTTAATATTGCCTATTTCAAGCAGAATATTAAGAGAGTCCATCCTGCTTATACCTTTAAGGCGTTCATTATCCCTTTCGGAAAAATCAAAACCCAATTCAGCGGCAAGTTCTTTCCACGCTTTATAATGATACTTCGCAGTATCAACAATTACGCCGTCTAAATCAAATATACAGGCTTTTATTTTTGTCATAATTATTTAGTCTGTTTTAAGGTAGGTTTAACAAAAGCAACCGATATTGCTCCCAGCAACATACTTACACCGGCAGTTACAATAATCATAATTGCTTGTTCGTTGAAAAAGTGTTTAAGTATTGCTCCGGCAACAAATCCGCTGAGAATTTGTGGTCCGGCTATTGTAAAATTGAAAATTCCCATATATACACCCATTTTTTCGGGTGGCAGAGAATCCGATAAAATAGCATATGGCATAGCAAGTATTGCAGCCCAAGCTATTCCTACGCCGAGCATAGGTATGAAAAGCATATATTGATTAGTAATATAAAACATTGATATATAGCCTATCCCACCTGCTATTAAAGCAAGAGAATAAACGGTACGTCGTCCGAAACGATTTGCAAGTTTGGGCATTGCTATTGAAAAGAATGCAGCAAACAGACTGTAAGCACCAAACAACAATCCTACCCAGTTTCCTGCTTGTTGATAAGCTGTCGACGATTTATCGTCAATGGCACAACCCCATACGTGTTGAGCAACTGCCGAAGTAGTATAAACCCACATCAAATAAAGTGCAAACCATGAAAAAAATTGAACAACGGCAAGTTGCATCATTGTGTCGGGTGTTTTTTTCAAAAGTCTGAAAAATCCCGCTATTCCTTTGTCGGGATTTTCTTTTTTAGTATCAATATTATTGTATTCTGCATACTCTTTTGGAGGATACTCTTTTGTTCTGAAAACAGTCCAAACAACGGACAACAGTAGCATTCCGCCACCTATATAAAACGACCAAATAACTGAAGCAGGCACTTCACCATCGGGAGCGGTGTTTTGCACACCGAGAATATTTGTTAACACAAACGGCAATATTGAGCCTAGAACAGCACCGGTATTTATTAAAAAACTTTGAACCGAATAGCCCAATGTTCGTTGTTCCGATGGTACCATATCGGCAACTAATGCTCTAAACGGTTGCATTGTGATATTAAAAGAGCCGTCCATTAGTGCAAACATAACAGCACCGAAAATAAGCGGGGGCATTATTTTTATTACAGCACCGGCATTAGGCATTAAAAACATTGCAAAAGCAGCTAAAAATGCTCCGCCTAAGATATAAGGACCTCTTCTTCCGAATCTGTTCCAAGTGTTGTCGCTTGCCGAGCCTACAATGGGTTGAACTATTAATCCCATTATGGGAGCTGCAAGCCAAAAAAGTGAAAGTTGGTGCAGGTCTGCTCCTAAATTTGATAATATCCGACTTACATTTGCACTTTGTAATGCAAATCCCATTTGAATACCTAAAAACCCGAAGCTGACATTCCATATTTGCCAAAAATTCAGTTTTGGTTGTTTCATACTAAAAAGAGTTTAAAATTTTATAATACTTGTTTTAACAAGTATTATAAATAAAAATTTATATTCTTAAAAAAGAATAAAATATTTATTTAACAATTAAATATCAATAATTTACATGATTTTTTGGTGCGTTAATTCCATATCATGCATAAAGAAAGGTTATTACAAATGTATGACAAAACAGATATTTATTGCAAATATTTATTGATAAAAATTTTAAAAAAGCCGTACAACAGGCATTTAAAACGATTGCGGAGAATTATGGTGAGCTGAAAGTTAAAAGTTTATAAAGTTGAAAGTTCCGTTGGAGGCTGAGCTTGTCGAAGCCGAGTTTGCAACGAAGGACAGTGCTAATTTGTAAAAGTCACTTCGACAAGCTCAGTGACCACCTGTCAAAGCTGAATTTGCAACAAAGATGTAATTAAATTTATGTTAATTAGTGTAATTTGTGGTTAAAAACCTTTGCGTCTTTGTGGTAAAACCTTAATTTCCTTAACTTAATGTTTAAAAAAATTTAGTACCCTGTTGATTCGCGTTTAATCAGATTAACGGGAATAACCTTTGTTACGGGTGAATAGTTGTCAATTACATTATTTATTCTGTCAAGTAGAAGTTTAGCGGCTTGTTTTCCCATATCAAATCCGTGTTGGTCAATTGTTGTAAGTGTAGGGTCGGTAACATTGGCTACAAAACCATCGCTGAAACCTACAACTTTAATATCATCGGGCACTTTATGCCCAAATTTTTTAACTACTTTTAATACACCTGATGCTGTTAAATCATTTACACAAAAAATACCATCGGGGTTAAGTTTATTTTCACAAACCTTTTGCATAATCTCAATGGCATCTTCTCTGTTGTCACATTTTACGATAAGACTTTCGTCAATAGGTAGTCCGTATTGTTTTAATGCTTTAATATACCCTTCTTTTCGGCGTTGACCGATAAGCAGATTTTGAGGAGCGGCAAGATGCATGATTTTTTTACATCCCTCTTTTATAAGATGTTCAGTAGCTATAAAAGCACCTTTTACATCGTCAATAATAACTTTATCGGTATTTATATCTTTTATGGTTCTGTCAAAACAAACCAAAGGAAGAGAGTCTGTAATTTCATGAAAATGAGAAAAATCGGTAGTATTTTTTGATACTGAAACCAAAATACCGTCAACACGGCTTGACACAAGAGTTTGAACACTTGTTTTTTCTCTTTCTTCACTTTCGTCGCTTTGGCAAATCATTACATTGTAACCTGCATCGTTGCATACATGTTCTATACCACTTATTACCGACGAAAAAAAGAAATGAACAATATTAGGAATTACCACACCTATCATATGAGTTTTACTGCTTCGTAATGATAAAGCAACTGTATTGGGTTTATAGTGATATTTATTTGCAAGCTCGTGAACTGCATTTTTTGTTTTTTGACTAATGTCGGGGTGGTTCTTTAAAGCTCTGGAAACAGTAGAAGGAGAAATACCTAATTCTTTTGCTATATCTTTAATTGTGATTTGTCCTTTTTTATCCATTTAAATGATTTTTATTAATAACAAATTTAACATTTAACACAAACTATGCAATAAAAAACCGATATGATTTTCCATTGTATAACAATTTTATCGCTTTTCGGTAATTAAACAGAGGTTATTAAATATTCTTTGTATAAAATCAATATTAAAAACATGTTTTACAGCAACAACAAACGGTTGCGAAAACGTTTGCAGAAACATTGATAGGATTCATCTGTTTACTTTAAGCTAATAGTTATCTAAATTTGTATTGCGTTAATTCTAAAATATACATAATAAAGAAAGGGAAATTTAATTTTTAATTAAAGTTTAAAATTAATCTGATATGATAAAAAAAATACTTTCTCTGTTATTTACTGTTTTTGTATTTGTAGCATTTACAAATGCTCAAACAGGAACGGTAAAAGGTAAAATAGCCGACAAAAACGGTGAACCGCTTATAGGTGCAAACGTTTTTGTAAAAGGTTCTACGCTGGGAACTATTACCGATGTTGACGGGAATTATATATTAAGTAAAATTCCGGAAGGAGAGCAAACTATTGTGGCTTCGTTTATCGGATATAGTAATCAGGAAAATACAGTAACAATTAAAGCAGAACAAACCATCACTTTGAATTATGTTTTACAAGAGGACGTAACAACTCTTGATGAGCTTATAATTATAGGTTATGGTGTGCAAAAGAAAAGTGACAAAACCGGTGCGGTAGCTCACATTAAAGCCGACGAAATGAACGGAGGAGTAATTACCGACCCGTTGCAAGCCATTCAGGGTAAAAGTGCAGGTGTAATGATTACTAAAAAAGGAGGTGACCCTAACTCCGGATTTAGTGTGAAAATTCGCGGTGCATCGGGGTTTGACTCAAACACTCAGCCGCTTTATATTATCGATGGAGTACAAGGTGCCGACCCCACAACAGTTGCTCCCGAAGATATAGAGAGTTACAATATTCTTAAAGATGCTGCTTCTACTGCTATTTACGGTTCTCGCGGTTCTAACGGTGTTATTATTATTACCACAAAAAAAGGAGGCAAAGACAATCGTCAAATTTCATTTAATGTAAAAGTGTCTGCCGACCAAGTGGCAAATAAACTTGATTTACTTTCTGCCGAAGAGTTACGTCAGTTTTCTGCCGACAAAGGTTTAAATTTAACCGACGGAGGTGCAAGTACCGATTGGCAAGATGAAATATTTAGAACAGGGCTTACTCAAACTTACAATTTGAATTTTTCGGGTGGTAACGATAAAAGTGCTTACTATGCTTCTCTTACTCATTCCGATTGGGGTGGAGTAATGAGAGGAACCGAAAAAAAGAGAGATATTGCAAAAGTAAACCTTTCGCATAAAGCGTTTGACAACAGATTAACATTGTCGGGAACAATGCAAGGGACGTTTGAGCAAAATGATTATGAAAATTACAATAGTTTTAATAAAGATGATATTATTTATCAGGCTTATCAACGTAACCCAACCGACCCTGTATATGATGCAAACGGAGATTATTATAAAACAATCAGAGCTTTTAATTACGAAAATCCTATTGCTGTAATTAATGAAATTGATAATATTAGAGATGCAAAAAGATTTTTGGGAAATTTCAGAGCCGACCTTGAAATTATTGAAGGATTGACAGGTTCGGTAAATGTTAGTTATATCAGAAATGACCATGTAAGCTCATATTTTAGACCAAAGGGAATTTATGCTACTGCCGACAACGGATTTGGAAAGAAAGAGTATCAAAATAATCAACAAAAAATGATAGATGTTACAGGAACTTATATTAAAACATTTAACACTGTTCATAATATCAATGCAATGGTTGGTTACTCTTGGCAAGAAAGCTATTGGGAAGGATTTTATGCACAAGCTGAAAATCCTCAGTCAGATTTTATGAAATATAATAATCTTGGTTCGTTTATAGATATTACACCTCAGAGTATCGGTTCTTGGGCAGGACAATGGACTTTGGCAGGATTTTTCGGAAGAGCACAATATAATTACAACGGTAAATATTATGTAACTGCATCATTACGCCGCGACGGTTCTTCAAAATTCGGAGAAAATAACAAATGGGGTTGGTTCCCCACTGCATCGGTAGGTTGGGATATGCACAAAGAGGCTTTTTTGGAAAGAACTTCGTGGATTGACCAATTGAAGTTACGTGCCAGTTACGGTATTGCAGGAAATCAAGAAATAGGAGAATATCGCAGTCAAGTTGTGTTTACCGCCACGGGAACAGCTACCGACCCCGAAACAGGAGCTCAGGTTACTACATTTGGTCCTGCTTGGAATGCAAACCCCAATTTAAAATGGGAAACTACCACAGAATTGAACTTTGGTGTTGATTTTGCTTTTATCAACAGTAAAATAAGTGGAACAGTAGAAGTTTATACTAAAATGACTGATGATTTATTAGGTCAATATCAAGTTCCCGTTCCTCCTAATTTGGCTCAAACAACTTTTGCCAACTCAGGAAGTATGAAAAACTCGGGAGTAGAACTTTACGTTCAATATCATGCAATTGATAATCCTAATTTTAAATGGAAAACATCGTTGAATGTTTCGCATAATAAAACAATAATTAACGACCTTGGTGATTTTGTGGAAGGTGAAGTAAGACGTGACGGTTATTTATCGGGACGCGGACTTATCGGAGACCTTAACTATGTTACCGGAAACATTGAAGGTGAAGAATTAGGTGCTTTTTATCTGCCTGTATATGTAAAATTGTCCGACGATGGTGTATTTCTTTACGAATCGCAGACTGGTGGTATTACTCGTGAATTATCGGCTGCAAAGCGTCAAATAGTTGGTTCACCGTTGCCTGATGTTGAACTTGGTTGGTCAAACTCTCTTACTTTTTATAATAATTGGCATTTAGATTTCTCTTTCCGTTCAATGATAGGAAACGATGTGTATAATGCAACAAGAATGTTTTTTGATTATCCGGGATTATTGCCCAGCTTAAATGCTATGCCCGAAGCTATCGATTGGTATGAAAAAGGTAGAACAAGCAGTGCGGCAATTGCTGATATTTATGTTGAAGATGCTTCATTTTTAAGGTTAGATTATCTTTCACTGGGATATACTTTTAATACCACTAATATTAAATCTATTAAAAATCTTAAAATATATTTTGCATCAAACAACTTGTTTACAATAACAGGTTATTCAGGTGTTGACCCTGAAACTACAATGGACGGACTTGCATTTGGTATCGACCAATACAATGTTTATCCTAAAACAAGAACATTTACATTCGGAATAAATGCTACTTTTTAATTGTAAATCAACATAATTACAAAATTAAATAAAATGAAAAAAATAATATATATATCAATAGTTTCAGCAGTTTTGGGATTTGCCGGATGTACTAACCTCGATGAGGAGTTATACGATAAAATACCGGCGGATAAATATCCCGAAAACGAAGCTCAAATTGCAAGCATGGGTGTTGATGCTTACGCAAAATTAAAACCTTTGGCTGACGATGGCGGCTGGTGGTTTTGGGCACAAGAGGTGTCTTCCGACGAAATTGTTTTCCCTACCCGCGATGCCGATTGGGACGATGGCGGAAAATGGAGAGTAATGTATCAACATACTTGGACAGATGATGTTGAGGGTGTAAACCGTATGTGGGATGCCTATTGGCAGGGTATTACCCGTAGTAATCAAATTATAGATATGATGAAAATGCTGCCCGAAACGCCCGAAATTAATGCTAAAATTAAGGAGATAGAGACAATGAGAGCATTTTACTATTATCTTCTTATGGATAATTACGGCGATGTGCCTTATCTTACTACGGCTGTCGGTGTGCCCGAACAACCTTATAAAATTACCCGTGCAGCTGTTTTCGACAGTATTACAACTTCGCTTGAAAATAACTATCCTTACCTGAAAGCCATTGATAATAAATATATGGCTACACGCTATATGGCATTTTCTCTTTTGGCAAAATTGTATTTGAATGCCGAAGTTTACACAGGAACTTCTCAATGGGAAAAAGCAGGACAATATATTGATAGTGTGCTTGCAGGACCTTACAGCCTTGAAACTTCTATTGGCGGAGCTTTTGTTACTAATAATGAGGGGTCGCCTGAGATAATATTCTCAATTCCTTACGATGAGGATAATTTTCAGGGGTTTAGATTACATATGAGAACTTTGCATTATCAGTCGAATCTTACTTTTAATATGCCTGTTGGTCCTTGGAACGGATGTGCTGTTGTTGAAAATCATTTTAATAGTTATGAAAATGGTGACCTTAGAAAAAAGGAATGGTTTTTGTATGGAACACAATATGATAGCAAAGGACAAGAGATAATTGAATCGGTAACAGGTGAGGTGTTAAGCCTTAATCCGCATATTCCCGCATTAAGAATGGATGCAAGTTATACTCCTGAAGAGATTAGATGTTCAGGTGCAAGAATTGCAAAGTATGAAATTAAGATGGGAGCAAAAGAAAATTTAAGCAACGATTTTCCTTTGTTTCGTCTGACGGATTTTTATTTAATGAAGGCAGAAGTAGAAATACGTCAGGGCAGAAGTGGTGATACATGGGTAAACCCAATACGTGAGCGTGCCGGAGTTTCTGATTGGTCGGGAACAACTCTTGACAGCTTGCTTGCCGAAAGAGGTCGTGAAATGTTTGCCGAAGGACATCGCCGTCAAGATTTAATTCGTTTCGGTAAATTTGAAAAAGCATGGTGGGAAAAACCCGCAGACCAAGATTATAACGGAATACCCAGAACAATATTCCCAATTCCGAAATGGGCTACCGATGTTAATCCTAATTTGCTTGAAGACCCTGTGAAATAAAAATATTTTTGGATAAACCAAAAAACAGAAAATAAATTTTTAAACTTAAATTTAAATTATTATGAAAAAGAATCTTTTAAAATTTTCATGGTTGTTAATCGTTGCGTTATTAGCATTTACAGCATGCGACGATGACGATAATAATGATAATGGTAACACCAATCCCGATGTTCCTCAGGTAGAGGATGGATTTTATCTTAAAGGAGCGGCTACCGCTTTAACTAACCTTAATTCAAAAGGTATGATGAAAGTAACTCGTAACGAGGTTACACAAGAAGACAGAACCGAATTACTTGAAATTTACGTAGCAATAAAAAAAGGAGATGAAGGTTTCAATATTGTTGAAGTTACAGGTTCTAAAACAAAAACTTACGGACCCGGAAGTGACTTTGCCGTAGTAGGTGAAGATGCTCGTGACAATGATGAGCCGAAAGTTGATTTCTGGAGAGGGAGTTACACCGAAACTGCCAATAAATTTACAGTTCCTGAAAATGGACTTTATCATGTAGTAATTGATAAAGAACTTAAAAAAGTAGTTGTTGCTCCTGTTGTTTGGGGTGTTATTGGTGCTGCTACTCCCGGTGGATGGGGAGAGTCAACACAATTATCTGCTGATTTTGATTTAAACAAAATGACTTTTGAAAAAACAGATGTTCCTTTGTCTATCGGCGATTATAAATTCCGCTATTCAAACGGATGGAAAATTATTCTTGATGCCGATTACGATTTGGGTGGAGGAAATAAAGGTATTAAAGTAAATACTAACTTTGGAAAAGCACTTGATGATTTAGTTCCCGGTGGAGCTAATATTAATAATTCGGTAAAAGGAAAATATACTATTACCATGACTTGGGAGCTTGGTAAATCTTATGTGGCAACTCTTGAGAAAACAGGAGACTTAGATGCTAAAGATTATTCAAATACAGAACTTGGTTTTGTAGGAGCGGGCATTATTGCAGCTGATACTGTTCTTGGTTGGGATGTAACTATTGAAAATAAAAAACCTGATGTAAACAATACTACTTATACATGGAATTGGACAGGTATTAAAGTAACAAATGCAAATGATGGTTCTTTTAAAATACGTGAAGGTCAAGATTGGAACGGTGTTGTAATTGGTTATCCTCAGGTTACAATGGCAGGAGATGCAGCAAATAATTTTACTACTAATGATGATGGTAATTTTGTCCCCAACGGAGAAGGAACTTATGATTTCACTTTGGTTATTGAGGCTACTACCGAAACTTATACATTAACTGTTAACACAGCATCAGGGAAGTAAGTAATTAACCTTTATTTAACATATATTTTTCAAAACTGTCTGAAAGATTATCTTTCAGACAGTTTTATCTTATCTCTTTTTTAAAATAGGTATAACTTTTTATTCTACCTCAAATCTGCAAAGCTTGTCCCGTATTTTCGGGGGCACGGTGTGAGTTGTTGATTTAAAGATGTTTGATAATAATTAACAAGTTAATTTTAAATAAGATTTACGCCATGACTATTGGTTGTTAAGTTATTTCAGTTGTGGATTTAAGACTCTAATAAATCATTTATTTATCAGGTTTCTTTATTATTTATCATAACAATATTTAATAAGCAGTTATTCTGACAAGAACCATTAAACATATATATTAAAAAATTATAGGCATTTATAATTAACAAAGCATCATAAAACTCGTAAAATATCAAAAACATGAAACTACTTTTATCTTATATTATATTATTCACAGTTACACTGTTTCCCGCATTTTCGCAAGTAATAACTTCGTCACCCGAATTTCCTACCGTAAATGATGAAATTACAATATATTTTCATGCCGACCAAGGCGACGCCGGATTAAAAAACTATACTGGCGATATCTATGCTCATACGGGATTGATAACCGATAAATCATCTTCGGCTTCCGATTGGAAATATGTAATTACCGAATGGACTGAAAACACAGATAAAAACAAACTTGTTAAAGTAGATGATAACTTTTATAAATTTACCATATCTCCCGATATTATTGATTTTTACGGAGTTCCTGAAAATGAAAAAGTGTTAAAACTTGCTTTTGTTTTTAGAAATGACGATGGTTCGGTAACAGGACGCGATGTAAACGGTGGCGATATTTTCTATGATGTTTTTGACGAAGGTTTAAACGTAAGAGTAAATACTCCCGATAACAATTCTATACTTGAAGTAAACAAAGAAGTTGCAATAAATATATCTTCAACAAGTGCTACAACGACTACACTTTATATTAATGATACTAAAATTACCGAAACTTCCGAAAACGAAATTTCATATAATTGGACTCCTTCTTCAAGCGGTAATTATACAATAAAAGCTGTTGCCGACGACGGAAATACAACTGTTGTCGATAGTGCTTGGGTTTATGTTTTTTCATCGGTTCCAACTGCCGATTTGCCACAAGGCATAAAAAAAGGCATTAACTATATTGATGATAATACTGTAACACTTTGCTTGTTTGCTCCATATAAAAAACATGTGTTTGTAATCGGAGATTTTAACAATTGGCTTGTGGGGCAAAATTACATTATGAATCGTACACCCGACGAACGCACTTACTGGCTTACCATTAATAATCTGGAAGCAGGTAAAGAGTATGCTTTTCAATATCTTGTTGACGGAACATTGAAAATTGCCGACCCTTATACCGATAAAGTATTAGACCCTTGGAATGATAAATATATAAAGAATGAAACTTATCCGAACCTGAAACCTTATCCCGAAGGTAAAACAACAGAGATAGTTTCGGTGTTTCAAACTGCACAGCAACCGTATAATTGGCAAGTAACAAACTTTAACCCGCCAAAGGAAACCGATATGGTTATTTATGAGATGCTTATTCGCGATTTTGTGGCTACGCATACCTACAAAACAGTTGCCGATACTCTTGATTATCTTAAAAATCTTGGTGTTAATGTTTTGGAATTGATGCCGGTTAATGAGTTTGAAGGAAATTCAAGTTGGGGATACAATCCGTCATTTTATTTTGCTCCCGATAAATATTACGGACCAAAAAACGGATTAAAATATCTTGTTGACGAAGCTCACAAAAGAGGTATTGCCGTAGTTATTGACATGGTATTAAACCATTCTTTCGGACAATCGCCGTTTGTAAGATTATATTGGGACAGTCAAAATAACCGTCCTTCATCGCTTAATTTTTGGTATAATGTAAAAAGTAATTTTCAAAATCCCGATGCTCAATGGGGGTATGATTTTAATCACGAAAGTGTTTATACACAAGAACTTGTTGATAGCATTAACTCCTATTGGATGTCTGTTTACAATGTTGATGGATTTCGTTTTGATTTTACAAAAGGCTTTTCAAATACTGTTTATGGGATAAACGATTGGGGAAGTGCTTACGATGCCGACAGAATAAGAATATTGGAAAGAATGACCGATGCAATAAAAACCCGTAAGCAAAATGCTTATGTAATTTTTGAACATTTGGCAGAGAACAGCGAAGAAAAAGAACTTGCCAATTACGGGATTCTTTTATGGGGAAATATGAATTATAATTATCTTGAAGCGGCAATGGGGTGGCTTTCTAATTCTGATTTTTCGTGGATTAATTATAAAAAAAGAGGTTGGAATAATCCGAAAGTAGTGGGATATATGGAAAGCCACGATGAAGAACGCATGATGTATAAAAATTTGGAATGGGGTAATTCTTCAGGCGATTACAGTGTAAAAGATTTTTATACTGCACTTCGCAGAGTTGAGTTGGCTGCAACATTTTTTTATACAGTGCCCGGTCCTAAAATGATTTGGCAGTTTGAAGAACTTGGTTACGACTATTCTATTGATTATAACGGAAGAACAGGAGAGAAGCCTGTTAAATGGGATTATTTTGATAAAGGAGCTCGCAAGCGGGTTTACGATGTTTTTTCTGCTTTGGCAAAAATAAGAATAGAACAATCTGCTTTTGAAACGAATAATTTCACTATGAGTGTTTCAGGAGCTGTAAAGTCTATACATCTGTATCATAATGATATGAATGTTGTTATTATCGGTAATTTTGATGTTGTTACACAAAATATAAATCCTGATTTTCCCGATGCAGGAACATGGTATGATTATTTTGGCGGGAACTCTGTAAATATTGAAAACACACAACAAGAAATTACTCTTGTTCCGGGTGAATACAGAATTTATACATCAAAACAGTTGGATAAACCCGATATTAATCCTTTGGTAGGCGATATAAGAGCCGATACAAAAACATTGCAAGTTTATCCTAATCCTGCCGACAGTAAAATATTTGTTGAAAATGCAAATTTATTTACAAATATTACAATAATAAATATTTATGGGCAGATAGTACCAACAGTAACGTCAACTGATGAATTTATTAATGTTGATAATCTAAAAAAAGGATTATACATTATTAAAGGTGTTGATAAATCGGGAATAATTTATATAACTCAGTTTGTAAAGCAATAATAAATTCTTCATAAAAATGAGCCTGTTTGAAATTTTTCTGACAGGCTTGTTTTTTTATAAACGAATTATTGTATTAATCTTTTACAAGAAATCTAGCCACAGAGCGAGTGTGTTCTTCAAGTAAAACCGATTTGTTTTTTAAAACAATATCTTCGGCACCTTGTTTAAAATGCCTTATGGTAATTAGTTGCAGGTGGTCATTATATTTCGCGTTGTAATGCTCTTTCAGCTCTTTAATAACATTTTTTATGCGATACAATTCATAATCAACTACAATAGTAAAACTTACCGCACTGTTTTGCATCAGGTTAACTTTAATTTTGTTTTTGGCAAGAATACCGAAAATATGGCTTAAATTTTCTTCAATAATAAAAGAGTAATCAAACGGTTTGATTGATATAAGCACCTGATTGTCTTTTTTTATATAGACAGGAGACAACCTTAAATTATTAAAATTATTAACCAAAGTTCCGTTGTCGGCGGTATTGATAAAAGACCTAATTTGCAACGGAATATTTTTGTTTTGCAACGGTTTTATGGTTTTCGGATGTATAACTTTTGCTCCGTAAAAAGCCAATTCCACAGCATCAAGATACGATAGTTGTTCAATTTTTGGAGCATCAGGCAGCCATTGCGGGTCGGCACACATTATTCCGGGCACATCTTTCCATACAACAACTTTTTCGGCATTCAGCATATTTGCTAAAATAGCTGCTGTAAAATCAGAGCCTTCGCGTCCGAGAGTTGTAAAATTGCCGTTATTGTCAGAACTTATAAACCCTTGTGTTATATATAGTTTAGAGGTTATGTCGGTAAATATTGATTTTACATTTGCTGTTGACAGTTCGGCATTTACTTTTGCATCGCGATAGTTTGAGTCGGTTTTAATTATGTTTGTAATATCAATTAAAGTATTGGTTAGATTGTTGCTATTTAGATATTCCGAAACAATAAGAGACGAAACCATTTCGCCGAAAGGCACAATACTGTCGTATTCAAAATCGTAATCGCCCGATGCAGGCTTGTTTAATTTATTTGACAATGAGTTGATAATATCATTGAATTTAGCCTTTACATCGTTTTTGGCAGGAAACAGCTCATCAATAATATTGTTGTGATACAATATAAATTTATTAAGTAATTCGGCAAAAGGTTCTTTTTTAAAATAACTTAAAGCAATGTGTTCCAATAGGTTAGTGGTTTTTCCCATTGCCGAAACAACAACAATTCCCGTTTTAATATTGTTGCGGCATATTTCAAACATTTGCTTTATGGCAGCGGCATTTTTTATTGATGCTCCGCCGAATTTATTTATTATCATAAATTTAAAATTTATGTAAAAATAGGTTTTTTGCGAACTTAAAATAAAAATTGTGTTGAAAAAATATGCGATATTAAGATTTTATATCAATTTATTGAAATAAACAAAAACATCATTAATTTAGCCGTAGGTTTTTTATAACGTGAGTTTGATGTAAATCTTTTTTATTAAAAGAAAATTCGGGTTGATAGAATAATATTAATTCAGTTACTAAGTTTTAAACAAAAGGGTAATAAACAATGAGAAAAAGAAAAAATATTTTATCATTAAAATTTGTATATATATTAATTGCAATATTTGCAATATTGTCGGCATGTAAACAAGAGCCAACTAAATTCACTATTCACGGAAAAATAAAGGGAGGAGCCGATAAATACATAAAAATAATGGACATGACTGAACCCGGATTTGCTCCCGACAGTATTCAGCTTGATTTAGGCGGAAAATTTACTTTCGAAAAGCAAACTACACAGCCGGGTGATTATATTATGTATTTTAAAAATTCCGATTATTTGCGTGTGACACCGCTTCCGAACGAAACAATAATTCTTACGGCAAGTTATTATAATTTAACCGGTTCGTATAAAGTTACGGGTTCGCCCGAATCGGAGCTTGTAAGCCGAATAATAAAACGACATCGTAAATCGGTGCAAATAATTGACACATTGGGGGAGTTTTACATGAAAAATCAGTTAAATCCGAAACTCGATTCTATTATTGTAAGATTAAAGCAAATCAGCGATTCGGTTTATAACGACGAAAAAGCATTTTTACAAAAGTTTATAGAGGACAATCCTTCTACCTTTGCGGCATATATTGCATTGAGTCAAAAAATAGGTCCATACAGGCATTTGTTTACTGCAAAAGATGATTTTAAATATTTTGAAATGGTTGATACTGCACTGGCTAATCGCTTTGATACTATTGAGGTAGTAAAAATGATGAATGCTTATGTAAGCAGAGCACGAATGGATTTAAAAAGAGATTCGGCAATGCGGGCACAATCAATTTTGGGACGATTAGCTCCCGAAATAGCACTTCCGAATATTTACGGTGATACCCTTAAATTGTCGTCGCTTAAAGGAAAATATGTGCTTGTTGACTTTTGGGGTTCGTGGTGTCGTCCTTGTCGCAAAGAGAATCCGAATTTAAGGAAATTATATCGTCAATACAGACGAAAAGGATTTGAAATATTTCAAGTAGCGTTGGAACGCAGTAAAACCGATTGGAAAAATACCATTCACGAAGATAAACTTTTCTGGAAATATCAGGTGAGTGAACTTAATTATATGAACAGCAAAACAGCAAAACAATACGGTGTGAAGGCTATCCCTGCAAATTTTCTGATAAATCCCGAAGGAAAAGTAATAGCACAAAATCTGTATGGCGAAACATTGCAAAAAAAGTTAGAGGAGATATTTACCACACAAAAGTAAAATGCAACAAACGGATAATAAAAAAATATATTTTGCTTCGGATGTTCATTTGGGACATCCCAATATTGAAGAGGCACGTTGGCGTGAAAAACTTTTTGTAAAGTGGCTCGATGAGATAAAGGATAGTGCTTTGGAGATATATCTTCTCGGCGATATTTTCGATTTTTGGTATGAATACAAAAAAGTGGCACCGCGAGGTTTTGTCAGGTTTTTGGGGAAAATAGCCGAAATTACCGATGCCGGTATTCCCGTGCATTTTTTTACGGGTAATCACGATGTTTGGGTGTTTGACTATTTGCCAAACGAAATAAATATTATTCTTCATCGTAATCCTGTTGAGAAAGAGTTGTTAGGCAAAAAGTTTTATCTTGCACATGGCGACGGTTTAGGTCCCGGTGATTGGAGTTATAAATTTTTAAAAAAAATATTTACCAATAAAGTATTGCAATGGCTGTTTAGTCGTTTGCATCCTAATTTTTCGTTGTGGCTGGCTCATACTTGGTCAAATTCAAGTCGCAACACAAAAGGTTTGGTGGCTTCGCAATTTCTTGGAAAAGACAAAGAAATTCTTTATAAATATTCACAACAGTTGTTACAAAAAAAACATTACGACTATCTGGTTTTCGGGCATCGCCATGTTATGGTAAATATGGAAATAGGAGAGAGCAGTCGATTTGTAAATCTGGGAGATTGGTTGTATAATTTTTCTTACGGAGTATTCGACGGTGAAAACTTTGAATTGCACAAGTATCATAAATAAAGTTCACTAAACATATTTCCGACTGAATTTGTTTACCTTAAAAAAAAAATTAATTTTGTTGTAAGTAACAGTTGTTATGCAATGTGTTGATTTATTTACATAAAGCTCATGATTTAAAATAAATAACCGGAACACATTTTGTGTGTGTTTGTATTAAAACATTACGGATATGAAAATACAAATAATAAAATACCTGATTATCAGTGTTTTTATTATTGTTTTAACTTCGTGTAATTCAGATAATAAAAAGTCGGATAAACAAACTGATACGGCTCTTTCATATGATAATTTTATAGATATTCAAAAATCGGGAGAGACTTATAAAATACCATCACCAATGGAGTTGTTTATTTTTTTGAAAGAAACAAAATCTCCGTTTTTAGCCGATAAGTTGCATAATCCACAAAAATATTCCGATTATATGACAAAAAAAACACGAGCTTTAAACTTTGGTATTTATACGGCAGACCTTGCTTATTGTGCTGTTTTTGGCGATTTTCAGAAAGCAATATTTTATTTTAACACTTCGCAAAGATTGGCTGATGAAATGGGATTGTATGAAGGATATGGTGAACAAATAGCCGCAAGGGTAAATAATAACCTTTCAAATATAGACTCGCTGATTGAAATATCGGCAGAATCATATGATTTAATAAATACTTTTCTCGAAGAACAAGGACAAGCTGATTTATTGGGGTTATTTTTGGTTGGCGGTTGGGTTGAAGGATTATATTTGTCGGTAGAGTCGGTTAAAGGGCTTGATGTAAATAGTCCTGTTATTGAGCGAATTGCCGACCAACAATTGTTGCTCGAAAATCTTATTAATTATTTAAAAGAAAACAGTTGTAAAATAAATGATGACTTAATAAAAGACCTTGAAAATATTCAACAAACGTTTGACGATTTATATTTTAACGATGAAAATACAATCATTACTCAAAAACAATTTGTAAATATTTCAAATGAAATTATATTATTGCGAAATAAATATATTAATCAGGTGTAAAAGTTTGAGTAAAAATATTTGTTTGATAATATTTTAGAGTATTATTGATAAATAAAAGTAATTTTGCTAATAAATGGAAAATAATATTATATATCAAAAACATATTAAATTTATTACGGTATTAATACTATTGCTGTTTTCCGGTTCGGCATTTTCTCAAAAATGTGCAAAAAAGAAGCTGGCAACAAAAGAGATGCGGCTAGAATACGATTACAGAGGACAATCTTTGTTTGTTCAAATGTCAAATGGTGATACAGCAACTCTTAATGTGATTTTATATTCAAAACAAAATTACAGGATATTTGTGGTGGGAGAGCAAAAACTCGGAAAAATAGATTATAGCATAATAGTTCCCCGTAAAAAGTTTAAAAGAGTAGTGAAAGATGTTCAGCCTAAAACAGTTCCTGTTTATAAAAAAGACCCCAAAGGATTTTATTTGTATGATACAAACGGAGAACGAATAAAAATAGGTGAAGAAACAATTAAGGATACAACATGGACACGAGAAACTAAAACTACTCGCGAACTTGTTTACGACAGTAGAACGGCAGAATCACCATATTGGATGGCTACTCCGAATAAAACGCAGTTAATATCCATTAAAGTGCATGTTGAAGATGCCGATAAAGTGCAAACCGGATGTATAGGTGTTTATGTTGGAAGAGAATATTCCAATATTTATCAGTTTCGCCGATAACAGAGAGAACTTTTCCGATACAAATATTAAATTAAACACCTGAATATTAGTTATTATAAAATTATGGTAAAAAAAGCACTTGTAATATTACTTGTTTTATTTTATTCTATTTATGTTTCAGCACAAGGAAAAGTTGAATCTAGATTTGATATACCCAAAGCTTTAAAAACAATAATTCCTTACGGAACAATTGAAAATGTATTATCAGTTAGCGAAAACGGATTTTATATATCTGATTTTATTCCGCGTGTGGGAATAAAAGGAGATTGGGATATATCAGAAGATGACAGATATGAAATGTTTATGATAACTGAATTTGGCTTGCATCTTGTGCGGAGGGATGATTATATTTCATTCTCGCCTGACCCGGGAAACGGAGCAAGTAATTTTTCGCAAACAGTTTTTATACGATTAGGACTTATTGGAGTATCAACACCTTACGGAGATATTTCAATAGGCAGACAATGGGGAGTAAATTATACCTTATCGGGAAATATTGACGATATGTATATTGGCGGAGGCTACGGTATAGGTGTTTACAATGCGGGAACCGATGGTGGAATATCCGGAACAGGAAGAGCCGACCAAGTGTTTAAATATGAATTTAAAAACGATAAATTTTATTTCGGAGCTCAGTCTCAATTTAGAGATATAAGTGATAATAATAAGTTTTTTGCTGATTCTTACGGTTTTGCATCGTATTACAGATTTGATTTTTTTAAAATAGGAGCTTCGTATAATAAAGTTCTCGACGGAGTTGACGACCCTACTTCGTTACAGGCAAAAATAAATGATGAATTAATTACGGTATTATTCGATTTTAAATTTAAGAATTTTCATTTTGGTATTTTACCTGAATATTTTATTAATCATGAGAAAAATAATTTAGGAGAATTTTATTCAGGTTATGGAATGGAATATAGTTTGCGATATAATTTCGGTAAAGATAAAAAATGGCGAATAGTTAATAATTCATATTTTATAAAATCAACAGAAAATAATTCTCAGTATTTACTTAATGCTTATACCGTAAATTTGGCTCGCCGATTTAACGATAATGTTGCAATTATTGCAGGTTTTACTTTTGACAACAGTAAAAACTTTGACGGCACCAAACCCCGCCATCATATTGTAGGACTTGGCTTTTATTATAATTTTAACTATCCTGTTCCATAAATAATCTCTTTGGGTTAAATAGATAAATAGTGTAAACTTTATTACAATTTTAATTATTTGTAAATCAATAAATTAGCGTATTTGTGGCTAAAAATCTAACGAATTATTGTTTATAAAATAAATAAACAATTACAATAAAAGTAATAATTAAAACAGGAACACCTATAAGTGAGGATATTAATACCGCTTTTTTTTCACCAAATTTTCTTAATCCGAGATAGATTAAAAATGAGATAGACGAAGTGATTAATGAATAAATAAAAAATTCTAAAATTGAACTTAATTCCGCTAACCAACTAAAACCATTGCCCTCGTTAATAGATTCTACAATAAACATCAAGATAAAATTTATTAAAATAATTCTACCGATACTTATTTTCTGTAATTTCATATACTTTAAAAATTATAATTAATTAATAAGTAGTTCCAAAAATTTATAAATCAAATAAAACTGTTTCGTTTATATATTTATTTATACGAAATGTAACTTTTTATATTGTGTAGCGTCAATATTTAAAATTAACTTAAAATTAAAATTATTTATTATGAAAGATTTTTTGAAATATGTTCTTGCCACTGTTGTGGGAATATTGTTATATTCGGTTGTAAGCTCTTTTATTTTTCTCGGTATAATAGGAATTATTGCAGCAGCATCAGGCGATAAGGATGTGAAGATAAAGGAAAACTCAATTCTTTATCTTAAACTTGACAAACCTATTGTTGACAGAGCTTCAAACAATCCGTTTGAGAATTTTAATTTTCAAACCTTTCAACCCGACAACGAACTCGGGTTAAATAAAATTCTTAAAGACATAAAAAAAGCAAAAGAGGATGATAAGATCAAAGGTATATTTATGGAGTTGTCATATACTCATGCCGGAATAGCAACAATAGAAGAAATCAGAAATTCACTTATTGATTTTAAACAGAGCGGTAAGTTTATTTATACATATTCCGATAATATCTCTCAAACAGCATATTATTTGGCATCAGTATCCAATAAAATTTATTTAGAACCCGTAGGTTCCATTGAGATAAAAGGACTTTATTCAAAAATAGCATTTTTTAAAGGAACTTTGCAAAAACTTGGTATAGAACCGTTTATTTTTCGTCACGGAAAATTTAAAAGTGCCATAGAGCCTTTTATGCTTGATAAAATGAGTGAAGCAAATAAAGAGCAAACACGCACTTTTGTTCAGTCTATTTGGGATTATATGGTTGAGGGAATTGCCGAACAGCGTAATTTAACTCCTGCACAAGTAAACAAAATAGCAGATGAATTTGCCATTAGAAACGTTAACGATGCAGTAGAGTATAATATTATCGACGGAGCAAAATATCGTGATGAGGTAATTGATGAATTGGTAGAAAAAACAGAAGCTAAATCACCTGAAAAGTTAAGATTGGTAAAACTGTCTAAATATTCAAAAGTTAAAATTCATAAAAAACGTAAAGGAAAAGACGTAAGAAAAAAGATAGCAGTTGTTTATGCTTCAGGCGAAATAAAAATGGGTAAAAGCGAAAAAGGAACATTAGGTTCAGAAACCATTGCCAAAGCAATCAGAAAAGCACGATGTGATTCAAATATCAAAGCTATTGTTTTGCGTGTAAATTCACCCGGTGGAAGCGGACTTGCTTCTGATATTATTTGGCGTGAAGTTATTTTGGCTAAAAAAGATAAGCCTGTAATTGTATCAATGGGCGACCTTGCAGCTTCGGGAGGTTATTATATATCTTGTCCGGCAGATGTTATTGTTGCAAATAAAACAACCATAACAGGTTCTATCGGTGTTTTCGGGTTGCTTTTCAACACTCAGGAGTTGATGAATAAAAAGTTAGGTGTGACTTTCGATGGAATAAAAACAAACGAATTTGCTGACTTGCCCGATTTAACTCGTCCGATGACCGAACAAGAAAAACAAATTATACAGACAAACGTAAATAATTTTTATAAAATATTTATCGGTCATGTTGCCGATGGTAGAGATATGACTACCGATGATGTAGATAAAATTGGACAAGGAAGAGTATGGAGCGGAGTAAATGCAAAAGATATAAATTTAGTTGACGAATTTGGTGGACTTAATAAAGCAATTGAAATTGCAGCTGATAAAGCAGGTCTTGAAGATTATAAAATAGTTGACTATCCTAAGCAAGCCGACCCGTTTGAAGAAATGATTAAAGACCTTACCGGAGGCGTAATGATGAAATTTATAAAAACAGAATTGGGTGATAAATATTATTTCTATCAAAAAATTAAAACACTGCAAGATATGCAGGGAATTCAAGCTCGTATGAGTTACGATGTTGAAATGTATTAACATAAGTAACATTTGAACATACGCTATATGATAGAATAGTTTCAATTCAATATAAAATAAAAAAACATGTCAAAATTTGAAATGTCAGATTTTGACATGTTTTTTTATAAAACAGAGAAGCTGTTATAATAAGTCAAAGTGTCGCTATATGTATATACGGTAAATTAATAAAGCGATACTTTGACTTTATTTTTAGGCACTTTTTTAATTCCTAAGTTCTTTTGGTTTCACAATAGTAAACGATCTGTGGATATTAAAGCCTATGAGAATATCACCGTCAATCCATCTTCCTTCGGTATAAGGAATAAAGTATTGTTCGGTAATTGCAGTAGAGTTTGTTATAAAAAACTGAAAAATATGTCCGCCGGTGTCAATATCAATACCTAATGATAAAGAGTTGTTGTATTTTTTATTTTCGGGATTTGAGAACACATAATGATATTCGTAATTTAAACTTGTGCGATTCGATAGCTTAACTCTACCCGATATACCTAGCGAAAAAATATCGTTATTATCATCTTTTGTTTCCACTAAATTCCAATGAATAAGGCTTGGGATAAGTTGAACGGAAAACTTAGAATTGAATTTTTTGGCAATTATCAATTGATTAACAAACGACATACGGCTACTGAAATATTCATAACGATTATCATCGGGATTTTTCAACGAAATAATTCCTAACAGCCCGTAATATGAAACAGATACAGGCATAATTGATGATTTTTTTGTTTGACGGAATATTTTAAATTTTAAATTTCCGTCCCAAGTTTTTTTCATTGTTGACCTTCCCATTCCCACAGTTATCCTGTTGCATATTCCGTATTTTACACCAATACGTGTCGATGCATTATCGAATCCGAAAAAGTCGTAAAAGCCCGAACTAATTTCGCCGAAATGATGTTGAATATTCAACAGCAAAACACCTTTACCCTGACATTCTATTGATTGTCCTAAAACAACATTACTGCTTTTAAATGTTGCACTAATATATTCGGCAGCAGGCTCATTGTCAAGTAAATTCATTAAGTCATCGTCTTGTGCAAATGAGTTATAACAGAGAAAAACAACTATTCCGACAATAAAATATTTTTTCATGTTTTATTATTTTTTTATCGGTTTCAAATCAATATTTACTTTAATTAATATCTCTTCGGCAATTTTTCCCGTTACAACTTTCGGGATATCAATATTATAATCGGCAAGTTTTATTTTAAATTCCGCCTTTCCCTTAATGCCTTTTTTATAGACGATAAATACTCCGTCGGTTTTTATGTTGTGTGTTACGCCGTGAATATTCAAATCGCCTTCAACATTTATTTTATATGTTCCCGGTGTATTAAAATTCACATCTTCAATATTTGTTATTTTACCTTTAAATGTAGAAACAGGATATTTGTCGCTTTCGGCATAGTTTTCGTTAAAATGTTCTTCGAGTAGAGCATTTTCAAAAACAAATGATTTCATTAGCACTTTAAAAACAAACATTCCGTTTTTACTGTTAAGAGCCGAATTTACCTTATTGTTAATCCCTTCTATTTTCATAAGCGGAGCATCCGACAAAAAATAAATATTACCGTTTTTTGTAATATATCGCTGTGCTATGGAGCAATAAGCGAATGTAACTAAAAATAGTGTTAATAATATTTTCATAATTTACATATGTATGTTTATACAGACAATAGTTTATTTTAACATAAATAATTAAAAAAATAATATGAGTAAGCAAAATTTAATATAAACTGCAATATTCAATAATAACATCACTCTCATTGTATCCTGCACAAAATCCTTTAAAATTTATCTGTGCGGGAAATCTAGATTCTTTTAATTTATTGTTGTATTCGGGTAAAAACGAACATCTTATACCTTCATCGCCAAACATTCCTTCGTTAAAAACAAAAACAACGGTAATTATACTGTCGCTATTTTCAATATTGTCGGCAATACCCGATACGGCAATAACTTTACCTGTAAATTTATTTCCGTTTCCCGATGTATATTCTTTGTAAAGTTGTTTAGCAGTAACGGTGTAGTCAGGAGTTGCTTTTTTATAATTGGGTTTGGGTTTATGAAAAACATAAAACCAAATAAAACCGCTTATAATAAATAAAATTGTAAATAATATTAGTATTTTTTTCATTTCCGTAAGTTTTAAAGTATAATTTAAGGCACAGTAGTTTTTTAATTATTTGGCATACCGTTTTTTATCCATATTTCAATTTGTAAAATTTCACAATCCGACATTTTATTGTAATCGGGTGGAGGAGGCATGGGGTAATATCCTTGTTCAAATTTTATGGTTCCCGATAAACTACCATCTTTTGCTATTTTTACTATATCATCATAATTTTCAATGGAAATATCGCCGTCGGGAGTATTTCCTTTGTGGCATTCAATACAATAATTCTCCATCAGCGGCATTATATTTCCCGAAAAAGTAATATTAGTAGTATCGCATTTATCGTTGTTATAATATAAATTTTCCATATTATCGTAATAGCATCCATGCATGGAAATAAATATTAAAACTATAATTGTATAAAATAAAATCCGCATAGTTTTTTTAATTTATAAAAAAGTTAATCTCTTTTTGTGTATAATTATTTTTAGTATTAAACAGTTGCAAAACAAGTTTATAATATCCGTGTTGGCATAAAGGAATAGCACTTTCATAAAGAGGTAAATCAACAAATTCGGCATTTTTCCCCGACAATGGAATTGTATCTGTTTCCGGTTCCCACGGAGGAAAAACAGTTGCTCCCGAATAGGCATCAACATTTGGGATATTATTTTTTAAATTCATTGTTACCGAATAAATTAACTTTGTAAGCCCTTCTTTATCAGAACAAATGGCACTTAACAGTAAAGTGTCAACTGTTGTTGTAAAGGTTGCATCTTCTTGTGGTTTAGTAACAATTAACAGAGGTATTCCCGATGAAATTTCTATTTTAATGTTTCTAGAAGTAATATTAGCAACAGGTTCATTGTCGCTCACTTCAATATTTAAGTTGTAAATACCTTCTGCACATTGAGGGATTATACCGCCAAACAGAGTATCATTGATATTTTGAGATGTGCCCGATAAAGAAATTGTTGTAGGTTCGGGTGTCCAAGGTTGGTTGGTGTCGTATGGTGTTTCAATACTTAATGAAGCAATACAATTTTTTAACGATTTATTATCGGCAACATGAGCATTGAGTTTAATAATATCACCAAAAGTAAATATCGAAGTATCAACAGGTTCAAATACTGTCAGCAGGGGAATACCTGATGTAATAATAATTTTTATCTCTTTTGTGCTGATATTTGGTTTTTTTGCACTATCTCTTACTTCAATTTTCAGATTATAAACACCCTCTTTACATTGAGGAATACCTGTTTTAAATAATATTTGATTAATATCTTGATATTTTCCCGACAGCAGTATTGTATCGGATTTAGGTTCCCAAATCTGATTTTCTCCGTTCCCCGATATAAAATCTAATGAAATTATACATTTGCTTAATGCTTGATTGTCAGTTATTGTAGCTTTTGTTTTTATTGTATCACCAAATGTAAAAACACTATTTTCCGTTGGTTTAATAACTGATATTTCAGGCTTCTTCATATCAATTATTTCGTTATTATCTTGCGGTTTAATATTTTCATGTTTACAGCCGCACAATAAAACAGAAAAGATTAAAACAATAAATATTAGTCTCATTATTATAGATTGTTGCTTTAAAATTATTGTTAAAATTAATATTAAAAGTTTATATAATAAATGATTAAACTCATAATAAATAGAGAAATAATCATACAATATGATAATAACACAGAGATTAAGCAGAATCATAGGTGTATAGAAAACAAAGAGAAGTATTTATTTTTTAATATTATATATAAATATAATCTTGTCTGAAGTATTTTTGAGTATAACGTCATAAAAATATAAATCCGTAAAGTTCTTATATTACAGATTACCAAAAGATTAAAAAACGAATAAAAAAAACTCACAAAAAAACCACAAATAAAGTTTGGAGATAAAGAAATAAGGGTTACTTTTGCATCCGCTTTACAAGATACGGCGACAAGTTCTAAAGTTAATGAGGGTGTAAAAAGGGGAGAATAATTACACATATTATAAGTAAGTGTATTAAAACCTAAAAACCTATTTTTTTAGTTTAATTACCGAGAGGATAAAAAAAACAAAAAAAACTTCAAATAAAATTTGGAGATAAAA
>Ga0256846_1000190_pt1 | contig 26708 bp, 17 predicted proteins | sample TevniametaG_FD_189098 | JGI IMG/M metagenome (GOLD analysis project Ga0256846, IMG submission 189098) | Tube worm associated microbial communities from hydrothermal vent at the East Pacific Rise, Pacific Ocean - Tevnia | ecosystem: Host-associated > Annelida > Integument > Unclassified ...
GAAAGGTTGTTTTCAGAGTTTTAAAAACATCTTCTCCATCCGTTGTTATCGGTATAAGGGGTCTTAACCTGATAAAGAAAAAATAGAAGAAATTTATCTTATTTCAAAGGTAAGGGAACATCCCTTGCCTTTGAAACTTGTTGTAATGAGATATATTCCTTTTTTTATTTTATTCAGTTTTACCGGTTCTGTATTATCAGAGGAAAGGAATATGTTTTTCCCTCCGTTAACTGATATTTTCCCGTTAAATTTGACAGGTTCTCCGTTAAATAAAGCTTTTAGCTCAAGTGTATCATTCTCCTTTAATTGGGAAATATTATTTAGAAGTATAATCTCAAGACCTTCTCCGGTTATATATTCCGATTCTTTTTTTGTCGGATCAAAGGGTGCTATTAGTGCTCTTCCCCAAAAAAAGGGCTCTGTTTTCCCTTTCTTAACCAGAGTGAAAACAGCAAGGTGAGTTGATCCGTTTTTAATGGAAAAGGATGATTCCCAATGCTTACCTTCACTTTTTATTATGATATCCGATCTCTTTTCAGAGTTTTTAATAAATACATCTTTTATCAGAGATTTCTTGATTTTAAAATTGCTTTTTGGGAAATAATGACCGGAACAGATAGAAAGTTTTATCTGTTTCCCCTCATTAGGATGAAAATTGTCTGTAAACATCCATAATTCATGTGAAAAAATAATTGAAGTTGAAAAAAAAATATAAATAAAAATAGGTAAAATTTTTCTCATTTTGCCTCCATAACACGATTGTGAATATAGTAACACGAAAGTGTGAAAAATCAAATTTTTTTTTTAATTTGAGATATAGTAAAATACGTTATGAAAAAAAAATATCTTATATTAATCCTGCTATTTGTGTTTAATTTGCAAATAATTCCCAAAACTTTTAAATTTAATTCTGCAACGGAGATGAATTTTGATTTGGGTTTTGCCTCTTTTTATATGAATGATCAGAGAATACAGTGGAGTGGAATGGAAGCGACTTTCGGAGTTGAGGCCTATATTAAAACTGATATAGTAAGAAAACTCGGAAAAGGGAATTTGAATATATTTAGCGAGATAAGATTTAATCAGCCTTTTGATGATAATAGACTAATTGATAAATTAAGATCAAAATATATTCAGAATTTTGAGATAAAAAGGTTTGATCTTTCAAGGCTTTTTATCGGATATAATTCCGGAGGAATGGGATTTTATCTCGGTAAAAAAGAGACAAATTTCGGAAGGGATAATCTTATACATCTATTTAATTCCGAATTTGATCTTCCATTTATCAGAACCGAATCTATACTTTTAAGGGAAACCGGTTTTTTTATTTTTATGAAAAAAGGAGTTCTGGATCTTTCGCTTTCTATAGTTAACGGTGGACCTGAAATGGATACAAATTCAAGTAAAGCCGGAATTGTCCGTTTAGGAATTAAAACAAAAGTTCTTTCTTTTGGGGTTTCCGCTAAATTTCAGGATGGGATCGGGTCGGAAGATCAAAAAGAATTTAAAAATCATGTCGGATTCGATATGCTATTTAAATCCGGGAGATTTCAACTTTCAGGAGAATTTATTTACGATCAGTACGGGTTTAGAAAAGAGTATGATCCGGATAATATTTTCTGGAAAAGAAGTCTGTATGATCGTGATATCTTTTATAAAAGTGAAACAGCTATTACAGGATTGGGAGGTTATGTTGATATTCAATATAAAACAAGGAGTTTTACACTCAATATTAATTATGGAGAATTTTATCCGGAAAAAATAGGGGTTCCATCTCATGATGAACCTATAAGACGGGGGATTGTTAAAACTATTTTTAATAGCGGACTTGATATTCGGTTTTTTGTTGGCGGACTTTTTGAAAATGAACGTCCTGTTGATCCGGCATTTGAAGGACGGAGCGGTTATGCGTTCTTTTTGGGAGCTGTTTTTAATCTAAAATAAAATTTTTGAGATATTTTTATTTAATATATATATATTTAACAGGAGGAAATAATGAAAAATTTAATAAAAATAGCAGTTATTATTGTAATGGCGTTTTCATTTGTGGTTTTATTACCGGCTCAAAATAAAATGGGAGCAATGAGTGTAAAAAGCAATGTTTTAATTAATCCGTCAAGTATAGTTATGATTAAAGGACAAGTTCGTGCTGTCATGACTGAAATACCGGTGTCAAAATTAGATATATCTAAGGCTCCCGTAGCATTTATTAAAGTTAAGGTTTTTGATAATGTAACTAAAGCAGAACATATTATCCAAATTGCACCGGGGAATTTCATGACTAAAATGGGGCTTAAAATTAATAGAGATGATGTTGTTTTAATCAAGGCATACAAAACTCCGGGCTCTGTTGATTTTAAATCAATTGAGTTGACAAAAGATAATCGTAAATTTATTTTTAGAGATCAATTCGGAAGAGGACTCTGGAGAGAAGATATCAAAAACATTACATCCCCAAACTTTAGATAAGATGTAAGATAACCTCATTTAAGATACCAAATTTATCGGGGGAAACAGAGATGTTACCCCCTTTAATTATCAATATTTTTTCAGAAAGGAGCATCTCAACCTCTTTTTTTTTATGAGAAAGCAAATTGGAGGAGATTCCCTCCGTAAGCCTTAAGCCTGTAACTATTTGTCTTTTTACAGGATTTATTTTTTCTGAAGTTTTCACAGGAATGATTCCACTGTCAATATCTTTATAGTAATTGTTAAGGTTCGAATGGTTGACATAATCGATCCCATTCTCAAATCCTGAAGATGAAATACCCGTACCGATATAAATTTTATTTGTCCAATATTTCATATTGTGTAACGATCGTTTATCATTAGTGCAAAAATTTGAAACTTCATACCGTTTATATCCGAAAGAATTCAGAATTTCTACTGCAAGATTGTATATAGCAATCTGTTTATTACCGGAAGGAATCTTTCTGTTTTTATCCTCTACTCCTTCAAGGATATATGAAGATATATGAGGGATTTTATATTTGAATGCGGTTTTAAAGTTTTTCTCAAGAATATTTCTATTATTTCCGTTAAGACCGATAATAAAATCCAGGCTGATATTTTTAAAACCTGATTCCAGTGCTGATTCAACTGCTGCCATGGATTCCTTCGCCGTATGCTCTCTTTCGAGAAATTTCAGGTCGTCATCGTTAAAAGATTGGACACCGAGACTTAATCTGTTTACGCCTGTCTCAAACAGTGTTTTAAGTTTTTTACCCGAGACATCTTCCGGATTCATCTCTATTGTGATCTCGCAATCATCGGTAACATTGAACTCATTCTTGATAAATTCAATTAAAATTGCGATTGAAGATGATTTGAAAAGGGAAGGAGAGCCTCCTCCGAAATAGATAGAATTAATAAAATAGTGAGGATTTTTTCTTAAACTTAACTCTTTTTTCAGATAATTGACATAGGTATCTTCAGCTGATTCCTTAAATTGAAATTTTGTAAAATGGCAGTAGTAGCAGAGTCGCCTACAAAAAGGAATATGAATGTATAATCCTGCTTCCTCGGTTGTTACGATTTCTTTTTTCCTCCAAGCTTCGGATTATTATCAAGATACCAACGAACCTGTTTGCACGCCCTGTCAAAAACCGCAATATCCGCATTTGTCCAATGAGTTCTGTTTAAAGCTCTTTTAAGAGATCTGTGAAAAAGCCCCTTGTCATCCTCTCTGAACTCAATATCTTTCATCAGATCCCAAATGTTTTCATATAATCTTTCAAATTCCTTCTTTTTTGCTTTTCTTGGAAAGATCGGGGTGATATTTCCCTCTGAAAGCCTTGAATAGATTTCATAAACGGTGACCATTACCGCTTGAGAAAGGTTTAAAGAAGGATATTTTACAGCAGCCGGAATTGTTATAAAATAATTGGCGTATTGACTCTCATCAATTGTTACTCCGGAGTCCTCTCTTCCGAAAATAACCGCAACTTTCTCTTTTATTGCATTTGAACATATCATTTCCGCTGCACTTTTGGGTGAAAGAAAATCCTTTTTCCATTTCCCCTTTCGAGTCGTTGCAAGAAAAGCTGTCGAAATATCTTGCATTGCCTCTTTTAGCGTTTTGAACTCTTTACTTTTTTCCACGATCTCTTGTGAGCGATATCCGAGTTTTTTCTGTTCTTCAACATCTCGGTATTCAACCGGATTAACCAACCTGAGATTTGAGATACCCATGTTTTTCAGTGCTCTAACAACGGAACCGATATTTCCGGGATTTTTCGGTTCAACCAAAATAACGATTATATTGTTAAGAATTTTCGAATCTTCCATTTTGGGATTATATTATAAACATATCAAAGCGGCAAATCACTTAATTTTCTTTTTCAAATCTTTCTTTAAGTCTTAGAGGAAGAAGTGTTCTTCTGTGATTAGGGGTTGAATTCGAAATTGCCCGTTTAAGTGTATCTTCATTTGAAATAACAAATATCTTTTTCTTTGCTCTTGTAACTGCAGTGTAAAGCAGTTCTCTGTTTAACATTGCAGATTGGGAGGGAAGTAAGACAATGATAAGAAAATCATATTCCGAACCCTGTGATTTGTGTATTGAGATCGCATAGGAAAGTGTGAGCTCGTCAAGTTCATCTATCGAATATTCAATGATATTTCCGGCAAAATCAATAAAAAGCATATCTGAATTTTTTTCAACGATTATCCCCTGTTCACCGTTAAAAACCTCTTTTTCATAGTTGTTTTTCAGCTGCATTACTTTATCATATTTTTTGAATGATTTTTTTTCATTTTTTATTATATATTCGGAATCATTAAATCTTCCCTGGACTATTTTATTGATATTATCAATACCGGATTCACCTCTGTAAATAGGGGAGAGAATCTGATAATCAAAAGAGTTGAATGTGAAATTTTCCTTATGATAATCTATTATCCTCAGTATTTTTTCATTAACAATTTTTGGGTCGGTTGAGTTTATTAGGACAAAATCAAGATCTTCAGAATATGGTTTTACAAAAATCCTGTCTCCTTTTTTAATACGATATGCATTTTCAATTATCAGACTGTTTTCTGTCTGGCGAAAATTTCTTTTAAGATAGATCGTTTCAAAATAGTTAGAGTTGATCATATCCCTTAAAACATTTCCCGGGCCTACGGACGGAAGCTGATCCATATCCCCTATGATGATAAGAGAAGTATCTCTTTTTAATGCTCGCAGGAGATGATAAAAAATAAAAGTGTCAACCATTGAAAATTCATCTATAAGAATTACGTCGGCTTTAAGCGGATTACCTTCATTGTATGCAAATTCCATTGTTTCAGGATTTATTTTTAACATCCGGTGTATTGTTGCGGTCTGATATCCGGATGCCTCTTCGATCCTTTTAGCTGCTCTTCCGGTCGGTGCGGCAATAAAAAATTTCATATTATTATTCTGAAATGAATCGATAATAGCTCTTATAATAGTTGTTTTCCCCGTTCCGGGACCTCCGGTAATTATTGTAATCTTATTGTTTAAAGCCGATACAACCGCGTCTCTCTGTTCAAGTGTCAATTCTATATTTCCTACTTCATCCGAGATATTAAATTCAGGTTTTACATTTCTGTTAACCTTCTTTCCTTCCGATAATCTTTTTAGATATTCAGCTATTGATTTTTCCACCATAAGGTTTTTGTAAGAGAGAAAAACAGGTTCCGGAATTTCTTCTCTTACAAGTTCATTGTTGTTTATCATAGATATAATCACACTATCAATATCGGATGAAGCTATAGAGAGAAGAGATACCGAGGATAAAATCAGTTCGTTTTCCGGAATGTAAATATGTCCTTTTCTTTCAAGATTTTGTTCAAGGATAAAATATATTCCCGCCTTTATTCTCTCTTCACTGTTAAGAGGTATTTCCAGACTTCTTGCAACCGCATCAGCTCTCTTAAAACCGATACCTCGAATCGTTCCTATCATCATATAGGGATTTTGCTTAAGTACTTCCATACTGTCATCCCCATATTCCTTGTATATTTTAAAAACAGTTTCCGAGCCTATTCCGAATGAAGAGAGTTTTACGATCAGTTCACGCAGCATTTTGCTCTCTTTCATAGATCTTTCAAGTTCAGTTATACTTTTTTTTCTTAATCCTTTTATAGTATTAAGCTGATCCGGATTATTTTTTATAATTTCAAAAGTTTGATTCCCGAATCTTTCAACGATCTTCTGTGCGGTTTTTCTGCCAATCCCTTTGATCCTTCCTGAGGAGAGGAATTTTACTATTCCTTCATTATCTTCGGGAAGAATGTTTGTGTAAGTGTTAACTTTTATCTGAATGCCGAATCGGGGATGAAATATCTCTTCACCGGAAACTTCAATAGTATCACCCTCCCTGACATCGAATAGATTCCCGACAATAATACGTTTGGATCCGTCCGGAGTGCTTTTTCCGGAAAAGACTCCGAAACCGTTCTCTTCGGAAATAAAAATTTTTCTTTTTATCCTTATTTTTAGTTTAGTGATATTTCCGTTTCCCATCAGAATAAAAAATTATACATTACAATCAACTAAAAACAAACCGGATTAATTTAATAAAAAGTGTAAATTGAAAAAGGAAGAAATCTATAACATTATTAATAGTGAAGTAAATAGTAAAAATCTATTTTTAACTATTTAGCGGGGTTTACAATCGAAGGTAAAAATGGTATCATTTTGTAACTTGAAAATTAAGGAATTCTCCTCTTTTCTCTATGAATATAAAAGATCAGATTAAAAGAAGTGTTTCTATTACAGATGTGGTTTCTTCCTATGGAATCGACCTGAAACCTGCAGGAAAGAACTACAAAGCTCTTTGTCCGTTTCATAATGAGAAAACTCCGTCTTTTTTTGTAAAACCGGACTCAGATGTATTTGCCTGCTATGGTTGCAATAAATTCGGTGATATTTTCACATTTGTTCAAGAGATGGAAAACGTTGATTTTAAAGAAGCAATGACACTTCTGATTGATAAATTTAATATTGCGGTGGAAAAAAGTTCATTTGTAAAGGACAACGTAAAAAAAAGCACTCTGTATGATATTAACAGTTCGGCAATGAAATATTTTTATCAAAATTTGCAAAATTCAGAAGAGGGTAGTAAAGCTTTAATTTATCTTAGAGAGAGAGGAATAAAGCCGAATATAATTTCTAAATTTTATTTAGGATATGCGAAGAACAGTTGGACCGGGCTTTTGGAATTTTTTAAAAAAGAGTCGGTAGATCTTATTATGGCTGAAAAACTCGGGCTTCTGATAAAAAATGAAAAAGGTGAGTATTATGACCGTTTCAGAGGAAGAATAATGTTTCCTATATTTTCAGAAGGCGGGAAAGTTATTGCATTCGGTGGAAGAACTATAATTGATGATAAGGCAAAATATGTTAACTCTCCGGAAAGCCCCGTATTTTCAAAAGGGAAAAATCTTTACGCTTTTAACTTAACAAAAGAGTTTATACGAGAGAATAGAAGTTCTGTCCTTGTTGAGGGATATTTTGATGTAATAACCCTTTTTCAGAGTGGAATAAAAAATGTTACGGCTTCATTGGGAACTGCATTGACACCGGAGCAGATATACCTGCTTAAGAGATACTCCGATAATATATATTTTGCATACGATAAAGATGAAGCGGGAAAAAAAGCCACACTCCGTGGACTTGAAAGAATGTTTGAACAGAATGTTAATCCGAAAATAATAGATCTCGGAGATGAAAAGGATCCGGATGATTTCATCAAACGGAACGGATTTGAAAAATTTATACAAAAACAGAATGAGGCAAAAGACGGATTCAGGTTCATTCTATCTGAAATGCCGGATCAATATGATTTCCAGGTTCCGGAGAAGAAACAGAAAGCTGTTGATAATGTTAAAGGTTTTCTTGAAAAGTTTGAGAGTGAGATCGTTAGAAGCGGCTATGCATCTATTGCAGCGGATTTTTTTAATGTTGATGAACGTATGTTTGCAGAAACATTAAAAAAAGAAGTAGTAAAAACCGGAAAATCTAAGAAAATCAACATCTCCCCGGCGGAAAAAATAGTGTTAAAGACATTGTTGAGGGAACCCGGTTACATTGGAGAGATTGAAAAGATATTCAACGATAAACTTTTATCTGTCCTTAATTCGGGTCATATTATAAGTGAAATATTTTCAGTTTTTAAAAAAGCCGGAAATGAGATTGATTATAATATGATAAATAAAAATCTTTTTGATGAGGAAAAATCTCTTTTGCGATCCGTGTTTCTTGAGAAAGATGAACAAAGTGACGGATCTGATGATGAAAAAATCCTTGAATCTTCTATCTTGAGCCTTTTTGGAATTCTTCGTGAAAAGGAGATAGAAGAGCTTGGTAAGAAAATCAGAAGAGCTGAGAGAGAGAATAAACTTGATGAAGTTAAAAAGTTAATAAATATAAAGAGCAAACTTGTCAGTAACAAATATTCGAGTTATAAAATAGGAGGAGATGTTGGCAACCCCTAAAAAGGAAACAAAGCAAAAAAAAAGTTCCACAAAAAAAAAAGAGATTAAAACTAAGAAAAGAGAAAATGTGACCGATCTTCCTCCGATCTCAGCAAAAATCTACGATGAGATTATTGAGATGTCAAAGACGTTAGAGGGCAAAATCAACAAAGATGATTTTCTTGGATTTCTTAAGGAAAATAATCTTGAGAAGAGGAAAAAAGAGATAGTTTCACACCTCTCTACTGTAAATGTAAAGATAATGAGAAGAAGTAATATGCAGAATCCTGAAAAGATAAAACAGTATGATGCATTTCAGGATAAGTATAAGAAAGAGTTGAAAGCTATTATCAGAAGATCAAAAAAACATTTCGGTCTTGTCGAAAACACATATATTCTCAATTTATTCGAGAAAGAAGAAAATATAAAAAATAATATTAAATTCATCAGATATTTTCTGAAGGGGAATAATATAAAACTCATAACTCTTCCAAAACCTAAAAATTCAACGGCAGGAGACGGGAAAAGCGATATAGTCGGAGATCCGGTCAGACAATACCTGCGTGAGATGGGTGGGGTCAGCCTCCTTTCGAGAAGCGAAGAAGTAAGAATTGCAAAAAAAATAGAGATGGGGGAAAAAAAGGTAGTAAAGGCTCTGTCAAAAACAAATATTGTGCTTAATTCCGTAATTGAACTTGGCATGGATGTCCTTGAGGGTGGAAAAGATATTGATGATGTTATTGATGTCAATGAGGATATTTATGATGAATCAAAGAAGCAGAAAGCAAGGGATAAATTTCTTCAGCAATTTGAAGATCTTAATAGACTAAAGAGAGAGCTTAAAAAATTAAAGTCGTCAAAAGTTTCCAATTTCGTAATTGCGAAAAAGATGGTTGAAATAACTCAACTTATCCAAAATATGTCGATCCTTCAGGAGCATAAGAAATCTTTTATGAATAGGATCAAACAGCTTAAAGAGAACTATTTACACATAAGCGGAAGGGTCGGAAAACTTACTGAAGAGATGAAAAAAGCTCGGGGAGAAAAGAAGAAGAATATAAAAGAGGAGGTAGACAACTATAACAGAAGACTTGATAATCTCAACAGAAAGTATGAGATAACATCAGAGGAGTTGTTTAAAACCTGTGCCGATATCGAGCTTGGACAGAGACTTGTTGAGTTTTCCAAGAATGATCTGGTCGAATCAAATCTAAGGCTGGTTGTATCAATTGCAAAAAAATATATAAACAGAGGACTTATGTTTTCCGACCTTATTCAGGAAGGTAATATAGGTCTTATGAAGGCTGTTGAAAAATTTGAATATCAGAGGGGATATAAATTTTCCACATATGCAACATGGTGGATAAGACAGGCAATAACAAGAGCTATTGCGGATCAAGCAAGAACAATCAGGATTCCCGTTCATATGATTGAAACTATTCACAAGATCAACAGAACGCAGAGGAGATTGGTTCAGGAGCTCGGGCGGGAACCGACCGAGGAAGAGATAGGAAGCGAAACCGGATTTTCATCGGAGAAGATAAGAAAGATACTCAAGATAGCTCAGGAGCCTATATCTCTTGAAACTCCTGTGGGTGATGATGATTCCCATCTTCGTGATTTTCTTGAGGATGATCAGATGGCATCGCCTCCCGAGATGATAAATCAGATGAATCTTAAAGAGCAACTTGATTCGGTGCTATCTACACTCACAGAGAGAGAGGCAAGAGTGGTTGAGATGAGATTCGGTCTTGCCGACGGTAATGAACATACCTTGGAAGAGGTTGGGCAGGAGTTCCAGGTAACAAGAGAAAGGATCAGACAGATTGAGGCAAAAGCTTTAAGAAAACTTAAAAAGAAATCTAAAAAACTTATAAGTTTTCTGGATAAACCTGAAAATTATAAATAGTATTACTCTTTTCTAACACTTCTCGGATGAAATTTGTCATATATAGCTCTGACTTTGTCTTTGGCAACAAAAGTATAAATTTCCGTTGTAGAGATGTTTACATGACCGAGCATCATCTGAATTGATCGGAGATCCGCACCCATTTCGAGAAGATGAGTTGCAAAAGAGTGTCTTAGAATGTGAGGTGTCAGGTTTTCGGTGATCCCGGTTTTTTCTCCATATTTTTTTATTATTTTCCAAACTCCCTGTCTTGTCAGTTTTTTGCCCGAACGGTTTAAAAAAACGGAAGTTGTAATTTTACCTTTTAGTAATTTTCCCCGTCCGTTTGAAAGATATTTTTTTAAAAAATCTTCTGCCGTATTGTTAAAAGGGATAAGACGCTCCTTGTTTCCCTTACCTATAACTCTTACGTATCCTTCACTCATTATAATTCTGTCGGTTGTGAGATTTACAGTTTCGCTTATTCTCATCCCGGTTGCATACATCATCTCAAGCATAGCTTTGTCCCTTAACCCCAAAATAGTTGAAGTATCCGGAGCATCGAGAAGTTCCTGAACTTCTGCGATTGTCAGATATTTAGGAATATTGTTCCATTTTTTAGGAAAAGAAATTCCCGAGAGAGGATTGTAATCAATTTTTTCTTCAACTATAAGATATTTATAAAAACTTTTTAAAACGGAAATTTGATGTGCTTGAGAAGAGACTGCCTGACCGAGACGTGACCATTTTTTGATAAAATTCATTACATTTTTTTCCGAAACGGAAGTATGATCAAGAGATTCTTTTTTCAGGTATGATCCGAATTTTTCAATTTCCTGACGGTATGAAATAACCGTATTTTCGGAAAGTCCTTTTTCCACTTCAAGAAATATAAGGTAACGGCTCAGATCTTTTATAAATTTGTCATTGAAAAACATCTGTTTTCAGAGAAAAGGATTTAGAGAAAGTTCGGTCTTAAGATCGGTTTCCTCGCCATGTCCCGGTAAAATGGTTGAGTTTATCGGAAGTTTTTTAATGTTTTCAAGCGATTTCATAATAGTTTTATAGTTTCCGCCGGGAAGATCGGTTCTTCCTATTGATCCTGCAAAGAGAGTATCACCGGAAAAAATATAATTATTACATTTAAGACAGATGGATCCGGGAGAGTGTCCGGGAGTATGTAATACTTTAACTGATAATCCTTTTAAATTTATAATTTCTCCATCTTTAAGAAATTTGTCTATTGTTTTCGGAGGGTTTAATCCCAAAGATTTCCCGAGATCTAAATTGATATGGGAATTAATAACATCTACTTCTTTTTCGTGGATCAAGACCGGTACTTTTAGCAGAGAGAGTATCTCGTCAATACCTCCGCAATGGTCGATATGACCGTGTGTGAGAACTATTTTTGTTAATATTAAATCTCTCTCTTTAATAATATTCATCAACAATTTTCCTTCCGCCCCCGGATCGATAAGGATACACTCTTTCTCTTCTTTCCGATATACGATGTATGAATTCGTATCCAGTTCCCCGACAACTTTTCTAATGTACATAATTTTCCCGGATGCCATAATCGGATATTAGCAGAAGAAGAAAATCTTATCAATAAAGCAGAGCTTACAAGTTCTAAGTGGATAGTGGAAAGTGGTAAGTGGTAAGAGGAGAGCTTGTCATTTAATTAAGAATTTAGAATTCAAAATTGAGAATTAATAATTCCCCTATTGGGGTGGGGGTGGTATAATAAAAAATAAAAGGATAAACAATGAAAAGAGAAAAAAAGAGACCCGTATGTCTGATAATAAGAGATGGATGGGGGAGAGGGAAACCGACTGAAGATAATGCTATTTATAATGCAAATACCGAGTATACGGACTATTATGAAAAGAATTATCCGACAACCTTGATTTCCACATCAGGACTAAGTGTCGGGTTACCCTCCGGATATCAGGGAAACAGCGAAGTAGGTCATATGAATATAGGAGCGGGAAGAGTTGTCTATCAAAGCCTTACCAGAATAGATAAATCCATAGAAGATGGAGATTTTTTCAAGAACAGTGAGATAATCAATGCATTTGATGAAGCTGAAAAAAGAGGTTCAAGAATTCATCTTATAGGACTTGTGCAAGAGGAGGGTGTCCATGCGGTAACCAGGCACTGTGTTGCTTTATTAAAAATAGCAAAAGAGAAAAATTTTAATGATATTGTTATTCATGCAATTACCGACGGAAGAGATACTCCGCCAAGATCCGCTATTGAGCATCTCTCGTTTTTGCAGGAAAATATAGATGAACTTAATACCGGAAAAATTGTTACACTTATCGGACGTTATTATGCGATGGACAGGGATAACAGATGGGACAGGACGGAAATTGCCTATAATGCAGTTATGTTCGGGAAGGGAAAAGTTGTTGATAGCTGGAAGGTCGGGGTTAAATCCGCATATGAAGAAGATGAGAGTGATGAATTCATCAGACCGAGGATAATAGATTATGACGGTGCCGGCAAAGATGATATTTTTATTTTCTTTAATTTCAGATTTGATAGAACCAGACAGTTGGCAAAAGCAATAGTTGAAGATGATTTTAAAGAATTTCCGAGAGAGAAAAACAATATATATCTTCTTGCGATGACACACTATTATGATAATGGAAATTTTAAAGAAGTGTTTGGAGAGTTAAAATATGCAAATATTTTGGGAGAAGTTATTTCGTTAAAGGGATTAAGACAGTTAAGAATATCCGAAACCGAAAAATATGCTCATGTTACCTTTTTTTTCAATGCATTGAGAAATGAACCTTTTGATAATGAGGAGAGGATACTTGTTAACTCTCCGAAAGTTGCAACTTATGATCTTAAACCCGAGATGAGTGCAAATATTGTAAAGGAAAAATTATTGGAGGCTATACGGTCGGAGAGATATGATCTTATCGTATGTAATTTTGCAAATTGTGATATGGTAGGGCATACGGGAGTTTATGATAGGATAGTCACTGCAGTTGAAACCGTTGATAAATGCACAAATGAAGTTGTCAAAGAAATTCTTAAATATGGTGGAGTGACAATTTTAACCGCTGATCACGGGAATGCGGAACAGACAAAGCTTGATGATGGTTCTCCGATGACCTCACACACTAAAAATCCGGTTCCTTTGACAATAGTAGGTCTTGATGATAATCATCTGATTTTACGTAAAGACGGAAGTTTGTGTGATATATCTCCTACTATTCTTGATATTATGGATATTAAAAAACCTGAAGAGATGAGCTGCAGTTCACTGATAATCAGATCCGGAAATAGTTAAAAATATAAATTATATTGTTTTTTTTTTTTCAGACTAATATAATTACCTAAAATAGGAGGACTAATGAGAAATATTTTTAAGACTGTTTTTGCTGTTCTGCTCATTGCAGGACTATCTTTAGGTCTCTATTCAAACGGATTGAATTTGAATGGAATAGGGACAAGAGCCATCAGTATGGGTGGTGCTTTTATAGGAGTTTCAAGTGATTATAGTGCTGTTTTCTGGAATCCTGCGGGATTGACTCAGTTGGATAAATCATCTTTGTCTATTTTTTCATCTTTTATTATACCGACAGGGACATATACATATTCACCGGCAGGCATTGATATAGAGACAGAAAAGAAAACTTTTCCGACCCCGGCTTTTGCATATATTAATCCGATTTCGGAAAAACTTACGATTGGTTTTGCCGCCTATGCAACGGCAGGTGCCGGTGCAACATGGCCGGGTGATAAACTGGCTGTTTTTAACACCTATGCCAAAAAGGGTGATCTCACGGCTTATAAATGGTCAAGTAAAGTAGGTGCATTCACATTTTCACCGATTGTTTCTTATAAGTTAAGTGATACATTTTCAATAGGTGCAACTCTTAATGTTGTTTACGGATTGCTTGATATGGAAAAAGAAGCCGGCGGTCAATATACGGAGAGTCTGAACGGTACGGGTTTCGGTGCTACTATCGGAGCTATGTTTAAACCTTCCGATAAGTTCAGTTTCGGTATTACATATAAAACACCGCAAAAAGTTAAATTGACAGGAACGGTTGAAATGCCGGGTCTTGCAGCAATTCCCGGAATGCCGACATCTTCAAATGCAACGAGAGAAGTGACATGGCCGATGTGGCTTGGTGCAGGTATTGCTTTTACTCCTAACGATAAGCTTACTATCGCTTTTGATGTTCAATATACTAACTGGAAAAAACTTGATACGATAGATATGACTTTTGATGAGGCTTTTTGGAAAGTAAATATGGGGTCAGGCTCGATCGAAGACAATGCTGCTTTCGAACTTATGTGGGATGATACGATACAGTACAGATTTGGATTTGAATATCTTCTTTCGGACAGCTTTGCTGTAAGAGCGGGATATTATTATGATCCGGCTCCTGCTCCGGCAACCACTCTTAACATTCTCCTTCCAAGTATTACTTATAGTGTAATAACTGCGGGAATAGGCTACAAAACAGATTCGATTTCTCTTGATGTAGGGGTTGAATATCTGAAAGGTACCGACCGTGATGCCGATATGGCCGGTGTTATGGCGGGAACGGCAATGCCCGGAACACATGGCATGTCGATGATCGTTCCAAGTGTGTCATTCACTTACAGATTTAACAAATAAAATATAGAACGAAAGGGGGAAAAAGTTATTTTTTCCCCCTTTTTTTATCTTGATTTTTTCAAACTCCTGAAGTAATATTCCGTCAGGAGGCAACAATGGATGAAAATATATATATTCCTGCTGATGTTCCCAGCGGAATGATAAATGAGTATCTTTCAAATCAGGATGAAATAACACTCGGGTCAGGCAGGATAATGCTATTTGCCGGTGATCAAAAGGTTGAACATCTGAACGGTGATTTTTTCGGAGATGGAATTCATTCCGATGATAATGAGCCTGAGCATCTGTTCAAAATAGCTTCAAAATCAGAGATCGGTGTATTTGCAACTCAGATGGGGCTTATATCAATGTATGGCGGAGATTATCCCGAAGTGCCTTATTTAGTCAAACTTAATTCCAAAACGAATCTTGTGAAAACAGCACAGAGAGATCCTCTCTCTCTTCAGCAGGTTGATATTGAGCAGATAATAGATTTTAAAGATAGATCCGGGCTTAATATTCTGGGATTCGGATATACTATCTATATAGGGAGTGAATTTGAGCATTTAATGATCAGAGAAGCTGCACAAGCTATTCACAAAGCACATCAACATGGTTTAATATCGGTTCTTTGGATATATCCGAGAGGGAATGCGGTTAAAGATGAGAAAGATCCCGATCTTATCGCAGGAGCTACAGGAGTAGCAGCCACCTTAGGTGCTGATTTTGTCAAGGTAAATTATCCGAAAAAAGAGGGAGAAGAATCTTCCGAGATATTTAAAAGAGCAATAAAAGCTGCAGGAAAGACAAAAGTTGTATGTGCGGGAGGTTCCGCAACCGATCCGAAACTTTTTTTACAGAGACTTCATGATCAGATCCATATTTCGGGAGCAAGCGGAAATGCAACCGGAAGAAATATCCATCAGAAATCTCTGGATGAAGCGGTAAGAATTGCAAATGCAATAACTGCAATAACGGTTTACGATAAGAGTGTGGATGAGGCGTATAAGATTTATATCGGGAAATAAATTTTTTGCTTTCTGCTTAAGCAGGACAGTCTAATTCAGGATTGTTTTTTCTCTTTTTGCTGAATTTTTTTACTCTCTTCTATAATCAGGGAGAAAATATTTTTCAGGAATTTTTCAGTTAGTTTTCCTTTAGACTGTTCCGTAATATTTTTAAATACTATTTCTTCTCTTTTACTGTCAGTGATCTCTTTTTTTTGATCGGAAATCCGTTTTGACAATTCCATTCTTCGGAGAAGCAGTTTAACTGTTCTTCTATCAATCGAATCTATTTTTTTCCTGATATTCTTGATGCTTCTCTTTTTCATTACTCCGATTTTAGAGAAAAAAAAATCTTCCGTCAATTTATTCTAAGATAAACGGCTTAAATATTTACTTCTTTCTTTAATGACCGTTTCTTACGTATGTTTGTAAAAAAGTCGATCCGGTTAAGAATCATACTCACATTTTGATTTCAACGGAAGGTGAAGGTTCTCCGGATGCACCCGTAGGAGATTGATAGAAAATTCTGTAAAGAATTTTTCCATGCTCCGGAGGATTTGTATCAATTATTTCTCTTTCCGTTGTAGGACCGAGGATTAAAACCCAGTTTTTACCCGATTCCGACTTCCGTTCTACAATAACCGACAAATTTTTCCCGGGTATCTCAAATGATAGAGTAATTCCGATGAAAGGTGTTTTTATCTTTTTCAGAAGAGGAGCTTTTGGGATTGGTATTTTCCCGTTTGATATGGATACGGCAGTGGAATTCGATGGAGAGCTTAACATATTATTGTTTCCGACAGCAACAACTCTGTACCAGTAGGTTTTCCCCGGAGTTACAAATTTATCCGTAAATTTTCTGGTTCCTGAAGTAAGTTTTCCGGATATGACTACTCCCTTTTCATCGGGATTCCCACTTCTGAGAATATAAAATCCTATTGATATCTTCGGTGGATAAGCGGGTTTAAAAGTAATCTGTGCTTCTGAATTATTTCCGGTTATTTTGTCAATGTAAGGTGACGGTGGGGCTATTTTATAAGGGATGGTAACTTTGACTGCTTTTGAAGGTTGGCTCTGTTGGTTATCGAAGGCAATTGCGGTTACTCTGTAGTAGAATGTTCCGTAATAATTAATATCCATATGATCATTGTAGTATTCAAGTTGATTAATTTTTTTATTTATTCTTTCCCACTTTTTCTTTTCAGCACGTCTCTCGACTAAGTAACCGGAAACCGGAACTTTACCTCCTTTTTTCCATTCAATCCGGACTCTTGTTCTTCCTACTTTTGCAGACAGGCTGTTTATTCTTGAGGGTTTTTTTGAGTTCTTTGCCGTAATTGCTTTTGAAAAGGAAGGTTCGCCTCTTTCACCGTCTTTTCTTACCGATATGATCCTGTAAAAATAAGTAGTACCTCCGGTAATATTTTTATCTATGAATTTATCTGTTTTTACAGGAAGATATTGCTTTGTCAACCTTTTGTATATACCTTTGTCAGAGTTTGACCGCTCTATAATATATCCGGCCGTATAAATATTTTTTTTCGGTTTCCAGCTGATTATTACATTTCCTTTTTTTGCCCTTATATTAATGCTTTTTTGAATAGGAGGATATTTTGAATCGGGATCGGGAATATTAATTGAGAACAGAGAAGGTTCACTATGTCGTCCGAAAACATCAATATTTTCAACTTTGTATGTTATTTTCTTTTCAAATAGAGGAGTATCATCATAATATGAAGGTTTTTTCGGGTCTCTTTTTGAACTTAAAATCAAAAAATTTTGAGTGAGTGCTTTTTTTTCTCCGGAGCTGTTTATTCTTTCAATGTAGTGTGAGAAAACCGGGTCCTTTTTATTGATGACAGGGATATCCCAATAAAGTGCAAGTCTGTTTCTCACAGGTTCTCCTTTAAAATTTTTCGGTTGCTCGGGGAGGGAAGATCTTTTAAATCCGTCAATTGATATACTATTTAAAGATATTCCGTTTCTTTTATTCCGCGACAATCCTATAACCCTATATTTTCGAAATCCTTTTCCTACTTTTTTTAAACTTACCGAAAGCCCCATAGCTTTTGCAAAATATGGAATTGTAAATTCTTTAACGGCAAGAACGGCATATATTTTGTTCATTTGAGCCATGTTTTTTCTACTTTTAAGGATTTCAATAAGTTTACGGGCGGTTTTTGCATCATCGGGATGCAGCTTTTTCATCCATTTTTTTTCCCCCGGAGTAATTGATTTTTTTACAACAATTCCCTTTCCATCCAGTATTCTCCACCCTATATCCGGCCATTTCCCTATCGGGGGATACCACATCAATTCAATATTCCCAAGCCCGTCGGAAATTGCCATAACAGCACCAACTCTTTTTTGGGAGGTTCCCCCTGGTAGAATGTTTGTAATAAAAAGGAATAGTGATAATAATATAATGAAATTTTTTAAATTTTCCCTTGTCATAATTTATTTCTCCTTCTATTTTATAGATGAACTTTAAATGATACACTTCCCGCAGGCCAGGGCAGATCTATAGTTGCGTTAGCTCTTATATCCAAAGGAGGAGCACTAACATGAATCTGTGCGGTTATCCCCTGGCTCAGGCAGCCTTTGAAAGCGGATAAGTCTACGCAGGCACCGGCTTTAATCTCCGTCCCGAAATTTCCTATGATCTTAGGTTGAGGTTTAACCTGAAGTCCGATTTCCATCCAGCCTTTAACATATCCGGATAAGACACCTATGGATTTGTCAAGGAGAATATGTTCGCTGCCTCCGAGAAGTAATCCTTCATCGGAACCGAGCATCATATATGAATCTGCATTGAGAATAAGAAAATGAGCTTTAATGCGTTGACCGTTTTTATTCCCGGCATATAGATGCCACTTTCCGTTACCGAAATGAATATCGAAGGCAGCATTTGATTCGCTGTTCCCAAGGTCGAAAGAGATCAGTCCATTCATGAAGTTAAAACCGCCCCACATTTTACCGTCAAAATTTCCGCCGCCGTATTGAAAGAAACCCTGCAGCTGTCCATCTCCGGAGTGATCATTTGAAAGAATCCATGAATCGAAATCCATTCTTGCTTCTCCTCCAGTTGTAATAGAAAGTGTTCCGTCAAGCATAAAGGGGAATTTTGTCGGGTGTCCCACTCTCATCCCCGCCATAAATATTGTTTTTCCTTGCATATCAGGTTCGGCATCCTCTATTGAAGCATTTTTGTAAGCGTTTACGGGAAAGTTGTACCCGAGGCCTCCGCTTATTCTGAACAGTGTTAAATAAGGAGGAACAAAAGTGACTCCTTGAGAAGAGAGAGGTATATCCGCTCTGATGAGGAAGAAGCTCCCCGATCCTTTATATCCGAGCAGGAATTGAGCATCCACGGGAGGACCTCCGAACATGCTCATATTGACACGTCCGTAAAATCTTGTACTCTGCTGGGATTGACCTGTTCCACCTCCTCCCGGGACAGTAAGCATGGAATGGGTTTTGTTTTCCGGTTTAAAGAGGTTGTAAGATAAGCTTGAACCTGCGGGTGAGTATTCCGGATTTAATGTTGAATTCATCAAAGGATTTCCGAGCGGGTAAGAGAGATTTACAGAGAACGGGAGTATATCGGGTCCTTTGGAAAAATAGCTGTTCTCGTTGTTTAATATGGAATAGTCTATTTGAACATCGGGATCATGGATAAGTTGAGATTCCGTTAGATGAAGTTTTGTATGAAAATTAAATTTGAGACGGTATCCACTGTCGGTCGGTGCGGTTATATCCACTCCGTTATGTGTAATCCCACTATCTCCGATGGATGATTCGCCTGATAAAGACAAAGATTTAACTGTTTCCCCCTCCTTAAAATATGCTTTTCCGTTAAAACCGAAAAGGAAATAATTAAGTGTGAAATTTGCAAACATTTTGTTTTCGGAAGAAAAATTGAATTCCGTATCACTTCTTACGATCCAACCTATATTTTTTTCGGAGATAAAAGCAAGATTTCTAGCTCTTATGTTTATATTCTCATAATTTTTTTGAATATCCGGACTTTTCACTCCGGAAAATGAGATACCGTATCCTTCCGAAGTTAATGTTAACGGAGCATTACCTTTCAGATGAGCATCTATCCATGGAACAAATATATCAAGCCCTTTATATTCAATGTCATAATTTCCGTTTTTTACGTATAGTTTAACCGTGTCGAATTTCAGACTCCCTTTATCCATAGTTGAGAAAAAATGAGCACTGGAAACCGAACCGCATATTCCGTCGTCTGTTATTGTAAATTTATCGGACTCCAATTTAAAAGGTGAATTGCTCACAAGATTAAAAGTGTAGGGGATAATTCGTGCAGTTCCGAGATCTATTCCGACCCATGATGGATTCGAACCGCCGCATATTCCCTTTCCCTTTCCTTCCGATCTACTGAAATCAATTGTAATATCATCGGATGATAATCTGAATGCAGTCCAGCTTAATAATGTTTCCGGAAGTTTTTTGCCTTTTGCAATCCAGTCCCCTTCACAAGTCGAAGGGTTATCTGATCCGGACAGAACACTCGATATCTTCCATTTTGGAGATTTTTCTCCACTATTTCCGGAAGCGGGGATGAGTAAACTCTTATCCCGCAAAGTTAAAGAAAGGGTTGCACTAAGTGTTTGTGATGTCCTTCCTTTCAATCGAAGAATAGTTGTATCAGTTGCGGGTGTAAGAACTTCTATTCCGGGTGTGGTGGAAATCTTTCCGCTTTTAACTAATCCGGTTGCCCCGTCGATTGTCCATTTATGTATAGATATAGGTATTGCATAATAACGTATTGAATGGGAATTAGCCGCCATAGGAAGTTTAAGAATTCCGGTTCCACTGTAAAAATTCCCCGATTTCTTAAGTGAATTGCTAATATCTGTAATTTTAAAATTACCTTTTGATGTCTGAAAAACGGCGAGGCAAATTTTTCCCGAGCGGGTTTGGGATACGCTGTATTTATTTAGTTTTGAAACAACTCTAAACGGAGGTAAATTAAAATCATATGAACCGGATGAAAATGATCCGGAAAGCGAATTTGTATAAGAAGCAGCCTGGAATTTTTTAGAGGGCTGAGGGTTTAGAAATCCGATTTTCTGTCCTTTTTTTATATTATTTTTTTTCAGGAACTCCTTAAGATAGAGTATTCCGGTATCCGGAGTTTTTTTGTTCGGAAGAGTGATAATGGTATTTTCAAGTATTTTCCCTATGTAGGGACTTGTTGTCTCCGGAATGACAGTTGCCGACACCGATACGGTATGGATTCCGATATTTCTGACCGGAAGACTCGGTGAATAGAGAGTCTTAGATGCTTTAAGAGCATTGTTGCAATCGGTAATATCATCTTTTGACAGGTTTTTACGATAAGAGGAACTGAGACCTCGAACTATTTCCGAATATATTTTAATTCCGTCGACTTTCCATATGACAAGCACGTCTCCAACCCTTCCGAAAAATTTAAGTTCGGCTTTTGCCTGAAGCATTTCATCACAGGTTGCAGCTCGAGCATCTACTTTTTGCGACAGATAATTTGAGTTTGAAGTTTTGGTTAGATTATCTCTTTTCTTTGTTGAAGTAAATGTTTTTGATGATCTTTTTTTATTTTTTCCGTTCGGGATTGTTTTTTTTGAATTATTCATAGTTCCGCTAATATCGGTATCACTATTGATGCCGTTAACCGCATCCCCTATATAAGCTCCACCTTTGAGATCGTGTCCGGGGAATCCGGTTATCTCTATTGATACCAAATTAAGAGGTCCGTCCGCACACATATCCATTCTATCCCTTACAACAATATCTTCGCAGAAAAGCATATATGCTCTATCTTTTACTCCGTTCATTCCGTTGTCGATCTCTATTCCGGGTGTTGAAAAACCGAATTTGTTGTTTGAGTTGTAATTAATAAGAGTGTATGCATCTTTTTGTCGCGATGCGGGAGTTATTGATTCCCCGAGAAGTTCATTAAAATTTTCAATCGGCTGCTGTATATCATTTTCCGATAACATAAATACTCTTACCGTATATTTTCCACTCCTTTGATATCTGTGAATAAAATTGTCTGTTAACTCCAGATTTTTATCTCCGCTCCAATTTGAATGCATTCCACTGGAATAGGCATCTATTGTATCATCGGGTATTGCAGAGAGCGGGACTGAGGGAGATCCGTCACCCCAGTCTACGAAAATATTATTGAAGTTGACTCTGGCGACTTCATTGGCATAACCCTGATTTTCCTTTTCTATTATTTCAGGATGAGAAGAGAATGGCGAGTCTTTAAAATTAAAATTACCTTTCAAAGAAATTCTATGATTTATATATATATTGGGATCGGTTTCCCCCGTTTTAAGTGTCTCTCTGTCTATATCGTCAGTCCGAAGATTAACTTTTTTCATTGCTCCTCCGGGACAATTCATTCCTGTATAGGCATCGGTAAGTCTCAGAGGCCATTTTTCGGAAACTCCTATCTCAATATCTTTAAATTTTGCTTTGTTATTACTTTTGCAGAGTATTTTTTTGAATCCCGCTACCTCCCATGAAAGATCCGTATCATCAGGGAAATCATCAGGCATAGTTGAAAGATCCTTTTTTATATTCATACTGTTTTTTGTTTTAAATCTGTTTTTCCCGCGTGTTCTGATTTTTTTAAAAAGAGATTCCATCTCAAAGTGAATCTCCTTGATAAAATCCGGGGTTACGGCATATAGATAGTTCATTTTTTGAATATGTTTCTTCAGAATAAGTTTTTTCCCGAACTTATCAAATATTCTCAATTCAAAGAAATCGGAAGCACCCGGATTGATCTCTTTCCATTCAAAAAATGTCATATCGTCAAGTTTAGCTGCGAATATATATTCCTTAACTACATTTGATTGAGTATATATAGATTCAGGGCAAAGAAGAGAGATATGATCTTCGTCTACCTTTAATTCCTTCGGGCATTCGGGCAGGGCTGGAGCCTTTTTTCTCGGAGTCATAACCTTGATCTTAATATTATTTTTTACGGGGATAGTAACTTCAGCCGGATCTAAGAACAAATTACAATTATCATAAACTTTTACTTTGAAGAAGCCGGCTTTGGAAAAAGTATGACTTATGACTTTTCCTCCTCTGATTATCCGGGTGTTGTCACCGAAGCTCCATTTTAAGCAATCGGAAGAGAAGTTGAAGGTTAAAAAATTCACTTTTTCGCCTACTTTGGGATTCCTTGGTAAAAAGGAGATAATTTTTTTAATTGTCTTTTTTTCTATTGAAGGTTTGATTGATATTGAAACCATTTTCGGCAAAAAATTTTTTCCGCAGTCATCGTAAGCTTTTACCATAAAAGTACCGAATGTTTTGAAAGTGTGAGATTGAGATTTACTTCCGTTCGGGACGATTGATCCGTCACCGAAATCCCATTTTATACATTCGGAAATGAAATTTTCCGCTTTAAACGGGACGCTTGATCCTGCCTTAAAATTAAATGAGGGGTAGGTGATTTTTCGATTGTCCCGAATATTTACTTTTACACGTATAGGTGATTTGTTGTCACCGCAATTGTCAAAGGCTTTTACCGTAAAAGCCCCCTTCTTGTCATATATATGATCTATTCTTTTGCCGCCGTTTTGAATGATCCCGTCGCCGAAATCCCATTTTATACAGTTTGAAACAAAATTCTTCGCTACAAATTTTATCCGAAGTCCTAAATCCTGCGTCTGAGGCTGTGCATACAGTTTTCTATTGTCATTAATATTTACGGTAACCGAGAGAGGATGTTTGTCATCTCCGCAATAGTCATAAGCTTTTACCGTAAATGAACCTCGTTTTTTATATACATGATTCTGATTTTTATTACCCGTCAGTACTGATCCGTCGCCGAAATCCCACTTTATACAGTTAGAAATGAAATTAGATGCCAGAAATTTTACTATGGAACCGATATTTGATTGTTTCGGAGTGACCGTAACTTTCCTGTTATCCTTTACACTGATTGTTACCGTTACCGGATTAGGATCATCCCCGCAGGATTTGTAAACTTTGACATAAAAAATCCCGGATTTGTTAAAAATATGCGATTTATTCTGCCCTCCGTTTTCGGGAGGATAGCCGTCGCCGAAATCCCATCTGATACAATTGGAAAAAAAATCCTTTGCTTGAAATTGTACAGCTGTTCCCGGTGAAGGGTTTGCCGGAGAAAAAACAACTTTTCTATTAACAGTCTGATTTGGGGCAATTGTGATCATAAGCCTGTCAATAATCGTATTTCCGCACTTAACGTTAATCATGTATGTGCCGGGTTTAGTATATATGTGAGATACATTGTTTCCCGAAGGAACTATAGAGAATCCGCCTCCGCTATCACCAAAATACCATTTAGGTTGAATAGGAATGACCCCTGTGCAGATCCTTGTTGTGGAAAAATTTATATTCTGACCGGCTTTCGGGTTGTTTGGACTATAACTGATAGCTGCCGGTAAAATCTGTAAAAAAAGTAGAAGAAAAAGTATAATAGTGCCTGCCTTTTTTATTTTGAACATCTTCCCTCCCGAAAATAATGAAATCATTTTTTAAGTTTTACATAATGAAATATAAAACAAGTACTTTAAGTAATATATAAGATTCAAGAAAAAATCTCAAATATTTTGCAATAAGTTTCGTTTTCAAAGATAAAAACGGAATACTGCATAGAATTTTCCGATTGACAAGGGCTGGGTTTTAAAATAAAATTCAATTTCAATAAATTAATGAAAATTTTTATCAGGAGTTAAAAAATGGAAAAAAGAGATGTGATAATAATAGGCTCGGGTCCTGCAGGATTGACCGCAGCCATATATACTGCAAGAGCAAATTTAAAGCCTCTCGTTATTGAGGGATATGCTGCGGGCGGTCAGTTGATGATAACAACCGAGGTGGAAAACTTTCCAGGTTTTAAAGAGGGGATAACCGGACCTGATCTGATAGCGGAACTCAGAGCTCAGGCGGAAAGGTTCGGAACCGAGTTTGTTACTGCCGATGTAACCAATGTCGAACTTGACGGAGAGATAAAAAAAGTTTGGGAAGATGATACCCTATATGAAGCGAGTGCAGTTATCATTGCAACCGGTGCAACGGCGAATCTTCTCGGATTGGAGAGTGAATCAAAACTAATGGGAAGAGGTGTCAGTGCGTGTGCAACATGTGACGGATTCTTTTTTAAGGATAAAAAAATCTGTGTGATCGGGGGCGGTGACAGTGCTATGGAAGAGGGGACGTTTTTGACTAAGTTTGCCTCCAAGGTTTATATTATTCATAGAAGAGATGAGTTCAGAGCATCAAAGATTATGGTAGAAAGAGCGGAGGAAAATCCCAAGATAGAATTCATCATGGATTCCGTCCCGGTAGAGATTCTCGGTGAAGAGAGGGTCGAAGGCATTAAACTTGAAAATAAAAAGACCGGCAAAGTATCAGATCTTAAACTTGACGGAGTTTTTATAGCTATCGGTCATACTCCCAGTACATCACTTTTTAAAGGAAAACTGGATCTCGACAAAAAAGGATATATTGTTACCTCTTCGGATAAGACAAAGATATCATATACAAGTGTTGATGGTGTATTTGCATGCGGTGATGTCCAGGATTCCTCATACAGACAGGCGATAACAGCTGCGGGAAGCGGATGTCAAGCTGCACTTGATTGTGAAAAATATCTGGAAAGTAAAGAATAGATCTATAAACAATTAAAAATATATTACAATAATGAATCGTAAATTGAAGGGTGCGGTATTGATTTTTTTTTTAATACTTAGCCCCCTATATTCAAAATTTCATCCTGAAATCAAATGGAAGGAAATTCGCCACGGAAATTTTATAGTTATCTTTCCCGATAAATATGAGGAGAGTGCTCTGTTTGTCAGTAAAAAAGCAGAAGATATCTATGACAAATTAAAAACTTTCTGGGGGTGGAAGATCAGGGGGAAGATAAGAATAGTTCTTTCGGATGTTTTTGATTCTTATAAAATAAATTCAACTTTTTTCCCCTACAACCAGATAGAGATATCTATATTTCCTCCTGAACCCGAATCGGTTATCGGGAATTGGCATAACTGGCTTGAAGATGCGGTCCAATTTGAATTGAATTCTCTTTTTATTTTAAATTCGGGTTCGGGTGCCATATATGGATTGAGAAAATATCTCGGATTTAATACTATGTTTTTCCCTGCCGGATATATTCCCGGATGGATTTTCAACGGACTCCAGGCAAGAGATGTTCTTTCTTCAGGTTTAAACCGGATGATTGATAAAAATTATATTGATCTCTGGATAAGAACTTTTATAAAAAAAGAGGGGAGATTTCCCAGATTAAATTCTTTGAAGGGAAAATTTTTAAAATGGCCGGGAGAGCTTTCGAACTATTTTTTCGGAGTATATTTTGTCAGCTATTTGAAAAGATTTTTCGGAATAGAATCTTTGAAGGAATTTATCGGAAATTTTTCCAATCATCCTTTTCCCTTTATCCTAAGAGGAAGTTTGTTTCCTGTTCCACTTAGTCTGAAAAAGAGATTTAAAATGACATTTAATGAAGAGATCGGGAGAGTTATTTCGGGGATTGAAAACGATGTCGAAAAGAGTCAACTGCGAAAAAATAAAAATATAAAATTACTGACGAATACCGGATATGTTAAAAGATTTCCAACAATTCTTCCCGGAGGAAAGATTGTCTATTTTAAAAAGAATCTCATGTCGGCAGCATCTTTGATTCTTCTTGATCCGCAAACGGGTAAAGAAC
>Ga0256846_1000191_pt1 | contig 26633 bp, 23 predicted proteins | sample TevniametaG_FD_189098 | JGI IMG/M metagenome (GOLD analysis project Ga0256846, IMG submission 189098) | Tube worm associated microbial communities from hydrothermal vent at the East Pacific Rise, Pacific Ocean - Tevnia | ecosystem: Host-associated > Annelida > Integument > Unclassified ...
GGTTTCGCCGAACAATTCCCTGTAAACGCCGAGAATCTGATGAATGGATGGCCGCGCCGCCTCACCATAGACCTGTCCCCGCGCCCGGGGGGACGACGCATCAATGTTAATGATCGGGATGGCGCCCATTTTATTCCTTTCCATTTCGAGACCGAATTATATCGCGGTCTGTCCTTGATTTTGTTGAGAATACGGCCCCGGTCCCCGGTTTGTCAAGGCGGATGCACGCCGGACCGGCCGGCATGGGACCGGCCGGGAACGCTGCTATTTTACCGGACTTCTGTCGGATCAACGTCCGGGTTGCCATCATCGGGCAAAAAGGTGTATGGTCACACATAGTGATATCTCCAGTAGCATTTTTTAACGGGAATAAACAATGACATACCGCCCATCGTTCGATGAAAAATATGTGACCTGCCTGGCCGACATCCGGGACCGGAGCTTTGCCGGAAAAACCGAAATCCTCGGCGCCGAGCTGACAGGGGATGGTTTGTGCCTTCCCTTTTTCAACCGGCAGCTCATCTTTTCATCTGCCGGGGTCCATGCCGCCGACGGGGAGACGCTCACCATTGCCGTCAAACTCGCCCTGTGCCGGTATCTTGCCATGTGCCCGGACCGGATCGTAAACAGCGCCCGCCGGCTGATCACTTTCCGGGAACTTTCCGACAGCGGGCCGCTTTTTTCCAGTTTTACCGCCAATACCAATAAAATTATCGAATCGGCCTTTTCAGGCAGGCTGGACCTTCTCCGTGCCCGATGTCAGATGGTGGGCGGCCACGACATCCAGATGCCGGCCTTTGATCTGAGCATGCAATTTATGGCGTTTCCCCGCATTCCGGTCACATTTACCTTCAACGACGCCGACGATATCATGCCGGCCACAGCCAATTTTTTGTACGATGAAACCGCCGACCGCTACCTGGACATCGAATGCCTGATGGTGACCTGTACATACCTGACCGGGCTTCTGATTCAGGGGACATGACAGAAACCGTGCCAAATAAAGTACCGAGCCACCGACCGGTAAACCCACGTCCAGACAGGGCCGGCCTGGACACGGCCGCCGGTCGTTTTTCTCAACAACGGCCGTATGGAGGAAATCGTTTCAATGAAGACAACCCCATCAACAAAGACACTTCCACCAACGGAAAAAACCATGCGCCGCTTTAAAACTGCTTTGCTCGGCATGGCCCTGACCATTCTCACCGGCTGTGCCTATGGCCATTACCTGGGTCTGCATGGCCCGTCGGTGAAAAATTTTCCGGATATTCACCAGGATGTGACCGAAGATGCCGCCTGTCGCGAATGTCACGCTCCCACCGGGGACTCCACCGGCCCGCCGACTTCTCATCCCAATTTTACCGGCTGTTTGAAATGCCATAATGGGCCCCCGAGTTAAAATCAATGGATATTATTCAGCCGGAGGGACCGGCCGGTTTTTTACCGGTTGACTTCAGGCGTGGAGGGGTTATAATAAAAAATATTAAACAAACGTTTGATTACAACCCCGGGGCGTGTGAATCCCATGCACAGGGCTCAAAACAAAAATATCCGGCATCCGCAATCAAAAGACCGGATCATCCAGTCTGCGGTATCCCTGTTTGCCAGAAAAGGGTACGCCGAAACCGGGCTGCGGGAACTTGCCGCTACGGCCGGGGTTAACCTGGCCATGATCAATTATTTCTTCGGGTCTAAAAAAGAACTCCTCAAGGAAATCCTCGATACCTTCTTCTCCGGTTATCTGGATATTGCCGGTGAAAAATTATCGGGGCCGGGTGACTGGCGCGACAGGATGGCGCAGTTTATCCGATGCGCCATTGATTATTTCGACCATCACAGGGATTACCTGCTGGTCACCATTACCGAACTTCCCCATGATGACCCGGAGATCATCGATCACAAGGCGAGCTGGGCCAGAAAGATGCTGGGGATTATCGATGAAAAAATATGCCGGCCGCTGGCCGGGGAGACCGGCCGGGAAATCCCGCCGACCGGTATCGGCCCCATGCTGGTTGCGCTTATGGCATCCCGATATATCTTTGCGCCGGTCATGGAAAAGGTATCCCCCCGGGCAGCGGCCGGGGTCGACCTGGCCGCTTATACGGAGATGATTATCCATACTTTTCTACATGGCATTTCCGACACCAACCGGAAAACAACCCTTTAACCCTTATTTTGGAAAGCGCAAAATGACCGCCAGAAAAAAACGGATTGACGCCCTGTTTATCACCCAGACCCGATGGATCATCCGGTTCCGCATTCCCGTTCTGCTGATTATCCTTGCTGTGAGTATTGTCCTGGCCGCACAGATCCGGTACCTCACCATTGATACGTCCAACGAGGGGCTGCTGCGGCCCGATGATACTATTTTAATGAATTACAATTCCTTTCGGGACCAGTTTGGGCGGGATGACCTGCTGGTACTGGCCATCGAGAGTGATACTGTTTTCAGCCGGCCGTTTCTGGAAAAATTGAAAAAATTTCATGCCGCGCTTGAAGACCGGGTCCCCCATATTTCGGATATTACCTCCCTGGTCAATGCCCGCGACACCCGGGGTGATGGTGATATCCTGCGGGTTGACGATCTGCTGGTTGATTTTCCCGAAAATGAAACAGAGCTGACGGCATTTAAAAGCCGGGTAATGTCCAACCCGAATTATACCAATATGCTCATCTCGGAGGACGGCACCTTTACCACCGTTCTTTTGAAAAGCGACACCTATTCCGCTGTCGGTGCAAAAGAGAGCGATGATCTGGCCGGGTTTGACGCGGCACCTTCCGAAGAGGGGGAAGTCGCTGCCGTACCGGCCGGGAACGACGCAGACAAGGCACCGGCCTATTTGACTGATGAAGAAAATGCGGAAATGGTTCGTGTGGCCGGAGAAGTGGTCAAGGAATTCAACCGCCCGGATTTCAGGATCCGGATGGCCGGCAGCCCGGCGGTGACCCATACGGTGAAACTGATGATGATGACAGACATGAAACGCTTTCTGCGACTGGCTGTTCTGACCATCGGTATCTGTCTGTTTTTCATGTTCCGGAGAATATCCGGTGTGGTGATACCGCTGTTCATCGTTGCCCTGACCCTGGCCAGCACCCTGGGGCTGATGGCCCGGCTGGGCATTTTTTTCAAAACACCCACCACGATTCTGCCCTCTTTTCTGCTGGCCGTGGGCGTCGGCGCCAGCGTCCATGTTCTCTCACTCGTTTACCAGTACCTGCGGACGGACAGCAGCAAAAACGACGCCATTGTCCATGCCCTGGGCCATTCCGGACTGGCGATTGTCATGACGTCTCTGACCACGGCGGCGGGGCTGGCATCCTTTGCCGCCGCCAAGGTGGCGCCCATTGCCGATCTGGGTCTGTTCTCCGCAATTGGAGTCATCCTGTCGCTTTTCTACACCCTCATCCTGCTGCCGGCGCTGCTGGCCATCTTCCCCTTGAAAGACAAGGCCCTCGATCCGGACCGCCCGGCGCCCCGGTTCGACCGCTTTCTCGACTGGGTGACCGATGTCACCATCCGTCGATCCAGGTTGATCTTGATCATCTCTCTGGCAGGAATCGTCATCGCGTTGTCAGGCCTTCCCAGACTGCATTTCTCCCACAATCTGTTGAGCTGGCTGCCGAAGGATCTTCCCGTGCGCACAGCCACCGAGAGCATTGATCATCACCTGCGGGGGAGCGTGGCGCTGGAAATGGTGCTGGATACCGGCAGAGAAAACGGTCTCTACGACCGGGACCTGCTGCTTGCCCTCGACGGGCTGGTGACAGATCTGGAACAGTTTAAAACAGACAGCCTCTTTGTCGGCAAAACGATTGCCGTCACCTCCATTTTAAAAGAGATTCACAAGGCGCTCAATGAAAACCGGCCGGACAAATACAGAATACCGGACAACGGGGCGTTGATTCCCCAGGAGTTCCTGCTCTTTGAAAACTCCGGTTCGGACGACCTGCAGGATGTGGTCGACAGCCGGTTTCAAAAGGCACGCATTACCATCAAGGTCCCCTGGCGCGACGCCCTGTCTTATGTCCCCTTTATCAAGGCCATCGAACAGCGGTTCGAGCAGGTGTTCGCCACACTCCCGCCGGAGAAGAGGCCGGTCAGCATCACCACCACGGGCGTTATGGCACTTTTTGCCCGGATTCTTTACGCCACCATGTATTCTGCGGCGCAAAGCTACGGCATTGCCCTGATCGTTATTACCATCATGATGATTCTGCTCATCGGTAATCTGCGCCTTGGTCTGATTGCCATGATTCCCAATCTGGGCCCGATCCTGATTGTCATGGGGTTGATGGGCTGGTTTAACATTCCGCTGGATATGTTCACCATGATGGTGGCGTCGGTTGCCATCGGCCTGGCCGTGGATGATACCGTTCATTTCATCTATAACTTTAAAAGATACTACCTTGAAAAAGGAGATGTCCGTGAAGCCATCGGCCGTACGCTGCACACGGCCGGCCGGGCCATGCTGACCACATCGATCGTGCTTTCCATCGGTTTCTTTATTTTCATGTTTGCCACCATGAACAATATATTCAATTTTGGCCTGCTGATCGGCGTGGCCATTATTCTGGCCCTGATCGGTGACTTTTTTCTGGGGCCGGCACTCATGGCACTGTCCGCTGAAAAAATGCTGAATCATTCAGGAAAAAAATAGAATCACGTATTTGATGATAAAATTTAATCGGGGAGAAAAACAATGCAGTCACCGCAGAAAATAACCGGCATATTGATCGCAGGCATGTTGCTTTTTGTCATGGCGGCCACGGCCGAGGCAATGACCGCCCGGGAAATCATGGAAAAAGTGGATGCCAGAAACGATGGGGACAGCCTGACGGCAAACGTTGAAATGGTCCTGATCGACAGAAAAGACAACCGCCGCATTCGTCAGATGAAGGTGTTTAACAAGGACAAGGGAAAGGACACCTGGAAACTGCAGTTCTTTATTTCGCCGGCCGATGTCAGGAATACCGGTTTTCTCACTTATGACTATTACGAGGGCGCCCGCGATGATGACCAGTGGCTATACCTGCCGGATCTGCACAAGACCAAACGCATTGCCACGTCAGACAAGTCATCGGCCTTTATGGGGTCTGATTTTTCCTATGCTGACATTACCCGGCGGGTACTGGATGAATGGCGGTATCGCCTGCTCAAAGAGGGGAAGGTCGACGGACACAAAGTCTGGCTTATCGAGGCGGTACCGGTGAACAAAAAGGTCGAAGCGCGATATGGATACACAAAATCCGTCCTTTTTATCCGCCAGGATATTTTCATGGGTATCCGGGCGGTTCACTGGCTGAAAGAGGGGAAAAAAATCAAATATCAGGAAATGCGCGGCATTAAACAGATTGACGGCATCTGGGTGTCTACCGAGTTTCGCATGAAAACCACGAAAAACAAGGTAACGCTGCACAAGACCGTTATGAAGTGGTCGGATATTCAGTTTAACCGGCCGATTGACGATGATCTGTTTACCGTTCGTCGCCTGGAAAAAGGATTATAAGCCGTGAAGTTACGATTTCTGGTCACCCGATACCTGACCGTTGTTCTGATGCTGCTTCTTTCTGCCACCCTGGTGCCGGCAGGCGGCCAGGCGCTGGATGAGGTTATTTCCGGATTTGACCAGCCAGCGGAAAAAACAGGTACACCACCGGCGGGCGAAAAGCAACGGCGGCTGCCGCCCTGGCTGACGCTGCGTGGCCGTATCGGGCTGTCGGCCGCCGTTAATGTGGCCCATCACGCCCCTGAAAAAAATGCGCCGGACGATCGCGGCCTTTCCATGCTGCGCACCACGATGGCTCTGGAAAGCGACGCGACCATCGGCCGCTGGAAAGCCAGGGTCAGCGGACACGCTTTTTACGATGCCGCCTATGCGTTAAAAGACCGGAGCGCATACAGCCAGGCGCTGCTTGATCTTTATGAAGATGAATTCGAATGGGACGAGACCTATCTCGCCGGCCGTCTGTCCGATCATCTGGATATTAAAACCGGCCGGCAGATCGTCGTGTGGGGAAAATCGGACAACCTGCGGGTGACCGATATCCTCAACCCCCTCGATAACCGGGTACCCGGCCTGGTGGACATCAAATACCGGCGGCTGCCCGTGGCCATGACCAAGCTTGATTACTACACCGGTGCCTGGAATCTGAGCGCCATCGTGCTTCACGAAGTCCGTTTTGATAAAAACCCGGTCTTCAACAGTGATTTTTTTCCGGGCCGGTACCCGCTGCCCCCCGAGGACATACCGAATCTGTCTCTGGACCATCAGCAGTACGCCCTGGCCGCCAACGGCATTTTCCGCGGGTGGGATCTTTCCCTGTATGCCGCCCGGATTTTTGATCCCCGCAGCCATCTGTCCCGAAACACCGACGGGCGTCTGATTCGGTCGCACAACCGGATCACCATGGCCGGCCTGACCGCCAACATGGCCTTTGGCAACTGGCTGCTCAAGGGCGAGTCCGCCGGGTTCGACGGCCTCGCGTTCGGGAACCGGCCGGACAGGGAATTTACGCGCCTCGATCTCATGGCCGGTGTCGAATATACCGGATTTTCCGAAACGCACCTGTCGCTGGAAGTGGTCAACCGCCACCTGTTCGATTTTGACGACCGCCTGCGGGCCATGCCCGATCTGGCCGAAGAAGATACCTTTCAAACCGTGGCCACACTGGTCCGGGATTTTGCCAACGACACCCTGTCGCTCAAGATATTGCTGACCGCTTTCGGCGGTCACGGCGAAGACGGCCGCATGGAACGGATCCAGCTCGACAACGATCTGACCGATGATATTACCTTTACCATCGGCCTCCTCCTGTATCAGTCCGCAGACGACGGCCTGCTGGCGGATATCGGCAGCAACGACCGTGTCTTTATGGAAATGACCTGGGATTTTTAACAGACCTGCCCGGCAGACACCACTGGTCCCAGGCTCATTCCCGGCGCTAAAAAATTTGACGATGGCGGATTCGGCTATATATTCAGGTCTAAGACCGGTATTGCCGCGGGGGAACCCGGCATTTCTCACATCCGCCTCACGGATTTTCAGGTCCGCCGGTCTTTAAATCGATCCACCAACACAGAAAGGAAAATCCATGCCCCTGACATCTTATACGGCCGCTGAACTGTTCGACGCACTGGTCCAGCGCGAAAATTTCATTCTGCTTGATGTCCGCAATACCAAGGATTTCAACCGCTTTAAAGTCGAAGGCCCCCATCCCGTCGAGATGCTCAATATTGTTTACTATGATTTTCAGGAGCTGGAAGACGAGTGCGTCCCCCTGGTGCCCACCGGCCGCAAGATCCGGATTGTCTGCGCCAAGGAAAGTTCGGCAAAATATGTGGCCGATGTCCTTGCCAGATGCGGCTACGACAATGTGTCCTATCTTGAAGGCGGTATTCCGTCCTGGGGAAACCTGCTGGCACCGGTCCAGGTGGGCAGCGGCCCCGGCTACACGCTGCATCAGTTCCGGCGGCCGGGCAAGGCGTCTTTGAGTTATGCGCTCGTCAGCGGCAGGGAAATGTACGTTTTTGATCCGGCTAAAAATATCGCCGCCTACAGCCGTTTTGCCGAAGAGTGCGGCTGCCGGATCACGCGTACCTTCGAAACCCATCGCCAGGCCGATTATATTTCAGGCAGCGATGCCCTGCGGCGCCAGCTGGGCACTGAGATTGTCGCCCCCCGGCCGGATTTCGATGTCGCGCGATTTCCCTATACGCCCGTGGCCGACGGGGATACTTTTTCTTTCACGGCCGGCGGGCCGGAAGTTTGCGCCATTCATACGCCGGGTCACACCCCGGGCAGCACCAGCTATCTCGTTGACAACCGTTACCTCATCGCGGGCGACGCCGTTTTCATCCGTTCCATTGGCCGCCCCGACCTGGGCGGTCAGGCCGAGGCCTGGTCCAGACTTCTGTTTAACACCATGACCGACAAGATTCTCACCTGGGACCGGTCTTTGATCGTTCTGCCCGGCCATTACATGGACTGGCGGGAAGCCGATGAAAACCTGGCCTTTGCGGCCTCTCTGGAAGAAGTGATCGAACACAACCGGGACATTTACAGTGTGCGTGACGAGGCGGCGTTTATCGCATTCATCAAGAAAAATATGCGTCCCCAGCCGGATGTTTACGCAAAAATCCGGGAAATCAACGCCGGTCTGCTGACCGTTGATGACGACGAAGCCAACGTTATGGATCTGGGTAAAAACGAATGCGCCGCATCGGCGGCCAATGCCGCCTGACGCAAATCCCGGGAAACAGGCCCGGCCGCCGCTTCCGGGCAGGCAGATGCCGGCCGGACCCGGTGGTGTCCAGATAGATGGAAAGGGACATGCCGATCCGGTGCTGATCCGGTCGGCATGTGCTGTTCCAGACTGTGCGGTTTTTCGGTGCCGCCGGCACCGATCTCAGCGGCGTCACCCCCGGGTCGCGCAGCCGGCGCCGATCGCCACCGAACGTTTACGGCTGTCGGCGTCCATGTGGCAGCGTTTGTATTTTTTTCCACTGCCGCACCAGCACAGGTCGTTACGGCCGAGTTTCGGTATTTCCCGGGGGGCTTCACCCCCGAATAGTTTTTTTAGAAAGCCCATCTATATCTCCAGTCAATTGATATCATTTTTTTGATCGCCGACTATGTGTGTGGCGAAGCTTTACCACAGCCGATCGCCGCTGGTAAAGGGAATTGTCGCCATCGCGCCGGTGCCCGGTCGGCCAGAAATGCGATTAAACCAGACCGTTTTCGCTCAGCGGCGTTCCGGTCAGGATCCGGTCCGGGCTGAAAATCGTCAGATCGAGTACCGGTGACGTCCCGGTAATCAATTCGGCCAGATACCGTCCCACGGCCGGCGCCTGCTGCAGGCCGTGACCGGAGAACCCGTTGGCCAGATAGAACCCTTCGATTTCAGGCCAGGGCCCCAGAATGGCATTGCCATCCAGGGTATTGACCGCGTACAGCCCGGCCCATCCCCGCAGCAGCTTGAGTGTGTCAAAGGCGGGTACGCGCCCGGCCAGTTCCGGCCATAAATTTTCAACAAAGCCGCTGTCGTTCCAGGTGAAATCAAACCCGACCGGATCATCCGCCAGCGATTTCCCCAAAAGAATGTGTCCACCGGTTTCGGTCCGGAAATAAAGCCCGGACGGCAGCACGGTCAGGGGCAGGGGACCGTCGGGCTTGACCGCCGGATCCAGGACAAACACCTGCCGCCGGACCGGATCCACCGGAAGGGTCACGCCGGCCATCCGGGCCACCCGGGCGGCCCAGGCGCCCGCGCAGTTTACCACGCAGCCGGCAGTCAGCCGCCGGCCGGACTGCAACGTTACCCCGTTGATACGGCCCCTGCCGGATGCCAGCGCCACCACCTCGTCGTGGAGAAAGGCGGCGCCCAGATGCCGGGCCCGGGCCTTGTATCCCATGAGTACGGCATAGGCATCAAAATGGCCGTCGTCCGCGCCAAAGGTTCCCCCGGCCAGTCCGGCCGGATCATATAGCGGACAGTGCGCCCGGACGTCATCCGGCGTCCACCATGTCACCCGGCAGCCGAGGGCCTGCTGCAGCGCCAGCGCCTTCCGGGCCCCGGGAACGCCCATTTTGTCCACCAGAAACAGATTGCCTTCCCGGCGATAGGCGATGTGCGGCCGATCATCATCGACGGCCATGGTCTGTTCAAAGTTTTCGAGAACATCGAGCGCATATTGTGATATCTGGATATTTTCCTTCAAACTGAACTGGATACGGGCATTGGCCATCGACAGGCTGGTGGACGCCCGGGCATAGGTCGGATCTTTTTCGATCACCGCTACCTTCAGGCGCCTGTCGGCGTGCATCAGATAAAAAGCCGTGGCCGATCCCATCACCCCGCCACCGATGATAATGACATCGTACTTTTTTGTTTTCATCAGAACCATCCTTTTTCAGCAAGACAATACATGGGGCCGCCTGATCTGAAAACCGCTCCATTCAAATGCACGATACAATCACAACAAACGGCGCGTCAATTGATATCAATGGCGGGGCGTGGGATCGCGCCACGGGCATCGGTCCGCCGGTTGCCTGTATAGGAAAGGCGCTTAAACTGCATTGCCTGCGGGCAGCCTTAACCTGTGGGTGATGCAGGCGGGAATTTCATCGGGCCGGTGGGAGACGAAGATGATCCGGGTGCCGGTGGTTTGACCGATGCGGTCGACCAGCGCCAGTACCCGGCGCCGGTTCGCTGGATCGAGCCCCTGACAGGGTTCGTCCAGAATCAGAACGGCGGGCGATTTGACCATGGCGCGGGCAATAAGGACGAGTTTTCGTTCCCCCACCGACAGCTGATCGTAGCGCCGGGACATCAGGGCGGTCAGGTTCAGCCGCATAATCCACTGATCCGCCCCGGCCCGCTGGGACGGGGTACAGGAGCGATAGAGCCCGATACTGTCAAAAAACCCCGAGCGAACCACATTCCGGGCCAGGATCCGAAGGCGGTAGCGGCGCTGCAGCTCGGTGGAGACGACGCCGAACCGCTTCTTGATATCCCAGATGCTTTCGCCGCTGCCCCGCCGCCGGCCGAATAGATAGATTTCATTGGCATAGGCCTGGAGATGATCACCGGTGACAAGGCGCAGCAGCGTGGTCTTGCCCGCGCCGTTGGGGCCGGAAATCGCCCAGTGCTCATTGGCGCGAACCTGCCAGCACAGGTTCTCAAAAACGATCCGACTGCCATGCCGGACCGTGGCGTTGCGGACGTCGATGAGTGTTTCCGCCGCCGGTTGCCGGGCCGCGGGCAGCGGATCCACCGGCCCATGGATCACCGGACCGTAGATAGTGGCCAGGGACCGGGATGTCAGGATTTCCGTACGGCTGCCCAGGGCAGTGACCCGCCCGTTGTTGATCACCATTGCCCGATTGATCCGTTCGGGAAGTGTCTCGATGTGGTGGGTGACGAGAATCAGCTGCACATCCTGGAGCATCATTTTATCCAGCATATCTGCCACCCGGCGGGCATGACGGGCGTCCAGGCCTTCGAACGGTTCGTCCAGAACGAGCAGTCCCCGGCATCGAACCCGGGCGCGGCCGATGAAAACCCGCCGTAACTCGCCGGTGGACAGGTGACGCAGGTCGCGGTTGAGCAGCGCATCGAGGCCAAGCGGGGCCAGGCGGTCATCGCCAGGCCAGGCGCTGGCGGAATCACCGGGGCGTGTGCCGAAAACGATATCGCCCGCCCGGAGACGATCGCCGGATTTTCCGCTGAAATACCGGGCCTCATCCCGGGCCCGCTCCCGGTCGATGACCCGCTGTTCCATATCGAAAGAGACATATCCAATGGCCCCGGGCACGGCGCTGGGATGCGGTCTGGACAGCTTTCCGGACACCACGGGAACCCGGCCGATAACGGCGTGCAGGAGGGTGGTCTTGCCTGCGCCGTTGGGGCCGATGATGACCCAGTTTTCTCCGGTACGAATTGTCCAGCTGGTCTGGGGAAGTATCCGGCGCCGGCCGATCCGCAGGGTCACATTGCTCATGGAAAACACGATTTCGCCACCGGTCTTGTTTCTGGATAACGCTGGCAGTTTACTGGCAGAAGCAGGCAAGACACCCTCTCCGTCGGTGGTTATACCCATCGGTCCGGGTTCGGATCTATTCCGGGCGAAACGGCTGGCCGAGCGCCGCCGGGGCACTGCCGGTAAACAGCCGCAGCAGCCGCTGGAGCCGGACCCGCCCCCCGCCGGCGGTTCGTCCGCCTGACGCTTTCTGGGCATAGGAGATGGCCAGCAGGGTGAAGATCATCAGGGGAAACGGCGCCACCTGGAAAACCTGGGTGGGCACAAAGGGCAGCCAGTCCTGGAGATAAATGCCGATGACCTGAAGAAAAGCGAACATATACGCACCAAACGCGGCCCGAATTGGATGCCACCCGCCGAAAATCACCAGGGCCAGGGCGATCCAGCCCGTGCCTTCGGCGCCCTGGGGGCGGCCCCAGCCGGGCTTGGTCGCCAGGGAAAAGGTTGCGCCGGCCAGCCCCACCAGCAGGCCGCCGCAGAATGCGTACCAGAGTTGAAGACGGCCCGGATGAATACCACGGGCATAGGCGGCGGCCGGGTTTTCGCCGACACTGCGCAGGGTCAGCCCCATGGGCGTGCGGAACAGGTACCACCAGCATAAAAAAATACCGGCCAGGCTGAGATAGACGGGCAGGGGATGGGAAAAAAAGACCGGGCCGAAAAAGGAAATCCCGCTCAGGCCGGGGATGGGCATCGGTACGGCCTGGGGGCCGGGGACCCGGGCATACGGGTTGCCGAGAAAATAGGCCAGATCCCGGGTCATCAGGGTGAGAACAAACCCCACGGCCACCTGGGACTGGTTGAGGTAGATGCTGAAAACGGCCACCACCAGAGCCACCAGTCCTCCAACCAGCGCGGCGGCGGCAAAGCCCAGCACCAGGCTGTGCGTGTTACAGGCCACGACAAAAGCGGTCATGGCACTTAAAAGAATCGTGCCGTCCAGGGACAGGTTGATAATTCCCGCCCGTTCGGTAATGGTTTCGCCCAGTGTGGCGAGAAGCACCGGTGCCGCCCCGGCCAGAATGCTGGCAAACAGAATCGTGATATGGATATCAAGCATCCGGACTTTCCTCCGGTGCCGGCAGATGGGCCGCCGCACGCGCCTGCGACTGGCCGCGCCATTCCCGGAATCCGTGAACGGCCAGTACGGTGAGGACCAGCGCGCCCTGAATGACGCCGGCCAGGGAAGAGTCGAGCTGCAGCACGATGGGCAGCTGAATACTGCCCACGTTGAGACCGGCAAAAAAGAGGGCCACCCACGGCACCAGCCAGATATTGTAATTGGCCAGCATGACCACGAGCAAAGCCATGTAACCGTAATTGCTTGAAATCGCGGGGATCAGGCGGTGATACACGCCGGTAACCTGAACAAACCCGGCCAGGCCCGCGAAACCACCGGCAAACGCCATGGCCAGCAGCATGTACCGGCCGGGCTTGAGACCAAAAAGGACAGAAGCCCGGGCATTGGCGCCGATGGCTTTTAAATACAGGCCGATCCGCGTATAGCGCAGCATCAGGGCGGTAATGCCCAAAGCACCCAGGGCCATGGCCAGTCCCACGGGGGACAGACGGATTGCCGGAACAATCGACAGCCTGAGCTCGTCGGGAAACAGCTCGGTACCGCTCATGGAAGCAACGCCCGGCCGTTTCCAGGGACCGAAGATCAGCCACAGAATAATACCCTGGGCCACGAAATTCATCCCCAGCCCGGCGAAAATTTCATGGACATCGCCGTGGGTTTTGAGCCATCCGGCGATAACCGCCCACAGCGCGCCTCCGGCAATGGCGGCGGGAAACGAAAAAACGAAAGCGATCAGCGGGGCCTGGCTGTGCATGCCGATCCGAAGCACCGCCGTGGCAAACACCGCCCCCATCATTACCTGGCCTTCCACGCCGATATTCCAGAGTCCGATGCGGAATGTATACAGCAGGCCGCACGCACACAGCATCAGCGGAATCCAGGCCGTGATGACATGGGAAAATTTGATCCAGCTTCCCAGCGCACCCTTGACAATATAATAATAGGCCGGCAGGGGCGGCGCACCAGCCAGATAAAGTACCAGCGTGGTGAAAATGAACACGGAAATGAGGGAAACGGTGATCTGACGCAGCCGGTGCCATGGGCTCTGGCGGGAAGTATCGATCATCATGACAGACCGCCGCCGGCCACGGCCCGCCCCAGCATGTCGGCATCGGCCTGGTGGGCCGGTACATCCATCACCATGCGGCCATTGTAAAAGACAATGGTCCGGTCGGCGACCATCAAAATTTCATCCAGCTCGGCCGAAGAAAAAACAATGGCCGTGCCCCGGGCGGCCTGCGCCTGGAGATGCCGCCAGACCCAGTGCCCGGAGTCGAGGTCCAGGCCACGGGTGGGATTTTCGAGCAGCAGGATTCTGGGATCTTCCGGCAGCAGGGACAGCAGGAGACGCTGCTGGTTGCCGCCCGACAGGGCCGACGCATCCATTTCCGGCCGTCCCTTGATATTAAACTGGGCTATTGCTTTTCCGGCCCGGGCCAGGGCGGTTTTTCCCGCCATGAAAAACCCGGCTTTTCTTTCGTTGAGGCTGAAATGCTCGCCCAGGGTCAGGCCGGGGATCAGGCCTTCCTCCATGCGCGACGCAGGCACAAAGGCGCCGCCGCGATTTCTGAAATCGTAGTATCCGCCGCCGTTTAAAATACTATCGCCCAACCGCACCTCGCCCCGGGCGGGGGAAACCAGGCCGGCGGCCACGCGCAGAAAAACGCCCTGGCCGCTTCCCTCCAGGCCGGCCAGACCTACGATTTCGCCGGCATGGACGCGGACACTGCATTTTGTCAACCCCGCCCGTCCGCCCGGTGCCGTCACCTGGTCCAGCGTCAGCACCGGCTGGCCCGGTTGGCCCGGCTGATAAACCGGCGGAGACGGCAGCGCGCCAAACATCATCTGGAGCAGGGCATCCACGTCGAACGGCGTGGCCATCCGCCCGGAGACCTTTCCCTGACGCATGACCGTGATCTCGTCGCACAGGGCCATGACATCTTCGAGTTTGTGGGAGACGAGAAGGACGCTTTTGCCGTCGGCCGCCAGGGTTTTCAGCGCGGTAAACAGGGTTTCTTTCTGGGGTCGGGAAATGCCGGTGGTGGGCTCGTCCAGAATCAGGACCCGGATGTCCAGCGCCAGCAGCCGCAGGATTTCCAGCTGCTGCCGTTCCCCCACGGTGAGCCGGTCCAGCGGCGCCTCCGGATCCAGATTGAACCCGAGCCGGGCCGCAATGTCGGTCAGCCGCTTTCGGTGTCCGGTCAGGTGCGGCCGCAGACCGGAAGTGCGACCGATCATAAAATTGTCCAGCGCGGTCAGGGCGGGAAAATCCAGCGGCTCCTGGTGAAGCATGCCGATGCGAAACCGCGCGGCCGCCGCCGGCGTATCGATGTCTGCCGACCGGTCATCGATCTGGATGGTCCCGCTGGTTTTGCGGGCAAAACCGGTCAGGATTTTCATCAGCGTGCTTTTACCCGCGCCGTTTTCACCGAGAATGCCGTGGATACTGCCGGGCCGGATGGTCAGGGATACGCCGTCGTTGGCCCGGACCGGACCGTAATGTTTATGGATATTTTTCAGTTCTATCTGCATAAGACGGTTGGGCCGGCAGCCGGAAGCATCACTGGCGGCCGGCCACAAAATTATATCCGATGATTGTGGTATCAGCGGGAATATCCACCGGGGAAAAATCAGACGTGCGGGGAAAACAAACATTTCCCCGCACGCTGGCGGATATCGGTGCGGATATCGGTATGACGGCCGTTTTACTTGGCGCTGCTCTGGCCGTCCATTCCCTGCAACAACTGCTTGAGGTACCAGATCTGCTGGTCGGTGGCGGTTTCGCCCTTTTTGAGGAACACCGATCCGTCCTGGTAGTTCAGCGGACCCTGGAAAAGATTGACCTTGCCGCTGCCCAGGTCGGCGATAAACTGGTCGAGGGCCTTTCCGGCACCGGCGGACAGCGCCGGTCCGGCAGAAAATCCCACCGCGCTGGTGTCATGGTTGTTGATATTTTTCCAGTCTGGTCCGTCCCATTCCCATGTGGAGGCCCACTGGCCGGCCATGGCGGCTTTGATCATTTTGGTATAGCCCGGTCCCCAGTTGAAATAGGGAACGCCCAGACAGGTATCGGCATTGCCCTCACAGGCGCCGACGTAGTCGTAGGGAAGGGCCCATACCTTTTTACCGGCCTGATGTTTCTGCTGGGCCACCACGATGGCTTCGGTGGTGTCGATGCCCGAGGCCACCACATCGTATCCGCTGTCGAAAAAGCTCTGGGCCACCTGGGTGGGATCGGCCGTCACGCCGGGAATATTAAACCAGAAACCGATCCAGGTGACTTTGAACTTGAGATCTGCCGGTTTTTTGTGCAGGACGTTTACCCAGGCATACCGGGCCCCGAGGTAGCAGGCCGAGGAGAGGCGACGGGTTTCGTCGTTGATCAGCGGTCCCAGGTAACCGATTTTTCCCGTCCGGGTGGTCATGGCCGCCACAAACCCGGCCATCATTTTGCCGTACTCCATGCGGCCCATGAGGTTGGCCATGTTCTTGGGCGCTTTGCCGGCCAGGACGTCATCGCCGGAAATGTGGATAAAATAGACATCCGGATGCATCTGGGCCGCTTCCCGGGTACCATCTTTCATGTCATCGGAATTGGCGATAATCAGTCTGGCGCCTTTTTCGACCATATCGTCCACCAGCTGGGGAATCGTTACCCCCGGGCGGTCGGCGGGATTGACCTTGTCAATGTAGATCATTTTCGTGCCGGCCAGTGTTTTTTCCACATATTTAGCGGCGTCGAAATGAGCCTGGCTCCAGCCATGATCGTTGTGGGGACCGACCAGCAGCAGGCCGAAAGTAAACGGCTGGCCTGCCGACGCCGGTGCCGGTTGAAACAGAAACAGGGTTAAAACGGCCGCAAGGGCCAGCCACAGGCCACCGGACAGATTGTTACGCATGAAAAACCTCCTGAGAATGAATAAGTTACCGCCTTGGGCGCCTGCTGCTGTGCAGGCATGGCCGCAAGGTGAATCGAACCGAAAAATGAATATAATTGTAAAGACCAAATGCCGTCAAGCATTAAGCGCCCGGCAATGCCTAAAGGCGTGATTTATGCTTCTTATTCTTTTGTTGACAAGCCATGATTTCCGTGGTCTATCAAAGGATTCGTGGGGAACGGGCCACATGTCATCTGACAGGAAAACTGCATGATACCGAAATGGTACACAGGCCCGTGCCATTAAAAGATATTTATCTGGAGGTACCCTTTGTACGGTTTGGAAGCCATATCAAAGTACAATGGATGGGCCATGGCCATGGCCGGCGCTCTGATCGTTTTTTCCGGGCTGGTGGTCCTGGCCACCGTGATTTCGCAATTGCACAAAGTGCTCGATTTTTTTGACGCTTTGTTCAGCCGAAAAAAGCCGGCACCACCGGCCCCGTCGGTCGAGGCAGCGTCGGAGCCGGCGACCGCATCTTTTCCGGATAACCTGGACCGGGTGGCCGATCAATACAGATCGATTTCCGCGCCACTGGGCGATACGTTCCCCCTGGGCGATCTTTACCGGCTGGCCCGCGAGGGAGACACGCCCCATCCCCATCTGACGATTTCGTATCTGAGACAACACCAATTTTTAATTCCACAGGGCGACGGTATATTTTCCTGGCACCCCTGATGTCGGAATAATTTGCAAAACAAGGACATTTTTTAATGGATCTGCTGTTTCAGTTTTTAACCAATACCGGCTATTACCTGGCGGACTACCGAAATATCGTGATGCTCTTCGTCGGCGCCCTTTTTGTTTATCTGGGCACGGCCAAAGGGTATGAGCCGCTGTTGCTGATTCCCATCGGGTTCGGCGTCATCGTTGGAAACGTGCCGTTTTTCAAGGGATTCGGGCTGGGGATTTATGAAAAAGGGAGCGTGCTGCATTACCTTTATTTCGGTGTCCGTTCGGGACTGTACCCGTCGATTGTTTTTCTCGGCCTGGGCGCCATGACCGATTTTTCATCACTGCTGGCCAAGCCCAGGCTGATGCTGCTCGGCGCCGCCGCCCAGATGGGAATCTATTTTACCCTGCTCAGCGCCCTGGCCCTGGGGTTTCTGCCCAAGGAAGCCGCCTCCATCGCCATCATCGGCGGGGCCGACGGTCCGACGTCGATTTTTTTGACCGCCCGGCTGGCGCCCCATCTGATCGGGCCGGTGGCAATTGCGGCTTATTCCTACATGGCCCTCATTCCCGTTATTCAGCCACCGATCATGCGGGCGCTCACCACCGAGGAAGAACGAAGAATCCGGATGACGGACCCCGCCCGGGAAGTGACCCGCAAGGAGCGTCTGATTTTTCCCATTGCCGCTGTTATTCTGTGCTGTTTTCTGGCCCCGGCCTCCATTCCGCTGCTGGGCCCCCTTTTCTTCGGAAATTTTCTCAAAGAATGCGGTCAGACCGAGCGGCTGGCCCAGACAGCCCGTACGTCCATTATCGATATCGCCACGATTTTTCTCGGCTTTGAAGTCGGCGCCAGCACCCAGGGAGATGTGTTTCTTACCGCCAAATCCGTCGGTATCTTTGCTCTGGGCGCCGTGGCCTTTTCCATTGCCACGGCATCCGGGGTGATTTTTGCCAAGCTGATGAACGTTTTTTTCAAGGAAAAAATCAATCCACTCCTCGGTGCCGCCGGTGTTTCCGCCGTACCGGGGTCGGCCCGTGAAGTGCATCTGATGGGTCTGGAAGCCGATCCGAGCAATTACCTGCTCATGCACGGGATGGCCTGCAACTCCTCCGGGGTGATCGGGTCGGCCATCTGCGCCGGTATTTTGTGGAGCTTCATGATGTAAAAGTTAAACATAAAAATCACACACCCGGTCGGCGCAAATCGCGCCGACCTTTTTTTTGTCCCGTCGCGGCAGTGGATTCTACGGCCCGGATATTGACATGATAACGACTAATATACTATCTAATTCAATGATCTGACACCGGCATTCAACGCACGTCTTGCCCGGAGAAACCATGCCGCAGATATCATATGCGCATTTCCGATCCCTTCGGATCGCCTTAAAGCATGAATGGGGCAGGTGTTCCGGTTCAAACCCTTTTCACTTTGTAAAACCAGAGCGTTGATGGAAAAATTGATGCCTGCCTGAAGCACCTGCCTGGCAGAGACGATCCAATTGATTTTTATCCTTTGAATATTTAAACTGAAAAGCACTGTGCCTTTTGGTCTGGCACACGGCACCAGGAGGTTATTGAATGACCCTGTTGAACATAGCCCCGGAAAAATGCCGGCGGGATGGCATCTGTATTGCAGCCTGCCCGGCAGGTATCATCGAATTCAAGAAAAAGGGGGCTTTCCCCACGCTGATTGATGGCGGCGAATCATTTTGTATCCGTTGCGGGCACTGTGTGGCCGTATGCCCGCATAGTGCGATGTCGCACCGGAGCATGTCATCGGCGGACTGCCCGCCGGTTCAAAAAGAACGGCTGATTACAACGGAACAGATGGAACAGTTTTTACGGAACCGCCGGTCGATCCGGGTGTATAAGGACAAACCCGTTGAGAAACCGCTTTTAACCCGGCTCATCAATATTGCCCGGTATGCGCCGTCGGGGCATAACCTTCAACCGGTTCAGTGGCATGTCATTTATGAAAAATCGGATGTCCGGCAGTTTGCCGGTCACGTGGTCGGCTGGATGCGCTACCTGGTTGACAAAAAACACCCATTGGCGTCGGATCTGCATCTTGACAGGGTAGTGGCCGCCTGGGAGGAGGGCAAGGATCGCATCTGCCGCGGCGCGCCGCACGTAATCGTGGCCCATGCCCATAAAGAAGACCGTACGGCTCCGGCGGCGTGCACCATCGCCCTGGCATATCTTGAACTGGCTGCCGCGCCGTTGGGCCTTGGGGCCTGCTGGGCGGGGTATTTCCATGCGGCCGCCAGCTTCTGGCCGCCGATGCAGGCGGCCCTTAACCTCCCGGAAGATCATGTGTCTTTTGGCGCCATGATGGTCGGCTTTCCCCGATTCAGGTATCACCGGCTGCCACTGAGAAACGAACCGGAGATTACCTGGAAATAACTGGGGCGGGGAAACACCGGATTCTGGAGGCTGATTTTTCCGTGGGAAGCCGCTTAAATACCGGCATTTGTCGATCCGAAATCATAGCCTGTTACCGGCCGCCCGGCTCTTGACCTGTCATCCAGAAAGAGCCAGGTGTCCTGTCGGACCTGAATGTAAACAGCAGGAGCTATAGATGAAATTTATTGTCAAAAATTCATCCCTTCGGGGAACCGCCCGAATACCCGGCAATAAATCCGCATCGGCCCGCGCCATTGTGCTGGGGTCCCTTGCCGACGGAATATCCAGGGTGAAAAACCCGCTTCCCGGAGCGGACAGTTACTCGATTGTCGATATGATGCGCGCCCTGGGCGCCCGCATCGATACTTCGAAAGCGGAAGAATGGATCTTCGAAGGGGTGGCCAACCAGCCGCGCATACCGGGCAGAGTTATCGATGCCGGCAATTCCGGCACCGGGTATTATCTCCTCTGCGCCATCTGCGCGCTGATCGATGGCTGCTCTGTTATCTCCGGCGATTACCAGATTTGCCGCCGGCCGGCCCAGCCCCTGATTGATGCCTTGAACGATCTGGGTGCAAAGGTATTTTCAACACGGGGATCGGGCACCGCCCCGCTTGTTATCCGGGGCCCCCTGAAAGGCGGCGTCACCAAACTTCCGGGCGTCAATTCCCAGTGGCTCAGCCCGCTGTTGATCATCGGCGCCTTGAGTCCGGAAGGCGTCACCATTATTGAAGACAATCTGATGGAGCGCCCTTACGTTGATATGACCATGGGCTGGATGCGGCGGGCCGGGGCAGAGGTAACGCATCGGCATTACGATGAATTTACCATTGCCGGCGGCCAGATATACACGGCTTTTGCGGCCGGCATCCCGGCCGACTGGGGAAGTGCCGGGTATCCCATGGTGGCCGCCGCAATCACAGACTCGCAGGTGACTTTTCCGGGCATGGACCCTGACGATTATGCCGGGGAGCGGATGTACCCTCACATCATCAAGGAAATGGGCGGCCACGTGGTTTTCAGTGACGATGGGAGAACAGTCACCGTGTCGGGGGGCAGTGAACTGAAAGGCATCGAAATTGACTGTTCGGGTACGCCGGACGCCGTTCCCGCGCTGGCCGTACTGGGCTGTAGGGCCACCGGTAAGACCGTGCTGAGGAATATAGAAGCCAGCCGCCTGAAGGAAACAGACCGCACCCGATCCATCATGGAAGAGCTGACCCGAATGGGGGGCGTTTTTGAAGAAGCACCCGATCGATTGACCATCCACCATTCAAAATTAACGGGGGCCCATATTGACGGCCGGCATGATCACCGCATCGTGATGGCCACGGCCGTGGCGGCGATGATGGCCGAGGGCGAGACCCTGATCGACGATGCGGAATGTGTGAACGTTTCCTTCCCCGGTTTCCATGAGGTCATGACGTCTCTGGGAGCGGATATCCAGCGGCTGGAAACAGTCTGACTCTTTTACGATAAAATAGAAAAGGGGGGCTTTAAAACGCGTCCCGGCGGTGAAATGATTTTTTTAATCCGGCACCGGTTGTAAAACGTAAAAATGGAGGTGGCATCATGAAAAAATTCTTGATCCTTTTGATGGCGATCGCGCTCCCGGCCGCAGTGGCCGGCAACACAATCGCCGGGGACCGGCGAATCAGCATTGGCACGGCGGGAACCGCCGGCGCCCTGTACCCGATGGGGGTGGCCATGGCAGAAACCATCAACCGCCACGTCCCCGGCATCAAGGCATCGGCGGAAGCCAGCGGCGCCTCTCTGGAAAACATCCGCAACCTGTCCCAGGGGAATGTGGACTGGGCCATCAGCCAGAACGAGGTGGCCCTGCTGGCGTATACCGGCCAGGGCAAATATAAGGGCAAGGCGGTTGAATCCCTGCGATCTCTTTTCGGCACCCTTTTGTCCTGGGCCCAGATCTTCGCAAAGGCCGACAGCCCCATCAACAGCGTCAGGGATTTCAAGGGTAAACGGATCGGCGTCGGTGCACCGGGCAGTGGCGGCGAACGGGTGGCCCAGAAGGTTCTTTCATACTACGGCCTGACCTACAAGGATATCACGGCGGAGTTCATGTCCAATCCGGAGATGGTATCTGCCCTGAAAGATGGCACCCTGGATGCCTTTATCATCACGCATCCGTTAAAATCAGCGGCCCTTCTGGATCTGACAACAAGTTTCAAGGTTAAAATGATTCCGGTGGCAGACAACGGCTTCTATCAAAAATACCCCTTCTTTACAAAAAGGGTCGTGCCGGCCGGCGTATACCGCAACATAGACACGCCGGTTCCCACGCCGACCAGCCGCATCGTGATGTACACCAGCACCCGGGCGAATCTGTCATCAGACCAGATTTACGCCCTGCTAAAGGGTATCTGGGAAAATGCGGACGAATGGGTGAACACGCACCCGGCCGTAAAAAAATATACGAAACTCGAAGATGCCCTGAAAGGGCTGAATGTTCCCCTGCATCCGGGTGCGGTTAAGTATTACAAAGACCAGGGCATGAATGTGCCGGCACGTTTAATCAAATAAGCCCGGCAGGAGTGAATCGATAATGGCGGCCTCCCGGAAAAGAACTGTCTTTGTTGTTTTTCTGTTCATTTTCTGCTGTGTCACCGTATTTGCGGAAACAGCGGCTTCCGGGCGTGTGCTGGTAATCGAAAATTCCCGGACCGGCCGTCATGTTGAACTGCCCATCGACGACCTGAACCGGCTCACCATTAAATTTTTTCACTCCTACGATCGTCAATGGGTCTGGGAAACTTTTAACATCCAGGACGGCCGGTTTGTTCCCACCGAAGTGACCTATATTGACGACTCCTATGATTATCGTTTTCAGCGCTATCGCAGCCACCTGGTACTGGCACCCGGCCGGTCGCGCCTGACAGACATCGATCCGCGCCCGGCTGACAGGCTTCGCGTGATTATTACCCGCATTGCGTATACCCGTTCGCAGCAGCTGATTCTCGACAGCCGCCGGAGCCGGGAGTCGCATGCTTTTTATGAATGGGGGCAACCCGGCCAGCGCCTGGTTTTTTCCGTAAAAAAGTGAGAAAGCGATGCCCGACAAGGCCCCAAAAAAATCTCCCAGGCGCCGGCCCACCGGTTTTTTCCGCTGGTTTGTCTTTGCCATCACTTTGTCGCTTGCCGGCTTCCATCTGTATACCGCCGCTCTGGGTGTGCTCTCGCCATTATACCAGCGTTCCATTCACCTCCTCTGCCTGCTGCTGGTCTGCCTGCTGATCTATCGCATCTACCCGGGCGCCGGCCGGAACAACCCGGGTATCCTGGACGTTCTGCTATGCCTGGTCACATTGATGATGGGAATTTTTTTCCTGCAGGCTTTTTTGCCGGAAGCCATCCTTGACCGCGGCATTGCCGGCCCCAGCCGGCTGGAAATATGGATCGGAGCGGCATTGATCCTGATGATACTGGAGGCCACCCGGCGGGCAGTCGGCATGCCGATTGTGCTCGTTGCCGCGGCATTTCTGGCATATGGCATGCTGGGACCCTATATGCCGGATTTTCTGGCCCACAAGGGGTACAGCGTCACACGCCTGGTCAGCTACCTGGTCTGGACCACGGAGGGCGTTTTCGGAATTCCCGTTGCCGTTTCATCCACCTTTGTCATCGTCTTTATCCTGTTCGGCGCTTTTCTGGACAAACTGGGCGCCGGTGATTTTTTCATCCAGCTGGCCCTGGCCCTGACCGGTCGCCGCAGGGGCGGCCCCGCCCTGACTTCCGTCCTGGCCAGCGGCCTGATGGGAAGTATCAGCGGCTCTTCGGTGTCGAATGTGGTCACCACCGGCACGTTTACGATTCCACTGATGAAGCGTACGGGTTATACGCCCCTTTTTGCCGGTGCCGTTGAGGCTGTGGCGTCAACCGGTGGTCAGATCATGCCCCCCGTGATGGGCGCCGGCGCCTTTGTCATGGCCGAGCTGCTGGGGGTGTCATATTCGCACATCGCCCTGGCGGCCGCCATACCGGCCATCCTCTACTTTACCTCGGTGGGCCTGATGGTGTACTTCGAGGCCCGGCGCCGGAAACTGGGCGTATTGAGCGAAGATGATATCCCCAATGCCGGTCACACATTGCGCAAGGGGTACCACCTTCTCCTGCCGCTGGCCGTGCTGATCTACCTCCTGGTTGTCCGGCAACTCTCGCCCATGATGTCCGGTTTTTACGCGATTTGTGCGCTGGTCGTCACCGCTGCCGTCTTTATCATGATACGTGAAAAGCGGTTTCCCTGGCGCGAGATTCTGGCTGCGCTCGAGCATGGCATCATTACCGCCGTACCGGTGGCGCTGGCCTGTGCCTCGGCCGGTATCGTCATCGGTATCGTCTCCCTGACCGGCCTGGGCGTGCGGTTTACCCAAATGGTGATTCACCTGTCAGGGGGCGTTCTCTGGCTGGGAGGCATCCTGACCATGGTTGCCTGTATCATCCTGGGCATGGGCCTTCCGACCACGGCGGCCTATATCATCACTGCCGTTCTGGGCGTGCCCGCGCTGACCGATATGGGCGTTCCACTTATCTCCGCCCACATGTTCATCTTCTACTTTGCAATTATTTCCTTCATCACGCCGCCCGTCGCGATCAGCGCGTATGCGGCCAGCGGCATTGCTGAAACCAATGCGATGAAAACCGGTTTTCAGTCTTTCAAGCTGGGGCTGGCCGGTTTCATTGTGCCATTTGTGTTTCTGTACAGTCCATCCCTGCTGCTGGAGGGTCCCGTCCGGGACATCCTCGTCACATCCGGCATGGCGATTCTCGGAATAACCGCCCTGGCCGCCGCCTTGATCGGATGGTTTTTGATCGATCTTCCCATGTGGCTGCGGCCGATGTTCTTTGCCGCAGCCATCGCCCTGATCGCCCCCATCCCCTGGGCCGGGCTGATGGGGATCATACCACTGGCCGCCGTATTCCTGGCGGCATTGAAAAAGAAACGAAAATAAAATTTTTTATCAGGGAAAGAGGCGGCGATGCCAACGTAAGGGGCGCTGAAAAAGATCTACTTCATGATGCCCCGGCCGGTTGTAAATGGGAAAGAATGCTGATTATGGCATGGGAAGATTTATAACTTGTGGCGCAAAGCCGCAGATAAACGGTCATCCTGTTTAAACGGCCAGACCGCCATTAAAGATCCAAAATAATATCAGAACGGGACGTCCCCTGCCGCAGGGCCGCCTCAACCTGATTCTTCATGATGTCGGCTATATCCATCCGCCGCATCCCCATGATAGGCATAAAGAACCCAAGATGGCGGACAGGCCGATTTAACCCGTGACGGTCGCATGTGATCTGATACGTCGTTGATCAACCGTTTCTGCCCGGCCCGGCCGGCGGGCTATGCCAGTATTTTAACCGTAAAAAAGACAACAATGAATCCGGCACCGATGATGGCTCCCCATATCACCCAGGCTGCCAGGTGGCGGCCTTCATTCTGGTTGTCGGACTTAGAAAACAACAAACCCAGGGCCACGAAAACCGCCAGCACCACAATCCCGTGACCGATCCAGTGGTGCCAGAACACAAATACCAGTGCATCATGAATACTTTTTATTTCCTCTTTGAGGATCGTCAGTATCCCGTTAAAAAGCATCGCGACGATTAACGCGTATCCAAAGCCCTTGGTGTATTTATCCATATTTTGTCGTTGCTCAGCCATTTTGATCTCCTCAGCTATTTAAGCAGTCCCTGTTTAACACCCATTGCGATAATTGAACCGAAGCCTTCCATGGCCAGGGCGATGATCGCGATCATGGACGAAACGGCCATCGATAACTTTCTGGCATTTTTATTGGCCAGCACGTTGTTTCTTTTGATGACGATCAGTAGATACGTCGCCAGCAGGGGCAGGATGAAAAACAGATGTTCCTTTACTTCCGTAAAATAATTATGCGCCCAGGGCCAGTGCCCCGCTTTGATGATGGCTTTGTCTGCCCCGTAGTGAAAAACGTAGAACCATCCGCCGATGAGATAGGCTGCCCATATCAGGACAAAAGTCGACGTCGCTGCGAGCTTGATTCTCTCGGTATTGCCTTCACGCACATTCAAAAGCTCAACGGTCACCCACAGGGCTGCCAATACACTTAGTCCCCCTACGGTTGCATGGACCAACAATTGGATTACCGGCATATCAAACCTCCAGATTGGTTGGAATTAGACAATCTTCCGTTTTCACACCCAAACAATATTATCGATTTCAGGCGTACCTGCCAAAATATACCACTTTGTAGTACCCATGTCAAGCCGGGTCCCATCGGGACGGTAATTTCTGGTGAATAAGCCGAAACCTGGAAATATAGGAAATAGAAGTGGAAACGTTAAGTAATTGACATTGAAGAACAAATATTTTTTATCAATTTTCCAAGGGACCATTGCAGATGGAGTGGGTGGCAATACCGGGAATGGGAAAGATGAAAGCTTTTTTATGATTTAGAGTATTCAGTCAAAATGTAATTGGCGCTGATGATACTTTTAAACTTCGAGAAGGGCAGGCTGCCCAGGGCAATGCCGGCGGTTTTGATTCCGGGAACGCATTTTTGTGGAATCGGCCGATTCTCAACCACGACAGAGCCATCTTCATTTAATCATTTTGTCCTCCGGCGAGGATAGCAGAATATAGCGGATAACATATTCCATCTGGGGCATACACACACGCAGGTAGATTTTTTCGTGATAATAGCGCCGGGCCTCTTCTTTTTTACGCCAATCACAACCGGTCAGAATCCGGCAGTCGGTCTGCCCGAAACGATCCACAAACCCGAGAAACAGCTTCCTTGTCGTCTGGATGGCCTGCCGGCGTTTTTCGCTATCTATCGCTGGTGCCGCGTCGGTATGCCGGCCATGGGAGAAACCGATAAAGGCCGCCGCACCGATCAGAAACCCGCAGGTGGCATTTCCCGATGCAATCGCGCCCTCATACCCGGCCATCGCCCATTGGCATGGCGTCGGTTTCCGGCCGTCCCGCTCCCGC
>Ga0256846_1000193_pt1 | contig 26497 bp, 20 predicted proteins | sample TevniametaG_FD_189098 | JGI IMG/M metagenome (GOLD analysis project Ga0256846, IMG submission 189098) | Tube worm associated microbial communities from hydrothermal vent at the East Pacific Rise, Pacific Ocean - Tevnia | ecosystem: Host-associated > Annelida > Integument > Unclassified ...
TCCATAACCCATTTGAACTTCGAATTTTTTTACAATTTGCACAAATTGGCAGCAGTCCGCTTAATTTTTTAACTTCGGCAATCGCCTTGCCAAGCGCCGCATTTTTTTTTGTTAATTGTGATTCAGTATAATCAAGTTTCAATATCGTTCTGAAACAGTGACCTGCCGGTATGGGCAATAGTATTACAGGTGCCGCGATGGCGATGATAACACCAAGTTCATCAATGTACCCCTGAAAAATCTGAAGCGAAATGGATGTAACGATGACGGAAAAAACAGCGGATAGAATGGTGATGCCGAAAGTGAATTTTTTTACGCCATATTTTTTGACAAAAGATAAAATCATGGCAGATCGGTGCCCCAATTATCGGTTAAATTAAGACCATCAGATGCTCCGGCGGGTCCTCCATCGTTCCGTATTGTAAGTCCTCATTCCTTGCGATACCATTCTTCATTGCCATAAAGCCTGGCCTCACAATCAGGGCATATCCCGTGACTGAACTGGGTTTTTGCGTGCTTTTGAAAAAAAGAGTCAATTTGATTCCAATACCCTTTGTCATCCCTTATCTTTTTACAGGATGAGCAAATCGGCAGCAGGCCGCGCAGTGTTTTTACATCGGCCAGAGCGTCTTCAAGTTCAACGATCAGTTTCGCCATCTCCTGCGCTGTTTTTTCCCGTTCGGCAATATCCGCGGCCAGGGCCTTTTCCGTTTCTTCCCGTGTGGTTTCATAGTGGAAGGTCAGCAGGGCCACGCAGATGATAAAAATAACCATGTTGACCAGGGCCACCAGCGGCAGGTCGCTGGCACCCAGAACGTGATATCGGATAAACAGCAGTGTCACGACGGGCAAAACCGTTACACAGACAATGACGCCCTTTTTTTTCCCCAGCAGAAAAAAAGCAAAGATCGGGCCCAGTCCGCTCCAGACAAATATGGTGTGATAGGTGTTCGGGTAGACCACTGCAAAGATGGCAAACGCACAGGCCCCGAGAACAAAAAGATTTTTCACAAGACCGTAGAGGCGTTTCCATCTGAGAAGATAATATAACACGGTGGCAAGTACCGCGATGGCGATTTCGAAATACCCCAGCCCCATCATGCCTCTTTTAAAATTGATCAGGCTGAAAAAACCACCGAGGCATCCGAGCAATATCAGGGAAGTTTTCAGAAGGACGTATTGCCTGAATTCCTGGTAACTGGCAAACCCCGGCGGGGACAGGGATCGAGGAGCGTGCGGTGTTATATCCGGGCGAGATGGGAGTGTTTTGGAATTATGGCTGCACATCTGAATGATCCTTTAACAGAAATCGGTTTGTCTTTTACCGCTCAGAAACAGGAATAATATATTTTCATATAAAACAGATTCATTCAGATAACGCAACCGGTGAACAGAGAACAGAAGCGGCGGATCAAATCATTTCGGTTTTCTGGCCCGGACTTGTCAGTACATGGTTGCCGGCACTGAGAGGTATTCCGTGCCGGGCCGGGGGTTGATGAGCCAAAATCCGGTGTGACCTGGAGAATTAGAGGAGATAATTATCTGGCCGGGGTCAGGACTTGATCAGGGGGTGGCCGGTTGGGTTAATAACAGGCATGTTGCCGGTGAGTACGCCCGGGTTGGTAATCCCGTAGATGGCGTAGACGGTACTGGCAATGCTTAACGGTTCAAACCAGTATGATCCCGATTTCGGCTTCAGGTACAGCCGGTTGACCTCTCCCGTGTTGTAGAGACTGGTTTGTCCGACGATGCCGGGAGTATTAAAATAATCGGTTCCGCCAAGGAGAAAAAAGTTCTGCAGGTTACCATGGTCCCAGCCATGGGCACTGTTCAGGTTGACACCGCGGCCAAAATCACCCATCACCATAATATTAATCCGGCCACGCTTATTGACAGAGCGGATATGGGCCATGGCGGATTTGAGGGTTTGAAAAAGATTCCGCATTCGGCCAAGATAGTTTTCAGCGTCATTATGGTCGTCCCAGCCGCCCAGCCCGGATGTTGACAACGTAACAACCCTTGTGTCGGGATTGTAGTTCAGTATCTTTATGGCGGTTTTTAATTTGCGGGCAAACCGGTTGTCAGCATAATTATCATTGCCAAGATTCGGGTCGGGCAGTGCGTCAATCTCATCAATAAAATCTTCCATTTCTTTTCTTTTGGCAAAGGCATCCGTAATTTTAACAGAAATATTTGGCGCCCGGTTTCTGGCCTGGGCCAGCGCGTCCATGGTGTTGGTGTAATCCCGCTCACTGTTCCGCCTAAACGGGTTGTCAAGGTTTTCGTTAATGGAAAGGGGCTGAATATAACTGATTCGCGGCAGATCTCCAATGGCGTAGAAACCGGACTCCCCATCCATTGTCAGGAAGGGAATTTTTGTATTTTTATTAATGATACCGTTGTCTTTAAGTACCCAGGCCAGATTGGCGAAAATGCCGGAGGTGTCTTCGTTAAAATTTCCGCGCTGATTCTGGGCGACGCAGGGGCCATGGGAACGGTTGTTACTGTCCCAGCGTACCTGGCTGAAACAGGTCCGAAAGACGTTCAGGTCTTTTCTCGCCAGCAGTTGTTCCATGATGTCTCCGGCCGCGGCATTCCAGAATCCGTGTGTCGTTGGCCGGAGGTTACTGCTGCCGAAATAATCCGCGTAGCTGCTATCTGAAAAGTTTCTGAAACTGTAATAGTTGGTAAAATTTCCCGCCAGTTCGCTGGCGCCGCCATAGAGGAAAATCATGATTGTCTGGGGGCGGTTGGCATAGTAAATACCCGGGTCAAAGATCACATTGTCAAGGGCACCGGCCATGGCGCGACGCGGCAGGCCGGGGATCAGGCAGCTGCACCCGGCGTACAGGGAAAGTTTTAAAAAATCACGTCGTTTCATGGCTGTACCTCCTGGAACATGTACAATTCACTGAGCCTCGAGATGTAATCCAGCACGTCTTCAGCCGCATTTTCGCGACGATTGTAACAGCCGTTTTCGACGACGCTGAAGTTATATCGCCATTCATAATCACCGTCACCCCTCAGCATATTATTCTTAAACATGGCCAGCTCCTGCGGCGTCGGCTCCCGGTGGATCATGAATTCAAAAAGGTAGGAGATAAAGGAAGTCAACGTCGCAGCGGGGTCGTCCATGACATAGGTAAAGCGGTCGTTCCCCAGCAGCGGGGGACGCCAGCCATAAGTATTCCAGTCATCGTATGTGGTTTCTTCATGCACGCCGCATACGTTGCGCAACAGAATCCTTTCCCGTATATATTTATGATAGTGCGCGAAAGACAGGGTGTCTAACGGGGTTCTTTCCAGTTTTCCCAGTTTGTATTTCATGGAGGACTGATTCATTTCGTCCAGGGCTTCATTAAACTCGTAAAAAGTTGACCGGTAATGCTTGTATTCCAGCTTTTTGACCAGAGAATAAAAAAGCTCTTCCGCACTTTTGGCTCTCGAGGACGTTAAAAGATATTCTTCGGAAAAGACAATCTGCAACAGAATATCCTGCCACGTTTCGGGGTGAGAGCTGACGATGATATCCGTGATGCGCTGCTTGTTCGGCGCGTCATAGTCGGTAAAAAAGAAATCAACCAGGCGTCGGACGCTCCCGCGGATAAACCCGCTGGACTTGACCAGTTCACGATAAAAATCAAAACCGGTGGTAACCAGGGTCCCGAATAGGGGCTGGGGATAAGGATTCTGGTTTAATCCGATGACCAGCGTGTCATGGTCTTCGTCGAGAAACCAGTTCTGCAAAGTCTTTGCCGCCCTGGGGACATGGGTGTCATTAAAATCGTAGGTGTAGATTTCGAGCATCTCCCGGCCATTATCTTCCGGACTGCGAAACCGTCGCCAGTTGTCGGTGCTCGTCATATGCAGGTAGGTCGAGTATCGCATGCCCACATCATCATCCATGTCCATGACCAGCCAGTTGTATACATTGGATATGTCGGGGTAATGTGAAGAATCCAGTTCATAGGCGGGTGAAAACAAGATGGTTTGCGTCAGAATGTAGGCGATCCAGTTGTGCAGATAATTGATATCCAGGTACGGCATGGCGTAGAACCGGGCCAGAATATCAAAAACTTCATAAGGGCGCCAGTTGTTGTCATCCCGGTAATAGCGGGTTTCATTGCGGATTTCATTTTCAACCTGGGGCATGTTGTTCTTTATTTCAGCAAGGCCGTGGCGCACCGAGCAGAGAAAGCGGCGCGAGTTGATTTTCTGCTTTAATACCGGCGCCGGGTAACCGAAAAACAGGGTGGTAAGAAGCTTGTCGGCCACTTTGCGTTTGTTAAAGGTGGAGAGCCTGTTGAATTTTGAATCCGAAAGCTGGGGCAGTTTATATTGGGCTGAGGGCATGTCCGGCCGATAGTAGTAGAGCCCCTGGTACACCAGGTCGAATTTGGGGTCATTGGAATCATAGCTGATATGGCAGGGCGGGTTGCTTGTGATGACCGGAATAAACAGGGGAAGGTTAAAATTGGCATGTGCCAGCGGCGTACTGGTTAGAGCAAGCCCTGCAATAAGAAAGAATGCCATAAAAAAGAACCGGGAGATTTTTTTACGTGGCTGAGCGGCCGCTGTTTGCCACGGGTCATATTTTTTTCTCATGATAGTTGAATCTCTCCAGAATGAATATATTTCAGTGGGATCCTGTTCCCAAGGCTGTCAATATTACAAAATCCGGTATGACAAGGATTTGATTTTCAGAAACAAATGGCCTGAGCAGTCAGGTGATATGGCGTGTAATGTTATACAATGCTCTCCAGAGCTCCGCTGATCTCGTCTGGCCATATAAATATAATCACGCGAGACCGTATTATATACATGAAGGAGGGCGTGGCGTCAATCGGAAAATATAAGCGTTATTGACATGGCTTTATCCGCATACCAGCCAGATTTTATGATCAATTCAGAGACACGCGGTATAACCGAGCATCTGGTGGGGATCTACGACGGAGCATGGATGACAGGGGCATACCTTTTAATTATCATGGGGCTATGTTATATTACTATCAACGCGTATCTTCTCTGCATCCTCATCTCAAACTGAAAGAGCAACCTGCTCCAGTAAACGCGAAAGCCTGGTGTGTACAGCCGAGATACGATTGGTGCCACCGAAATACTCCATAACGGGAGAGAAACCGATGCCCGGGAAAGCGGCCACACCCCCTAAAGATACCGGAAAAGTTGCCCGGCACCTGTTGCCGGGATCTGATCCTGCGGGCCGGATACGCTACAATGCCGATACGCTGTGTGGTGATTTTTCCGACTGGAAACAGATCATCGATGCCATCCCGGATCTGATCTATATCCTGGACAGACATTATGGGATGGTCTGGGCCAACCAGGCCACGTATGATAAACTGGGACTGGCCGCACGGGAAGTGGTGGGAAAAAAATGCTATCAACTCGTCCACGGCAACCACGTGCCACCGGAAAATTGTCCGTTCAAGAAAGTGATCACCGAAGAGCCCGCATGTCACACTGCCGAAATATGGGAGCGAAATCTTGGCGGACTGTTTCAGGTTTCAGTATCTCCTTTTTACAATTCCAAAGGGCACCTGGTGGGCGTGATTCACCTTGCCCGGGATATAACCGGTATCAGACAGGTGGAAGACGGATTGCGGGAGAGCGAAGCCCGATATCGGGCGCTGGCCGAAGCGACGTTTGACGCGGTCTTTATTTCAGAAAAAGGTGTCTGTCTGGATGCCAACCAGAGAGCCGCCGAGATGTTCGGATATCACCATGATGAACTGATCGGAATTTTTGGACCCGAACTGTTTTCCCCTGAATATCGTCAACAGGTGATCAACCGTATCCGGGCAGAATCCGAAAAACCCTACGAAACGGTTGCGCAAAAAAAGGACGGCACACTGTTTCACACCGAGATTCGCGGTAAGGTGATGCGGTATAAGAATAAAAATGTCCGCGTCACCGCCGTTCATGATATTGATGAGCGCAAGCGGGCCGAGCAAGCCCTGCGAAAGAGCGAAAAAAATTATCGTACGCTCGTTAAAAATATTCCGGACGTTGTCTTTTCAACGGACCCTTCTGGACGGATATTTGACATCCACCTGCCTGCCGGTACTTTTTACGGATATACGCCCGAAGAAATGATCGGGCGCTGTTATACGTCGTTCATATTTCATGCAGACAGCCGCTCGGTTCGAAAGCGCGTCAGGCAGGCGCTTTGTGATCACTCAGAATTTATCAAGGGGATTCAGTACCGGGTCGTTTCCAGAACGGGCCGGCTTTTCTGGGTGGAAGCCGACCTGCATATGCAGTTCACCCATCGGGCAACCCTCATCCGAACCGACGTCATAATCCGGGATATCGGTGATCTCAAGAAAGCCGAAGCCGAGCTGAAACAGTCCCACCGGGATCTTAAGCGGGCCTACGAGCATCGAAAGATTTTATCTACCCGGCTGATTGATCTGCTGGAAAAAGATCGACGGCAGATCGCCAATGAGATTCACGACCGGATGGGGCAGTCGATAAGCGGATTAAGGACCGGCTTCAGCACCATTACGAAGCGGTTGGAAAAGGGAGATCCGGAATTGCTGGCTCTGGTGAAATCCGTTGAGGAAGAAACGGTTCAGGAACTGGTCAATCTGAAAAACGTATCGTATGAACTCCGGACGAATATCCTCGATCATCTCGGCCTGGCGCCCGCGATCCGCACGTTAACCGCCGATGTTGAAAGGGGCACCCACCTGCGGGTGCGGTTTTTTTCAAAGGATATTCCCCGGGAGCTGAACTCGGCAAAATCGCTGGCCCTGTACCGGATTGCCCAGGAATCCCTGACCAATATCGTTCGGCATGCCCGGGCGACCGATGTGTTCGTGAGTCTGATCAGGCAGGGGGATACCATTTTGCTCAGTATCGAAGATAACGGCATTGGATTCGACCATGAGGACATTACCATCTCCGTAGACGGAAGGGGACTGCTGGGGATTCCCATCATGAAAGAACGGGCGGCACAGGTCGACGGGGAAATGACCATTGAATCCCAGCCCGGCAAGGGAACCCAGGTCATGGCATCCGTCGTGATTTAACCGGCATTCAGGAAGAGCAGAGGAATAATTATGACTGTTTCCAGGGTCATGGTCGTTGACGACCACCGTGCCGTCATCGAAGGGATCAGAGGGCTGTTACACGATCTGCCGGAATTTGAGATTGTCGGTGTGGCGGTGCATGGCCGTCAGGCGGTCAAGCGGGTGGCTTCGCTTCTGCCCGATATGATTATTATGGATATTTCCATGCCGAATTTGAATGGTCTGGACACGACGCTTCAGATCAAAAAACAATACCCGGATATCAAGATTATTGTCTACAGCATGCATTCCGAACGGGAATATGTGGTTGGTTTATTCAAGGCCGGGGTGTCGGGATACGTACTGAAAGACAGCCCGCTGTCCGAACTGGTGCTGGCGCTCAAGACAGTACGCCAGAAAGGAACCTATTTCAGTGCCGCCACCCAGACGATCCTTCAGCAATATGTGGCGGACCTCGAAACCGGTCTGAAAAAGGATGCGTTTGACAGGTTGAGTCTGCGCGAACGGGAAGTGCTTCAGCTTCTGGCCGAGGGATATTCAATCAAAGAAATTGCCGGCCAGCTGTGTGTGAGCCCGAAAACCGTTGAAACCCATAAATACAATATGATGGCCAAACTGGATACCAGCCGGCTGGCGGATCTGATCAAAATCGCCATCCGGAAAAAGCTGATTACCCTCTGATCATCTGGCTCCCCATCTTTCAGCGGCTCCAGAATAATCAATAATCCGGATCCGGCCGGCCCATCCGCAGGAATACCGGGAATGTTTTCAAAATCAGAGTTCTCCTGATTTACAGGTGTCATTATTTGCCTTATTATACGACTTAAAGGGGAGATCAAAAAAACGGTATGTTTATCCATCCGCCGATCGGCGCCGCTGGGCGCATTACCGGCCACCTATGAAAATGATAAAATAACCGGAGGGCGTCTCTCTGACAAACGTGGATGTTCGGGCGATCGCAGTACTTACAGAGAACCCGGCCGTTTCTTATGCTTTCTGGATTTTACTACGATATTAGATGGTCAGGGAATTGACCGGTTGCAGGCGTAATGGCACGCATCGGCGGGTTCAGGTGGAAAGGAGAATGTTTGGGGCGTCCTTTTCCCGCTTCAATATGGGAGGTGCAAACATGGGCCGATTCGCAGGGGATATAAAAGGAGATTCGCTGGAAACAGCCGTGGATTTCGATGCAGATCAACGCAGTGGCAAGCGGGTAAATAGAAAAACCCGGATTCGCTGGACCTGTTTCAACCCGAATATACGTTGCGATGCCCATGACGCCGAGATGGTCAATTTCAGTGAAGGCGGGATGTATTTTGAAACCGACTTTTTTTCAAAAATACGGCCGCTGATCTGCATCAAAGTCAAACGCGCAACCGCACTTGCCGATGGTGAAAGCGCCGAATGGCTCCGATCCGTCCAGATTGGCAAGGTTAAATGGTGGAGGGAGATTGAAGAAGGGGAGCGCTCACGTTTTGGCGTCGGCGTTCAGTATTTCCGGTAACTGCCGATACGGGCGCTATCTTTCAGATACGGGGGCGACCGGGTTCGATTCCTTCATCGCTGTACGGTTATTGTCATAATTGTGTGGATGGCGTCGGGATGGCCCGGGAAAGCCGTTTTTGAAAAAGGAGACTGTCATGGCACACTCAATGGATACTGCCCGGGCATTCGATTTTGATATCGGCTGCCTGACAAAAAGCCCCTGCCGGGACTGCCCCGATAAAAATTCATTGCCCCGGTGTGCGACCGGCTGTGATCTGCTGCAACAGATTCAGTCCGTGTTGTCATCGGCTGTTTCCTGCAGCCGGTCACCGGCCTGTTATTCGGTGCACCTTCCTTTTTCCGGCGGCGAATGCCGGCTGGAATAGTGACCGCCGGGAATCGACCATGAACGTTATCCGCGGCGGCGGGCCGGGCGGCTTCCATATCCGGATCCGGTTATTACAGCTTTTTCAGCAGCTGGTTGGCGCCCGTCAATATCGGGTCCCAGGTGGGGCCGAAGGGCGGGGCATAGGCAAGGTCCGACTGGCTGAATATATCGACGGTCATTTTGGCATGAAGCGCGACCGCCGGTGCGTTGATGCGGTGAGCCACGCCATCTTTTCCCACCATCTGAACACCAAGCAGTTTTCCCGATGACTTGTCGCCCACCATATGGACAAAGATCGTTGACGATCCCGGATGATCATGGGCCCGGGAGCGGGTTTTGATGACGACTTCCGCCGGGTCCAGCCCGGCGTCAACAGCTGCTTTAAGATTCAGGCCGGTCCGGGCCACTTCCAGATCGAATATTTTAAATACCGCGGTTCCGGCAATGCCGGGCAGGGCCATGTTTTTGCCGCACACATTATCCGCCACCGCCCAGCCGGCCCGATTGGCGCGTAGCGCCAGCGGTACCCATGTTTTTTGACCCGTCACCACGTCGTATGCATCGGCACAGTCACCGGCGGAAAAAATATCGGGTGCCGACGTGCGCAGTTTATGGTCCACTGCTATGGATTGGCCGACACTGAGCGCAATCCCGGCGGTTTCAGCTATATGACTATTCGGCGTAACGCCCACGGCCACCAATACCATATCCGCCGGCAGGCGGGTATCATCGCACACAACGGTCAGACCGTCCTGATTTTGTTCAATGCGCTGGATATTGTGTCCGGCCAGAACCGTGACATCGTTTTTCTCAACTTCGGCCCGCACGACCCCGGCCAGATCCGGGTGCATCCAGGGCAGGAAAGCCGGTCGGGGCTTGACCATGGTGACGGCAATGTCCAGGCCGCGCAGGGCTTCGCACATCTCAAGGGCAATGTAGCCCATGCCGATAATGACCACTTTGCGGACCGGTTTTTCGCGGATAAAATCCTTGATCGCCCGGCCTTCGGCCAATGTTTTCAATACCATCACCCCGGGAAGATCGGTGCCGGGAAGATCCGGGACCGTGGCCGACGCACCGGTGGCGATGAGCAGTTTGTCGTATTCAAGCGAAAAAGGTTCGCGGGCGGCCGTCTGCCCCGATATTGTCCGGTTTTCCGGATCGATCGCGGTCACCGTGTGGCCGGTGCGCAGGTCGATTCCCTGTTTTTTCCGAAATACATCCGCCGGCCGGACAATCAGCCCGTCCATTTCCCGTTCGGGATCGCCGATGGCATACGGCATGCCGCAGGCGCTGTAGGAAACATCCCCGGTTTTTTCCAAAACGATCACGTCCATGTCCGGCTGATGCCGTTTGGCCCGGCTGGCAGCACTCATGCCGGCGGCATCTCCACCAATAATGATAAATTTCATATATGACTCCCTTTCTCTTCTTTCGTTGTCCCCTTTGCCGCGGGCATCGGTTCCTGATCGATATGCTTTGTTTATCGGTGATATTCTGATAATAATGCCATGAACATTTTTTTACAAGATCAGGATATCTCTTATATGGGCACCTCGTTATATAAAAAAGTCGGTCTGGCCACGTTGATTATGACGGCCTCCATATTTGCCAGCCGGGTGATCGGGCTGGTACGGGAGATCGTCATGGCTGATATTGCCGGCGCCACCGGGCCTGTGGACGCCTACCAGGTGTCATTTGTTCTTCCCGAAATACTCAACCATGTGGTTGCCAGCGGATTTCTGTCCATCACCTTTATCCCTATTTTTTCGCGTTACCTGGCCGAAGATAACGAATCAGAAGGGTGGCAGGTATTTCATATTATCCTGACGGGGCTGGGGTCACTGTTGCTGGCACTGATCATGATATCGGTTTACATGGCGCCCGAGCTGGTGACATTTTTTGCGCCGGGAATTGACGACCCGTCTCTCAGGGTGCAAGCGATCAGAATGACGCGTATTATTCTGCCGGCGCAGTTTTTCTTTTTTGCCAATGGCCTGTTCATGGCTGTTCAATTTGCTAAAGAGCGGTTTGCCCGGCCGGCGCTGACGCCGCTGATCTATAATCTGGGAATTATTGCCGGTGGTGTTTTTCTCAGCCCGTATCTGGGGATGTACGGGTTTTCCTGGGGCGTTTTGGCCGGCGCGTTCACCAGCTTTCTGGTCCAGTATGCCGGCGCCCGTCGTGTTGGCATGCGATTGAAAATGAACTGGCATCTGCGTCATCCGGATTTCAAGACCTATATTTACCTGACTCTGCCCCTGATGGTGGGGGCGACGATGATGTTCTCAACCGAGATATTTTTCCGGTATTTCGGGTCATATCTGCCCCTGGGCGGCATTGCCGGTATTAACTATGCGTTGCGGGTGATGCTGGCGTTGTCGGGGTTTTTCGGGCAGGCCGTCGGGATTGCGTCATTTCCCTTCATGTCCCGTCTGGCCGCTGAAAAGAAAATAGACGAGATGAACCGGCTGCTCAACAATACGATTCGATATCTTGCCATGGTGATCCCATTTGCGGTGTTAATTATGGTGTTACGGCACGAGATTGTCACCATTTTGTTTCAACGGGGAAAATTTGATGCGGCGGCCACCGACCTGACGGCCGGGATCCTGATGTTTTTGATGGTGGGAGCGTTTGCCTTTACCGCCCAGACTGTTGTGGCCAGGGCCTTTTATGCCCGGCAGAATACGTTGCTGCCGGCAGTGTTTGGAACAATTTTCGTGGCGGCCAGCATCCCGCTGTATATAATCGGCATGCGGATCATGGGGGCCAGGGGGATTGCGCTGGCCATTTCCATATCGGTGACGATCCAGGTGATGCTGCTGTTTGCCATCTGGAACCGGCAGAACGATAACAAAGAGAGTCTTCCCGTTTATACGTTTTTGGTCAAGACGGTTCTGTTCTGTGTTCCGCTGGGATTCGGGATGGCCTGGGTGCGACACTGGCTGGCCATATGGATCAATACCGCCACGTTTTCAGGGTGCCTGTTTGTTGGAATGATCGTCGGAAGCATTTTCCTCGTTGCTCTGGTAATTGGCGCATTTGTGCTTAAAATAGAGGAAGTGTCGAAACTGATTGCACGGGTCAGGAAAAAAACTGTTTTTTCGAATGGTTGATTTTGTATTGAGTATTCCGTGGGGCCTGTTTTTTGGGCAGGCGAATAAAAATATTGACTAAACTGCAAATATATTTTATGATAGTATTGAAATAAATAAATACAATTCATCGCCGTATATTTCAGATGTATATTATATAGGAGAGTATCGTGGGAATACGTGAACGTAAGGCACGGGAAAAGGAACGTCGCCGCCAGCAGATTATTGTGGCCGCCAAGCGGGTGTTTTCCAAAAAAGGGTTTAACAAGGCAACCATGGAAGATATCGCCGCCGAGGCGGAACTCAGTCCGGGGACGCTTTATCTGTATTTCAAGAACAAGGAAGAGCTGTACGCCTCTTTGTCATTGCGCATTTTACAATACCTGCGGATCCGGGTGGAGCATGTCCACCAGGAGACCGATTTCGGGCCACAGGAAAAACTTGAAGCGCTCATTGAGGCCATGTACGATGTCTACGATTTTGACCCGCTGACGATTATCAACATGTTCCATCTTCAGTCCAGCGAAACGCTGAAGAATCTGTCTCCCGAACTGCTGGAGCAGATCAAAACGCTGTCACGTCAGTCCATCGGTGATATGGCCAAAATTTTCGAAGAGGGCATTGAAAAAGGACAGTTTAAAAAAGCGCACCCAATGGCCCTTTCGGATATATTGTGGTCGCTTTTTTCCGGCGTTATCCTCTGGGAGGCCAGCAAAAAGGTCATCAACCAGGACAAGGATTATCTCAAGGAAACCCTCAAGGTGGCGTTTGATCTGTTCAGCCGGGGGGTACAGGCGGACAAGGGCGACTGAATTGCCGGTCGATATCCATTGTCGATGGCCGTTGATTCGGCGCCCATGCGTTGTTTTCACCCTTTCTTTCTAAAATGTGGCAGTGCGGCCAGAGCGGCGGGCGGCACCTGAATTAAAATGGCCACCCCATCCTGACCTGTTAAATCTTCTGTTTCCGCTTTTGCTTATGCATCGTCATGACGATGACCAGAAATGCCATCCCGCCGCCGACAGCGGTGGCAATGATATCGCTGACATCATAGGTGCCGTGACGGAAATAGCCCCGCGTGTTTTCGAGAAACGGAATGCCGTCGAACCAGTCCGGCACCAGGCGGCCGGCAGCGGCGGGATACTTCTGTCCCAGCTCAAAGAGCAGATCGATCGATATCCAGGACAGGCAGACGGCCGCGGCCATCCGGATCCGGCCGGCGAGGATACCGGCGGTGATCAGGGAAAAAGCGAAGACGTGGATAAAGGCCGGCAGGCTGGCGCCCAGGTGGCCGAGGAGGAGCGGCCCGGCGCCGTACTGGCTGAAATGACGGCCCAGGCGCGAAAGGAAATAGACATCTTCCGGCGGCCGGTCAAAAAAATAGAAAAGCGTGCCGACGATAAGGGCGATCAGCCCGATGAAGATCTGCTTGCCGTTGACGGTGGGTTTTTTTTGATATATCTGCACGGGGACCTTCCTGATTGACATCTGCCCGTAGGGTGCCGTGTGGTGACGGTAGACAGCCAACAGATTATGCGCCAGAGCAGTCAGTGTCAAGCTGGTAAAACATAAAACAGGAGACAATGCCGAACGCACTGGCCCATATGGGCGTCGGGCGGATAACCGGCCGGGCGCTGTTTCAGGACGCCGATGACAAGTGGCTGTATTTCGGATGTATTCTTCCTGACATGCCGTGGATTTTGCAGCGGGTCGTGACCGGATTACGGCTCGGCGTTGATGCGCTGGACCTGCGGCTTTACGTGATCGTTCAGGCCTCTTTTTTCTTCTGTCTGATCCTTTCCCTTTCCCTGGCCCTGCTGTCCCAGCGGTCCCTGCGGATTTTTTTGCTGCTGGCGGTCAGCAGCCTGGGGCATCTGCTCCTCGATGCCACCCAGCTTAAATGGGCCAACGGCGTGCAGTTGTGGGCGCCTTTTTCCTGGCGACTGGTCCATTTCGGTTTTTACTGGCCGGAAAGCATGGTCACGTATCTGTTGAGTGCGTTCGGGCTGATCGTGGTGGTGATGAACTGGACGGCGGGTTGGCAAAAACCGGTTTTTGTTCCATGGCCACCGGTCAGATGGCGCTGGCTGGCCAGTGCCGGTCTGCTGGGCGTTTATCTGGTGCTGCCCCTGCTTTTGATGACCGGTCCCGAGGCCGCCGACAATCACTACGTGGCTACCCTGCGGCACCGTGATGCCCGGCCCGGCCGTCCCATTGCTTTTGACCGATGTCAATATGATGCCGCCACCGGCACCATTCACATTTTCACCGGTGAAACGCTCCATGTGACCGGGTTTAAATGGCCGGCCGCGACCCGGGTTTCGATCCGGGGCCGGTTTGTGACACCGGACCGGGTGGCCGTGCGGACCTTTCACGTGCATTCGCCTTTCCGGGACCTCGCCTCGTTTCTCGGCCTTGCGCTAATCGGGATTCTCTGGTTTGCTGCTGTCTCGAACAAGCGGATCATCCTGATACGGGTAAAGGTCGATTGAAAAGGTATCTCTATTAAAAAATGAAGGGGGTTGTTCGGGCAATCTGGTTTTATCGATGGAGCCGGGTGCGGGGACCGCTTTATTCTTTCAGATATCTTCAGCTGTCATTGAGGAACCGGTTAATTTCACGACCAATCCCATCACTGTCACAATGGAAAGCCCCGTGTCCAAAGGGACTTTCCAGAACCTTGCACTCTGTCGACAAGCCTGCTGCTGCCATTGCCTCGCTCATGATGGCCATCTTTTCAGGAGGATAACGCCAGTCACTATTATAGCTCACTAACAGCACCTTTGCCAGACAATCTCTAAAAACATCCGGCAGCAAAATCCCCCCTCTGGTGAGATCAAAATAATCCATTGCCTTGGTTAGGTAAATCAGTGAATTAGGATCAAAGCTGCTACTACTATTTTTTCGGATGCGGTTAAAAAAATGCTGGATAGAATATTCAGCATCCAGAGTATAATCAATGGAAGCTTTTTCTATGGAACGGCCAAACCTGTGCGCCATCATATCGGTACTCATCCAGATAAGCATGCCAAACATGCTGGCAAGTCCCATGCCGGCAATGGGTCCAGGCCCCTCATAGTAATCACCATTTTGAAAATTGGGATCATCCATAATTGCCTGGCGTAAGACTTGCCACAGGGCAAGCGTATGTGCGCTGGATTGCCACGCCGTGCTGATAATGATGGTGCTGTCAACAATCCGAGGAAAGCGTACCATCCATTCCAGGGCCTGAAAGCCCCCCATGCATCCTCCGATAACAGATTTAAAACGGTTAATTCCAAGTTGATCAGTAAGCTGTTTCTGAGACTGAACCATATCACCGATGGTGATCACAGGGAACCGGAGCCCATAAGGACACTCAGTGTGAGGGTCTATCGATGAAGGGCCGGTGCTGCCGGCGCAGCCTCCCAGACAGTTGATACAAATCACATAAAACCTGTCCGTGTCGATGGACTTGCCAGGACCGACCAGGTTGTCCCACCAGCCGGCTACAGTGTCAGATTCATCATATCTGCCGGCGGCATGGGCATTATGTGTCAGCCCATGACAAATAAGCACCGCATTATCCCGGGTGGCAGAGAGGGTGCCGTAGCTTTCAAATCGTAATGTATATCCATGGAGTCTGCGCCCGGATGTCAGCCGGAGCGGTTCGGGAAAGAACATGGATTCAGCTGTAACAATCACGCTCTCCCCCGGATTGCCAGACAAAATGAGATTCGGATGGCCGACTTCGAAATTCATCTGTCAGTGAGCCACCAGGCCAGGCACTATAGTCAGGCAGCCTTGCCACCGGTTTCCGCAAGGCCAGCGCCAGCAGGCGGCCATCTATCTGGACCAGCAGCCGGTGGGTAATTAAAAGATCAAGTGCCACATCGAATTTATTTATATTCTTCGCACCAAGCGATAATTGATCCCTGACTGTTTTCACAGATACGGGATTGTCACAGGCAAGATACAATTCCCTGGCCACACCCTGAAGTTCAAAATATGGCCGCTGTGCCCCCGGACGGGTATCCCAAATACGAAGGATGCCGTTATTATCGTCCTGCATCGTCAACATGACCTCTTCCCCCCTGTTGAAAGGGACAATCCATTTTGCCAGCTCTTTTCGTAATTGCGCAATCGCTTTCCGATCAAGAAGTCGCGATAAAAAAGAATCCTGCTTTAATTGCTGCTGCGCATCATTTTCAAAGAAATAGGCAAGATTAGAAATTGTTTCATCAGGCAGCTTATAAATACTCGAGTAAGGCTCTACTGGAGAAATATCCAAGCCAACGGAATCTGCATTTTCATGATAATAGCTGAAACGGTTAATAATCATCGCCAGCATTGCCACCGGTGGTTGAAAATGGGTAATAAAGGGGATCAGCTCAGCCATGTCCCGGTACCAATCCTCTTTGTCGTGCGGAAAGTCCCAAAGAATAAACCATTGGATTCGAACGCCGTACTGGCGGCACCATTTCAGGGTGCGCAGGTTCTGCCAGGCACTGCATCCTTTATTCATCAGTTTAAGCATGGGCGTGCTTAAACTTTCAATTCCCGGCTGAATCCATGTCATACCGGATTCTGAAAAAGATTTTATCTGATCCTCTGAAAGATTTGCTTTTGTTTCATAAAAAATTTTATAGGGAGATCCCTTTTCTTTAAGCTCAGGAAGAACGGTTTCGTAGTACGAATGAGAAAAAATATTATCTGTCATGGCAAAATTGTTTATATCGTACCGGTTGGCAAGGATGTCAAGCTGCCGGATGACAGTTTGGGGAGATTTGCACCGATATCGGTTGCCGCACCCATTCAGGCCACAGAAAGTGCAGCTTTTTTTTTCCCCCCACCAGCACCCCCTCGAAGATTCCATTAAAAGCCCTGGCCTGACAAAACGCTTCAGGACTCTGGACGCTGCTACCGTGCGGTAATAATCATCAAAATCAGGTACAGGGATGGCGTCCATCTCTCCAACAACCGCTCTGGGAGGAATGCGCCTGTCTTCTCCTTCCAATGGATAAGATGTTATTCTATGAACAGGACCAAAAACGGCATAAGGAAGTTCCTTTGCAGTAATTTTATCCCCCTTTTCCATGATTAACCTGACAAGCGGGGCAATATTATCTTCACATTCACCAGAAACTACGAAATCGATCCATGCAAAGGTCTGATGGGTAGTAAGCCCCATAATCGATTCACAATTGGCACCTCCCATGATTGTTGTAATTTCAGGAGATCGTTTTTTAAGCTTTTTCAGGACTGCCAATGACGGACAGTGTTGCTCGAAAGTCGACGAGCACCCAACAATTCGAGGGGAATGACTGATTATTTTATCCACCAGGGAATCGATAAAATCAGACGATGCCTTTCGGGCGTGGGTCAGATAGCGGAACAGGCAGCTTCTGCTGTATTCACGGTAAAGCCAGTGCCGCTTCTGCAATAGATCAATAAACCGATTGACATCATTATCCCGTTCAGAAAAAAGGAGATGGGAGAAACTCCATTCCCCAACGAGCTCAAGAACCCGGGACTGGGTAATAAATTGCCATGCGTCCTTGCCAAATCGATCAAAAAAATATTCGGCGAAAAGAAAGTTGGCATAAATTGACTCAACCGTGACCCCTTCTTGCTGTAGAACCGCCTGGATATTTCCCAAAGCCAGAGACGGCCGGAAGATATCAGCATAAGGCATGCAGATCAGAATAACATCTTTTTTTTTGCTGGATGAAAATACTTCAATCATAAATACCCTGCCAATTTATCATGGAATCATTTTAAAAAAGGGGTCCATCGGCGCTTTGCAAATACCCACCGGGGAAATTTTCTATGGATAGAAGCCTGGCATGCGGTTTTTCAGTAACTAAAGAAAGATAGCGTTTGTCTATATGAATAATTTCGCCCTCCGCGACCATCGCCTCCAGACATGCTTGCGTCTGTCCCGGGGCAAATCCGCGTTCGGACATTTTACGACTAAGAAAGGATCCACTCACAGCAGCGTCGCAAATTTCCAGCAATCCAAGTTCAATGGCTGTCAGGCACCTTTCTCTCATCATTTCAGGGGTCCGGGTATCAATCAGGTAGATGTGCCTTCCCCGCGTAACCGTCTGTAGGACCGGGGGCCCACTCGTATGCCAGAACATGGCCTTCCATCTTGTTATTTCTTTTTTGAGTCGATGCCGTCCCAGTTGATCAAGTATGATATCCAAGGCTGTAAAGTTTTCTGATTCGCGCGGGTTTTCGGCTTCAAAAAAATATACCAAATCAAAAAGCCTATCCATTTTTAATGGATAGATTTGCTGATAGGACTCAAGTGGCACCAGCCGCAAACCATATAATTCATGATGCTCGTGATACCTGCTGTATCGATCGAAACGTAATTTAATCATATCAGAAGGTGGCTGCAGATGCGTAAAATAAGGTATAAATCCAGCCATCTCCTGATACCAGGAATCCTCCTCATCCGGGAACCCATAAATCAGATTCCAGGAAGCCCGGATGCCATATAAATGGCTCCATTTCAACAGCTGGATATTATGGTAGGCCCTGCATCCCTTGTTCATCAGATTGAGGGCTTGAGTATGAAGGCTCTCAATACCTGGTTGAATCCAGCGGATGCCAGCCTCTGACATCATTCTAATGTTTTTTTTCTGCTGATTGGCACGAACTTCAAAAAACAGGCTGTATTTTTTCTTCAGCTTTAACACAGGTAACAAGGTGGTCAAAAGAGGTAAATGAAGAACATTATCCGAAGCTTCAAAATTCGTAATCTGATATTCCTGATTTAGATAATTCAGCTCTTTCAAAACTTTTTTTGCCTGTTTGCGCCGATAACTTTTCCCGGCGCCATTTAACCCACAGAAAGTGCATCCATGACTTTCACCCCACCAGCATCCTCGTGAAGCTTCAAAAACAAGGCCGGGGTTAATATGCATAGAAAGATCTGGCAGGTCTTGAAGAAAGGTAAAATAATCGCTATAATCCGGGCAGGGAAGGTCATCAAGAGTTGTAGTTGTGGCCCGGAAAGACTGTAGTTTTTCTTTATCAGGATAACCGTTCAAGCGATGAACAGGGCCAAACACACCGAAAGGAATTTCATCTTCAGGGAGATCGATTCCCTTCTCTAACAGATCGCAGCAGAAGGATACAATAAGACCGTCAGCCTCACCAGAAACCACAAAATCAACCCAGGAAAAATTGGCATGAGTCGCTTTCCCCATTATGGTTTCACAATTAGCGCCACCCAGTAAGGTAATAGTCGATGGTGAATATTGACGTATCTTCCTTAGAATAGCCAGAGATGCAACATGTTGTTGAAACGTAGAGGTACATCCGACGATTTTTGCGCCAGTTGATAAAACAGAAATAGCCATTTGATCCACAAATTGATCGGCTTCTCTTTGCAGCCTAATTAATTTCTGACGGATTTTTTCCGGCTCATACTTTTTTAGATATTTGCTTTTTTTTAAGAGAAGGGAAAAGTAACGCGCATCATCAGGAATAAATTCGGGGAATGCTGATAATCTAAAAATCCATTCTCCCAAACCGGCATTACTGGCAGCCATTTCAGAGAAAGAATACATTTCTGAACCTATCTTTTCAGCAAACAAAAGATTGGCATATAAAGATCGTACCCTGATCTGGCTCTGGCCTAGCGCTGCCTGAAGCAGCCCCAATGCCAAAGATGGCCTGGTTACGCCACAAAAAGGCATATTTACCAAGCAGACATCCAGCCCTGATTCGGTACTAAAGTTGAACCGGAATTTTCGGTTCATCATCAAGCAAACCTTTTTCGTACAGATTCTGTAACATGCTCATCGCGCTAAGAATATCAATACCTTTTTCAGTCAACCGTTCAATAAGGGGATCCCATTTATATTTTCCCTCAATCAAGTCAGAACCAATAATCCGCCATAACTTGTTATTATCAAAAGTATAGCGCATATACGCGTTTTTAAGTTCCATTCCTTCTGCTGTCTCCCGGTAATTCAGATCTGATCTAAATGATATGAGGCCATCCATTCCTGACAGATCAGGCATGCAATGGTCAACAATTGCTGACAGCTTATCCTGAAAGCTTAAAGCATCTGTAAATTCAGCTTCAGCGTGAATTCGATATCCGAGAGGCCATCTTTCTGAAGCAGCGCATGGGCTAATCAGCTTAATGTTTTTTGTCACCATATTTACAAGGAATCCGGATACGCAGGCGATTGTATTAAAATGCCGAATGCCTTTTTCTTTCTCTTTAAATTTATCGTTACTTTTTCTCAGGCGACCTGCCTGGGCTTTTGGAATTATACTTCCCTTGACATGTAATATCAGTTCGGTTGTCAACAATTCCCTTGGAGTAAAAGCACTATGAACTATATTTAGCGTGTCAACATCAAGAATTGAAAACCGGCAGGGAATAGATCGCAGGCTGGCGTATCGTTTCAGTAGTTTTCTGCTCCATTCCAGATTCTTCGCTGGTGCCGCGGATGTGGTTTGAGGATAAATACCTGCAATTTTATAAAAATCATCAATAAAACTCAGATAGTCCGGGTTATCCGTTGGCTCTGTGGCCCAATAACAGAAGCCCGTCTCTATAAGACCGCCAAATATTTCTTTAAATGAAGTCAAAATTTCGCGCCATAATACACGATTTTTTTGGTTATATGGTAAATAACCTTTGAAGCTGTCCGCTCGTAATCCACAAAACCAGCATCCTCGGGTACAGCCCTGAGACAGCTCGAATGCAACAACTGGATGCGGAATTGTCTTATCCATATCACCGATCTGGCTGTCTGATCGGGTAATTTGCCTCTGACGCCATGAGACAAAGCGTCTATTTGGACATAGCTCCTCACCCAGCCCTCGCAACGAGTCACGAAATTTTCTCAGATCCCGCAACCAGTCGAGCCAGAGATTTACCAAGGGCAATCGGCCATCTTTATCTTTATCAGAAAAGCTTAATTTTAAACCGTTTTTCCACATGGGAGCCAGGTCAAGCGGGTCCAGATCAATTCCGCGATCATGTGTTATTTCCAGAGCCTGCCCTGGAGATTGAGTCAAACGATCCCTGAAAAGGTGGTCTCCGATCAGACATTCACTGAAACGCTTGACCTGAGCAATCTTTTCTAGAGTATCATCATCTCTTTTCTTTAAAATCCATTGATAGATATCATCCACTGTTTTTGCCCACTTCTTTCAAAAGTCGGGAGAGATGACCATCTGTCCATCTCTCCCGAAATAAGCCGCCGCTTCTGTCGGTAGAATAACCCTAATAAAGAGCTGAGTAAAATATTCAGCCCGCCATAAAATATTATTGCAGTTTATGTTGCAACAGCAACCACGACCGCAACTACCTCAACTGCTCCAGCGACAACCCCACCGGCAACTTTGTCAAGCTGCTCTTCAGAGAGTTCGCCTTTCTTGGCATCGACAAAACTTTTTAGTTCGTCAACCGTAAAATCATACCCCTTGCCGGAGGCAAAGGTGACAATTGCTTCGACATCTGCGCCAACTGCCTTCAGCTCTTTCTGGAAATCCTTGTTATCCTTGGCGTCTTTGACAAAACGTTCCAGCTCACTTTGGCTCATAATTATTTTCTCCTTTTGGGAATAACCAGCACTCTTCTTAAGAGTCTACACCGATAGCATTGGGCCACCAGCCTAAGCAACTACTACTGCAGCCACAACCACTTCGACCGCTCCGGCGACAACCCCACCGGCAACCTTGTCCAGTTGCTCCTCAGAGAGCTCGCCTTTCTTGGCATCGACAAAACTTTTCAGTTCGTCAACCGTAAAATCATACCCCTTGCCGGAGGCAAAAGTGACAATTGCTTCAACATCTGCGCCAACTGATTTCAGCTCTTTTTGGAAATCATTGTTTTCAGAGGCATCTTTTACAAAACGTTCCAGTTCACCTTGACTCATAATTACTCTCCTTGATGTAAAGTTAAAATTTTATGAGAATAAATCTACGCGACAACGACGACTGCTACATAAACCCAAGAGACATCACCACCGGCAACTTTGTCAAGTTGTTCTTCGCTAAGTTCACCCTTTACATTTTCAGCATGGGACTTTAACTCTTCTATAGAAAAATCATACCCCATGCTCTGTGCAAAAGTTACCACGGCGTTTTCATCGGATCCGAATTTTTTCAATTTATCCTGCAGGCCCTTATCATTTTTAAGATCTACGGAAAAACGTATCAATTCTTCAACACTCATCCACTCCTCCTGTATATAGATTAATAAAACAATAGCCTGTATATTATACTTGTCGCAACAATGTTGTTTATAGCTATGCCTGGAAAATATGGCGAAACCGGATCGAGCGTCAGAAGTGAATGACTTGAGGATCAACAAGAAGAAGACATACTATATACAGATGTTTTTAAAAATGCAACAGTTTTATTGAATTAACGACAAAATTTATGATATCTGCCTCCTGGCCAGGTCAAAAAAATATCCTGTCCGTGCCATGAGTTCTTTGTAACTTCCGTTTTCAACAACGCGCCCTCTGTCCATGACATAGATTCTATCCGCATTCATTATAGTGGAGAGGCGATGAGCAATGACGATCCGAGTTACTTTTAGCCTTTCCAAGCTTTTGCTGACAACCGCCTGAGTCTGATTGTCCAAAGCGCTTGTCGCTTCGTCAAAAAAAAGAATTCGGGGATGGCTGGAAATAGCTCGTGCAATGAGCAGACGCTGACGCTGTCCTCCTGACAAGGACCCTCCGCCCGCCGGTACAAGGGTATGCATCTGCATCGGCATGGCTTTGATGTCTTCTGCAATACCAACCATTCGCGCCGCCTCCCACGCATCATCCATAGTCAGGTTGGAGGTACCTATAATATTTCTGAAAATATCTCCTGCCATCATCTGGCCATTTTGTAGCACGACTCCCATCTGTCGACGGACCTCACGAACATCAAGGTTCTTAAGATCCTTTCCATCATAAAAAACAGCTCCCCCTTGAGGATTCTCAAAACCAAGAAGGAGCCTTAAAAGTGTGGACTTCCCAGCGCCAGATCCCCCCACAATAGCAATAAATTCTCCTCTCCTGACAGAAATCGACACATCTCTCAATATCATTGCTCCCTGGCGGGCATATCGAAAGTCGACATGTGATACTTCAATGTTCCCGGTTAGCCGGCCGGGTTTTTCTGATGTTTTATCAAATTCTGGAAGAGTTTTCAGAATAGGGCGGGCACGATGATACAAAGGAATTGCATGGGCAGTTGTTGGCAGCACCAGAGCTATCTGCAGCATGGCTGTTTGAAAAGTAGTATATGCCGTATTAAAAGCGATGAAATCAGCGACATTCATCGCCCCCAAACGTAACCAGTAGAACCAGGAAAATAAAATGACAGAGACAATAACCGGGAAAGCGCCATTGAAGGCCGATAGGCCGGCGTCCACTTTTCCGGATAGATAGTTCAGCTTTTTCTGCTCTACATATTTCTCGGCCCATACCCGGAAAGCCCTGCCTTCAGATCCCGTAGTGCGAAGCTTGTTAATTCCCGTGATAAACTGCAACACCATGCCGGAGATATTTCCCTGGATATCGAAAAGTGATTTTTGATACCCAACTGTCCGAAGCCCTGCCCCGATGGTAATTATGGCTCCTATACTGGTGAGGGATATCGCAACAAGCGCCATCTGCCAGTCATAATAAAAAAGCCATGCCAGATTAAACGAAGAAAAGGCCAGTGTCAGCAGAGCATTCAAGGCCGCGCCGGATAATATTTCACGAATGGCCATAATGCCCAGGCTGCGTACAGCCAGGTCACCCGAGCTATAATTTTTAAAGAAAGGTACCGGAAGTGACAATAATCGGTCCCAGACTGCAGCCTGAATAGATAGGTCCATGCGGCCTTCCATTCGAACCATGGCAAGGCCTTTGATAATGTTAAAGATGGCGATCGAAATGGCCGTTGCCGCCAAAATCAGTGTAATTTTAAAAATATCCTTTTTAGCAGCATCCGGGATATATGTACCGATGATAACACCTGTTGCAATTGGCATCAAAAGCCCTAAAAGGCCGCTGAGAACCCCAAGAACAAATAATAGGTAAAAATCTTTTTTACATCTGAAAAATCCAAATCGCATCAGGTCCTTCCAGTTTAGCTCTTTATCAGGAAATGGCCGGTAAAACATATGCGCTGTTGATAGAAGAGAATCAGCCACTTCCTGTGTGACCGGTTCTTTTCTGCCAGTCAACGGTACCACCATAAAATACCCTTTCTGTCCCCTGGGAATAAGAGCGACTGGTGATTCATCAGACTTTCGAAATGCCAGTAAAGGGCCGCTATCCTGTTTCCACCACTTGCCCTGTAAAGTGACATCACGGATACGGAAACCGTTTTCCCTGGAAATATCGTCGATAGTCAGCCTTGTATCCTCGAGATCCGAAGGCGTTTCTTGTGACACCATGACCGCGGCTGCATTGCCGACAAGAATACTGGCTGTCAGTAACGGGGAAAGAGCAGATACATTGGGCATTTCTTTCCGAGGCGATAGAATATTACGAAACCTGCCCAATGCGGCAGTGATTCCGGCAAGGTCCTTTTTTCTACTCAGATGGTACTGTTTTCTCTCCAGGGTTTCCTGCTCAAGCTGAAAATTTTTCACTATATGAGCAGAAACTTCATGCAGGTTTTGAATAACGGTGGAAGCCAAATTAGCTGAGAACGCGTCATTAAACGATATTATTTTAAGCGTCACGTCATCCAAGGCTGTAATCCAGCTATGCGGGCTAATAGGTATGGAGGTTTGAAAGCCTCTAAGTGGCATATTCCATATCCGGACATTGCCAGTCAATGGGATTACCCATACAACTTCTTCTTCAGACCGAATCGTTTCTCCTGCGTCAATGGAGATCGAAATTTTATCCTCAATCAGATAATAGTTCCGAGGCGCCGGCGTATGCTCGATTGCCTTATTGGCAATGCGGTCAAACCATTTTTCAATTTTTGATCGGACGATGTCCGGTGACTGTTCTAAAAATAACCCCAGAGACATTTTTATAACATCTGATTCGCCAACCCCAACGCCGATCAATTGAAGACCCGCCCCGGCAGATGGTGTCACACCCAGACAAACATCTCCTTTTTCTACCCGAAACAGGTGCCATCGTTTACCGGATATACCATCAATGTCTTTTTCTTCCCAGAATACATCGACAGCCCCACTTGATACCTGCCATATTGTATCAGGAGAATTAAATGATATCGGCTTGTTACCGCAAACTTTTAGTATAGTTGAATGGTCTGACATATGATCCTGATAGTCCATGTTTTATGAAGTTTATTGTGCTGCTATTAAATCAGCATAATGTCCTTCAACGGTTTTCAGTTCATCATGAGTGCCGCGTTGAACAACCCGTCCCCGTTCCAGTACAATGATTTCATCAGCATCCCGTATGGTACTGAGCCGGTGGGCGATGATAATACAGGTGCAGCCTCTTCGGCGGATGCCTTCATCTACAGCCTTTTCTGTTTGAGGATCCAGTGCACTGGTTGCTTCATCCATAATCAGAATCGACGGGTTCTTGACCAATGCACGTGCAATCTCAAGGCGCTGCCGTTGCCCTCCGGAAAAATTTTTACCATTCTCTTCCACCCGGCTATCCAGTCCACCGGGACGTTCCATAACTACATCGTAAATCCTGGCGTCCTTTAGTGCCCGGATTATATTTTCATCGGTAATCGCCGTATCCCACATGGTCAGGTTTTCACGAACACTTCCTTCAAATAAAAATATTTCCTGGTCCACCATGCCAACGGATCGGGTGAATGTGTCGCGATACAATTCATTCAAAGAGATATTGTCGAGCCGGATCTCTCCCTGCCAGACCGGATAAAGCCCACTAACAACTTTGGCAATTGTGGATTTTCCAGACCCCGAAGCACCGACCAGAGCTACTCTGGCACTTGGATTCAAGGTGAGGTTGAAATTGTTAATCAACGGAGGCTCCAGCCTGCTATAGCCAAAACAAAGATTATTAATGACCAGCCGGCCTTTCAATTTTAGTGGTTTGTTCTCAGGAACTGCCTCAAGCAGGGAATCATTATCGACCAGTGGATCCGGATCATGCCGTAGGACGTCGTCGAGCTGAATGATATCTCCCCAAGTATTTTGGAGTGTCGACCCAAAAATGACAAGTTCGTTAACCGGCTTGCTGAAAACGGCCATTAAAAACTGAAATGCAACAAGGCCGCCGATGGTCAGGTCTCCGGCGATAATTCTGAAACCACCGATACCTAATATGCATGCACTATTCAACGTGGTCAACATGGGAGGGATGGCAGAAAGAAGCTGGGAGGTGGCCGAAAACTGTTGCTGCGCATTGATTGTTTTTGCCTGATTACCTGCCCATCTTGAAAAAAAATCTGATTCAGAACCGGTTGCCTTAAGGGTCTCTATAAGTTGAAGGCCTGTCATGGCCAGCCCCATGAGCTTACTTTTTTCATTGCTCAACCTCGAATTCAGATCTTTCTTCTTG
>Ga0256846_1000194_pt1 | contig 26485 bp, 20 predicted proteins | sample TevniametaG_FD_189098 | JGI IMG/M metagenome (GOLD analysis project Ga0256846, IMG submission 189098) | Tube worm associated microbial communities from hydrothermal vent at the East Pacific Rise, Pacific Ocean - Tevnia | ecosystem: Host-associated > Annelida > Integument > Unclassified ...
AGAGTTACGACGGGAGCATACCCGTATTGCCAGAGTATTGCTTGACGCAAAGGACGCAGGTATATCTACAGAAGATGGTCAAGAATTACTCAATTCAGCAAAAACCTTGTTGCTTTTTCATTTGAAAAAAGAGGATTCTCTGCTTTCCCCATATCTGAAAGCGGTCGCAGAACATGATGAGCAGTTAAGCAAAATTCTGGATGAGTTCTCCGAAGACATGGAAAATGTAACAAAAATAGTATTTAACTTTTTCAACAAATATTCTAATGGAAACCACGACAATGAAAATCTCGCCGATGATTTTGACGAATTATTCGCCGTTTTCGCAGAAAGAATCTTTAAGGAAGAAACCATTCTTTACGCACAGTATGACAAATTGAAGGAAAATTCAAAACAGACTATAATTCAAACAAAGCTAGGAGAATTTTCTGATATTGAAGGCTTTGATGGCGTAGCCCTTTTTTCCCCTAATGGCGAATTGATAGCTGAATCTGGAACTAAAGACAGCAATCTCCGCGATATTGCCACTCTTGCCAATAAGATTATTGCTGACGTAAAGTGGTTAAATAACGAAAATAAGCTTGCTCTTGGTTCAATGTTTCATATTGAAGGTGAGAATAATCATATATTTATTAAAAGTTACGATACTAATCCTCCAAATCTGTCGCAAACAGATTCAGATAAGGTTCAGGTTTTTCTAATTCTGGCGCTAAAATCCGATTTCGGTGTCGGTGCGGCTCGTTCAAAAATAAAGAACATACTGCCTACACTGGCAAAGGAACTTACATAACGCAACTTTCTGATGTCTAGTTGATTTTCACCAGCAATATAAAATAAATTTCTTCTACCACAAAAATGCAACAATATCCCCTTAAAATACTAGCATTGACTTAGCTAATCGTAATTATTAAATTATACGAAAGTTTTGATATGTCTCCTGTTGTAAAACTATGAGAGAAGCATATACTTGAGAATAAAAGGAGTAGATGATGGATTTATGGTATGTGCTTGGACCAATCATAGGCGGTATGATATCCGCGCTTGCAGGAATTGGGCTTTATTTTGTATTCAGACAGTTGGAACGTCGCGATAAGAAAAAAGATGCAAGTCAGAGATTAAAAACTTTTCTTGTGTCTTATGAAAACGAAATCAAACGTAACATTGAACTTTTGGAAAAAGAACTTTCTGAACATGGAGAATATGTTGAATTCATGCCTACGCGCAGTCGGGACGTAATGCTTTATACTCTTGGTGAAATTGCGCTTCCGCAGGCAACTGATGCAATGCGCTATGTGGTTGAATCATATTCCATTTTTGATGAAGCAAATAATATGCTTGAACAACTGGAATCTATGCTCGAACATAACGAAGACGCCAAAGGTATTTACTTAAAAAGAGGCGACTTTATTAAAGAAAAGCTCAATATACTCAAATGGGATATTGCCCAAATTCAAAAGATTATGGAAGAGCTAAAAATTGCATCTTCGCAAAATAATCTGGATTAAAATACATATCGCTATTGAATGCTCAGATGCAATAATTAAAAATAGGTTGTTTACATAAAGCTGACAATTCTCAGATGGAAGTCTTTATTATGGGTATTGGATATCTCCTCAGGGACTTAACGAACGCTTGTTTTTAGCAAAAATCCTATCTGAAACTATCCTGTATAACTTATTTGCAAGTACCTGAAATTAATATTAGGAACAACAATAACCGTAAACCTAGGTCTGATTCAGTTTTTCCTGCCAGGCAATAAGTTTTTGAAGCGCCTCTATTGGAGACAGAGAATTCAAATCAAGTTCAAGAAGCTCTTGCGCGATACTATCCTGTACTGCCCCTGAAAACAATCTAAGCTGTACTTTCTTTTCGGTAAGAATTTCGTCAATTGAGACTGTCTCGCCGCGATGGATTCTTTCCAGAATAAACCGCGCTCTTCCAACCACGGCTTTTGGCAAACCGGCAAGGCGTGCTACTTCTATTCCATAACTTTGATCAGAAGCTTCGTATTTAAGCTTTCGTAAAAAAAGTATTCCGTCTTTAGTGCGCTTTACGGAAAAACTTACATTGCGCAATCCTTTGAAATGGCTCGACAACTCCGTCAATTCGTGATAATGGGTCGCAAATAAGGTCTTAGCTCTTAGTTCAGGAGAGTTGTGGATGTATTCAATTACCGACCAAGCAATTGCCATTCCATCGTAGGTAGAGGTTCCTCTACCTATTTCGTCAAGAATTATAAGGCTCCTTGGTGTAGCATTCCTAAGAATATTTGCTGTTTCGGCCATTTCTGCAAGAAAAGTTGATACGCCGCGTGATAAGTCGTCGGACGCTCCAATTCGAGTAAATATTTTATCAACTACGCCAATTTTTGCGCTTTTTGCCGGGACGAAGGAACCAATCTGTGCCATAATTACAGATAGAGCAACCTGACGTAAATAAGTTGATTTTCCGGCCATATTCGGTCCGGTAACAAGCAAAATCATATTCTCACTTGTATCTAGCTTTACATCGTTAGCAATAAACTTCTCGGCAAGAAGCCTTTCAACAACAGGGTGTCTGCAAGCTGATATACGAATTTCGGTATCTTCGGTAATCTCCGGACGAACATAGCCTTCCTGTAATGCAGTGTTAGCAAGAGATTGTAATACGTCAACATTAGCAATAGCTTCAGCTAGAGCCTTAAACTCTCGGGACTTTTCAGAAAGTTTTTTGCGAAATGCAAGAAACATTTCATATTCAATAAGCTTTGAACGTTCTTCTGCCGAAAAAATCTTTTGTTCAAGTTCCTTAAGTTCAGGAGTAAAAAATCTCTCCGCATTAACCAAGGTTTGCTTTCTTATATAACGTTCAGGTACTTTTGAAGAAAGGCTACGAGGAATTTCAATATAGTAACCGAACACACTATTGTAGCCGACCTTTAGTTTTTCAATACCTGTTGCTGCCCGTTCCTTATCCCTCAAAGCGGCAATATGGCCGCGTGCATCCCTGGCCAGACTGCGCAGCTCATCCAACTCTTCGTTGACGCCCTTATGAATGATGCCGCCCTCAAGAAGAGCTATAGATGGGTCTTGAGCAATAGTTCTTTCAATTCCTTCAGCTTCAGCGCTTAAATCAGCCATGCTTGATGATAAAGTCGTAAGTAAAGCGGATTGACAGTCTGCAAGGATTCGCTTGATGTTCTCGCCCTGACGAAGTACCGCCGCCAAACGCAAAACTTCCCTTGGATTCGCCTTCATAGTGGCAATTTTAGCCACTAGACGCTCAGGATCACCTACTTCCTTAAGATGTTTTTCAATTGACTCTGAAAGTTCACTATTATGATAGAGTTCATCAACCGCGTCCAAACGTTGTTCTATTGACTGTTTTTCGCTAAGAGGAAATATAAGCCATCGCTTAAGCAATCTAGTACCACAAGGGGTTAGGGTTTTATTGATAACAGAAAAAAGCGAACCCTGACTTGAACGATCACGTTGTCTTTCCAAAAGTTCCAGATTACGCTGCGTGAATTCATCAACCGTAAGATATTTGGAAACTTCAAATATCCTTAATCCTTCAATATGAGGAAGAACATTCTTCTTCTGCTCAGTAAGGTATGATAACACCGCTCCAGCGGCTTGCATAGCAAGCGGCCTTTCTTCCAATCCCAGCCCCTCCAAATTAACCACACCAAAATGCCCAAGCAAACCGCTTTTTGCAAGCTCTTCGTCAAAAAGGTAAGATGGAACTTTTTGAACACTTGTATCAAAAAGAACAGGCCGAAAGTTTTCATCGTCACAGATTAAAAGTTCTCGTGGTGATATCTTAGCCAAATGTTCTTCAACTTCCGATATCGATGCCTGACCACAAACAAATTCACCGGTGGAAACATCTGCATAAGCTACTCCAGCTTGATAGGAAGGCTGCGTTCCGGCTATAATTATGGCTGCAAGATAATTACCACTTGATGCGTCAAGCATTTCCTCTGTTGCAATTGTTCCTGGAGTTATCACTTCGGTAACATCACGTTTTAACAACTTCTTTTTGGGATTAGGCAACTCAACCTGTTCACATACTGCAATTTTCAAGCCCGCCTTAACCAGTTTTGTCAAATAGCGCTCATAACTTTTTACAGGAATCCCTGCAAGTGGTACCTCGCCTGAAGAACCGTACTTTCTTGCAGTAAGAGCTATTCCTAATAAACGGGAAGCAACCTTAGCGTCTTCATACATCATCTCATAAAAATCACCCATCCTGAAAAAAAGCAAAGCGTCGGGATAGCGCCTTTTTATGTCATGATACTGTTTAAGAAGAGGAGTTAAGTCGGCCAATTTATTTATCGCTTTACTACCATTGCGGCTTTTCCAGCAGCTTTCAAGGTCTTTACATACGCACGGGCATCTGCATCCGATGAAAATGGCCCCAGCCATACACGATAATACACATTACCTGCCACAGTAACCTGTTTTATTTCTCCCGACCGACCAGATTTTTTATATTCGGCAAGCAATGCTTCTGCACGCGATTTATCGTTGAATGAACCTACCTGTACTGCGTATGAACCAGCTAGATTATTTCCAGCAGGTGTGGATGACACAGCAGGTAAAGCCTTAATTTCTTTTGAAGCAAAGTTTGACCAAACAGTCCCTACTCCACGAACTTTTGCTTCGTTGAAATGAACCCGGGCAGCGTTCTTGTCGCCAAGTATTAAGTAACAAATCCCCAGCCAGTAGTTAGTTTGAGGAAGAAGCGGGGTATTAGGATAAAGCGTGAGAAGCTGTTTGAACTTAGAGGCTGCATTTTGATAGGCTGCCAAAGCGTAATCGATACTAGCGGCTTCATAGAGTGCGCTATCAGCATATGGGGTACCTGAATACACGGAAACTACCCGTAGATATAAGCTGTCGCGGGCAATAATGGGGTTTGTCTCAAGCCTTGCCAAGCACAAAGTAGCTCTTGGAACATCAGAATTTCGCGGATTTGCCAGAATGAATGATGAAAACAGCTGCCGCGCTTTCTGAAACTCACCCTTTTGGTAGGCACTAAGACCATCTGAAAAATTGATGCTGAAAAGAACTATAAGATAAATCATAAGTCAAAAGTCATAGAGCCGCAACCTGTGCAGAACCAAGGGTTATCTCCTAATTCATTTCCACACTCTGGACATATGCGCGGCAATGCAATCAAAGTTTCTTCTATTTTTTCAAATGTCTGTTTCGCTTCATCATAAGCCTTTTCATTTATTTTTAACTGAGCACGTTTGAGTAAAAATTGTAAATCTCCGGGAGCTTCAATTAATACATCATCAATCAGCGACACAGCCTCGTCGCTTTCGCCTTCCTTAGCTCTTAAATCCGCCAATCTTAGCCTAACTTCACGTTTATCAGGATAATTACGGATAATCTTTTCATAAATATTGCTTATTTTATCGTAGAGCTTCACATTAAAGTAAACCTGTTCCAGCAAATCCATAACATTTTCAATAGCCTGTGGATAGAGCTTAATAAACTTATCAAGCAAAGGTTTTGCCTCGTCATAGCGTCCTTTTTCAGCTAGCTGCTTTGCCTGAAGGAGAATTGCATAAGGATGATTCTTAACAAGCTTCAAGGCTTGCTTGAGTGCGGTATCCGCTTTCTTTTCATTTCCTTCTAAAAAGTAAATTCTGGCTAACTCAACGTACCATGCCGCAAGTTCCTGCTTATTTTTCAACAGCTTAGATTGTGCTTTCAGCAATTCGGCAATTTCATCAGCCCTACCTTTACGCACTAAGAAAGCCAGCAGTTCCCTTAAATATGGAAGCTTATTCTTAGCCAAACGAACAAGTTCTTTAAGCAAGGCTATTGATTTTTCCTGCCTGCCGTCTTCGTTGTAATCAATAACCAGTTCGCGATAAATTCGAATTTCATCCTTACGCGACAGAGCGGGACGTGCGGTAAGCGATTGATGTATATGCGACGCCTTTTCAATATCACCCGATTCGCGTATCAATATTCCCAGCCTTATGTAGGCGTCAATATTGGATGTATCCTTCATAACCGTTTCACGCAAAAGCTTGATTGCATCAGTACGTCTACCGTCGAGCAAGGCAATCAACGCCTCCTGATAAGGAGTTTCCTGCTTTTCAACATTTCTTCTTGGTATTGCAATAATAAGTATAACAAGAAGAATAATTATGAAAACGGCAAGTCCAATTATTAAAACAGTCATGCTACTCCTCCGACTCAGATGTCTGTTTTTCCAAAATATCGCTAGCCAAAGGTAGGTTTCTCAAAGCATTGATTTCTTTTTTTAAGGCCTCGGTTTCCTTTCTAAAACGCGATATTCTACTACGTAACGCTATGCCTTCAACTATTGCAAATATAATAACCGAAAAAAGTCCAAATACGAAGCCAATGAATACAATCAACGCAAGAGAAACGTTTTCCCATGTACTACCTATCATATTTACTGTAGTATAGGTATTATAATTATATCCTGCAAAAATTCCAACTACAACAACTACAGCTATCACTATTATTCCTAATACAACTTTCATGCAACCTCCTTAGCAACCGCTTCAGCAATTAGGGTACGCCCTGAGAGACCTGTCAATCTGGCAGTTAGGCTCTTTCCTAATTCAGCGGATTGTTTAAGAATCACCGGACGATGACTCTTCGTTAGCGCTAACATCTCGGTACCTCCTCTTGGTGCGGGAGCTGTTACAAACACCTCTTCTTGGCGACCGACATAGCGCTTCATTCTTTTAGTCGTAATACTTCCCTGCAATTCTATAAGTTGCGCTAGTCTTTTCTTACGTTCGTCAATCGGCACCTTGTTATTCATTTTTGCAGCACGTGTTCCCGGACGCTCAGAATAAGCAAACATATATGCAAAATCAAAACCAATACGTTCAACAACTTTAATGGTTTTATGATAATCTTCAAGTGTTTCACCTGGGAAACCGACAAGCAGATCTGTAGTTAAATAGACATCTGGAAAAGCGTTCCTTATGTAGCATACTTTTTTTTCATAATCGGCGATACTGTAGCCTCTTCCCATTGCAAAAAGTATTCTATCAGATGCCGATTGTAGCGGAAGATGAAAAAAGTGAAGCAGCTGAGGTATACGCTTCATTCGTTCAACCATAGCATAGGTTAAATCGCGCGGGTGAGATGTAAGAAAACCCAACCTTTCAAGTCCTGCAACATCTGTAAGCCTTTCCAGAATATCGACAAAATCAAGGCCATCCAGACGATATGCAAGTACGTTCTGCCCTAAAAGAAATATTTCCTTTACGCCATTAGCTACAAGATATTCAACTTGTTTCTTTATTGATGAATACGGAACACAACGCTCCCTGCCACGTGCATAGGGAACAACACAGTAAGCGCAATAATTATTGCAACCACGCATTACGGCAACTTGCGCACTTACGGAACTTGGCGCTTGCGGGATTAGGTCGGAGTAGGTCTCCAACTCATGGTTAGATTGATAAGTCAGCACATCGGTATCCATAGTCAATTCAGGACGAGAGCAATTGGATTGCAAATCACTGTCAACAAGTAGTTTGGGAATATCTCTATACTGATCAGGGCCAAGAACATAGTCTGCAATACCTTCACTGATCAATTCATTCCGCCTTAACTGCCCCATACAACCGGCAATTATGACCTTTTTCCCTTCTCCCCTCATGGTCTTTGCAAAACCAGCCGCCCTATCTTCGGCATGTTGGCGAACTGAACATGTCAAAAGAACCACAGCATCAGCTTGAGTTAAAGAGGATACCTTATTGATACCTGCATCTTCAAGAAGTCGTGAAACAAGGAAAGAATCAGCCGTATTCATTTGACAACCGTATACTTTAATATAACAATTCATCACTAATATAGATTTTAGCTACACTTGCAGAATAGTCAAGCATAAATAATTAATATAGACTCTAAACTAAGCGGTAAGACTCTTTAACTGTAAGATAAATAGCTGGGGTAGAATTATTTTAATGAGAAGCGATCCCGAAATTACTAAATATCCCCTTACCTATCTGGATATCAGGAAGCTCTTTGATACGTACATAAATATCCCACTTCAAATTATCCAAACTGAGCCTATTACCTCTGTCTGGACGCACCTCAAACAAAAGCTCCCAACAATGCAGCCCCTTACCAAGAGTCAAGTGGTAATTAGTTATATATTCTTTCCAGACCGACTGAGGTTTGCTGAAATTGGCATCAATCCCAAGCTGCAATTTAATATCAAGAGGCAGGTATAAATCGGTATTCAAAAATAGCATATGAGCGCCATTCAAAGTCCAATTATCACCTATCACCAGTTTACTCTTTGCAAACCGCTGCTTAAAAGTCTCCTTTGGTTCATTCGAACAACTGTCACAGTTTTGAACAAGCTCCAAACTGTCGCCTACAACAAAGGAAGTATCTTGAAGGGAAGTGGAAACAGAAGATGTAACTTCAAGCTTATCCCATCCTAAAATAGGGAAAATCAACTCATGAATCTGCAAGGAAGCGTTACTAGACAATGTAACACTATCGGTATAAATATTATAGCCACCACTCAAAGAAGCTTGCAGGGGCAAACCTGAAGGAAAGTTTAGACGTGCGGATATTGGACTAATGCTATCTGTAAGTATATTGTAGCTTAGAGATGTTGAAAGGCTGAACAGCTCCTGCTTACGAAAAGCGGTAGAATCGTCTCTGCGTTTTAATTTCGTAACAAAAGTTTGAGAAATGTTGAAGGCTATACCGTGTGAAACAAGTGTCGTATCTAAACGAGGATAAGCCAGCCATGGATATATTACCTGTGTTGCAGGAACTATTACGTAACTTACAGACGGTTGAATAGTATGAAGAACTCCGTTCATTCCCAAGCCGTACACTCCAAAAATACGATAGAATGTAGTGGAAAAACGATTCGAAAGAGAATAAGCTCCGCCCCTAATAAGTGTATCGCGACCTGTAGAATCAAGTTGCCATTTTAAATTTTGGTTTGCAGTCCATGTTTGACTAAACGAATAGGCATTCTTAAACACATATCTCCAAGTCATTGAAACAGGTTGCGAGAAAGCAAGGGTTCTAATATCACTAATATTGTTGGTAACAGTATCAACATTGTGAACGTACTTATTGGAAGCCTTAAAGCTGCTGAAATTTACACTGAAAACATCCCATAAATTGAGCATCGGCCAGGAGAAACTGAACTCCGGAAGCGTCATGGAATAATAACCTGTGCTAAGATTATCGCTTCGGAAGGCATTCAAGGAAGCCCTTCTGGTAAAAATTTTACGCCTTACAGATATATACGACTTTGTTCTAGGATCAATTACCTTATTCACGCTATCGGGATCTTCAATATAGTCGGAAATATAATTTACATCACTTGTGAAATTCAAGTCGGCAGTAATTCCGGTACCGTCAACAAGTTTGCTTGAGTTATTCAAAGAAAGATTCCAACGCTGATTTCGCGTATCACGTTCGTTGGCGTAATCGCCGTGAAATCCGCCTTTTATATACTCCGCTCCACGTGGACCATACAGCCAATCCAAACTAATTCCCGGACGAAAACCCCTGCGTGTCATAATATCTAAACTAAACAAAGCTTGAGAGTAATCGTTAATTGCCCAATAATACCGCGCCTGTTTAATAAACCAACCTTCGCCTGTACTATAGCCAAGTTTGAAAGGCATCAAACCGGACTTTCTTTTAGTTCCTATCGGCATATACCAAAATGGAGCGCCCAAGACAGGAATTTTACCAAAACGTAGAAAAATCGGTTTGGCAATTACCATATCATTTACAATAACCTTCAGCCTACGTCCATAAAAATCATAATGTGGCGGGTCTTTGTCGCAAGTAGTATAGTATCCTTTAGTAATGTAGAGGATATCCTTCTCAACAAGCCAAACTCCTTCGCCATAAAAATAACCTTGCTCTATTTGAGTGCGCCCTGACCTCATAACTCCCTTACTGCTTTTAACAGAGTAATCAAGACTTAGTCCGGATAATGTGTCTTTACCTGACTTCAAACACGCACCCTTATAAGCTGAAAGCAAACGCTCGCCGGTTGAAAATTTAATTGAATCCGATAAAACAGTGATATCACCATACGAAACCCAACCATTACCCAAAAGTAACACACTGCGGGTATCAGTAAAGTAGATAACGGTATCTGCTCCAAATTCAACCTTTGACACTCCTTGCTTGATAGTATCTGTTACAACATCGTCATGCTCGTTGTGAGATATTGGCTCTACCGGCAGCCTTTCCGGCTTCAGCCCAGACTGACTAAGAAGAACAATCGCAAGAAGGTGCAGTATCACTACTATTTATAAGAAATTACGTCTATTTTTATTTTATCGACAATTGAAAGAACCCTGGCTTGCTCATCAAGCTCACCTTCGTTGAGTTGAACATGGGTTGGGTCTGCGGGAAACTGACCGAAAGTGGCATCTACTGGTAACCAAACGTCACCCAAGTAAAAAGAATTCCAGGCATGATAGTAAAATGCACCATTTAGGTAAACAAGCCCAACATTTATTTTAGTAGGAATACCCACTGCACGACCAAGTGCGGCAAGAAGAATTGCATGTTCATTACAATCGCCTTCAAGTGTTTCAAGAACTTCAACTGCTGAAGGGACAGAAGCTGTTGCCCGCTTATTAAGATTCTTATACACCCACTCTGTAAGCAATCTTCCAGCAGTTAATGCGTCTTTCTCAGAAGCAATTATTTCAAACGCCTTCTTCTTGATAGCAGCATCTTCAGATTGAATATAAACACTAGGGATTAGAAATTCCTTGGGTTCTGTAATTGGAATTGACACCTGCTTCAGTTGTGTTGTATTGGGAATAGATATAAGCAGATGAACTCCATCTTTTGCATAACTAGCTTTTTGCGTGGAGGACGAAAAAACCAACGAATCGCTTGGCAATTTCCCTTTCAGAATAATTCTAAGTTCAGAAAGACCTCGCGGATTTGCAATATTTGAGTCAGGCTTAACTGCAAAACAACTTAAAAGATCCAGTTGCTCTGCAGCAGATAAACCTGCCATGGCTTTTTCCTGAGATTCTAAAAGCATGGTTATTCCAGGTTCCTGCAATTCTTTAATACTTCTACCTGTTGAGTCAACCCAGGAAAAGGAACGCAAACCCAACATAGATGTTTCAAATTTCATAGCAGGGATAACACTGCCATCTTCCATACTTATATTTTCTGCGGCAATGGCCTTGATTCTAACAGGCAAAATTTTAAGAAAAAGCGGCTCAAATACATTTACCGTCCAGGCATCACCCGGCTGCGGCGACTGCGCCATAGTCCATTGAGCAATAACCGGTACAAGAAGTACATCTCCAGATGCCGCAACTTCCGTACGCTTGATTCGACCTGCTGACTTGACCTCTATTAAAATCTTTGAACCTTCCCTTTTACCTGAAGCATAAAATCTGCGCTGTCGGGAATCTACATCAAACGTGAATTCTTCTAAATTGAATGATGAATCAGTAATCGCATCAAGATTCATACGAATAGTTTCATTCGTTCCCAACATTTCTATCTGCATGGTTGATTTCTGAACAAAGTGAAACTTACCGTTCTCTGCATTTTCTTTTAAGTAATTGTAGCCAATCTTTTGCCCCGAAACGTATACCCCCATCCATTCAACTGTTTCTTTAAGTGCAGCGCTCTTGACGCTGGTTTTCCCGCAATTTACTAGTGCGGCAAGTAATAAAACAAATAATTTCTTATACATAAGGAAAGTATATGAGCGCTAAATGCCCTGTCAACATATTACATGCTGAACACAAATAAGATTATTGGTTTTACCAAGAACAGATAACTATACTCGAAAACTTACTACCGTTTCCCTACAAGTTTTGCAAAATTCCGGGCAATCCTATAACCTGTTCTTCCCGAAGGAGATCTTTCAGGATGAAACTGTAAACCGAAGAGCGGACGTTTCTTATGCCATATACCTTCAACTTTGCATGAATTGGAATGGGCTATTACATGAAAGTTTCTAGTCAGTTTGGCGTTTTTAACCACATGCTCAAAATGCGATTCATAGGCTGTAAAAAACATACCCAACTCGTCAAAAAGGATGTTGTTGACATCTTCATTAATAGTCTCTTCTTTTTTCGATATTAAAAAAGATTGCTTTATGACCTTAGCCCCCCAAGCTGCTGCAAGAGCATGATGTCCCCAACATATTGCCAGCAACGGCTTTGTTGTTTCCTTATAGATTTTACTAAGAGCCTTAGGAATGGGGTCAACGGTTACCTGCAATTTTGAACCGGTAACTACAATACAATCTTCAGCCACATCAATTGATTCCAAACCTGTAACATGACTTGTATTTACCTTAAAAAAAGGCTCCAACCAATCGATATAATATTTTAGGTCGTCTGGAGAAGGCTCATGATTAGCATCTATTAACAGCACGCTAGGCTTTGTATTCATACCTACAGTTTACAGGCTTCAGAAAGAGAGTCAATAGCTGTTAAGTTTACTGTCCTGTGGAAAAAATGAAGAATTGTTAATTTATATCTTCTGCAAAGTCATCCACTTAACAATCTCCCTCAATAATATGTTCTTAATTTATAAAATTTTAATATGATAGAGGTGTGTAGATTTGTAAAAATTGGCGCTTTTATAACACTCTGTTTCTAGCATAGATTAAGCTGTTTAATTAGATAAAGTTACTCGAATACTTTTGTTTTACTTAGAGATAAGTTAAAGCTTATAACGCATTATTTGAGAAAGACATTCCACAAAGATAGGTATTTACGAAAGGGGTAGGCAAGTGCCGTACCCCTACTTTTATTAGCTAGATATAGTAATCTGTTTTTACAACTTATTTGCTACAGCTTCGGCGACCTCAAGTGTGGTATTTGAACCACCCATATCGTATGTACGAACCTTAGCTTCCGCTATCACCGATGCAATTGCAGCATCCAGCGATGAAGCCATATCCTTTTCACCAAGCCAATCAAGCATTAACTTAGTTGTTAAAAGCATAGCCATAGGATTCACCTTGTACTGTCCAGCATACTTTGGAGCAGAACCATGGGTTGGCTCAAAAACTGCAAAGTCATCACCAATATTAGCAGATGCTGCAAAACCAAGTCCTCCTACAAGTTGAGCCGCAAGGTCGGAAATAATGTCTCCAAACATATTCGATGAAATAAGCACGTCATAGTCAAACGGATTTTTCAAAAGCCACATACACATAGCGTCAATGTTAGCTTCCCAGAGTTGAATTTCCGGATAGTCTTTTGCCATCTTGCGGGCTTCGCGAACCATAAGTCCAGAAGTCTCACGTACCACATTGGGCTTTTCAACAACAGTTATAGATTTACGACCATGCTTCTTGGCAAACTCAAACGCCGAGTGCAGAATACGTTGACACCCCTTGCGAGTGAATATACGGGTTGAGATTGCCATGTCTTCATTTGAACAGTCGGCAAACTTCTTTGCTGCAGGATGAGAATTAATCGCACTACGAATGTTGTCAGGTACAGGATGCCATTCAACTCCTCCGTAGAGTCCTTCGGTATTCTCACGAAATACCACGAGGTCAATGCCTTCCTTATAGACTAGAGGATTACCCTTATAACCTTTGCATGGTCTAAGGTTAGTATGCAAATTAAAATGTTGACGAAGACGCACAATAGGTGAACGATAGACCAATTCCTTACCTTGCAGTTCTGGTTTAAGTTCCTGCTCTGCTTCTTGTTTAGGTTTTGAGGTTATTGCCCCGAACAGGCAAGCGTCGGTTTTTGTAAGAAGATCTATAGTACGCTGAGGCAATGGATCGCCTTCAGAACGCCAGAACTCCCAACCAATATCACCATAGATATACTCCGCATCAAGTCCAAGTTTTTTAAGAACAATCATTGCCGCTTCGGTAACTTCAACACCCACACCATCGCCGGGCAGTACCGCAATCTTGTGCTTGGCCACTAGACCTCCTTTTGGTCAATACTTTTCAACACGCCCACCTTAACACCCAAGGCAAATTGTATAAATTCAAACCAAACAGTCAAGCGAGAAAGAATTCCATTATATCCCCCAAAGATACCCCTCGCGTTAGAAAAACTAAAGAAGGTAATGCCATCAATATATTGGAGATAAATGTTCACGCCCTCAAGTAAGCTTTTTCGGTAGCCTTAACTCATTTTTCTTTTCCCAATACACACCCATACTTTTCAACCATATCTGTATCTTTAACCACAGTTCAAGGGCGGCATTGTAGCGATTCGTCATAGACAATTCTTTTTCACCATGGACGATTTCAATAAGACGAATATAATCGGAAGGCATTTGAGACAGTTTCTTTGATTCCTCCCAGGCATAACGCAAACCCTGATAGAAATGGCGATTGACGAATGCAAGCAGGTATATTACCGATAGGGAAAAATTGAACAATTGAGTGCAAACATCAGAAGGAATTTCCTTTTCAAAGGCGTTTATAAGCGAACCTATTTCTTTCTGAATCCTGAGGGCTGCTTTTACTATCGCTTCGTTAAACTTCTTGTCGTTATTTAACGACTGCCATGCCGCTGTTTGTATATGCCCCAAACATTCATCATTTTCTTTTACATATATTGGAAGCATACGATGCCACTTATCGGCTGCAATTGGCCAATCGCGGGATATCTCTCCAGCTTGCCTGAGTGCTTTAGTATATGGAATGTAGGATATTTTACAGTAAATTTCATCTTTCATAAAAGTAGAGATGCTTTCCTCATAATCATCTGCTACTATTGCAAGTAATTCCAAATCAGAATAGGCCCTGTCCTGTTTTTTGGCGGTGGATGCAAAAATTACTAAAGCCTTGAGATTATTTTCCAGTTTTACCTTAAGTTGATTACGAATTTCACCGACTATTCTTAATCTGTCTTCGTGGCTTGCTCGTTTCACTATTCTCCAAGTCTGTTAAATTGACTCCAGCCCTTTAATATTTCAGTAAGTATGGCGCTTATAAGGGTTTTAAGTTCCGCATAATAGGCTTTAGCCGATTCGGGCGTAAACGGCTTTGCATTATCATCAGAATAACGAATGGCTGAACGGGGCGAAGGATAGGCTTTCAGGCCATCTCTATGAACAAATGCTCGTGAGCCGTCCCAGGTTTCAGGAACTATTTTGGGATTTGCCGCATAAACTAAAGCCAGCTCATCTGCTCCACCATGACCGCCTGCGGAACCGAAATACTTTGTGGATAATTCCCGGCCAAGCGTCCACCAATCAATGAATGCGGTCTTCATCCCTGTTTCTTTCCATACTTCCGGCAGAATTTCACTCAAGGCGCCGGTATTACCGCCGTGTCCATTGAACACAATTACCGATTCCATTCCTGATACAGCCAGCGAGGCTAAAAGCTCAAAAATCATGGATTTGTAGGTATCGTTAGACATCCACATTCCTCCGGGGTAACCGGAAAGCGAAGAAACTAGACCATAAGGCAGGGTTGGAAGAAGCAAAGCGTCAAAATCGGATGATAAATCGGAGGCCAATTTTTCAGGCGCAATCACATCGGTTCCGATTGGCCCTAAATCGTGAGCTTCCATGGTTCCCACTGGCCAAAAACAAAGATACGGCTCCTTGTGGGCAAATTCGTGAGTATTAATCTCCAGTAGTTTCATATGGTATCTCCTTTTGCTTTTCTTCCCTTTCGCTCTCAAGGGCATCGATTTTATCGCTAATTCTATCCAGTCGCTTACTAGCTTTGTCATATTGAGTGTGAGCATTGGTTAAATGGGTTCCCACTTTGTTCCACTCAACCTTTGCCAACTCGAACTCTTTACCAACTCGATTTAAGGTATCTAGTATCTTTTTGACGTTTTCTTGAATCTCCAACCCTCTCAGACCTAGTCGGATAGTTTCAAGAAATTGATAAAAGGTTGATGGCGAAACTGGAAAAACGTGAATTTTACGAAAAGAAGTCATTAGCTCATCTATTTCAGAAAGCCTTGAGTAAATTTTTTCAGACGGGATATACATTAATGCAAAATTTAGAGTACCCTCGTCAGGTTTGATGTATTTTTGGACTTCCCTAACTCGTGGTCTCATAATTTGCTTAAATCTTTGCTTAAATTGATCCTCGGTCAACTCTTCACTCAGCATTCTTTGAAAATCATCAAGAGGGAATTTAGAGTCAATGGGAATAAGATAGTCGCCTGCTTTAATAACAACGTCAACTGCAGTTCTATCTTTGAATCTATATTGGAATTGATAAGTATTCTGAGGCAAAATATCCTTGATAAGGTCAATAAGAAGAACCTCACCAAACCCTCCGCGTGTTTTCGGTTTTAACAAAAGGTCTTGAAATGATGAAACAGTGTTTGCTACGTCTTCCATACCTTTAGCCGCTTTTTGCATATTTCCCAGATTTTGGCGAATATCCCCAAATAGCTTAGTTGTAGAATCCAGACGCTTGTTTATTTCATCTAAAGTTTTGCTTTGGGCAGGATTTTCCGCCAGAGTTTCCAGTTTAATGAGTTTTTCCTTAATTGAATCCTGAACAAATTTTTCCTCTTGTCTCATCCTCTCTTCTTCATCACGTCTGATTTTCTGGTCGTGGAACATCTTGAGGATAATTGTCAGCAGTATTACCATCAGCGCAGCAACCAGTCCCAATGCAACATAGATTCCAATCATCTCTTCCTCCTTAAATGATGTGTTACAATATTATAAAGCTTCATTACCTTCTCCTCAATAAACGCGCGTATAAAAGGTAGGCCTTCAACAACGTCAATAAAAGGATTCATAGCCCTGGCGTCCATAGCAAAACGAAATACCATTCTGGCCATATAAACAGGGCATCCTTTAAGATGCACACGAGGTTTATAATTTCCGGCTTTAGTACAATCACCTACAAATATCAGATTTGAGCGTAGGTCTTCGGGAATTTCTCCCTTATAGTCGCCGACAACAATTCCCGCCTTACGTTGACGCTCTTGTGATGGAAGTTGACCAATAAGGCCAAACAGAGCATTGGCAAAAAAGTTTAGATTTTCTCCCCTTCGCCATTTATTGTATCTATTCAGATAGTGCAATGATTCTCCAATAAAGCCTATGCAGCCGCCTTTGCATCTTTTACCTTCGTGTACCCGTCCTTCAAAATACGAAAAATTGGTGTGGATTTTTGATATCTCTTTTTCACGGAATACTTCACTTGACACTGGTTGGATATTATCTGGATTAATTATCTCTACTTCAGATAGCTTAACAGGACCAAGACCACGATGCGATGCAAGCGTAAGATGTTCAATCTCCTCAGGATTATATCCAAGCAGCCACGCCCCAACCGCATCTGAAGCAACGGCATTCCGCGAGGCAATCATAACTCCAAGATTGACAGCGTCAGGACAACCCACTCCATTAATGCCTACATTGATAGCATCAGTAATCACAAGGTCAGGCGGAAATGCTGCAAGTGAATCGGCAATCTTCTTGCCTAAGTCATGATGATGCCTATGCAGGCGAATTGAGCGTTTAATAATACCGATATTTAGCTTTACCGCTCCAGTGATATCGGTTTGCGAATGAACCTTAAGTTTTGGAACAAACACTCTAAGGGCATCTTGAGTAAGGGTTGAAGGAATAGGAAGTCGACCGTGAACAGAAGCCTTATCAACTTTCAAAAAACTATCAAATATAGCTTCAGAAAGGTTGAGAAAATCTACATTTTCCTGTTTGCATAATTTATTGTAACCCGAAGCGCGGTATGCGTAGCGCAGGGGAACGAAAAGTCCGCAGTCTTCAAAAAGGGTTTTTTGAATTATACCATGATTATCCAAAGCGCGAAACACCCCTTTGAGTACATCTGTATGAGTATAGGCGTGTTCAGCATAACGGGTAGCCATAACTAGATTCGGTTTTATAAAGGCACGTGGCTTAGACTTTATACCAAGTTTTTTAATAGCCTCAGCGGTAAAATTTTGAATAGCTTGAACATCATAGCTCTGTATACGTTTAATTATAACTTTTTCTCTAATCATACAGCACAATCACTTTTTATTATAATATCTACTCTCATCAATCTGACGCAAACCTTGTCCAATATCCAAGCACGCGTACTATTCCTTCCAGTTTTTCTTTGTAGGATGAATCATCAAGGGCGTCTAATTTCCGCTGGGCTTTGTTTAGATATTTTCGAGAAAGTTTCTGGTTGAACTGTAAGGCATCGTAACGACGATAAAGTTCAAGAATTTCCTCTGCGCCATCCAACGTACCAAGTGATAAAAGATGCAGAAGGCGCTCACGGTCTTCATGCGATGCGGCGTTAATAGTATGAATTAACTGAGCTGTTAGTTTTCCCTGTTTGATATCGGTAAATCGTGATTTCAAGCTCACCGTAGATGCTGCCAAAAGATCCTTGGCATCGTCATAAATCTGAAAGGCTATACCAAGATAGCGACCGAACTCGCGCATAGCTGTAGTTTGTTCTTTAGAACATGCGGCAATAACAGCTCCAGCTTCAGTTGCCGCTTCAATTAAGGCTCCTGTTTTCAAACGAATAAGCTCTAAATAATCATCAAGCGATTTATCGCGAATTTCATTCGAAGTGAAGTTAATATCCAACACCTCGCCTTTTGAAGCGTCTAAACCGGAACGGCAACCCAAGGTTATTAGTTTGATAAGCGTTAATTTTGACACTTCTTTCCGTGTCTGATAGGCTGCCAGCATTTCGAACCCCTTAATCAATAAAGCGTCTCCTGCTGTTATGGCATGTCCAAGACCATACTTACGATGCAGGGTTTCAGCTCCTCTGCGCCACTCACCTCCGTCTATAATGTCATCATGCACTAGTGAAGCGGTATGACTCATTTCGTAGGCAAGAGCTACAGGAAGTAATTCATCAAGCCCTGCCTCCAAAGCCTGCCCTACTAAAATTACTAAAATTGCTCTGAGCCGTTTTCCGCCACACAGAAGCACCTGATTAATCATCTTGTGAAGGTCTGATGAATCTGTAAACAACTTTTGCAGTTCTGAATTAACCAATTCCCGTTCAGCAGAGATTATTTCATCAAGCTCTTCTGATATAAGAGCAAAAGAGGCTCCTTCAATTAGCTCATAGGCATGTCGATGCCCATCTGTTGACGAAAGAAGTATTCCCAAACCCCTTTTCACAGATTCATCATTCCTGCCTCTTTCAAGTATAAGGCTAACAAGATTCTTGTCCGTTAAGAAAGGTTTAAGCCTTTTGTCCCATCTCCGTTCGCGCTCTGTAAAGTATTCGTAAATCCTTTGCTGATATAATTCCAAGGCGTCAGAATGACCGTTTAAGTATTGGCAAATGGCTTCGGCTGCAAAAACCGATGTTTTACGCGCCTGATAGATTCCACCTCCGTGAATCATGGAAACTACTCCTGCAGCATCACCTACGACTAGAAATCCATTTCCATAGAGAGAGCTACGCATTTGCATGGGGACCTTCCCGCCATCGCATCTAATGCAAGGACATTCTTGAACAATTCCAAGACGCGGTAATTGAAGCTTTAAGAAATTATCCAGCTCCTGCTTCAAAGATGTATCCATATTTCTTGCGAATTCAAGAGTTGTTCCCACTCCTGCAAGTAAAACATCCTTTTTAGGAAACATCCAGAAGTAACCGTTGGGAACTCTTTCTGGAATAAAATGAAACTCTATGGAATTGGCAAATTTTCTATCCAGCGTCTCTTCACCAACATCCAACCAACGCTGAAATGTAATTCCCATACCATTTGGCGGAAAAGCCGAAAGCCCCAATTTTTTTTCAACAAAACCTGCATTTGCTCCCGCGGCATGGACAACAAAGCTCGATTCTATAGTTATATCTGCTTGTGGTACACTTTTCCCAAGTTTCTCTGAACCTACAAAACTTGCCTTAATTATCCACTTATTCCCTAAACGATTGAAAGTAGTAATTTGATAATTTTCAATGAATCTTGCCCGCTGTGCGCGTTGCTGTAGCCATACATCATAAGTTGAACGTTTAACTATGATTCCTGCTTGGCCTTCATGTTCTGTTGAAATCTCAAGCGCCGAAGCTGAAGGTCCGAATATTCTGGCATTTGTTATACGTCTTTCTATAATATCTTCGTCGGGTGCGCCGAACTCCAGCAATTCTCCGGTTTGAATTGCTCCACCACAGGCTTTTTCTCTCGCTAGAGACTTTTTCTCCAGAACAACAACCCGCAAACCTGCTTCAGATAATCTATATGCTGCCTCAGCTCCTGCGGGGCCAGCACCAAGAATTAAAACATCGCAGGATATCACGTTAAATATATGCTAAGAATGTACCGTAATCGATTTAATAATAATTGGGATAAAATTTTGTAAAGAAATTGCAACTAACCATGAGATTATGACTATTAAAAATCCTTTAGAGCGTTTCAATTGTCCAATAACAGCGAATCCTAAACCCATAACAAGAACACGCCACACTGCAAAGAAATTAATTTGGTTAGCCAAACGGTACCAAATGGAATCAGGGTTAAATATAGGAAGAGCAGCCAAGGATAAGGTTATATCTAAACGTTGAAATAAAATTGAAAGCAGAGTAGTAACAAGAGCGCCAACAATTGTAATCAAACCTGTATAGGAAACAACGGACAAAGATTTCTTAAAATTTAGGCCGCCGCCGAAAATGGCGAAAATTGCCCAGAAAATAAGCGATATACCAAAAGTAAATATAGAAAATACAACCATAGCTTCTAGGGTTGCAAAAACAATAGCTATAGGCGAAAGCATTTGCTGAATCATTGTTTCCGGTGACACTTGAATATTCACCTTTACATTTGACATGTTATTCCGAATTATATCAAGCCAAACCTCAGGAGATACAAATAATCTGGGCAATAATGCTACTAGTCCTGCTAACAGAATACAGATAATGAAAGGTACAATCCAACGTTGCTTTTCACGTAAATCTTCAAAAAGGGCTGTGGGTGCAAAAAACACCGATATAAGTCTTTTGCCTTCGTTCAACTTTCCTCCTTAAAACCTAAAATTCATACATAATTAAGTCTCAATAGTTACTACATTCACAGAAGAACTCTTATTCACGGTAATTTTAGAAACTACAAATCAAGTTCCTTTTTCAAACGAGAAAGATAACTAGGTTGAATACCTAAAATGTCTGCCGCTTGCTTATGATTTCCACTAGTTTTCGTTAAAATATGTGTTAAATATGAACGTTTGAAATCTTGAACAGCGTCAATCCACGGTTTTTCATTTTCCAACAAATCAAATTTTTCGCTACGCGGGCCTTTACCTATTACGATATCTTCAGCTTTAATGACGCCATCTTCGGCAAGTACAAATGCACGTTCTATAACATTGCGTAATTCACGAATATTCCCTGGCCAATCGTAGGTTTCAAGCAATTCCAATGCCTTTTTATCAACTTTTTCTATACCTTTGGTTGTTTCTGTATTGAAGTAGGAGATGAAATGTTGCAACAAGAGATTAATATCTTCCTTGCGTTCTCTTAATGGAGGTAGCTCTATGGGAAAAACGTTTATCCGATAATACAAATCTTCTCTGAATTTTTTATCTTTTATGAGAGTGGGTAAATCCTGATTAGTAGCAGTAATTACTCTAACGTCAACAGTTAAACGTTCCTTACCGCCCAAACGTTCAAATTCCTTCTCTTCAAAAAATCTCAGCAATTTTACTTGAGTTTCCAGTCCTAAATCGCCAATTTCATCAAGAAACAACGTTCCTTTATGCGCCTGCTCAAATTTACCCTCTTTACGATTCGCTGCTCCCGTAAATGCCCCTTTCTCATAACCGAACAATTCACTTTCAATTAAGGTTGTTGGAATGGCTGCACAATTAACAACTACAAAGGGACCGTTTCTACGTGAGCTGTTAAGGTGAACAAATCTTGCTAAAAGCTCTTTTCCTGTTCCGCTTTCACCCGTAATCATAACGGTAGTATTAGACTTCGCTACCTTTTTTGCCATGGAAAGAGATTGCATCAAAACCGGATTTTCACCCACTATTCTGTAACGAATTTCTTGAGTAATCTCCATGGCTTTTTTAGAAGCCTGTAAATCTTTATAATCCTGCGCATTGCGCAAAACTTGGGCAGCCTGAGTTGCCAGAAGTTCTAAAAGTTGAATATCCTCATCTGTAAAATCGGCTTCACCTTCCTTATTCAAAACCTCCACCACTCCAACGGTGCGTTCCTCCAATATCAAAGGAACTGCAAGAATAGAACGAGTATGAAAAGATGTCGCTTCATCAACTCCAGAATACCAGCGTCCATCTTTCTTCACATCGTTGACTACAAGAGGACGACCGTGTACTGCAACGTAACCTGCTATACTTTCTTCACCAAGCGGAACATAAAGAGATCCCAGAGATTCTTTAGCCGCGCCTGTAGCTACGGCAAAACGCAGTTTTCCGACCTTTTCATCAAGCAGAAGTAAAGAAGATGCTTCAGAATTCGTAAGAGATTTTGCTGATTCCATAATAATTTCAAATAACTGGTCGAAATCAATGGTAGAAAGAAGACGCCCGGTAACTTCAACCAGACGACGTAATTCTTCAGAACCAATAGCTCCTAAAGGTGAGGTCGGTTTCTTTAGATCAGAGCTTTTTTTCGACATAAAACTCTTCTTTCAATTCATCGATTATATCTTTCAACCAATCTTCCTGTTGAACAGAAGCCAGATAATTCCTTATGGGAATCTGCATATCCTCAAAGGAAAGATGTTTATTATCTTGCTTATCTACAGCATAAACTAAGTAAACACCTGCTTCAGATACCAATGGTTCGCTTACTTGTCCTGAATCAATAGCAAGAGCAACCGAATCAAATGGAGGAGTGAGCGCGGGTAGGGGAACTCTTCCAAGATAACCGCCAGCGTCACGTGTGGCGATATCTTGTGAGTATTTTTTTGCAGCATCTGCAAAACTAAGTTTGTCTGCAATAATCTGTTGTCTTATGCTTTGGGCTTTCCTAACAGTTCTCAAAGTATCTTCGCGGGTAGTTTTAAGTTTGAAAAGAATATGGCGAAGGTAAATTTTATCCCCAGATTTTTTCTCAACCTTAAACAGGTGAAACCCGTCAGGAGCCGGAACCGGTTGAGATATTTTATTTAAGGGTAGTGAGAAAAGATAAGCGCTAATTTCTGGAAGGAAGTCCTCCTTTTTTACCCAACCTAAGGCGCCTCCATTAGAACGAGTTGTGTAATCTTCTGAAAATGAAGAAGCTACAACCTTAAATTCCCCTCCGCGAGAAAGGATATCCATCACCTCTGCAATTTTTCTGTTTGCATCAGCGAGAGCTGACTGAGACGGCTCAACACCTAAGGCAAGGTAGGCTAAATCTATGTATCCTGGAACAAAAGATATCGAATCACGGTTTTTATCGTAATAATCCCGTATCCGCTTTGGCGAAATATAGGCCTGCATTTTTCCCTGATGTGCTAAAATTTGTTGAACAATCATTTGGTATCGAACCTGATTAGAGAGAATTGTAGATAAACGTGAGCGCGATAGACCCAGCTCTTCCATTTTTTCAACCTGTTTAGGTAATGTATCCAGTTGAGCATAAATTGCGTCAAGCTGACGTTTAACAGTTCTTTTAACTTCATCACGGTCAACCTGAATTGTAGTATCGCTTTGACCCTTCTTAAAAATAAGCTTTTGCGAAACCATAAGGTCAAGCATTTGTGTCCACATTGAATCCCTATTTGTTTTAAGTTGGGGATTCTCCAAAAGACTTAAATTGACCAAAGCGTCTACATCGCTTTCTAAAATAGGGTATTGCTCCACAACCGCAACTACCCGATCAGCGGTACCGCCAATCAAGAACAGGGAGAAAAGAAGCGTCACGTTAGCCTAGAATAAAAGGGACTCAAGTTTTATTTCAACATCAGACTGGGCCTTAGCCTTAAGGGAATCAACCTTTTGCATAATTACCCTCTCAGCTCTTTGATTAACAAGAATTGCCCTTATTGTCTGGGCCAGTTCAGCAAAGGAAATGTCGCTACGAACTTTACGCTTATCAAGCATCTTTATAATAAGCACACCCTGTGAAGTAATCATTGGTTGGGTATATTCGCCTTTCTTTAAGGCAAAGATTTTTTCTTCTACAGGCATAGTAAATAGCCCAGATAGCCTTGGGAAATAGGGCGTAGGTTCCCCCTTAACTTGATCAAGGCTGAATTCCTTAGCCATTTGAACAAAACTAGCTCCCTGCTCTAAACGCTGATAGACTTCTGTTCCAGAATTCGGATTGGCAAGAACAATGTAGGAAACCTTAATTTCATATAAAAATTCATCTTTATGTGCCTCGTAATAGGAACGAATATCCGCATCGGATATAACAATATTTTTTGCCTCTTCTGCAAGCCATGCCTGAACCAATAGCTGTTTTTTGTTCAACTCGTATGTAAATTTTAGCTGATCCAAAAGAAGCTTAACACTATCTTTCTTCTCTAAACCTATCTTCTTAGCATGTTGGTAGATAATTTCTTGTTCTACCCAAGATTCTATAATTTGCTTGGGGTCAACCTGCCCCTGATTTTGCGCCGAAACATACATGTTTACAATTGCTTTATAATCTTCAAGAGTAAGTTTAGAATTACCCACTTTTGCTACAATTTTACTGCTTCCGTCTTCGTTTTTAGAAGCTGAACCTTTGTTGAATATATTTTGCACAAAAGGCGGATTTAGTATTAACAAGACTGCAATAATAGTTATTACAGCACCACCGATAATTGCGGCAGGGAGCCATTTTTTCTTCATAGTTGATTTTCTCCTTCGATTTTATTTAATTATTTCGTAAGATTGTTTTCTTCAACCTTACCAATTTCCGTGAGCAGTTTTTCATCTATGTCTACAGGATATTTTGCTCTCAACTTCTTGAGGAGGGATTCTCTTAAAACTCCCTCTCTCTCGCTACGTATGATACGCTCTATACGGTACTTTTCCTGCTCAAACTCCCGAACGAAAGACTCTTGAATATCCACAATTTTAACGATACCGAATCCATTGTAAACCTCAAATGGACGAGAGTATTGTCCTTTAACAAGCTTAAAGCCCTGTTCTACGAAAGGCTTAAAAGATTCGTCTTTTATAGTTCTAAATCCAATTGAACCACCTCGATCAACTGATTGTTGATGGTCGGAAAACTTCTTCGCCACGTCTTCAAAGCTCAAACCCGAACGAAGCTGATTGTAAGCCTGTTGAATATCCCCGTATGAGGACGTTCTAATTATTGATAAATTTCTGCGTTCAGGTACATAGAAGTCTTTAATGTGTTCGTTATAATAAGCATCAATTTCTTCGTCACTTACAGTTACCTTGTCACGAATCAACTCGGTATATAACTTACCTATTATCTGACTGTCAACATATTGCTGCACAGCATTTTTGACGTCTTTCTTCTTGTCCAAATTTCGTTTCCGCGCCGCATAAAGCAAAACAGGAAATAGTGTGCGTTGTTCTGCCGCTTTTTGCACCATATCACGAGAAATCCCCTGGGAAAACTGCGTATACATAGACATCAATGAAGCTACGCTATCTACAACCTCACCGTTAACTTTAGATACCCACACGGAATAATCAGCAGTTGACAAACTATCACTAGGCTTAGCCAAAAGCGAAAATGCCTTCTCATTGTATTCTATTTTTGACTCAGCAAGTAACTTTTTTAGACTACTGTTACGAAGCTCACGTTCTTTTCCGTTCTCTATTTGGCGCCTAATTGCTTCAGTTCTATCCGCAAGCGGTTGAATTTTATCGGGCTGAGATTTATCTACCAGATAGTAAATTTCATAGCTACCAAACATGCTCTTTAACGGTTTGGTTGTTTTGCCGGGTTTTAACTTAGATAGAGCTTTGTATATTTCGCTGTCAAAATAGAATCTAGCTAAAGACACTTTGCCAATATCACCACCGTTACGCGCACTGGGATGTTGAGAATAACGAACCGCAAGGGTGTCAAAAGGTACACCTGATTGCATATCCCTAACCAATACCGCTCCCACTGTATCTGAATTCACTTGAATAACTTTTAGATGAAGAATTGTATTTTCGGCATTGTAGAAATTTTTAATCTCAACCCCAGAAGCTTTTGACTTTTCAATTACTTCCTTATTATAAAGAGCAGTTACTAATGCTTTTTCAAAAACTTGCTTTTTACCTTCATTTAGACTGGTATCGGCATCATAACCTAAACTTTTTGCTTCCGCAACCATTAACTTCCGGTCAATAATTTGTTCAAGAACTTTCTTTTTCCCCTCAAGTTCCGCTGTTTCATCAGGATAAGTAACAGGCCTATATTCAGATAAAAACTCTTGTACCGTAATTTTTTCATTACCTACCTTTGCCAAGGTAAGATCTTCCTTCGCGGTGCATGAAATGCCCACGAATAGCACTATAATGATAAGTAAAGCTATTTTCCTCATAGCAGGAAGTATAATCTTCGCCTTGACGATGTCAAGGGAAAGTAGACGTGAACTAAGGATAGTTTACAAAATACAGCGGGAAAATTAATACCCTTGACAAAGATGGGTTAGAAA
>Ga0256846_1000195_pt1 | contig 26465 bp, 26 predicted proteins | sample TevniametaG_FD_189098 | JGI IMG/M metagenome (GOLD analysis project Ga0256846, IMG submission 189098) | Tube worm associated microbial communities from hydrothermal vent at the East Pacific Rise, Pacific Ocean - Tevnia | ecosystem: Host-associated > Annelida > Integument > Unclassified ...
TGAGCAGGGCATGGGTACTCATCAAAAGGCCGGGGGTGCAATAGCCGCACTGGACCGCATGATGGTCCCGAAAGGCTTCCTGGATCGGGTGCAGCCCGGCCGGTGTTTCCAGGCCTTCCACCGTGAGGACGTTGCGGCCATCGAGCTGGGCGGCGAACATCAGGCAGGCATTGACCGCCCTGCCGTCCACCTCGATGGCACAGGCACCGCATTCTCCGATGCCGCACCCCTCCTTGGTCCCCTTCAGCCCCAATTGATCACGAAGCAATTCCAGGGCGGATATTCCCGGGGAAATCTCAAGATCGACCTTTTCGCCGTTTAAGGTAAAATGGAGATCCATCTTATCTTAACCCGTCTTCACATTTGGCGTCTTCCTTTTTCAGTCCGCCGACCCGGGCCGCCGGCCGGCCGGCATCGGTGACGACGACGATCAATACCAGTTCATCGTCCAGCGGTGCGTCGGGCAGCCGGACTTCCATGGCGTCAAAATGGGAACGCACAAAGGCGGCGTCCTTGAAGTGGACCGGCACGTCAATGGCAACGCCCGGATAGCCCCGTTTTTTGGCCGAAGGGATCAGGGCCTTGCCGCCGCCCACATTGTCGCGCATGGGTTTACCCAGGGCCGGATGCATCATGGCGGCGCAGTGTTCCAGCTCGCCCTGAGCCCCGACCACGGCCCCCTTGCCGTAACTGTGAACGGCTTCCGGGGCAATGCCCAGGGCGGCCACGGCTTTTTTCGTGAGCATGGTTCCCAGGGTCTCGCTCCAATTATAGAGCAGACTGAGATCTTCCTGATAGGTACCGGCATACGGGTTTTTAAATACCACTGCCGCCGCGGCCTTGCGGGTCGGTGCCGTCATGGGCGCTTTGCCGTCGGCATGGGTTTCTTCAACAACCGTGTAAATTTTTCGAATCTGGGGAGTATCGCTCATTATCTTCTCCTTTCATTGAAGATATTCGATAAAAAACACCGGGTCTGAATCAGGCCCATCTTGCGGTAATTGTTTTCTGGTCAAGGAACAACCGCATCGAGTCGATGCGCGATTTGGCCACGCCCTGGGCCGAGGCATTTTTCGATCCCAGGGGGAAGAACGCATAGGGTTGGGGAACCGGCACATTGATGCCGATATTGCCCACATCGGCTTCCTGGGTGAATTTACGGGCCACGGTGCCGCTCTGGGTGAAAATACATCCGGAATGGCCATAATCATCCTTATTATTGATCCAGTCCAGGGCCTGGTCAAGGTCCTGGGCGCGGATCAGGTTGACCACCGGGCCGAAAGCCTCTTCCCGGGCGATCTGCATGTCAATATCGACGTCATCCAAAATGGTGGGGGCCAGAAAGAAGCCCTTTTCACCGCCGGGCACATCCGGGTTGCGCCCGTCGAGGACGACCCTGGCGCCCTCGGAAATGCCTGTTTCGACGAAACGGAGCACTTTATCCCGGCCCCTGGCCGAGACCATGGGCCCGAGCTGGGTGGATTCATCGAGCCCGTAACCGAGTTTCATCTGGCTGGAAGCGGCAATGAGTTTATCTTTGACCGCATCATAGGCATCGCCCACAAAGAGGAGATTGTCCGACCCCAGGCAGCGTTGGCCGGCCATGCCATAGCATCCCCGCTTGAGGCCGTCGACCACTGCGTCAACATCGCAGTCGGGCATGATGACCACGTGGTTTTTACCGTTGCCGTTAATCGAGGCTTCCTTGCCCAGTTTTCCGGCCTGATCAAACAGCATCCGGCCCACGGAGGTCGAGCCGATGAACCCGACGCCCTTGACCGCCGGATGGGCCAGAATCTTTTGATTCACATCACCGCCGCCGTGGATCAGGTTGACCAGTCCCGGGGGAAACCCGGCCACTTCTTCGGTGACCTTGAATACGGCATCCATGCAGACCGGATCGACCTTGCTGGGGCTGACCACCACCGGGCATCCGCTGGCAATGGCATAGGGAACAAACGACGACCAGGCGTGCATGGGAATATTATTGGGCGTCACGATCAGAAACACGCCCCGGGGTTCCCAGATCAGGGCCTGGTCCAGCCCCTTGGCCAGATCGGTCACATATTCCCCCTTGGTCAGCAGCAACAGCGCGGAACAGGCCGATTCGATGTTTTCAATACAACGTCGAATGGTGCCGGTCGCCTCGCCGATGGTACGGCCATGGTCCTGGATGAGTATCCGGACCAGACGGTCAAAGTGTTCCTCAAACTTTCCCCGCAGGTCAAACAGATACCGGGCCTTGTCCCGCAGCGGGACGCCCCGCCAGACGGACATGGCATCCTGAGCTGCCTGAATGGCAGCCTCGATCTCGTCATCCGTGGCCGAAGGAATTTCGGCCATGACCTCGCCGGTGGCCGGGTTGATGTCGTCGTAGACCCGGTCAGAGTGCGACGCAACCCATTCGCCATTAATGTAAAGCTTCAGCTTTCCGTAATGTTCCGCAACTTCCTTTAATACAGCCATCTATTTTCTCCTTTGTTTTTTTAATGCAAACCGGCAGCAGGTATTTCCGGCCGGGTGTCAACGGTCATGTATTCCGAATCAGGGGCGTCGAAATCGATTCTCTGTCGCAGCACATCCAGGGCCATCAGGACATGCTCGCGCATCAGGCGGCACGCCCGGGCCGAATCTTTTTTTTTGATCGCCGCGTAAATCAGACGGTGATATTCGATTGACGAGTCGAGGTGCGCCCGGTCCTGCAGGGAGAGGTAGCTGAAGCGCGTCACCTGGTTGTGGAGGCTGGCGGATATTTTTTTCAGGCGCCGGTTGGTGGATATATTCATGATCTGATCGTGGAAATGCCAGTGATCGTCCTGGTACTGGAGCAGATCGACCGGATCCGCTTCGATACACCGCGTCATGCAGGACACTTTTTCCCCCAGGGCGTCGAGCTCCTCGGTGGTGATCCGGGTGATGGCCAGTTCGGTGGCCAGCTCGTAAAGCTGTGCTTTGAGCGTATAGACTTCCCAGACGTCCTTTTCCGTCATGGCCGTGACAAAAACCCCCCGGCGCGGCTTGCGGATAACGAGCCCTTCGATTTCCAGCGCCTTGAAGGCCTCCCGGATCGGCATCCGGCTGATCTCCAGACGGCTGGATATCTCTTCTTCGGTCAGCTTCTGCCCCGGCTGATATTCGCCTTTGATGATCCACAGCTGGATGTGGCGCCGGGCGATGTCGACGAGAGATTCGATTTTCATTATACTTCCCCCGCCGGCCGGCGGGGGCTCCGGCTGGCCAGCCATTTGCCGAAAATCCCTTTTGGAAAATAGATCACGGCGATGACAAAAAAGATCCCCAGAAACAGCAGCCAGTAGTACGCCATCAGCTCGGAGAGATACGACTCCAGTGTCCGGACGAGAAGGGCGCCCAGAAAGGCGGCCAGTATGATGTCTTTTCCGCCCAGGGCCACCCAGATGAGGACCTCGGTCGAGAGGCTGAAGCCGATGAGCGTGGGGGAAACGAATTCAGTCACCACGGCAAAAAGTACGCCGGACAGGGCGGCGATGGCCGCTCCAATGACGAAGGTGATGATTTTGTGCCGGGCGCTGTTGTACCCGAACGATTCAGCCCGGGTCTCGTTGTCCCTTATGGCGCGTAAAACGATGCCGAAGGGAGAGCTGACAATGTGGGCCAGCAGCAGATAGACGGTAATGACCGCCGCCAGGACCACATAGAAAAGTGCCACGGGATCAGTGATTTCGCAGCCGGCCACAGACAGGGGCGGAATGCTGAACAGGCCGTTAAATCCGCCGATATAGTACCAGTCCACGGCGATCCGTTCCACAATAACGGCCATGGCCAGGGTGACGATCCCCAGATAGGGTCCCGACAGGCGGCCGTAGAATAAAAAGTATCCGATCACGGCGGCAAAGATCGCCACGCCGGAAACAGCCGCGATAAGCCCCACGATGCTGGTGCCCAAAATACCCGTAAATCCGGGAATCATCCCTTTGACAATAAGGGTATAAATATACGCACCCAGCCCGAAATAGACAGCGTGGCCGAAGCAGAGAATTCCGCCGTATCCCCAGACCAGTGACAGACTCATGGCAAAGATGCCGTAGACCATCAGCTGGGTCAGGTTGACCACCCAGTAGTCGTTCTTCGTCATCGGAAAAAGCAGGAAGATCACCATGACGGCCAGGGCGATCCAGGCTGTCCGGGAAAAACCCGTCCCGGTCCGCGGAGGATTTTGAGCGGGCGGGCGGTCAGGCGGTATGGCGGCGGGCAGGGCGTTATTCATGTTGTCTGGCCCCCAGCAGTCCCTGGGGACGGATACGGATAAGCACAATCGCCAGAGAGAAGATGACGACCTGGGCCAGTACCGGCGAGTAATGATAGCTGAAAAGGCTGTCACCGCCGCCGACAATGGCGCCGCCGGCCAGTACGCCATACAGGGTACCGGTGCCGCCCACCAGGATTGATAGAAAAGCGGGGATGAAAAATCCAAGGCCCATCTGGGGATCACAGCTCATTACCGGTGCCATGACCGCGCCGGCCAGCCCGGCCAGGGCCGCGCCGAAGGTGAACGTGGTGCGGTACATCTGCCGGGTGTTGATTCCTAAAGTGGCGGCCATGTCCCGGTTGGCGATGACGGCCCGGGCCCCCAGCCCGAAGTCGGTTTTAAGGAAAATAAAAAAAGTGAAGGCAATCATGACCAGAGCAATGATCATGATGAACAGCCGGTAGGCCGGATAGTTAATGCCGGCCACATGGATCATCCAGGGCAGCGGCGGGGAAACGGTCAGCCCCGCCGGACCAAAAATGATGATGATCAGCTGTTTGATGGCCAGAGAAACCCCCCAGGTCGCCAGAATCGTATCCAGCGGGCGATGGTAAAGATGACGGATGCATACATATTCGATAAACATGCCGATCAGTCCCACGCCAAGGGGCGCCAGCACCAGTGCCGGCCAGAACCCCAGGCCGATCTGGTTGGTGACCACGACCGTGTAGGCCCCGAGCAGGAAAAATTCGCCGTGGGCCATGTTGATGACATTCATCAGACCGAAAATAATCATCAGTCCCAGGGCCACCATAATCAGCACCAGAACATAATTAAGCCCGTTGAATAATTGAATTGTTAAATCTGCCACGTTTATACCGCCATGTATTTGGTGATCAGCGTATCGTCCTGCCGGAGGGCGTCCGCCGGACACGTTTCAACGATGCGGCCCTTTTCGAGGAAGGCGCAGGAATCCGCCATGTCGAGGATCATGTCTACATTCTGTTCAACAACAACAACGGTCAGGCCCGTTTTCCGGTTGATCTCCCGCAGGATCCGCGCGATCTCCTGGACAATGGACGGCTGGATGCCTTCGGAAGGTTCGTCGAGCAGAAGCAGGCCGGGATCCGCCACGAGCGCCCGGGCCATGGCCAGCATCTGCTGTTCGCCGCCGGAAAAAGAACCGGCCCGCTGATTCTTCCGTTCTTCGAGAATCGGAAAATAATCAAATAATTGTGACGGTACCTGCCGTTTCTGCCGGGGAAACCGCAGGGTCGCCAGCTTCAGGTTTTCCCAGACGGAAAAATCGCTGAAGATCTCCCGCCCCTGGGGGACGTACCCCACGCCTTCGGCGGCTATTTTGTGGGGCGGCAGATTGGTGATGGGGGCATCGTTTAAATGGATGCTTCCTGACAGGGCCGGCAGAAGTCCGACAATGGTTTTCATCAGGGTCGTTTTCCCCATGCCGTTGCGGCCCATGATCGCGGTTATTTTTCCCGCCGCCACTGTCAGGTCAATGCCCTGTAGAATGAGGCTGCCGCCATAGGACGCATGCAGGTCAGTAATCTTGAGCATTATTCACTCCGGCCCAGATAGATCCGGCGCACCGATTCATCGGCCTGGATCTTTTCGTAGCTGCCTTCCTTGAAGACGGCGCCTTTGTATAAAACGGTAATCCGGCTGGCAATTTCGCGGACGAAACCGATGTCGTGTTCGATGACGAGAATCGTTATGTTTGCTTCCCGGGCAATATCCCGGATCAACCGGGCGGTCTTATGGGTCTCGACCACCGTCATGCCGGCAGTGGGCTCATCGAGCAGCATCAGCCGGGGGCGCCGGGCCAGAACCATGCCGATCTCGAGCCACTGCTTTTCACCATGGGCCAGATGGATGGCCGGAATATCGGCTTTGTCGGCCAGGTTGATTTTTTCAAGCAGGGTCATGATTTTGGTGTCAATGCCGCTGGCCCTGCGGGGCCTGAAGAAGAGGGACCGCCGTTGATCACGAAAAAAGGGCACCCGGATATTGTCATACACGGAGAGCTCGCCGAAAATACCGGGCACCTGAAATTTGCGGCCGATCCCCAGGCGGCCGATGATGTGCGCGGGCCGGCCGGTGATGTCGTTGCGTTCGAAGATGACCTGGCCGCTGGTGGGGGGGAAGGTGCCGGTAATCAGATTAAAGAAGGTCGATTTTCCGCAGCCATTGGGCCCGAGAATACACCGCAGTTCACCGGTTTCCAGGGACAGGTCCACATGGTCCACCGCCGTCAGCCCGCCGAATTTTTTAGTGAGGGCCTTTGTTTCCAGCAAGAGGGTCATGGGTTATCCGATGCTGGCTGATAATGGTGCGGATTTGGTGATGACAGCCCCCTGCTCCTCCATGTAAATGGTGGCCGCGCGGGTGGCGTCCGGAGTGACGCCCCGGCAGAGATCGAGGAGGAGCTGGACCCGGTAACCGGCCGCGATGGCATCGAGCGCCGTGAATTTGACGCAGAAATCCGTTGCCAGACCATAGATGAGGAGCTCGGTGATCCCGGCCTGTTTAAGGGTGGTGTCCAGTTCGGTCTTTTTTCCGCCATCATCTGCAAACCCGGAGTACGAATCAAAGTCAGGATCAGCCCCCTTGCGGATGATGGCGGCAAAGCGGGTATCATCCATAAGGATATCAGCGCCGGCGCTTTCCTGAACGCAGTGTACCGGCCACAGGATCTGGGAGCGGCCGTTAATTTCAATGGTGTCAAACAGATTGGCCCCGGGGTGGCGGGTGACAAAGCTCATGTGGCTGGAAGGATGCCAGTCCTGGGTCGCATAGATTGGGAGTCCCTGGGCGGCAAAGGCCTCGGTGGCCGTGATAACGGTATTGATATAAGCCATGTCCGTACCGGCCACGGCCAGCGCGCCGTTGTGCGCTTCGGTAAAATCCGCCTGAAAGTCCACCAGCAGGACGGCACGCCGGTCCGGTTGATCAGTTTGATGGCTCATGTTTTTTCTCCTTGGATTATTCCGTTGCTGCGGCCCAGATTTCTTGCCTGTTCCAGGAAAGCATGACGGCCGGTTTCATCGGTCCCCACGTTACCGAGGATATAATGCGAGACAGCCTGCACGCCGCAAAAACCGAAAGTTCCCGCGTCTTTGGTCAGCCGGGTCGCGGCGTTGAGCCCCGTGTCTTCGAGCAGGGCCGTGGGATTGTCCGCCGTGTTGAAGATAAAGACCTTCGCCAGCGTGAGCAGGGGGTCAAACCCGCCGTCCGGCGTGATATCGTAGGCCCATCCCCTGGACAGCACCCGGTCGATCCAGCCCTTGAGAATCGCCGGGGCGTCGTTCCACCAGATCGGATAAATCAGGGCCAGGCCATCGGCGCGATCCACCCGGGCCTGCTCGGCCCGGACATCCGCCGGCATCGGCCCGGCCCCGCTGAACTGGTTGAAATCCTCATCGGCCATGACCGGATTGAATCGGGAGGCATACAGATCGTTGATGTCCGCTTCAGCGCCGGCTTCGGCCAGACCTTCGGCAAAGGCCCGGCAGACAGCGTGATTAAAGGAATCGGGATTCGGATGTGCGAGTAGAATATACCATCGCATGGGTACGCCTCGATACAATTTCGGATCCGATGTAAAACCGGAAAAATGGCCTGGGTCTGATCGCCGCAGCCTCCGATTGTCCGGCGACTGCGGCGGATAGTTCACCGGCCGTCAATGCCGGCCGGGCCAAGTTACATCTTTTTTCCGGCGCATTGATCCGATGGCTCTATTCTGCCCAGATCTTTTTTAACAACCAGCTTGCCGCCGGTGAATTCGCCGATGAGCATATTCAAAACAACGTGATGGTCAGAGGCCCGCATGGTTTCGGGGCCGTTGCCCACCGTAATGGTCTGGTCGCCCATGGCGTCAACAATCTTTTCCTTGTCCAGGCTGCCGGCTTTTTCAATCGCGTTGGCCAGCAGCTTAACCAGGCCGTAGTGGGAACAGGTGGCCCAGGTGACAACGGTGTCTTTCCCGAACATCTTCTTCTGACGGGCCACGAAATCTTTGGCTTCCGGTTTGTCGAGGCTGGCAAGAAAGGGCAGGGCGGTAAAAATGCCTTCGGACTGATTCTGCGTCAGCGCGCCGAGATAATTCTCGTCAGCTGCCAGGGCCACAATCTTGACCTTGTCCTTAAGACCGAATTCGGTAAACTGTTTGATAAAGGTAAATCCGTCGGCGCCCGGGACGATCAGGATAAGGACTTTGGCGCCGGATTTGGCGATTTTCTGGATGGTCGGCGCATAGTCCTTGACGCCGAAGGGCGTATATTCGACAGCGGCGATCTTGGCGCCGATTCTGTCCGCGTTGCGTTTAATGGCCTCGGTCATTTTATGGGGCCATACGTAATCATAACCGAAAATGTAAAAGCTCTTGCCGTATTGTTCCGCCATATAGGGGATCAGCTTATCCATGTCGTGATCGGGAATGGCGCTGTACAGAAAAACGTAGCGGTTACAGACGCCGCCTTCATAGTCAATCCCGTAAAGCAGGGGGGTTTTGTATTTGTTGGCCACCGGGGTCATGGCATCCCGGGCCGCGCTGCTAACCGGCCCCATGACGGCGATGACTTTATCTTTAAGGATGAGTTTTTTGGCTTTCTCAACGGCGGTTTTCGGGTCGGTTTTATTGTCTTCCACGACGAGTTCAAGGTTGCGGCCCAATACGCCACCAGCGGCGTTGATTTCGGCCACGGCCATTTTGGCGCCCCGTACCCCCAGATTACCATAAATTTCAAATCCGCCGCTGAGTGGCAGCACCACGCCAATTTTGATGGGATCTTTGGCTGTGGCCGGGCTGGGCAGCGCGATCAGGGCGACCATGCCCACAACCATCAGGGTCAGCAGTGCAGTTGTTTTTCTTTTCATCATTTCTCCTCCTGTAGTGATTGTCTGCCAGATTACCGCGAGCACGGCAAATCCGATGATTTTTTTGTATACAATATACGAAAAAAGGGTGTCAAGCATATTCGGTTTGGTTCGTCCCTTGCTTTTCCCTCCGAACTTGAAATACTGAGTACCATACACGACCCGAAATGGACAGTCCCGGAGGGGATGTATTGCTGGATCACGAGAGAAAAAAAGACCGGCCGGAATCGGTGGCCCTGGCGCTGCTGGCCGGCCTGACAATGGCCCAGGTGATTGCCGCCCTTCAGACCGGGGCGGCCAGCCGGGGGCTCTTCCGGCACCTGCAGGCCATAACGGCGTCGGGGGGGATGGCCGTACCCACCGGGCGTATCGTTCCGGGGCTGGTATCCATGCGGGCCGCCCTGGCCGGCGGCCTGTTTTTTACCCTGACCATCGGTGCGCTGGTTTCTGTTTTTGCCATCGGCTGGCTGCGGTTGTGGGACGCTGGGGGGCTGCGCCCGGCGGCGGGCAGGTGGTGGCTGGCCGGTATCGGCGGCGCGGCGGCGGCAGCGGCCTTTGTTCAGGGCAGCGGAGGCTGGGTGATGGCCTACCTTTTTTTTGTCCCTCTGGCCGTCTGTCTGGCCGACCGGCGCCGGCTGCCGGCGAAAAACCCCCGGATTTTCCGCGTGTGTGCCCTCTGGTTCCTGCTGCCCCTGATTATTCTGGCCGGCGCGGCGCGGCCGGTCTGCCATTCCGGCATTTTTTTCGATGTGCGCGATCGTCTGCTGCTGCCGACCGCCGCCGGTCGATGGGTGAATGATTTTTATTACCGGTATACCCTGTTTCCCGCCGAAACGTTCAAATCTCTGGGACAGAAACAGATGCGGACTTTCTGCTTCCAGGGCCGGGGGGATAAAAAACAGATACGGCCAGTGACAGATATTCTGATCGCCCGGGACTATTTTCCTGTTCCCGCCGATACCCAGCCGGATGTCACCCTCCGGCTGGCCGGAACCGGCGGCCGGCGGGTGATATTTGACAGGGGCGGGCGTCAGGTGACGGTGAAACTTTCTGATCTGACGACATATCCCGGAAAAAGCCTGCGGCGGGTTTCCGATGGCCTGGATACCGGGCGGATGATGCGCCGGTTTACCTATATCTCGCTTCTTGCGGGGTTCCCGCTGCTGGTCTATATCATCTTCTTCAGCGGGATCCGGTGGCTGGCCGGATGGATGATGCCCGGACGATGGGCATGTGGTTTGAGCGCACTGGTCTGTCTGCTGGGCGGGCTGGCGATTATCTGGGCGCTGACCGCCGGCCGGCCGGACAATCTCACGACCCGGACGATTCCCGGTTACCTGGCGGCCGAAGATGGCCGGCAGCGGGTTGCGGCCCTGAAAATGATGGAAAAAATGCGGCTCGACCCGTTCCGGTTTTCGGTGGATATTGATTTTTTCCGGCATCGATCGATGATCGAGCGGTACTGGCTGGCCCGCGCCCTGGCCCATGGCCGGGCGGAAAAAGCCGGGCAGGTGTTGATCGGGATGCTGGAAGATCCCAGTCCCAATGTGGTCTGCATGGCGCTCGATTCCCTGGGAACGCGGGGGAACGGCCGGGTGACTTCCCGTCTTCTCGATCTGATCAAAACGTCCAATCACTGGTATGTCCAATGGCATGCCTACAGCGCATTGCGAAGGCTTGGATGGCGACAACACGTATCCGACTGACTATTTTTCTGATCGGTGTGGTGGCGGTGGGGCTGGTGGAGACGCTGGCCCGCCTGGCAGCGGTTTCCGATCCAACGGCGGCGCTGGGGGTTCTTTGCGGGGTCCGGGGAATCGAAATCGGGGTGATCCTGCTGGCGGTCCGGTGGCATGAGGGTAGCTGGGCACCGGTCGGATTGACCCCGGCACTCATTCCGGCCGGGCTGACACAGGGCCTTTTCTGGTCGGCGGGATTTGGCGCTGTCGCCGCCATGGGCCTGGCCGCCGGGTTTGCGGCGGGTGTCGATCCACTTAAGTGGGTAATGATGCCGCTGCCGGACGGACGGGCGGGGCTGCTGGCCTTTTACCTTGCGGGCGGGATCATCGGGCCGGCAGCGGAAGAACTTTTTTTCCGGGGAGTGGTATTTGGTTTTTTCCGCCGATGGGGATTCTGGCCGGCGATGATGATCAGTACCGCGTTTTTTGCCGGTGCCCATTTCCCGGACGCCGGTCTGGTTCAGTGGGTGGGCGGCGGGGTGTTTGCCGTTGTCTACGAGAAATCGCGGAGTCTGATGGCGCCGTTGACCGTCCATATCCTCGGGAATCTGGCGCTGTTTACGCTTTCCGCCCTGGCCGGACCCGGCTGAACGGGCGGGCGGTCAGTTGCCGGTACAGTGACTGGTGGGATATTTCTCAGTGATCCGGTTGCTGGTCAAGTGCTTTTCGAACGGCCAGGCCGATCTTCTCCAGCGTATATGGTTTGTGAACAAAGTCGGCAGCCCCCATGTCCTGCATCCGGCGGACCCGTTCGGATTCCGCGTAACCGCTGGCGATAATCGCTTTCTGGCCGGGACGGGTGGCCCGAATCCGTTGAAAAGTCTCCAGCCCGTCGATCCCCGGCGGCATGATCATGTCCAGCACAATGAGGTCCACCGGATGATCTTTCACCCAGGCAACGGCCGCCTCGCCGCTGCCGACAGCAGTCACGGTGTATCCCAGTTTGCCGAGCATGCGAACGGCAATGGTCCGTTGTTCGGGCACATCGTCGACAACGAGGATGCGTTCCGTTCCCAGATAATCCTCGAGAACCACCCGGCTGCCGGTTTCTTCCAGATCGTCCCGGGTGGCCGGCAGGTAAATGTCAAACCGGGTGCCTTCACCCTCCCGGCTGGTGATGTTGACGTAGCCGGAGTGGTCCTTGATCGCGCTCCAGACAACGGTCATGCCCAGGCCGGATCCGCTGCGCCCCATCTTTTTCTTGCTGTAAAAAGGCTCAAAAATACGCGTCAGATCATCTGAGGCAATACCGATGCCGGTGTCGCGGATACTCAGGCAGACGAATTCTCCTTCCGGAATGATTTCATATGCCTCCAGCGGATGGTCCAGATAGCGGTTACGGGTGATAATCGCTATCTCCCCCCCGGCGGGCATGGCTTCGGCGGCATTGGCCACCAGGTTGATAATGATTTTAGAGAGATGAATGGCCGATCCCCTGATATTCATCAGGTCGGCGGCCAGATCGGCCCTTGTCCGGATGTCGGGATGATTTTCCAGGATCTTTTTGATTTCCGGTGCGTCCAGGTAGGTGGTAACGATTTCGTTCAGGTTGAGAATCGTGTCGGTCTTGACGCCTCGCCGCGCAATGGTCAGCATGTCCTGGACAATGGCGGCGGCCCGGAAACCGGATTCCTGAATGGTCTGGATCGGTTCCCGGAGCGGGCTGTCGGCCGGCAGGTCAAGCAGAATCAGTTCCGGGTAGCTGACCAGTACGCTCAAAATATTATTCAGATCGTGGGCCACGCCGGCGGCCAGACTGCCCACGGCCTCCATTTTTTTGGATTGCGCCAGCCGGCTTTCAAGCTGTTTCCTGCGGGTAATATCCCGGGCGATTCCCTGGGTGCCGAGGAAAACTCTTTGCCCCGCCTCTTTTTCGTCGTAAAGCCCCTGGGCCGAAACACTGAAATAGGTGCCTTTCCCGGTTTGGCTGCCGGGCGTTGACGGTATCAGCAGACGGATTTCAAAATCACGATCGGTGGATTTTCCGGCGATGCGTTCGGTCAGGCGTTTGGCGGCCGCTGCCTGATCATCCGGATGAATCAGATCCTGAATGGGCATGCCGATCATCTTTTCGGGGTGAGGGTGGTATTTTCCGGCCGCCGGACTGATGAAGGTGACTTTTCCTTCGGGATCCAGCCGGAAAACGATGTTGGGGATGGTCTTAATAATGGAATTAAGGTTTTTTTCACTCTTTTTTGCCATTGTCAGCGCGTCGCGCATCTGGACACGGGCGGATTTCTGCTGGATCCAGTATTTGAAAAGCATCACGAACGAGCCGTTGACCGCCAGAACGGCGGTCGGCAGCAACGGCGAAAAGAGAATCTGGCGGTTGAGGAAGATCCCCGTTGCCGTTTCCCAGAGCCCGCCAATGCCGATCAGGCTGATGATCGCGGCCGGGATAAATCCCAGCCGGGCGATAAAGACGGCGCAGATCACTGCCAGGACAATGGCCAGAAGAATTTCACCGTAAAGGACGCCGGGCGGGCGCCGGATAAATTTTCCGGAAACGATTGTTTCGGCCAGTTGCGCCTGAATGTCAACAGCCGACAGCAATCCGCCGGCAGGGGTCTGATAGGCGGCCATGAGGCCGGAGGCCTGCAGCCCCACGAAAACAATCCGATCCTTCAATGCCCTGTCCGGCACGGCACCTGCCAGAATGGCCGCCGCGGATATATGCTGGAGCGTGTGGCCCGTGGCCGGAAAACGGATGCGGACGTTTCCGTTGGCATCCATGGGAATCGCCGTGGGGCCGACTGTCAGATACGCCTGTGTGCCCTTGAGATGCTTCAGGGTAATCTTTTGACTCCCGGAAGCCGGTAAAAGGGCCGCCAGGGCAAGGTTGGGGTAAAGGGCATTTTCGTAACGAATGAGAATCGGCAGTCGTCGCAGCAGGCCGTCCGAATCCGGCTTGCCGTTTAAAAAACCGGAAGATGATGCGGCTTCGTTGAACCGGGGGAGATTGCATAAAACATGGCTGGCCGGGTAAAAACCGGCGAAGGCCCCATCCGATGCCGGGCGCCAGATCTGGACAGCTTTCAACGCATGCGGGGGATGATGTTGCCGGGGAAGCGGGGATTTCGGACCATTAAAAAGGAATTCGTATCCGAGAACGACCGGTGTGTGGGCAAGTGTTGTGGCCAGGACTGCGTCGTTGGCAGGGGTGCGGTCGGGTTCGGCCAGAATGAGATCGAGGGCGATCCGCCGGGCGCCCAGGCGGGTGATTTCGTCCAGCAATTCAGACAGGACAGCGCGCGACCAGGGCCACTGGCCATACGTTGTCATGGAATTTTCGTCAATATCAACGACAGCGATTCTATTGCTGACGGGATAGGCGGTGTCGCTGGCAACAATGGCGTCGGTGATTTTATAGTGGAGATAGTCAAGGAAAACGGGGTGAAGCAGATAAACGAAAATACAGGCGGTGGTCAGAGCGATGCTGAGCGATAGAATCAGCTTGAAAGACGGGGTGATTTTTTCAGCAGGTACGCCACGGGTATCCAAATCAGGCCAGCTCCATATATGTCCAGTCGCAAATCGTCAAAATCCCATATCGCTGACGTCAACAGCCGGGTGGTGATTGTCGGGCCATGGGTAGATAGTGTGAGTTATATCTGTCTGTGCATTGTCATTCCCGCCGGGAGAGTGATTATCCACTACCGGATGATAATCTCCACCCGTCTGTTTCTGGCGTTTGACACGTTGTCCGCTGTCTTCACCAGGGGGTTGGCTTCACCGTGACAGGTCACGTCAATGGTGGCCTCGGGTATTTTGTTTTTTATCAGCCGGTTTTTAACCGACAGTGCCCGGCGCAGGGAAAGCTTGAAGTTTGCGGCACGGTCGCCTTTTGTATCGCTATGTCCCACAACGGAAACATGGCGGGCATGCCGCTGCTGGATCAGGGTGAGCGCATGATCCAGGCGCGGAAGCGATTCCGGCTGTAACCGGGTCGAGTTGGATTTGAAATAGAGGATGACATGCACCGGGGGAAGGGGTTCAATGGCCAGAACGTCCCCGAACAGAGACTTTATTTTCCCCGGGTCAACAGGTACCGGCCGGCCGGGCGGCGACTGCTGGCTGGTCACGATTGTGGCCTGGTCCGCCGTGTTGATCTGAACGGATCCGGCCGCATTGGTCACCTCTATTTTACCCACGGACCCGTCCGGGTCCGGTATGAGCACCACCATGTTCGGGTGGCTGCATGCTTCCGCCAGCACCATTGCCGCCACCCACACCAGAATCCACATCCGGTGACGCATATTTATTTTACCTTTCATACACCGGCACCCCGCCTTTTCAGGCGACGCACCGGTATTGTGAAAAATCAATCCACCTTGATTAACACATGGGTGCCGCGGACGCCGATGGTTGCCGTTGGCAGAATCAGTTTTACCGATTTGGGGCGGATTTTTTCGATTTGACCGGAGAGAAATGAAATTGTCCCGTGAATGATCCGGGTGACGAATGCCATCCGTTTTTCCACCGGCTTGAAAATGTATTCGTCGATGGCCACTTTTGTTGTCGGCCCCAGGGAGATGCGGGTATCATCGGAAAAAACAAGAGCGATGGTGCTGTCCGGGCGCGTCTTGACAATATCCCCCTGTTTGAGGGTCATGCCGGGCGCTGCCTTGATGGTTTCTGAGCTTCGTTCAATCGTGGCGTTCCCCCTGATGGATTTAACCATCCCCACAAACTCTTCAGCGGCAGCGCTGTGAACGAGTAACCCCAGACAGGTCATAACCAGTACGATTCTCATCGTTGGCCGGGCTCCAGTAATAAGATTTATCTGTTGTCGAAATCAGTAATAGAATGCAGGTACGGGTATATTTTAGCGATCAGGGATAACGATCAAGTCGGATCAGTGGCAAACGGAACGATTTCTTTTGTCCCGGAAATCAGGAACCATTGCATGATTTTCAGGTAAATTGATCCTGTATTTTAATGGTAGCAACGCGTATTGAATATGTCAAATAAAAACAACGGATCACCGGTCCCGGCGAAAGGTGTTGATGATTCGGGTGGCCAGCGGCAGCAGGCTCCGGCGGTCGCGGGCGGAGATGCAGATCCCGCCGAGGGTGTCGGCATAGCGGGCGGCCCGGTCCGGGGAGATCCGGTCGACCTTGTTGAGTATCCGGATCACCGGCTTGGCGTCCAGGGCCAGATCGGAGAGGATTTTTTCCACGGCCTGAATGTGTGCTTCATACTGCGGCGCACTGACGTCGATAACGTGCAGCAGCAGGTCGGCGCTTTCCAGCTCTTCCAGGGTGGCCCGGAAAGCCACCATCAGATCGGCCGGAAGATCCCGGATAAATCCCACTGTATCGGTGATGATGACCTCCACGTCCTGGGGGAAGCGGAGCCGGCGGCTCGATGGATCCAGCGTGGCAAACAGCCGTTTTTCGGTATGGACCCGGCTCTGGGTCAGGGTGTTCAGCAGGGTGGATTTGCCGGCGTTGGTATAGCCGATAATGGAGATGACGGGGAGCCGGTTGCGCCGCCGCCGGATCCGTTGCTGCTGGCGGTGCTTGCGGACATTGGCCAGGGATTTTTCAAGCGCCCGTATCCGCTGGCGCGCGCGGCGCCGGTTGATCTCCAGCTTGGTTTCACCCGGACCGCGGCCCCCGATGCCGCCGGTCAGCCGGGACATGGCCGTGTTTTTGGTGACCAGGCGTGGCAGCAGGTATTTAAGCTGGGCCAGTTCGACCTGGAGCTTGCCTTCCCGGGTCCGGGCGCGGCGGGCGAAAATATCGAGGATCAGCTGGGTCCGGTCGATGACTTTGAGGTCGATCAGGTTGGTGATCGATCGGATCTGGGACGGGCTCAGTTCCTGGTCGAATATCAGCAGGGATGTGCCGGCCTGCAGGGCCCGGATGGCGAGGTCGAGGAGCTTGTCCCGGCCGATCAGGAACCGGGGGTCCACTTTTTTCCGTATCTGCAGAACCGTATCAATGACATCGATATCGCTGGATTGCGCCAGCTCGCGTAACTCGGCCAGGGCATTGCGGGCTATTCTGCGGGGGGCCGTGGAAACGCTGACGAGCAGGGCGGTTTCCCGTCCAGGCCGGGTGTCCCGGGCGGCCGGCGCGCCGGCCATTTCCGTTTCCAGGGCGCGGACAAAGGCGTCGCAGTCAATATCAAGGTCATGCGGCGGCAGCGGGTCGAGAAGCCGGCAGGGCCGGTCTGTCTGTCCGGGAAGGATGTGGGCCGCATATACCTGTCGCGGCGTTCCGTCGGGGGCCACGTCGATGACGGCCATGAGGTCGAGGCGGAGAATCGCCAGATCGGTGAGATCGTCGGTGGTGAGCGGGTGGCCGTCCAGGTGGGTGTGGATGCACCGCAGCCCTTTGAGCCGGTCGGGCGCCGTTCGATATTCGCGCGTGTCCGGAATCACGATCTGACGGCGGGTACCGACAATGACGAAAGCAATTTTGCCCCGGCGGGTGATCAGGACGCCCATCTGGCGCCGGATTTCACGGGAAAGCCGGCTCAATTCCCGGACGAGCGACGGGGATGCGATCAGGCGCGGTGGGATCTTGCGGCGATAGAGATTCTCGATCCGCCGGATCTGTCCGGTCTTCAGGCCGGTCATGCGGCCAGATACTTTTTTCATCGGCCTGTTTCCTGCCGGGATTTATTCGGGAGGCGTACTGGCATACCGGGGGTCCGCCGCATCTTCAAAGCGGGTATAGGCGTGCAGAAAAGTCAGCGGAACCCTCCCCACGGGGCCGTTTCGTTGTTTGGCGATGATGAGTTCGGCCTTCCCCTTATTGTCCTCTTTGTCCTGGTGGTAGACTTCATCCCGATAGATAAAGGCAACGACATCCGCATCCTGTTCGAGGGCCCCGGATTCACGCAGATCGGACAGCTGGGGCCGCTTGTCGCTGCGTTCTTCGAGTTTTCGGTTGAGCTGGGACAGCGCCATGACCGGCACGTTGATTTCCTTGGCCAGAATTTTCAGGGATCGGGAGATTTCCGATATCTCCAGGTCCCGGCGCTCGGACTGGCCCCGGGTACGCATCAGCTGGAGATAGTCGATAATGACCAGCCCCAGCCCCTTGTCCATTTTGAGCCGACGCGCTTTGGCGCGGATTTCCATGGCGGACAGATCCGGTGAATCGTCGATAAATATCGGCGCCGGCGACAATACGCTGGCGGCATCGGTCAGATCCTGCCAGTCGGACTGGCTGGAAAATCCGCTGCGCAGTTTGAAGGAATCGACCCGGGCTTCAGAACAGAGCATCCGCATGGAAAGCTGCTCGATGGACATTTCCAGGGAAAAAAAAGCCACGGGAATACCGAAGTCCACGGCCGCGTTTCTGGCAAAATTGAGCGCCAGCGCTGTTTTACCCATACTGGGCCGGGCGGCAAGAATGATCAGGTCCGACCCCTGCAGGCCCGAGGTCATCTTGTCAAAAGCGTCATACCCGCAGGGAACGCCGGTGATCAGGGCTTTGTCTTCCCGGCGTTTTTCAAGGGTATCGAAATTATGTTCGAGGACCTTGCCCAGCGTCCGGAATGCCGGCCGGGCCTGATCCCCGGCGATTTCAAAAATGGCGGCTTCGGCAAAATCCACGATTTCATCAACCGGTCCCGGATCTTCATAGCAGCGTTTGGTGATGGCATTGGCCTTGGTAATCAGACGCCGGAGCCGGGCTTTGTCGTGGACGATTTTGGCGTAATAATGAACGTTGGGCGCGACGGGAACAGTATCGACAATCGAGGCCAGATAGGTGGCGCCGCCGACCTCTTCAAGCCGGCCGGCATCGCGCAGGGCATTGGTGACGGTCACAAGATCGATGGGGTCGTTATTGTCAAACAGTTTCTCAATGACTTCAAAGATGGCTTTGTGGGCCTTGCGGTAAAAGTCTTCCGGAGAAAGGGTCTCGACGATTTCAAGAAAGGTATCGCTGTCAAGCAGTATGGCGCTGATCAGGGATTCTTCCGCCTCGAGGCTCTGGGGCGGTAAATGATGCAGAGACGGGTCATCCTGGGGTCTGGATTTTGGGGGCATGGCCGATTACTCAAGCGGGCAAAAAGGTTGTGGACAGGCAGAACGCGGGCAATATCCCGGGCCGGGAGAAGACTTAAGCCAGATGCCGCTGTGCATGTTTAAGTCTTCCCGCCATTTCATCTTCGGGCCGGGCATGCCGGCCGGCGGCCAGTTCCTGGCCCGCCGGCACACCGGAAACACGACAGATCAATCTTCCGGTATGATCTCAACGGTGATTTCCGGTTCGACTTCGGTATATACCCGGATGGGCACTTTAAAACTGCCCACTTCCTTGATCGGGGCCTGTAGAAGCACCATCCGTTTTTCCACCTTGATATCCTGTTCGGCCAGCCTGCCGATGATGTCCCGGACGGTGATCGAGCCATACAGCTTGTTGTTTTCGTTGCTGACCTTGGCCGGGATCGTACAGACCACGTCCTTGAGCTGCGCAGCCATTTCTTCGGCCAGTTTTCGTTCCTTGGCAATCTGCAGATCAATTTTCTTGCGCTGGTCTTTCATTCTTTTGCGATTCTGCAATGTGGCCGCTACCGCTTTGCCCTGGGGCAGCAGGTAGTTCCGGGCGTAGCCATTGGCAACGACCACTTCACTGCCGATAATGCCCAGAGATTCAATTGTTTCGTTTAAAATAACTTTCATTTTTTATCCTCCCGTCCAGCAGATTTGGTGTCAGGTATCAGGCGTTGACTGATGGATGCCTGCGGCGGCCGGCGGTTCCCTCCGGTGTTCAAGTGCCGCAGAAACAGTCACGCGTATCAATATTATAAAAAAATTAGCTCCTTGCGGTCAATGTTCTCCGGTTTTCCGCAGGTCCGTTATCCAGCCGGCTTATCCAGTTTTCTGAAGTCGAGCCAGACGTCGAAAAGTCCGAGGCCGATAATGACGAAAATTAACAACTGCTGCAGGACAATCAGACCGTAAAACAGAAATTTGGCCGCCTTTGAAAAATTTTTCTTGTTAAAATAATAGGAGACAATGGCAATCCCCTGAAAAAAATAGATCGTTACCAGTACGATCAGGCCATTGAGTCCGATCATGTTCAGCGCCCCGGCCGGCAGCATCAGCGCCCCGCCGCATGCGATGACCAGCCAGATCAGAAAGTTGGGCGTCCGCCATCGGTTCAGTGGCTCCGTTGTCGGAAAAGGTTGATTCCCCAGGGCAAAAAGAGGCCTGGCCGCAAGGAGATTAATCCAGATGATCAGCAGAGTCATGGACATGGCGACGGCGGGTGTGATTCTGGCCAGAATATAATGTATCCGCGGCATTGCATCGGCAAGGATGCGGACCGTGTCTTCCGAAATACCCGCATTCTGGTAAAGAGCCATGGTCAGTTTCAGGTTCTGCGTGACATAGGCCGATATAATCGATCCGATTCCCCGGTTTAACGTCAGGCTGTATGCCACCAGACCGGCCGCGCCAGTACTCAGGACGGCCAGGCAGGTGATGCCCACGACGATTTCCACGGGCAGGTTCAGCCTGAAAAGCCGGCTCAGTAAAATGCCGATAATCAGCAGTTCGGTGAAAAAGATCAGATCAAAACCCAGCCGGCCGATAACGAAAAAAACAATGACCCCGGCAATGGCGGCAATGAGCAGTCCCGGCTTGTAGCCGAGCTTGCGATGGTAAAACCAGACCGGTAACGGGATAAACAGAGAAAAAAAGAACCCGAAAACCGGCAGCGCCACGGCCATGCCGAACAACAGCAGAATCAGGGCCACGCCGCCGGCAATGTGCTTTACCTCTGCACTGGATATGTCAGTCATGGCCCCGTTCTCCCTGATAGGCCGGAGGCACTGGATTCAAATGGCGGCACACGTGCGAAATGTGGTGCCCGGACATGAATGGCGTGCCTGGCCGCTACGGTTATTTTCCCCGATATTTGCCCACATACGGCAGCAGGGCGATGGATCGGGCGCGTTTAATGGCACGGGTCAGCTGCCGCTGGTGGGTGGCGCACGTGCCGGAGATCCGTCGGGGAATGATCCGGCCGCGTTCGGTAATATAGTATTTCAGCTGGCCGGGGTCTTTGTAGTCAATTGCCAGATTGGCATCGGCACAGAATCGGCAGACTTTACGTCGATAGAATCGTCTTTTTTTAAAGGCCGGTTTTCGGCCGGATGAAATCGGGGACATGGTTACTCCTTTTCGTTGCTTTCAGGGGCGTCGTCTGATGTCTCGGTCGTCTGAGAGGGGGCGGAAACCGCTGCTTCGGGTTCAGGTGAATCCGGTGCGTCGGGTGCCGGGGCCGTGTCGGAATCTGTCGATGATTCGTCTGTCGATGCATCATCGGCCGGCGCCGCGTCTTTTTCCACATCCTTGGCGTTTTTGGCGGCTGCCTGTTCTGCCGCGGCCCGTGCTTTTTCCCGGGCCGACGCGGCCGCCTTTTCCTGCTCGGCAATTTCGGCAATTTCAGCCTCAATGGCCGCCAGATCGACTTCCTTGTCAAGGAGAACCGTCATGAACTTCATGAATGAATCGTTGATCTTGAATCGTCTTTCCATTTCATCAACCAGCGCGATCGTTCCGCAATAGTCCAGGCGGACATAATGTCCCCGGGGTTTCTTTCTGATCTTGTAAGCCAGCTGGCGATTGCCCCACTCGTCAAATTTGATTAGTCGACCGCTGTACTGGTCGATCTGATCCCTGACCTGGCCAAACAGCGTCTCACGCGCGTCTTTACCCAGATCCGGATCGATGATGACAATTGTTTCGTACCGTCTCATTGAACCTCCTTTTGGATGTCAAGCCCCGCAGACCATTCCGCTGGAGCAAGGAAAAATAAGCGGGTATATGAAACCATCAATACCCGTAAACCATAAAAAATAATACCATGATGCCTTTATTGTCAAGAGATTTTGAAAACCCGGCGCCTGTTTTTGTTCACGGGACCGGTAAGCGCCGGGTGGCCAGCAGGACGGCCCGGGCTTTATGCCGGCATTCCCGCCTGCCCGGAGGCGGGCCCGGGGAAGGGGATTCAGGCCCGGGGGTGATAGCGGCGGTGGATTTTGATAAGGTGCTCCCGGGCGACATGGGTGTAAATCTGGGTGGTGGAAATATCGGTATGCCCCAGCATGATCTGAACCGCCCGCAGGTCCGCGCCGCCTTCAAGGAGGTGGCTGGCAAAGCTGTGGCGCAGGCTGTGGGGGGTGACTTTTTTAAACAGGCCGCATTGTCTGGCATGGCGTCGCAACAGTTTCCAAAAGCCCTGGCGCGTCATCGGTTTCCCGGCGCGGACAACGAAAAGATAATCGCTGATATACGATTTAAGCAGCAGGGGCCGGGCCGTGGACAGGTAGCGGGCAATGCTGTTTTGCGCCTGGGTGCCGATGGGGACGATACGTTCCTTGGCGCCCTTGCCCATGACGCGGACAAACCCTGCCTCGAGATTGACATTTCCCAGTTTTAATTGAACCAGCTCGGATACCCGCAGGCCCGCGGCGTACAGGGTTTCCAGCATGGCGGCGTTGCGCAGACCGGCTGGCCGGGACAGGTCTGCCGTGCCGAGCAGCCGGCGGACTTCGTCAACGGTAAGCACGTCGGGCAGATGCAGGGCGGTTTTGGGCAGGGCCACCGTATGGGTCGGGTCGGCCGCCATGACGCCGGCCTGGACGAGAAATTTAAAAAATCCCCGCAGTGATACCAGGTGCCGGGCCCGGGTCCGGGCGGATAAGCCGCTGTTTCGCAAGGTGATGATATATTGTAAAACAGTCGTGGTATCAACGGTCTCGAAGCGGTCTGTGCCCTGGTCCCTGAGATAACCACTGAACCGGACAAGATCCCTGGAATAGGACGCGATGGTGTTTCGGGACAGGCCCTTTTCAGTAATCAGGTAGTCCAGATAGCGGTTGATGAGTGGATCGAATGGGGACATGGTTATAATTGACCATTGACCATTGGCTATTGGTTATTGGCGGCAGGCAGGCGGGGATCTGGCGCGTGCCGCCGCAGGGATCAGACCGTGATGACGTAATCGTCAAGTCCCAGCCGGGTCAGGACGTCAGCCCCGTCCGATGTGACGATTACCTGGTTTTCCAGCCGAACGCCGCCCCAGCCGGGAATGTAAATACCCGGTTCCACTGTGCAGATCATTCCCGGGGCCAGAACCGTGTCGCTGGTTGGACTGAGCCGGGGAGGTTCGTGAATGGCCAGGCCGGTGCCATGCCCCAGGCCGTGGGTGAATCGATCACCGAATCCGGCCGCGGCGATCCGGTCCCGGGCCAGGGCGTCGATCTGCCGGCCGTGGGCGCCGGGGGCAATGGCCCGGATGGCGGTTTCCTGGGCCTGCCGGACAGTATCGTAGACGGTCAGGAACCGGTCATCCGGTTTTCCGATAATAACGGTGCGGGAGGTGTCCGAGCAATAGCCTTTCAGCCGGGCGCCCCAGTCAAAAAGAATCGGCTCGGATGCCTGGATGCGCCGGTTGCCCGGAATCGCATGGGGCAGGGCGCTGTTGGGGCCGCTGGCCACGATGACGGGAAACGACAGGCTGTCGGCGCCGGCTTCCCGCATCGCTTTTTCCAGTGCCCAGGCAACGGCTTTTTCGGTCAGTCCCGGTGCCAGGTGGCGGATCACTTCCAGAAAAGCGGCCTCGGCCAGGGCGGATGCCTTGCGGGTCCAATCGATTTCAGCGGGGTCTTTGACGATACGCAGAGACTCCACCCAGTCGGTTGTCGGGATCATTTCCACCTTCAAAGGGGACGAACTGATCAGACTGGCAATGGATTGATGCAGGGAAAAAGACATTCGCAGGGATTCGAACCCGAGTCGCCGCGTGTTGAAGCCGGCAAGCATATCCGGCAGGGCCGGCGCCAGACCCTTTTCATAGGTGACGACTTCATAATCGGGCGCCTCGGTGGCCGCCTGGACCGTGTAGCGCCCGTCCGTGGCCAGAACGAGTGCGGTGTCAGTGATCAGCAAAACGCCGGCGGTTTCGTCGAACTGGCCGTCTTCGCCGGTAAACCCGCTCAGATAGCGGCGGTTTTCGCCGATGCTTACCAAAAAGGTATCCATGCCGCTGGCGGCCATCTTTTCCCGGATACGGGCAATGCGGGTCTGCAGACGCTGATTCACAATTTTTTCTCCCCGGTTTTTTGATTGGCTCCGGTCGGCATGGGACCCGATCTCTACATGTCAGGCCGGTTCATCAAAAGTCTCCGTACAGGTGTCGTCCGGATTTTCAGGAACCTTATCCGTGGGGTGCACCATGATTTTATTGGCCAGCCCGTGCCCGAGAACAAATCGTTTGCAGTCGGACGAGACCACCATCTGGCCGTGGGAGCGGCGGGTAATGATTTCAACGATATCTCCCGTGCGGAGCCCCATGGACAAAAGGCGTGTTTTGGCCATCATGCCGCTTTTAAAGGCATCGATAACCACATGTTCCCCGGGTCGGGCATCGGTCAATGGCATGCCCTGCTCCCGGACGTGCATGCAGTCCCCGCAGATGCCGTAAATTTCCATTTTGTGCTGGAGCATGTGAAAATTGTAATCGGTGGCGATTTGGTGCTGAAGCTGTTCCATCTGCCGGTTTTCAAATTCGATGATTTTGCCGCATTTGGTGCAGATCATATGGTCGTGGTGCTGACACGGGTGGCGGTGTTCGTAACGGACGGCCCCGTTCTGGAAACTGTTTTTCTGCGCAAAACCGTAATCACACAGCAGCTTGAGGGTTTCGATAATAAACGCCGGTGGATGGGATTGCCCGTGCTGGTTTAAAAGCCCGGATATTTCTTCCACCGTTAGGTGCTTTTCGGTGGTTAAAAAGACCTCCAATATCTTAAAGCGATCCTCGAAACGATCTATGTTTTCCTGTTGAAATAATTTGCGAAACTGTTCTTTTTCGCGGGTATGTATTTGTCGCATGAAAAATCCTGTCTGAGGCAGTGGTGGGGAAGAAAAATAGCGACGAAACGATTGTTTGTCAATCATGTTTGCGATTGGCGGCGATCTTGATGGGATCGGTGGCCATCGCCAGATGCCTTTCGGGTGTCCCAAAATGACAAGGGTGACTCACCATTGAGTCACCCTTGAGGAGAAAGGAGGAGGTATGAAACTGAATATTATTCAAAGCAAGTAACGCGCCAGAATATTAAACGGAGGCTTAATAATATGGAAAATATTATTAAAAATTAAATATAACAGTATGTTAAAATTTAAAAAAAAATTTTACAGGAAATGGCCGCTGGGGTCCCGGGCGACAGCGTATATAAAACCGACAGGTGAATGGATCGATTATTGTCCAATTCTTGCACCGGGATTACAATTTATTGTAATTCAACAGGCAAACCGCTTTAGGCAACGGCGGAAACATGCTATATGATTCAGATGGATATGCAGATAGGGTCTAGGCAATGGCAGGCGGTTATCCGGCAGGGCGCCGAAGAGGTCGGGGTGGCCGTGGATGATGCGGCGCTGCATGGGTTTGCGGTGCATGCCGTCGAAATGATAAAATTTAATCGCCGGATCAACCTGACCGCCATTACGGATCCGTTTTCGGTTGCGGTCAAGCATGTCATCGATTCCCTGGCCGCCGCGCCCCATGTTCCCGCCGATGCCCGTCTGCTGGATATTGGCTCCGGCGCCGGATTCCCCGGCATACCGCTTAAAATAGTCCGCCCGCTGTCCACCGTTGTTCTGATCGACGCCGTGGCCCGCAAGGTCAGTTTTTTAAAGCACGTGATCCGGCAGTTGGGTTTAGACGGCCTTTCCGCCCGTCATCAGCGGGCCGAACAGATGGGGGACAATTCGGCAGATCTCTTTGATGTCGTTATATCCCGGGCGCTGTCCAGTCTGCAGCAATGCGTTCAGCTGGCATGCCCGCTGATCAAACGGACCGGCGGTACGATCGTGGCGTTGAGGGGCCATGTTGGCGACGGGGAGATATCGGCGCTTCGCCAGTGGTTGAACCGTCGGGCGGCCGATGCGGATGGAATGGATTACGATCTTGACAGCTATCCGTTTCCGTTACCGTTTCTAAACGATTGCCGCACGGTGATAAAGGTTCGTCTAAGCGGATAACGATGGCGGCGGCGTTCCCGGTTCGCGCTGGTTTTGCGTCAACCAGCTTGACTTGAAGCCCCAAAACCCCGTAAGATAATAAAGCGAAGCGGCCGTGTAAGCCGGGGCGTCGGCCGGCGACAGATAGATAGGCGGTCAGGTATGGGCGGTTGTTGAAAAAGGAGGCTGGTACGCCTGGCAGGATTCGAACCTGCGACCTACGGATTAGAAGTCCGTTGCTCTATCCAGCTGAGCTACAGGCGCACACTGAAACAATATTGATGCCGTCTCCGTAACATTAAACCGGCGTTATGTCCATCCTTAAACCGGGTGGCTGTCGCCATTTTGTCAGGGATTCCGGCGGCGGCCGGCCGATATCGCACCCCCCGGCAAATACGGAAAAGACCGGATAACCAAACGAGATCACCCTTTAAGGAATTTATGAAAGTAAAGCAACCGAAAAGAAAAAATGAGCCGAAAAAGACGGTAAAAACCAAGGCCTCAAATAAGAAAGCCGTAGTAAAAAAGGCATCGGTCGCGAAAAAGGTACCGGCAAAAAAAACGACCGCCAGCAGGGCGGTTGTCAAATTCGACCCGCTCCAGC
>Ga0256846_1000196_pt1 | contig 26454 bp, 27 predicted proteins | sample TevniametaG_FD_189098 | JGI IMG/M metagenome (GOLD analysis project Ga0256846, IMG submission 189098) | Tube worm associated microbial communities from hydrothermal vent at the East Pacific Rise, Pacific Ocean - Tevnia | ecosystem: Host-associated > Annelida > Integument > Unclassified ...
TTGCGTGAATAAAAAAGTACTTGATAGAATTCTCAAGGTTTATGCGGAAACTCCCAAACCTTGCGTAGTAGCAGCATTTGGGTCTTGCGCCATATCGGGCGATTTATTTGTAGATTCCTATAATTTTGCTGGCCCGCTTGATAAACATATACCTGTTGATGTCTATATCGGCGGTTGTCCTCCCAAACCTGAAGGAATGATTTTGGGTGTTGTACGTGCGGTAGAAAAACTTAAGAGCTTAAAGGGGTTGTGATTATGAATAGGTCTCAAAACCTTGAAAAAGATGGTGCCGTAAAATTTTCCGGTAATTTTGATACTGAATTTAAAAAGCTTGAGAAACAATGCAAGAAATTTTATCCCAAAGGAAGCTTAAACATTCATCGCAAACGGCGTTGGTATTGGGAAATAGAAGCAAAGGATGTAATAAAGATAGCTGATTTTTGTTTCAACAAACTTGGTTGCCGTTTTTCTATTGCCTCTGCTGAAGATACTCCTAAAGGATTTACTATACTCTACCATTTTTCTTTTGATAAATTAGGCGTTATGATAAACCTCAGAGTAACCCTGCCTCATGACGACCCGAAGGTTGATTCCCTGACTGTTTTGGGAAGAGGTTTTGAATGGATAGAGCGAGAAATGCACGAACTACTTGGTATTGAGTTCATAGGTCTTGATGATACACGTCATCTTTTGCTTCCCGACGATTCGCCTGCGGGATATTACCCGCTTAGGAGGTCATTTGGCTGATATGCAACCCAGGGTAATACCCATAGGTCCGTTTCACCCCTTGCAAGAGGAAGCCGAATATTTTAAGCTTACTGTTGAAGGTGAAAGAGTGGTAGGTTTAGATATCCAGTTAGGCTATATGCATCGCGGTCATGAGAAGATATGTGAAGGTAAAACCTACGATATGATTCCATTTGTCGTTGAACGTATTTGTGGAATTTGTTCTACTTCGCATCCCTTTGCTTCTGTTTTGGCTATGGAAGATGCAGCTGGAATAGAAGTTCCGAAAAGAGCTTCCTATATTAGGTCAATTATCGGCGAACTTGAACGTATTCATTCACACTTGCTTTGGATGGGACTCGCAGGACATTTTCTTGGCTACAATACTGTTTGGATGTGGGCGTGGAAATATCGCGAACCTGTGTTGGAGATGTTAGAAATAATTACCGGAAATCGTAATCATTACGGTATGTTTAAGCCGGGAGGTATCCGTCGCGATATCGAATCCGGTATGATTCCTCCTCTTTTGAAGGTACTTGATGAGGCTGATAAGAAAATTTTGATGCTTACCAAAGCAGTTCTTGATGATCCTGTTCTCCACAAACGTCTTGAAGGTGTGGGTGTTCTTACTAAGGAAAAAGCTATTGAATACAGTGTTGAAGGTCCAACGGGCAGAGCTTCGGGAATAGCAATTGATGTTCGCAAGGATGACCCTCATGCCGCCTACGATTGGGTTGAATGGAAAGAGATAGTTCTTCCTGAAGGCGATGTGTTCGCTAAAGCGAAGGTTCGTCTTCTTGAATGTTTTGAATCAACCAAGATAATACGCCAATGTCTTGGTCGTCTTAAGGATTTGCCTGAAGGTGATATTGACGCTCATATGGAGCGCGCACCTGAAGGTGAAGGTATTGGACGATATGAAGCTCCACGCGGAGAAGTTTTTCATTACCTCAAAGGTGACGGTTCTCAATATCCGCTACGCTATAAAATTCGCGCTCCAAGTTTTATGAACATCAAATCAAACGAAGCCGCAGTAATTGGCGATACTGTGGCTGATGCTGCAATTACTCTGGCGGCAGTTGATCCATGTTACTGTTGTACGGAAAGAATAGCTGCATTTAATACCAAAGGCAAACTGCTATATACCTGGAATGATATGATTAAGCTATCGCAGGAAAAAACAGCTCGAATGGGAGGAACTTAAATGAACCTTCATCTTCTTATGATTATTGCAATACCTTTTGCAGCTGGGCTGTTGACTATTTTCCCAGGACGTTTTATTAAAGTCTTGCGCTGGGCATTAGGGATATTAGCCGCAATAGCTTCTGGGGTATTGCTTGTAATGCAAATGCTGGCTCCCAAAGCTACAGGTTTCTCTTTGTGGAAGCTTATGAGTTCAAAAGCAGCTGTGCAATTTATGCCTTCGCACATAACTTTGCTCCTGGCTTTGGTTTTTGTGTTTATTTATTTGATGATCCTGCTTTATTCAATAGGTTTTTATTCAAAAAAACAAAATGCCGATACTGAACTACATGCCCTTGGATTATTTATTCTAGGTTCAGCCTTGGGCTTGCTTTTTAGCAAAGACTTCATCTTCATATTCCTCTTTTGGGAAATAGCTGCATTCTCAGCATGGCGCTTAATTGGTTTTGGTCGCAGTGTTGAAAAAATTGCTGTAGCAAACCGCACTTTGATGATAAATTTCTTTGGTTCAACCTTAATGATGGTTGGTATCTTGATCTTAGTTGCTCAGTTCAACTCTTTTTCTCTATCTGATATGTTAGGTCAGAATCTTCCGGTTGGAGCAGGGATACTAATTTTAGCGGGTATATTCGCCAAGTCTGCAGTTATACCTTTGTATATTTGGGTACCTTCAGCGTATGCCGAAGCGCCCACTCCAGTTGTCGCCATATTGGCAGGCATTGTGGAAAATTTTGGATTAATTTTATTCTTTAAGGTTTTTGTGCAAACCTTTACTTCAAACGCAGCTCCGGTTTGGCACATCACTTTATTGTGGATAGCTCTAGTCTCTACATTAGTTGCTGCAGGTACCGCCCTTATTGTTAGAGATTATCGGAGAATACTTGGTTACTCTACTATAAGTCAACTTGCATTTGTTTTAGCAGGCTTCGCCGTAGTAAGTCTTATTGCAACAGTTAAACCTGTGACAGGTTTAATTGGAGCAGTATTATTTATTATCGCTCATGGAATTGGTAAAACCACATTATTGCTTGGGTATGGAACTCTGGAAAAGGAACTAAAGACAAGAGAAATACTCGGTAAGGGACGTCTTATTATGCGTTATCCATTACTTTTTGCAGCAATTATGATCGCTAGTCTATCTATAATGGGACTGCCGCCTTTATTCGGTTTCTTTGCCAAATTTGACGTTCTGTACGGAATTCTGCTTCCTGAAAGAATTATATTAGCTACAGGATTTATTATTGCTTCGGTATTTACTCTGTTTTACCTTTTGCGTCTATTTACAACGGTATTTCTTAAAGGAGAAACTCCTAAAGAAACCAATTCCCCAAAACCTATATACCTGTCTTTGATTGTATTTATAACTTCTCTCGCTTTGCTTGCAGGAAGTTTTGTAATAAAGCCTCTAATTGCCTATCTTGGAGGGTAAGATGAATTGGGATATATTAACACATCCAATGACGCTTCTTATAGTAATCCCGGGATTTGCAGCCTTACTTGCTTATTTAATACGACCCCTTAGGCGCTATGCGGCGATTGTTGCATCTTTGATTACCGGTTTCTTTGCCTTAAGATTGTTTCTTGATGTAAGCTCTGCTCAAATGTTGTTTAAGCCGATAAATCTTCCTGAAATTTTTGGGATAATTAATACCTTTAGAGTAGATGGTCTGTCAGCAGTCATGTTGCTTTTAGTTTCAGGATTTTCTATCCTGTTTTTCATATATAGTTTCAAATTTAAGGGCGGACCGCGTGACGACTGGAAATTCTTCACTTTTGCACTTCTAACTTATGCTGCGGCCAATGGAGCTTTACTTGCCGGTTCAGTTCTTGTGTTGTATTTCTTTTGGGGAATTCTTTTGTTTTCAGTCTACGGATTACTGCTTTTCGGAAAAGGCAACACGGAACTTGCGGCCAGAAAAATGTTCCTACTTAACGGTTTTGCGGATTTCCTTTTGCTGTTAGGGTTAATGATATTTATGATTTTTACCACCAAACATGCCTCTCACCCAGGACAGCTTTCATATTTTACAGGTATAGGAACCTCACAATTTAAGTTAAACAACCCTTTAGCTATAGCTTCATTTATCTTTATTGCTATTGGAGCTGTTGCTAAGGCAGGCTCTTTCCCTCTACATACTTGGATTCCTAAAGCTGCCGAAACCGCTCCGGCTGAAACTATGGCATTTATTCCATCGATGCTTGATAAAATACTTGGCATCTATCTATTTATCAGGCTTTGTTACTCCATATTCGATATAAAATCAAACCTTACTATTCAGCTTATTTTTCTAAGCTTGGGAGCGGTAACGGTTCTTGGCGCTGTATTCATGGCGCTGATTCAAAAAGACGCAATGCGCCTTCTTTCTTACCATGCCGTTAGTCAGGTTGGCTATATGATTCTCGGAATTGCTTCGGGTAGTATTATAGGTATTGCCGGAGGATTATTCCATATGATTAATAACACCGTCTACAAAAGCGCATTATTTTTAGGTGTAGGGGCGGTCAACGACAAGACAGGGGAGACCAACCTTGATAATTTGGGAGGCTTGGCTAAAGCCATGCCTATAACCTTTTTCTCCTTTCTAGTATGCGCCTTAGCTATTTCAGGAGTTCCACCGCTAAATGGTTTTGTGTCAAAATGGTTGATATACCAGTCCTTCATTGGATTGAGTACAACAACTGGTAACTCTGTCTTCTATATATTTATGATTGCCGGAATGTTCGGCAGCGTGCTTACCTTAGCCTCATTCTTAAAATTAACGCATTCAATTTTCTTGGGAAGACGCCCTGTTGAATTCAAAGGGGTCAAAGAAGTTTCCTTTAATAAATGGTTACCTCCTTTCGTTTTAGCAATAACTTGTATCGCATTCGGCATTTTTGCCTTCAGGTTACCTCTACGTTTTCTTATTTCCCCTTCATTACCTTCATCAACAATCCAGCCAATAGGATACTTTTCGCCCCTTGCTTTTGTTGCGTTAATGTCTGTTCTCCTATCCCTGGGATTCCTCATTTACCTTATAGGCGGCGCTTATAAACCACGCTCCAGAAAAGTGTTCCTTGGAGCAGAAGAGCTAACTGAAGATGAAATGCACTTTTCCGCCTCTCACTTTTACTCATCTATCAAAAAAATAAAGTTCTTTGGTGAATTTTATCGGTTTGCCGAAGGAGGCTCTTTTGACCTTTTTAATTACCTGCAAGGAATTGGAATATCTTTAGGCAAAACTTTTAAGACGCTGATAGATGACAGCTTAAATAAGTTGCTCAAATTCATACGATATTTTGTTAATCTTGCCTCTGAAGGTTTGAGTAGAATGCAAACCGGAAGACTTTCATTTTATCTAGGCTGGACTTTATTTGGAATTTTGGTTTTAATTTTGTTATTAATAGGAGGAGGTGGCGGTGCTTAATCTTGAACTCATCGTCCTATTGGTCTTTATGCTTGCGGCCGGTATTGTGGCCGTGGAAATTAAAGATCTTTTAGCTTCTGTAATTGCCCTTGGGGCAGTTGGTTTTGCAGTAGCAATTGGATTCATTCGTCTTGCAGCGCCTGACTTAGCTATAGTTCAAATAGTTATTGAGGTATTGTCAATAGTTTTTTTCGTAGCCGTAATCCTCAAAACAACCCATATTGACTCTGCTGCCGGACGGGCCTATAAAGGAAGTGATATCTTTACCTTTGTTGTATTTGCAGTATTTGCTGTCGCTTTTGTATTTTTCGGAGCAAAACTTTTACTTACTTTCGCTCCAATGAGCCGTGAAATGGGGATGATTTCGTCACACTATATACAAAAAGGTCTTACGGAAACAGGATCTCTTAACCGTGTTACTTCTGTAGTTCTTGATTACAGAGCCTTAGACACCCTTGGTGAAGCAACTGTACTATTTACATCGGTAATAGCTATAGTTTCAGTACTTCGATTAGAAGGGAGGCGTAAGAAATGAACGGAATGACATCTATTGTAAAAGAAATTGCTCGACTTATTGCAGGTTTTATCTTCCTTTACGGTTGCTATATAATTCTCTACGGACATCTTTCTCCAGGGGGAGGATTCGCGGGCGGCGCTGTTATTGCCGCAGGCTTTATTCTTTCCCGCCTTGCATTTGGCACATCTGCCAAGCAGGAAAAAAACAGCTCAATTTCATCTTCCATTTTTGAAAGCCTTGGAGGACTTTCGTTTTTATTAATCGGATTACTAGGACTTTTTGTAGGCGGAGTTTTCTTTCTTAATCTTTTCCCAAAAGCAGGAATTGCCGGACAACTACTATCAGCGGGTTCTATTCCTCTTTTGAACATAGCTATTGGTCTTAAGGTAGCGGGAGCAATACTTTCCATTTTTGTTGTTCTTGCGTCAACTAAATATCTTTTTAAGGAGTAATGAAATGCTTATCCTGATTTTCTCCCTGCTCCTGTTCTTAGTCGGATTGTATGCTATCATAACTAAACGTAACATGATAAAGGTTGCAATTGGATTTTCTTTGATGGAATATGCAGTCAACTTTTTGTTTGCAATTGTGGGATTTAGACCGGGAGCTATTCCTCCAATTCTACATTCGGTTGAGGTCGGTAAGGTATATGCCGATCCTTTGCCGCAAGCGCTTGTTTTAACTTCAATAGTAATTGGACTTGGCGTAACCGCATTTTTATTATCCCTCGCTTTAAGATTATACAATCGTATTGGAAGTTTTGACCTGGAAGAAATTCAAAGGTTGAAAGGATAGTTATGGATAACATACCAATTTATCTTATAGCAATTCCACTGGCAGGAGCCTTCCTAATCCCTATTTTGAATAAATTCTGGAAAAAACTTCCCGATATTGTTACAGGCTTAGTTGTTGCTGCAAATTTAGCACTTGCCTTATATTTAGTTCTCTTTCTTAAAACCCCAAGCGTATATACTTTCGGGAATTGGCCTATTCCACTGGGAATTGTTTTTACAGTTGACAAATTAAGTGTATTTATTCTATTTGTTGTGGCATTAATAGAGTTTTTTGCCTATATTTTTGCTATAAAATATATGGATCACTTTACCGGAAACGGTAAATTCTATACCTTGTATCTACTTATGTTGGTAGGCATGAATGGTGTAGTAATGACCGGAGACCTCTTCAATATGTTTGTGTTTATGGAAATTGCTTCTATTGCTTCATATGCATTGGTTGCCTTTGGAACTGAAGCTGAAGAACTTGAAGCAAGCTTTAAGTACATGGTGATGGGAGAGATTGCCAGTCTGATGATTCTCTTAGCAATAGCTTTCATATACGCTGCAACAGGAACCTTGAATCTTGCCCATTTAACTCAAGCGTTTGCAGTTATGGAAAAAACCACAGGTTTTTACTTTATTTTGGTTCTTTTGGTTTTTGGTTTTTCTCTAAAGGCCGCATTAGCTCCATTTATATCGTGGTTGCCAGACGCTCACCCCTCTGCTCCGGCACCGGTGTCGTCGCTCCTATCTGGTGTATTTATCAAGGTTTTAGGTATTTATGCACTTTCCAGGATTATATTCAACGTATATGGATTTACTCCACAAAGCTCGCCATTTGTTTTTAATGCTTTAATAATATTGGGACTTGCTTCAATAATTGTGGGAGGGCTTTTAGCTTTACATCAAACAGGATACAAGAGGCTCCTGGCTGATTCAACAATCAGTCAGGTAGGCTATATTGTCCTTGCTCTAGGTATTGGAAACGAATTTGCCCTCATTGGCGCAATGGCCCATGTGTTGAGTCACGCCATAGGTAAGGGATTATTATTTTTGACTGCAGGTGCTGTTGAATATCAGGTCGGCGAACGTGATTTACGTAAATTCTCAGGCGGTTTAGGAATTCAAATGCCTTGGACGTCATTCTCCTATAACTTGGGAGCTTTATCAATAGCGGGTATGCCGCCTTTCTTAGGGTTTTTCTCAAAACTTTTTATTATCTTAGGAGCCTTAAAAGCGGGTAAAATAACTCCGGCTATCATTGCCGCTTTGTTTGCAGTAATAACCCTGGGCTATCTTTTGAAGATAGCCAAAAAAGTTTTTTGGGGCAAAGAAGGAATAGGCGGTATCAAAGAAGCGCCTTTCGGGATGGTTCTTTCTATGATTTGTCTTGTAGCTTTGCTTTTAGGTGGAGGAGTCTTTTTCTTCTGGGTAAAAGATACTCTTTTGCTTCCTGCAAGCAATGTACTATTGGGTGGGTCTGAATATGCCCGAATTGTACTTGAAATTGGTCAAAATATACTGACAGGAGGAGGTTAGCCATGCGCAGAGTTCTACTTCTTATTTTAGCGTACGGATTATGGCTTCTTCTAACCTTACCTAAAACCTGGCAAGGTTATGCTGTAGGAGGCTTTATTGCGATTCTTACAGCTATTCTTTTTGGCGGAAACTTCACTCATCGTCCGTTATCTTTTCTTAATCCAAGACGTTGGTTTTGGGCTATACTCTATATACCGGTATTCCTTTGGCATATGCTAATTGCTAACCTCGATGTGGCATTTCGGGTACTTCACCCAGCCTGTCCGGTAAAACCTGGAATAGTGAAAGTAAAAACCTCTTTAAAAACCGATATTGCCAAGGCATTTCTGGCAAATTCTATTACACTTACTCCCGGAACAATGACTGTTGACATTGATAATGATATTCTTTATGTACACTGGATTGATGTCTACAATAAAGGTGAAGATATCGAAGCTAATACTCAGGCAATTTCCGCTAAATTTGAGAAATACTTGAGGAGGATATTCGAATGAATGTTCTTGGAATAATTATTTTTTCAATTCTCGCTCTTTCGGCTTTCTTATGTCTGTACCGAATATTCAAAGGGCCAACAATTGCCGATAGAATGGTTGGCGTAGATATTATGGGTATTCTTTTTGTAGGGGCTACCGCCCTTACCGGTATTATTTATAACTTACATTACCTTATAGATGTTGCCATTGTTCTTGCTCTCATTAGTTTTGTAGGCTCTCTCGCCCTTGCTAAATATCTTGAACGGAGGACTCTTGATGACTAATTTAGGTGCAATAGAAATAATAGGTTATATTCTAATCGTAACCGGAGTTTTCTTTGACTTGTTAGGCGCTATTGGTTTAGTTCGCTTTCCTGACGTTTATAATCGTCTCCAGGCGGCAACCAAAAGCGTAACTTTAGGAACTTTTGGAATTATGATTGGTATTCTTATGCTTAAAGGATTTACTCTTATAGGAATAAAGGCCTTTATATGCGGAGTGTTCTTATTACTTACGGCTCCGGTATCTGCCCATGCTCTTGCCCGTGGCTCCTTAAGATTTGGCGCCAAAATGTGGAAAGGAAGCGTTTCAGATGCCTACGGTAAAGATAAACTTGGCGGAAAACAAATAGAGAAAGATAAAGAAACCAAGGAGAAAAAGAATGAAATGGCCTAAGTTACGAGAACTAGGTGAAGCTCTAAGGTCTCTTTTTTCAGCGCCCTATACCACAAAATTTCCTAAAAAACCTACAATACCTCCACCTCGTTTTAGAGGTATTATACTTTTTGATGAAGAAAGCTGTATTGGTTGTGGAGCTTGCGTTGAGGTTTGTCCGGCAAAGGCCAGAACCCTTGAAGATGACCTTGAAGCCGGTATCAGGCACGTGGTTTATCTTAAAGATATGTGTATTTACTGCGGGCAATGTGTTGAATATTGCGCTACAAAGAAAAGCATTTTCCACACAGTAGATTACGATTTAAGCTTCGTTGACAAAACAAAATATCGCGATGAAATAGAAAAGGAACTGGTTTTTTGTGAAAACTGCGGAGCGGTAATTACTACTAAGGCTCAACTTGAATGGATAGCTCTCCGTGTTGGGGAGTTGGCTTATTCAAACCCAACTCTAGTGCTTGCCAGGCAACAGGAATTGAATACAGTTGAAATGGATCCGCAACCTAATGGTTCACACCCCTATAGAAGTGATCACCAAAGACTTCTTTGTCCTAATTGCAGGCGAAAGGTTATACTTAACGAAATCTGGGGATACTAACAACGAATAAGTAAACTCCAGCTCTCCTTCCTACTATAACTCCTAGATTGAGTAATAAAAAGGATGTTTTTATGGAAATAATGAGAACATCCTTTTTATTTTTTGTTTATCTGGATATCTTTAAAAATACTTTAATAAAAAAGGGGAGCTAATCAAGTCTCCCCTTAAAATATCTGTTATTCAGTATTATTTGAGCTGAGCAAGTTTTTCTTTTGCGCGCTGAATATTTCTTGCCGCATTTTCATAACTTGGATCTATAGCCAAAACCTGTTCCCAATAATTAATAGCCTGTTGATAATGATTGCCGGAATAAGCCTGGACTCCTTGTAGATAGAGAGCATCCGCGTCCTTAGCCTTAAGCTTCGTTTTAATTCTTTCCAAATAATTTTTGGCTGTAGCATTAGTAGGGGAGAGGGTTAATACAGAATAAAAGGATTTCTGGGCTTTAACGTAATATCCGCGATTAAAATAATCAATTCCTTCACTTTCGTACTGTGCAGTTAGGGTTTTGATTTTAGAATTATAGTTGTTTAGCTTAGATTTAATTTCACGATTACGTGGAGCAAGTTTTTTTAAGTAAGTCGCCAACTGCAAAGCTTCTTTCCATTGACCTTTCCGTTCGTATATCTTAAGTTGAGCCATACCGTCAGCAATTTGTTCAGCTATCTTTTTTGATGTTTGCGCCTTATATGTTTTAACCGTTTTTGACCTAGGTTGAAGTTTTTCAATTTTTTCCCAAGCTTCTTCAGCAGCCTTATAGTTTCCAGCGGCATAATATTCCATGCCTTGTTGATAGAGAGCATTAATTTGTCCTGAATTCCTAGATGATGCTGTTTGAGAAAAAATTACACTGGAATATTTACGTTCCGCTTCCTTAGCAATACTCTTTGCTTCAGAATTAGCTGAATCAATTTCTAAGGCGGCCTTAGCCTGATTAAGCGCCTCAAGATAATTTTTAGTACGCATAGCAGCATTTGCCGCAGCCAAAAGCGCATCTGTTTCGGCAGTTATTTTTTCAGTTTGAACTCGTTCTATCCAATCAAGAGCATCTTTGTTTGTAGGATCCCATATCAATGCCAAATCAAAGGCTTGTATGGCTCCATCGTAATCACTTTCATTATAAGCATCAACACCTTGAGTAAAGTAGGTGTTACTTGTAATACGACTTTTATTTTTCCGCTCGTTTTCAATAAAAACGAGACGTTCTTCAACTTCCTTGGTAGAAGCTATGTTAAACAAGAATGAAAAACCGATTTGACCATTGGTATTTGGACCATTAGAATAACTTAGGTTAATATGGCACAGATTTAAGTCTGCGGCAGCAAGAAGTCCCCAACGGTCGTCACTGGCCCAACCGCCTCCAAATTCTGCATCAAAACCCAGTAAATCTTCAAGAGTAACTAATGTTGCTAGATGTACGGCGCTTCGATTAATACCTTCTGCAAACGGATCTCGTATATTAAAATTAACTAAAAATCGTAGAAAATGAATTTGGTAATCCATACCAGCTTGAATTGCAAACCATTCAACTTGCCTTGCGGCTAGGGCAACTGATATTTCTCCCGGAACGTCGGCAAATTTTATTCCGGGTATAGCAAGTCCCAGCGCAAAAGCAGGTTGAAAACGGCTTTGCCCATATTCCCGATACCTAATTCCAAGACTCAAACCAGTGTGTAAGAAACTTAAGGGGTAGGCCGCTCCCAGAAGAATTCCCCGTCCTCCATCTTCATCTTGGTAACCGGCAAGTCCTGCACCAAAACCATTAAGAGGTTGGGTATAGCCAATAAATCCAATTTGAGTAAAGGAGTTCATAATTCGGGAAACAATGTTATTCCCTTGATTATTAAACTGAAAACCTAATGGATTATATAACAATTTTCTATCTAGGGTAGTTGATAATAAAGCTGGATTTACATATAGAGCCAGAGGTTGGTCGGCAATAGTAACGGATGTGCCTGCAAGCCCGCTTACCCTTGCTTCACCCAAAGGCAATCCAATAATTAATAGAAATAGCAAATTTTGCATGATTTATTATATCCTATCCCTAAATTCTGTCAATAGGGTATATACCTTAGGTTAGGCTTATAATTTTATGCTTGAATTGTAACAGGTTTATCCCATTTTTCAATCACGACAAACAAACTTCGTTGAGATTTACGAGAAAGTGCAACAAAAATACTTGCAAAATTTTCTAATTGAGTTAGAATAAGCAAGCGATACTGACCCACGTTAATCAAGGAGACTATTAAAAAATGGAACAGGAAATTCGTAGAAAAGCTGAAGAGAGGGTTGAGCGGAGGATAGGTTTTTTCACACACCTTGTAACTTATCTAATAATTAACCTTGGGTTTATTGTTGTTTGGTATTTTACTTCAGACAAAGGTAAAGGCTTCCCATGGTTTGTTATTATTCTAGCTGGATGGGGAATTGGTTTATTAGCGCATCTTTTCAGCGTTTTTGTCTTCGATAGGTTTAGGGAACGTATGGTTGACAAAGAAATGAATAAACTCAGACAGAAACGCGGTAATAAATAAAAAAGGAGCGCAATGCAAGAAGAAGCTATTCTGCATATTGAAAACCTTAGCAAAAAATTTGGTCAGCTTCAGGCCTTGAATGGAATTTCGTTTCAATGTAGAAAGGGAGAACTGTTCGGTCTTTTGGGTCCCAATGGAGCCGGGAAAACTACCACAGTTCGCTCAATATGCTCCATTGTAAAACCGGATACAGGGCATATTTTTGTAAATGGAATATCCGTCGAAAAAGAACCGTTACGTGCCTTAAGGAAAATAGGTGTAGTCCTTGAAGACAGCGGGTTATACGCCAGACTTTCTGCAAAAGAGAATATGGAGCTTTTTGCTAAACTTCATGGCGTGACCGATGTTGAAAAACGGATAAATGAAGTATGCGATATTCTGGAATTTGATGAATACAAAAACAGAAAGTTCAAAAATCTTTCCAAAGGAAACAAACAAAAGGTTTTACTTGGTCAGGCCTTAGTAATAGATCCTCCTCTGTTAATTCTCGATGAACCAACAGCAGGTCTCGATGTTCCCGCTCAACGAATTATCAGAGAGTTGCTTACTAAAATAAAGAGTAAACGAACAATTCTTTACTCCACTCATATTATGGCAGAAGCAGAGGAGCTTTGCGATAGATTAGCAATTATTGACCATGGACAAATTATAGCCATAGGCACTGTTTCCCAAATTTGCAAAAAAGCTAAAGCAAGTAATTTGGAACAAGCTTTTCTTAAATTAGTGAAACATCATGCTTAAGGATATTGGCCTTATTTATCGTAAAGAGATGTGGACTGCGTTCCGCGAACGTCGAACTTTGATTTTTTTATTTTTGTTTCCACTTGTCGTATGGCCTACACTAACGTTACTTCCAGCTCTGCTTTTTGGAGGTAAAGAGAAAAAAGCCGTAGAAGAATCTTCCCGAATAACGCTTATTCCAGCTAATATTGCCCCTCAACTTGAAGATTTAATTGAATCTTCAAATCGTTTACGATTAGTCAAAGTTAGCGATACAAAAAAAGCGGTTTCTGAAAAGAAAACGGACTGCCTGCTTTATATAGATAGTCTTTCCAGCGATAGCATGATTCTCTACACCAGAATTATCTACGATGCCACTCGCGTTGAATCAAAAACTGCAGCCAATAAAGTGGAACTTCTATTGGCCAAGTACGAACAAGAAGTGGTATCGCAACGCCTTGCAGAACAAGGAATTGATGAGAAATTACTGACAGCGATATCTACATCTCGTGAAAACCTTATCAAAGATACTCAAATGATTGGCTTCTACTTGGGTATATTCATCGGGATGTTCATAGTTATGGGATCTATTATGGGAGCAAGTGCAATAATCATAGATGCTACGGCTGGGGAAAAGGAACGAAAAACACTAGAACTCTTGTTAACGGCTCCTATATCGCGTAGTAGCATCATGATTGGCAAGTACCTGGCCGGAGTAACCTTCGCCTTTATTTCTCCTGTTCTTACAGCTATAGGAATGACAGTTGCCGCCTCTTTTATACTTCCTTCTCTAGCTTCCAAAGCAGTCGGGATAAATTTCGCCTCCATTATTTCTTTCGATAAGATTTTGATGACTCTTGCCGTAATATTACTCACGGCATTTTTCATCACTGCATTTTTGATGGCGATAGCGGTCAGAGCTCATTCCAACAGACAAGCTCAAACATTTCTTGCCCCGCTTAATATCCTTGTTGTAATTCCCGTTATATTTATGAACATAATTCCTGCCATAGTTCCTTCATGGATGTTTCTTATTCCCTTTATGAACGTTATGCTGGTTTTACGAGGTTTAATAATGGGCAATCTTTCTCAAGTAGCTACAGCCTATACACTTGGCACTACATTCGTTCTTCTATTTATTGCACTACGCTTTGCCGCCAAAGGATTTGGCTCTGAGAAAGTGCTTTTAAGATAGTACTTAAAGACACTATAAAGCGCCCTAATGGGCGCTTTTCCATTTTACTTTAGTTTTTTGACAAACAGTGAAGGTTTTTAAGAATTAATACTTAATTGTCCTTGGCAGTTTCTTGGCCTGAGTTAGCCAGTTTTTAACCTGCTTCAAGGTAGGAAGTTTACGTACCAGTTTCTTTTTGTTATTGGTCTCTACGAGTTTCGCTATAAGATTTTCAGGATTACGCTGAGCGAGTTCAGGGATAGTATCTACACCTGCAGCTTCTAATAAATCGGCGTACTCAGGACCTATTCCCTTAACACGAAATAGATCACAGTGGTTAATCCACTCTAATATCAATTTTTCACTAACACCTGATGCCTTGGCTATTTCTTTGCGTCCAGCAGGGGAGGAGCCTTTATTCAAAAGCATATTTGTTCCCCTTATTCCAGCTTTTTTTAATTTTTGAGCATATACCTTTCCAATGCCCTCAATACCTTCAAGATTCATTGTTGCCATGGGTATCTCCTTTTATTTTAGAGATATTAAGGCAGGACGCCATGGAATTAACATGGCGTCCCACATCAAATAGTTCTTTATTTAGCCAGAATTGTAAATTCAACCCTGCGATTGCGATACATATTTTCTTCTGTATCGTTTGGAGCCAAAGGTTGGCTTTCACCATACCCTTTGGCAATCATGCGACCAGGTTCAATTTGATGTTTTTCTATAAGATAAAGACGTACTGCCTGAGCGCGTTTTTCTGAAAGTTTGCGATTATACGACGCAGAACCACGAGAATCGGTGTGCCCACCTATTTCTACGCGAATAGATGGGTTTTCCTTAAGAATAAGGGCAGCTTTATCAAGAACAGGATAAGAATTTTCTAAGATTATCGCCTTAGCGGTTTCAAAATTAACTCCCTGGAAGGCAATTTTCATACCTTCTTTAATAAGTCTAAAATCTTTAACCGCGCCGTCTTTACCAACTTTAATAGAGGCTGTTTGAGGCAAATAACCTTCTGATAAAACCTCAACACCATATGTACCGGGTTTGAGTTGTACTTTATAGAGACCGGTTGAAGCATCGGTTTTCACCTCAGGTATATTGGCGTCTACAAACTTAATTTTTGCAGGCAAACCAGCATCAGTTTTACGGTCTTTAATGGCACCGGAAAGAGTAGCCATTTTAGGCTTCAGCATGAAGCTAAGATTAGCGGTTTTACCATCAATTACAGTAACTGTTTTTTTAGCACTTTGGTAACCATCGGCAATTGCTTCAAAGGTGTAGACACCGGGATCTAGGGAATCTACCTTAAAGCCCATAGAGCCAGCATTAACTAAACCTGTTTCAGGTCCTGAAAAGCTCACTTTAGCAACAAGGCCTTTACTGGTTTCAGCGTCTTTAACTGTTCCGGCAATTACACCCATCGGGATATGTTTCTTTTCTGGGGGAGACCATGAAAGTCCCATAGTAACTGTACGGAATAAATCTTCTCTAGGATCATTTTCCTTCTGAGCGAGCAAAAAGTCCATTGCGTATTCAAAATTGAATCCAAATGGAAGGTGGAAACGTATAGTTGGTGTGAGCCATATATCGCCCGATGATGCGGTGTCAGCTTCTGTAGGCTGCTCTGTATAAAGTTCTGCCAGTACCGAGATATAATGTAGAGGAATCTCTAAGCCCAATCCCATAGTTATATAATCAGTAACAGCGGTATCTCTGAGCTTATCTCCTGTCATTAAATAGCCGCCATTGAGGTGCAAAAGAAGTGGGATTTTCGAAATATCTCTCATGTCGGCAGTAATGAGACCGCGAAAACCTATATCTAATCCATTATTATAATTGGCAGGAACGAAAGGTTCCTTAGCCAAAGGGATAAGAAATCTTGCCTGCGCTCCAAGCTTAAGCACTTTCCAATTAGAATAGCTGCCTTTAACGTTAGCTTCAATATCCCAAGGAGCAATTTTGGTTTCATAATCAGCGGTAGGTTTATAGTAACCAATTGCTGGTACTAATCCTACTTCCAGATAATCCAACGGAACATAGCTTACCCCAAACCTTAGAATTCCATTCCAGGTGGAGAAGTTGCCATCGTTCATGTGGTATGCCCCGGCGGGGTTTCCTGCCCAATGCAGGTTTATGCCAACAATTCCTTTTCCCATGTTGGCCGCGTTTTGTACTCTGAAAAGCCCGTTACCAGCTGTAACGGTAGGGGTAGCAGTGATTGCGGTAGCCATCAACACAACAGCCAGTACCATAACCATAGCCTTTTTCATGCAATCCTCCTCTATATAAGAGTTTATTTCAGCATGTTTTTTGGTTTTAGTTTATTATTAATAGTAATAATATTATTAACAAAGTCTTACAATAGACCTCTTTTAGCTATAGTGAAATTATAGGATACAAACATGCAGTGTCAAGGTGTAATTAAAAATAAGCTATAACTTAGGTTACTATTTAATAGTATCTTAAGATGAAAAAGAAACACTTGGATTGACAGGGCTGCTATTAAGGCCTATAATGATGTGAGTCAATAAATTAAGAAAAATTAAAGGAGGAGTTATGTCGTCGTTAATAGTTTTTATAGTTATAGGTTTTATTTTACTTCTGATTTTGGCATCTGCAATAAAGATACTTAATGAATATGAACGAGGTGTTATTTTTCGTCTTGGACGTTTGATAGGAACAAAAGGTCCCGGTCTTATATTGCTAATTCCCTTTTTTGATAAAATGCAAAAGGTTAGCCTGCGTGTAATCACTATGGATATTCCACCTCAGGACATTATTACCAAAGATAATGTTACGGTTGAAGTAAACGCAGTGGCCTATTTTAGAGTAATGGATGCTGCTAAAGCAGTTGTTGAAATACAAGATTATATATATGGTACTTCTCAAGTAGCTCAAACAATTCTACGATCGGTTCTTGGCGAATACGAGTTTGACGATCTTCTTGCCGAACGTGAAGCCATTAATGAACGTCTTCAAAAGATTATTGACAAACAAACCGATCCTTGGGGAGTAAAAGTCTCTATGGTTGAAATAAAAGATGTTAATCTCCCTGATGAAATGCGTCGCGCTATTGCCAGACAGGCAGAAGCGGAACGTGAACGCAGAGCTAAAGTAATTCATGCCGATGGCGAATTTCAGGCATCGAAAAAACTCAGTGAAGCTGCTGCAATACTTGATAAACATCCTTCAGCAATTCAACTAAGATTTCTTGGTACACTAACGGAAATTGCAGTTGAGAAAAACTCAACTATTATCTTCCCTGTTCCTATAGATTTACTAAAGGCGTGGATGAACAAGCAAACTGATGGAAAAACGTCAAAAAAATAGAATATCTTGAGTTGTATTCTGGATAAAAAATCCATATCGCTCCTACGTGCCGTAAGTAGAGGAGGTTGGGCGCTTCCTGAAGATCTTTCTAGCACGGTAGGATGTTCTGTGGAGGAAGTAGAATTGCGCCTGCAAGCTATGCGCCATTCTAATATCATGGGTTCATTCAAAATAGTACCGTTTTTACCGGCTTTACACGGAGGCGTTTGGGGAAGATATCTGGTAAGTTTATACGAACATAATAAAAATATTGAACAAGCTTTAATAACTACGCTATCCGGTCTTGAAGATTCCTTGCACAATGCAGTTTTCTTTACTCGTAAATTACCAGTAACCAGTTTGTTTTGTTTTAGTCGGACTAAAGAAGAGTTGAATCTTATTCTTAGAGAAACAGGAATTACTAACGAACCATTGGATATTCTATCTTATAATTTTCCCTTTCCTGCAAGTATATCGGAAGAGGAACGTACCCTGCTTCGCCTTATTAATCAAAGCGGTAACGCTTTACCAAATATCTTAGCATCAACACTACATAAGGATGTTCAATGGGTGAAAGCGAAACTTAAGCGTTTGCTTTTACATTCACACAATCCTCAAGGCGTAGCTATTCTTCGTTCCACAATCCATTGGTATCGGATTGATAATTTTATTCATGCCCATATTATTCTTCCTATACAAGCGAAACCACATCTTGCTAAATTGTGCAATGGTTTGAAGTGGATGAAACTAAAGTGGCCTGCCGAAACCCCTGAAACTATCGCAATTGAAGCAGATTTTTCGGGTTGGGGAGAGTTTGCGGAATGGAAAGAATTTATGGATATTGCAGGTTTTTCTATACTAGGATTCGCTTTTGCTGCCGAGGAGCGAATCCACGGCAAAGGATTTGAATTCTAGTCCCTTATCACTTAATTCCAGGTAGGTAAAATCCTTAAAAAAATTACCACAGGAATAGAATTCCACTTCGTTGTAAGTAAAGTGAAAAATATCGTGGTGATGCCCTGTAATGACGATATCCGCATCCTGAGAAATTACTTTAAGTTGAGTGGATAAAATCTTGTTTGGGAAAGCCTTATGCCTTTTTCTGCTAAAGCTTGCCGCCTTAAGCGCTAGAGGGAACCCTATTTTAGGAGCAAGCCTACTATATGCCCAAACAGCGCTAGGATTAAGCATGATTTTTTCTGCAAAACGTGAGAGTGGGTCAGGTTGAGTACGTATTCCGTGAAAAAACTGTACCTTTTTATCTCCAAGTTTGTGTAAAGTTCCGTCTTTGATGATATTAATTCCGGCTTTTCGTAAATAAGCGGTTATCCATATATCGTGATTACCGCCAAGGAAGTAAATTCTAACACCTTTTTTACCAAGCTCAAGAAGTGAAGATAATAGAGGATAATACTGAGGTAAAATACGTCCTCTGAACACAAAACCGAATTCAAAAATATCCCCTAAGAGATATAAATTCTTGGCACTTACGGCTTTTTGTTTAAGAAATAGTTTAAGAGCGTTTTCTCGTAAAGGAATATCTGGACGTGCATGAAGATCTGATATAAATAGACTACTCACCAGGCAAAGTAATGACGGTAATGATAGAGACGTTGGAATAAAAATCCTACTGCAATCCCCCATAATATTTCTGGTGTTGGTTTCATAAGAAAATATTTAAGAAATCTTCCAACCGGAATAGCTGTATATTCTTTGCCATCCATGATATTTCCAATAGTGTTAATAATTTTATTGTTGAATTTTAGCAAGGCTTGAGGTATATACAGCTGGAGGGGATCACGACAAGGATATGCTCCTACTTTTTTAGAATAAGTAGATAATATGTAGGAATCATTTTTATTCAACGCTTCAGCTATAACTTCACCGGCAATTCGCCCACTCCAACATGCACCGTTAATTCCCCCTTTTGTCAATGGATATATGAAACCTCCGGAATCACCGCAAAGCAAAGCTTTAGGAAAGCTCAATTGAAAAGAACGCTTCAAAAAAGGAATAGGACCACCTTCAACCTTAATTTTCTTTTTTGGAGAAATTCCCTTACTTAGACAAAAATTTTCAAGTTTTTTCTTTAATTCCCTACCTGTACCAGCACCTACCGATACTTCTTTCCCTCTATCAAAAATCCAGGCATAACCGCCTGCAAAATCTTCTCTTGGGAAAAATTGAAGTAATTTATCGGAAAAGTCAATAGGAACATCTTCTTTTTTAAACTTGTACTGCATAGCAGGCATAAGGTGAGGAAATTGCTTGAAGTATCTTGATACAGGACAAGTTGCTCCGCCTGCACCAATAAGATAACGTGAATAAAATTCACCCTGAGAAGTAATAAGTCTCCAACCAGAGGTAGTTCGGATAATTTCTTCAAGTTTAGTGGAAGTTTTTATCTTGGTACCTTCATCTTCAGCCCTTTTTGCAAGAAAACGGTCAAAAGCGGGCCTATCAATATTGTAACCTGTTTGAGTAAATTTAATTTCTGTACCATTCGGAAGCATCAACTTACAGCCTTTGATTTTATTAAGCATCCATGGATAATGTTTCTTAATACCGGCGGCAGCTAATCCATAGGTTGAAATTCCTTCCCCACAATGATTGGGGTCTCCAACCCTTGTCTTTTTATCAATTATGAGAGTTGAATATCCGGCCTTACTTATTGGTCTGGCTGCAGAAGAACCGGCAGGGCCTGCGCCTACAATAATTACATCCCAGATTCTTTTCACATTTTTATTATACGCCTTCTTTTAAGGCTTGCAATCCCCTTGCTATTGGGATATGATATATTTATTAGAATCTTAATTTTCAAGGAGGATTTATGGAGCTAAAACTAGTGCAAGTTGAAAAACCGGAAGAGGTTAATGTCATTATCGGTATGTCACATTTTATTAAAACTTGCGAAGATATCTATGAAGAGATGGTAAATGCCGTTCCTGATATTAAGTTCGGTCTTGCATTTTGTGAAGCTTCGGTAAAAAAACTGATAAGAACTGAAGGCACAGATGATGATTTAGTTGCTCTTGCGGTAAAAAATGCTCAAGCTATTGGCGCAGGACACAGTTTTGTTCTCATGCTTTCTAATGCTTTTCCGATAAATGTTTTAAGGAATTTAAGAATGGTTCCAGAAATAGTATCTATTTTCTGCGCAACTGCAAACCCGTTACAAGTTATTGTTGCTGAAACAGAACAGGGGAGAGGTATAATAGGGGTTATTGATGGTCACTCACCTCTTGGTGTTGAAAACAAAAGAGATTTACGTAATAGACAGTCCTTTTTAAGAAAAATAGGCTACAAACTGTTTTAGTTCTCTTAAGCTTTTAGGCCCTAGATATCTTTAACTAATTTTAGAAAGCCAATGCATACAATCAGTTATAGAAATTAAATACTCGTAAATCAATTTGACGTAGAAATCATAGTTGACGAGCCGAAGCAATATTTTTTAGTTCAAGATTTTCTATTTGGAATTTTTTATTTAAATATTCCTTATCCTCGCATAGTGTTTCAAGCTTAAGGCGTAAACCATCTTCAGGTTCTGTACGGAAAAGAAGAATCTCACCTGCCCCCAGCTCTATACGATGCTGGCCTCTTGAACCGGTAAAAGTTGGAAATACCTTGCCTAGATAAGCAATTCCTTCTTCCCAATCAGGTAGGTAAATCTTGATCCTTTTTACCGCGGTAATTCCGTATTTGTTGGAATTAGGCTGCATGATTTCGCGTATCGCGGTATGAGAATCTTCATCGTATTCTATAAAACTAATTTCCATATCGGTTCCTGGAATAGGAGGAAGGTTTAGAATTCTCCAGGGAGGAAGCTTTTTCAAACCTAGTAAATCTGAAAAAATTTCCAGTATATCTTTGGGAGCGGTTTTTCGAGGAGCTGGTATTTCAAAACCATTTTTTGTAAGTTTTTCATAAAGCCCATCAATGTCATTTGTCTCTAGGACAAGAGAAAATACACCTCTTTTCCCCTGGTTATAAGCTTGCAACCAAGATTTCTTCCAATTTCCGCCTGAAGATTGCAGAATACGCACTATCTTTATATACTGCTCACCAACATACAGATTAAATACCTGATAGGCCGCCGAGTTGTCCTCAGCTTTAGAAACCAATTGAAACCCTGATGCCTTTGCAGTTTGCTTGATTTCTGCAATAAGTTCATCATCATTATCAACGTGCATTACCAAGTGATCGAAATTGAACATGGATAGTAAATATATTCAAGCTTAAAGCTCTGTCAACGTAATTCGTTTTAAACTTCTTAAAACAGTGTTTGATTTGCTTATTGCTTGCTAAAAATATCGCCATCTAGTGTTTACTGAGGATATCTCCCTTAATTCCAACAACAGTTACTTTGAGAGGAATATTTATACTAGCTCTTTCCATAGCGGCCTTAACAATTTGAACCATGCCTGAACAGCAAGGAACCTCCATAATTACTATATGAATACTTTTTAGACAACTAATGGCCATAATTTGGGTAATTTTCTCAAGATAGGCCTGAGTATCATCCAATTTTGGGCACCCCATAGCTACCGCTTTATCTTTAAGAAAATCAAGATGGAAATTCGCATAAGAGAAGGGAACGCAGTCTGCGATAATTGCTAAATCGGCGTTCTTGAAGTAGGCGGCTTGGGGTGAAAGTAAGTGTAGCTGTACCGGCCATTGACTAAGCTGTGATTTTAAGCGAGGTATGGATTCACTGCATGTATCGCTAGCTGCATCCCACTGATGCGCCGCAGCAGAAGGACATCCGCACGCAGCTGTAGAATGTTGGTTTAATTCTTCTGCATGTTCCGCTATATGCTTTCTATGCTCTTCAAGCATCTCTGGCGCAAATTTCTTAATGCGTTCAAGGGTCGCTTTATCATCATAAACCTCAGCTTCTCGTTCCTGAATAGTTAGAGCACCGGTTGGGCAATGCCCCAGGCACGCGCCTAAACCATCACAGTATATTTCCTTGACCATACGCGCTTTAGTACCTTTAGGGGTATCTACCATTACAAGCGCTTGTTCAGGACATCCTGGTATGCACTCTCCGCAACCATTGCAAAGCTCTTCGTCAATATTGATTATCTTACGCATAATCTTGTTGTTCATATTCGAACCTCCTCTAAGAGTCTGTATAAATTATCATAGTATTTTACTAGAGTTATTTCTGTCGTGATTCTACTCGCTATTGCAGTTTTGTCAAGCAAGATTATTGTTTTAGTATTCGGAATACACAAAATATGACACTTGACTCTTTTACGCAAATAAATATCATTCTATAAATACTTCAATTTTGGAGGAGTTATGAAAAAGTTAGTGATTACCCTAATCCTTGGGTTAATCTTCGTTCCTGTTAGCATTCAAGCTGCTGCGAAAACTCAAAAAGAAGCTGAAGCCCAGGTAGCTTCAGTATTGTTAAAGCTTGCAAACAGGGATTTAGCAAACGATTATTTTGGATGGGATATCTATATCCCTGCTGCATCTAAACTTATCAATAAGGCTTTGCAAGATTTCCCAAAATCCATGTATCTTCATAAAAAATTGCAAAACTTAACTTTAGGTATACTTTCCGATGGACGTCTTTCAATAGATAAAAAGCCTATTCGAGATTCATTAGTGTCTTATTATAAAAAACTTTACGATGATAATCCTAATTCCGAATTTTATCTTTATTTATATGGCCGGGTGGCTGATGATATGCAAGCAACCCTAAAATTGGCAGAAACTGCAATAAAGAAAAATAAGAAGTCATACTGGGCATATATATTGCAAGGGGAGACACTTATGGATTTGAGGCGTTACAAAGATGCAGAAAAAGCTTTACTGAAAGCTGTAAAGCTTAAGCCTAATTTTCTTGATACCTACTCAGATTTAGCTTCGCTTTACTATTTTTTAGAACAACCCGAGAAAGCCGTTAGGAATGCCCTAAAAGCCTGTGAACTTACTCCACATTACTCTTTGGTACGTTATCCATACTATTTTGGAAAAATGGCAGGAGAAAAACTTGAAGATAAAGAGATTCTTGTAGATTTGGAACGTGCCTACTATAAAAAGTTTACTGAGGATAGGGAAGAGGATTATTATGCAATCTACAATGTAACTGAGGAGCTTTACAATGCATACCTGAATATTGCTCAGGAAGATAGTGCACGTCTTTACCTTGCTTACATGGATGCATTTGCTACTCCTTTGGGTAAGGGGGATATGGTAAATTTGAATGGAGCTATTCTTGAGGCATCTTTTGAACATAAAGATGCTGCTCTTAAACTACTTAGAAAGGCCTTTGATAAGGGATTTTACAATTATGGTAGAATAAACGATATTCCGGAATTTGAGTTTTTCAAAGATGATCCCGAACTAAAGAATATTCTTGAGGATATGAAAACTAAAGCGCAAAAAGAACTTATCGCAGGACTTACCAATAATCCAGCACCCGATTTTACATTACCGACAACAGAAGGTGATAGCGTTAGCCTATCAAAACTTAAGGGTAAGATGGTGTTACTCGATTTTTGGGGAATAGGTTGCGGTCCGTGTTACCGCCTAATGCCAGTTCTTGAACGTTTTTATCAAACTCATAAAAGTGAAGTGTATATGTACGGCATAGAATCATGGAACAACAGTGCTGAAGATGTTATTGCAACTGCTAAAAAACTCAAAATAGCATATCCCAATTTACTTGGTTCTGCCAAGGTAAGTCAAGCATACGGAGTACGTGGAGTGCCTCATTTGGTAATAATTAGTCCTAAAGGCAAAATAGTTCATATTCAACATGGTTTTGCAGCAGGAAAAGGATACGCTCAACAGATGTTCGATGAACTTGAGTGGCTTCTTGAAAAGTCTAAATGAAGCCTAAACTCTCTGTAGGTATTTTCACTTTCCTCTTGATTATTATGTCAAGGAAAGAACCTGCAAAACAGAGTTAATTCCCGATTTCCACTTTGCGCTAATGTTATTTTGACAGGCACGAAGTTGTAATAATTGTAGAGATATCTCGGAGATAAGAACTAAACGGAAAAACTTGACAGGCCATTGACTATATGTATAGTTGCCTTCAATAATAATGCTCACTAAGGAGGAATAAATGCTAACAAAAGCTGCAGTTTATGCAGATACCCTCAACCCTGTTACCAAACTTTCAAAGATTCTATACAATTTTTCCCTGATTCTTGGCGGAAGCTTAGCAATCGCCTTGGCGGCTCAAGCCTATATTCCACTTCCATTTACTCCGGTGCCGCTTAGCGGACAAACCCTTATGGTGCTTTTAACCGCAATGTTACTTGGCGGCAAGCGCGGAGCTGCAAGCATAATTACTTATATTGGACTTGGAATTACAGGTGTTCCTCTATTTGCAGGCGGCACATTGGGATTTGCACGTCTTTTAGGCCCTACTGGCGGTTATTTGATTGGATTTATCGCTGCAGCATATCTTGTTGGATATTTAGCTGAAAAGGGTTGGGATAGACATATCATCACCACGACTTTGGCTATGCTTATAGGAAATGCTCTCATTTATTTGTTTGGCCTACCCAGGTTAGCAAGTTTTGTAGGGTGGAATAATGTTTTGAAGATGGGATTGTATCCGTTTATTACAGGGGATATAATAAAACTCATAGCCGCAGTTTTAATTTTGCCCTCTGGGTGGAAATTATTGGGTTTGAATAAAAATCATTAACTAAGGTCGTACCTTCAAAAATAACTTTTAGATTTTTCTAGCCTTGTCCCTTCAACCAATTTTGTAAGGAATTTGTTAGCTATAAGCTTATATCTTCTTGAGAAAAGGGTCTAGGAGAGCGCCAACGATATCTTATAGGATATTGCTGGTAAAGCGGTGAGATGAGTGTTACGAAGTTACGTTACAGGTTACGAGGTTATCTCTATGGCTTCTTGACATACCTACCCTGAAGTGTATACTCTTATAGGGTAAATAAAAGTATAGGAGGAATTGTGTATACTTTAATATCTATTCTTTTTTCCGTTGCGCTAACCCAAACCGGAGTGGGTGAGGTTGAATGGCGCTATAAAACCGACGGAACCGTTTCTTCTCCGGCAATTGGTACCGATTACTGTATTTATTTTACAACCAACTATTACCGTTTTCTTGTTGGCATTGAAGCTTCTCTTTACGCCCTAAAACCGGATGGTAGCCTTAAGTGGCATAACGACTTAAAAAAAGGAACTGAATTCTCCAGTCTTCCAAATAATTACTTTAATTCTATTGATAATAATACCAATTCACCAAACACTCAAAACACATTTCCCACAGAAGGTGTTGAAACGACTTCACCGTTGTTAGGAACGGATGGTACATTGTATCTATGCATAATGTCACGTAAGGCGGGATATTCTTACGGTTATGCATACGCTGCCAACTCAACTTCAGGTTTACCTAAATGGCTAAATGAGCTGGTTTCAAGAAATTCTTTAGTCGCCTGGGCCCGCGATTGCCGTCCTCCGGCAATAGGCCCTGACACAAACCTGTATTTTTTTACAAGCATAGGCCTATTGAACAAATGGAATAAACTTCATTCATTAAACCCCGACTCTATCATTAACTGGTCTAGTGTTATGTACCTAAATACAGCCCCTGTCATTGGAGCGAACGGCACTCTCTACTATGGAAGTACCAACACATTACACGCCCTTGATCCAAGCGGAACTAAAAAATGGAGCGCGAACTTTACAGCTAGGCTTTCAGAACCTGCTCTAAATTCTGATTCCATGTTATATGTAGGAACCGCAAACCATTTTCTTCACGCAGTAAACTGCAAGAACGGCACCAAAATATGGTCGTTTAACA
>Ga0256846_1000197_pt1 | contig 26441 bp, 25 predicted proteins | sample TevniametaG_FD_189098 | JGI IMG/M metagenome (GOLD analysis project Ga0256846, IMG submission 189098) | Tube worm associated microbial communities from hydrothermal vent at the East Pacific Rise, Pacific Ocean - Tevnia | ecosystem: Host-associated > Annelida > Integument > Unclassified ...
CAGGCATGGTCTTGCATGTTTACATATGCCCTGAACTATTTAAAGGTTCAATGCCGTGAAAAAATGACATATACCCTGTGAAACATTAAGTTTCCACCATCTTTTACAGCTCATATCATAAATTGAAATATTTGCCAAATTATTTTTACTAAATAGGTATATTTTTTTTACCAGGGCATATTAATAAACATCTCATAACATACAATTTATAAACAGTGCAGGAAGGTTGATTTATCTTGAAAAAAATGTTTTACTTCACACAAAGAACCTTGAACAGGGTTCAGGGCTTTTTTTCTATTACTATGGACTTGGTACCTATGAAAAAAGAAGATGCATTAAGAATAGTTGAGATATGCAGGCTCTATTATGAAAAGGAACTGACCCAGGCCCAGATTGCCAAAACATTTGATATATCAAGACCTGCCGTAAGCAAGCTGCTGGCTGAGGCACGCCACAGGGGAATTGTCCAGATCGAAATCAAATCCCCTCTGGATAGTGACGAGGATCTGCTAAACCAACTTATCCGGTTTTTTAATCTAAAGGGCGGTCTGATCATTCCCTCTGCCACAAATGATGAAGAAATAATCAGGAGTATGATAATTTCCCAGACCATTTTATACCTTGAAAAGATTTTTTCTGATATAAACAGACTGGGTATCGGGTGGGGCAGGACCATTGGTGATCTCATTGAAGAGTTCAAAATCAGGATATCCAATGAAGATGAGTCAAGGTCTGTCTGCCCTGTGATAGGCAGTGCTCCCAACGCAATTCAATGGCTCCAGACAAATGAACTTACCCGTATATTTGCAGAAAAAATAAACTTTACTCCCTATTATCTGCATGCTCCTGCTTTTCCCTTTTCTGAAAATGATAAACAGCTTTTCATGAACACAATAGAGTATCAGAAAATTTCAGAATTATGGGCAAATCTTGACACAATACTGCTTGGTGCAGGCACCTATCCCACGGTTCCTGACCAGGCAACTGCTGTCAGATTCGGCACCAGGCTCAAGGAGAAAAAAGCTGTTGGTGTCCTTGCAACCTATTATTATGATATTAACGGTTCAATCATTGAAAGCCCCAATGATATTGTGGTGAGAATACCCCTTGAATACATTGAAAAAGCCAGAAGAGTAATGGTTGTTTCAGGAAGCCCTAAGAAGATAAGATCCCTGCGGGGTGCGCTTATGACAGGCCTGGTAACCCATTTGATAACAGATGAAACCACAGCCAGGGAATTGATAAAATTCCATGAAGAGATCAGGGAAATCAGATCATAAAACCTTTAGAAATGGAGCTGCAAAATGGTAATGAAGAAATTCATAAATGATCCTGGAAATCTTGTAAACGAATTATTGGAAGGCTATGTCCTTGCCTACCCTGATATTGTTAAACTTGCAGGGGACAATCTGATTGTAAGAACCCTGCCAAAGGAAAAGGGCAGAGTGGGCATAATCACCCTGGGGGGCAGCGGACATGAACCAGGCCTGAGCGGTTATGTGGGAAAAGGCATGCTTGATATAAGTGTTCCAGGAGAAATTTTTGCAGCTCCGGGCCCAAGGCGCTGCCTTGAGGCCATGAAACTTGCAGATCAGGGTGCAGGTGTGCTTTTTGTTGTTTTAAACCATGCAGGAGATTTAATGACAGCCAATATAACCATGGAACTTGCTAAAAAAGAGGGCATAAAAGCCAGAATGGTCCTTGTCCATGAAGATATTGCCTCGGGCCTTCCTGCAAAGCCTGAAGAACGTCGGGGGCTCATCGGCTTTCTTCCCATTGTTAAAATTGCAGGAGCTGCTGCAGAACAGGGCAGAACCCTGGAACATATCTTTACCATTGCAAGTGAACTTGGGAAAAATATGCGGGCCATTGCCGTGGCCCTGCGTCCGGGAACCCACCCCTGTACAGGAGGAACCATGTTCACCCTGGGAGAAGATGAGATGGGGGTTGGTGTTGGCCAGCACGGTGAAGCCGGCATAGAAAGGATTAAATTATTATCGGCCGATGATACTGCCGATCTGATGCTGTCCAGGCTGCTTAAAGATCTCGGAGCGAAACCAGGTGATGAGCTTCTGGTTATCCTCAACAGCTCAGGCTCCACAACCATGATGGAACTGTTTATAATTTTCCGCAGAATATCCCGGATTCTAAAGGAGAAAAACATTAAAATTGCAGAAAGCCTGGCAGGAGAATTTATCACCACACAGGAGCAGGCCGGATTCCAGATGTTCATTGCAAAGATGGATAAAGATCTGCTTAAATTATGGAATGCACCCTGCAATACACCTTTTCTGACAATGCAGTAGACATCTGAAAATTGTTAAACAATATTTTCCCATAAAAAAATCATTTTTTTGAACCTTTCATGTTCTAACAGGTACTGAAAATCAATAAAACCAGAATAAAATATTAATATGTGTTACATAAAGGAGAAAAAGATGAAAAAATACCTGTTATTGTTCCTGCTGTTTCTGTTATTACCATATCCTGTATTTGCCACAGGCCCCATGCCAGGGTTACAGACCCATCCTGCACAGGTTAAAAAGGTAAAAGTAAATACCGGAAAAATACCAAAAAATGCTGTCATGAAAAACACATCAAATGCTGCCATGAAAATCCTGTCCTTTACCTGTAAAGCAAGTTCAACCGGGGATTGGATTCTGCTTTATGAATCCATTAACCCAGGTCTTGTAAATTTTGCAGCCCATCAATTACAATATAAACTGACCCGGATATTAAGGAATGGAAGCCGAAGCCCCATACATATTACAACCAATAGGAGGGCTTTTCTCCATGGCACCAGAATAAAAGAGCACTCTTTATGGGATAGATGCAGCCTTACCACAAAGGTGGGATTGGAAATCAGTTACAAAAATAAAGTACTTGATAAAAAAATTATTAATGTACCTGCCATGAATGTTAAAATTGTCAAAGCCTATGGTTTAAATGGCAGGTTCAGTGCAACTTTAAAAAATAATACCTCCCATGTTGCAAAGGTTGGTGTAAGAACCATTGCAATGGACAACCCAAATCACTCATCATTGGCCGTGGTTAGCGGAGATCGTCTGCTGGGGCCGGAAATCCAGGTTGTAATACCTGGTAATAGTACAAAGACCTGTTCCGGAAACATCGTAAAAGGGGGAGAGAATGCAAGTATACAGGTAATGTTTAAAGATGAAAAAAAATGTGCTGGTCAAGGATATATTATCCTTGCATCAAAACTTTTAACCCGGGGGTTTAAACAGGCTTCCAATAAATTTACCCAGGATCTTCCCAAAGGGCTTCAGAACGGGCTGCCAAAGATGAGTTTTCAAATAGTAAATGAAACTCTTGTTAATTCTCTGGGATTAAACAGAACATTCACAGTTTATTTTGATTTTTCCAGAAAAGTTGACCCTGCAACCATGGGTGATTCAGTTGTGGAATTCTATCTGAGATCATATCAGAACAACCATTATGTTGCAGAACAACGTTTGACTGGCAAGTGGGAAAATACAACAGGGAAGGATCACCTGAGATGGAAAACAAGTCCTCTCAGCAGTAGTTTCCCCATGGTTAATTATGCAGCCCAGGGTAATTATCTGCAGATAGATGTGTCTGTACACAGCACTGTTAAATCAGAAAATGGTGAATTACTGGATGGTGACGCCGACGGGACACCGGGTGGGTGGCCGTATAAGCATAAATTTTATATTGGGAAATAATTCTTAAAATACTCCTGCAATATATTTCTTCCCTGGAATTCCTCTGCTGCTGAAAATTAAATTAGCAGCAGAGCAGAATTCCAGGCTGGCACCTGGTTTCATTTGTTTTGGCAACTTAAGTGCATGTTCTGTTTCAGCAATCATTATCATCATCATTGATCAGCCGTTTACTTAAAACCACTACAGGATCATCCTTATATCCTGTTTTATTATAAAATGAAATCACATTTTTGTTTGACTTTCTTACCATAAGGTCAATTTTGGGGCATCCCATGGCCTTGAGAGCCTTTTCAGCATGTTTAATGATCTTTGAGCCAATTCCTTTCTTCCGGTGTTCTCTTTTTACAGCAAGATAATATATCCAGCCCCTGTGTCCATCATACCCTGCCATGCAGGTCGCAATAATCCCATTGCCTGACTCTCCCACAAAAAATAAGTCCGGAGAATCTTCTGATTTTCTTTTAATATCTTTTACAGGGTTATTTCCAGGTGAAATAAGGCTGCATTGTTTCCATAAATCGATTACCCTGTCTCTATCCTTGTTCTTATATGTTCTGATGACCATTCATGTTTCCAGTCCAGTTAAAAGATAATATATTTACAAATTACAGCTGCTAAAACTATATTTAAAAACCCATAATAGTGCAAGCAATATCAGTCTTGTATTAATAATACATTAATTAATGGTGTTATTTCAATATGTTGACATATGTTCTGACAAAAATTGAATATTTGTCTTGACATATGTAACCTGCCATATTAAGAAACAAATCAGAGGATTTTTTAAAAGTATTTAAGCACTTGCTTAAAAAAAGCATGGGCATCGTTACCATTAACACTTTATCCTAAGGGGGTATAAAATGAAAAAGGGCGTTAAACTATTGCTGCTTCTGATGATATGTCTGGCAATTGCCGCATCATCTGTATCAGCAGCAGACAGGGTTGATCTCAAAGGCAAAAATATTACCATGTCCATTCTGGGTATTGCAGGATGGTTTCCAAGCAAGCTTGGTGTGGATATGTCACCTGAATTTTCCAGATATGCCAGGGAAAAATATGGGTATGATGTAAAATTTACCTTTGAAGAGGCTCCGTTTACAAGTTTATTCCAGAAATCAGCTGCAAGTCTTGCAACCCAGTCAGATGCATATAATATTATTGTGGTTGACAGCCAGTGGCTGGGGGGCCTTGCAGCTCCGGGCTGGATATTAAAACTCAATGAGACCATTGATAAAAATCCTGCTCTTAAGAATATTGACTGGTATGACCAGATTGTCATTGACACCTACATGAGTTATCCCCTGGGCTCAAAAAACTACTGGGGACTTCCTCTGGAAGGTGATACCATGGTTCTCTATGTCAGAAAAGATAAACTTACTGACCCTAAGGAGAGAGCTGCATTTAAGAAAAAATACGGATCTGAACTTCCCCAGACATTTAAAGACTTTGAAACCCTTACCATGCCTGAGTATGAAAAAATGCTTGATTTTTTTACACGGCCTGAACAGGGTTTTTACGGGCTTGCCCAGCACACTTCCAAGGATTATGATTTTGTATGCACAGCAGCCCATAACTATATCTGGTCAAGGGGCGGCAGAATCTGGGATCAGAAAACCAATCAGATCTGGGGTGTTTTAAACACAAAAAAGAATGCCGCTTCACTCAGGGCCTATAAAAAATCATTAAAATGGTCTCCACCCGGAGCTGCAAATTATGGAAACGGTGAAATAATGGAAGCATGGAATGGCGGCAAAGTATTCAGTGCCATAATGTGGGCTGCTGTGGGGCAGTATATGATGCACCCAAAGGATGGTGAAGTCATGATTGTTCCTCCCCCCATGCATTTGAAAAACGGAAAAGGCACACCCCATCGTATATATTCCATGGGAGGACAGCCATGGGTAATCAACTCCTTTAACGATAAAAACAAGATGCAGGTTGCCAAGGATTTCATGGAGTGGTGGTATACACCTGAGACCCAGAGGGAATTTGCCAACAGAGGCGGAAATCCGGTTATCAAATCTGTACTGGACAAGCCAGGATTTGAAAAGATCCAGCCATGGTTCAAGGCATATAAATTCATGCTTAATGAATCCAGGGGCAGGGATTTCTGGCACAATCCCCTTTTTGCCGTGATGCTCCACAAGCAGCAGGAAGCATTCCATGCATATCTTACAGGCCAGGTAAAGGACCCCAGGGTCGCCCTTGATTATGCAGCCTATGGATTGCAGAAATTAATGTATGATTACGGATATACCAAAAAGAAACCGCCTGCAAAGGCTGCTGAAATCAAATTAAAATAAACCTTAAAAAAAGTTTTTAATTAAAGTCCCGGGAAAGATATTTTCTTTCCCGGGCCAACAAAAAGGACAACCAATTGGAAGATATAATAAAATCTGCACCGGGGAAATTCACCATCTCAACCATTTTGGAAAATCCAAAATATTTACAGATTTTACTCCTGGTTCCTGTGCTGGTCTTCTTTATTGTGTGGAATGTTATTCCTCTGCTCTGGCTTGCAGGGTTGAGTTTTTACAGATATGCAATGGTTACAGGTATGCCCCTGCGGTTTGTAGGCCTTACCAATTTCCTGGATATCATGACCGATCCTGATATCTGGCACGCATTGAGCAATACATTCCTGTTTGTGATCCTGGGTGCCGGCACACAGACTATTCTGGGTATTATCCTGGGTTTTCTGTTCTGGAAGAGTAAAGATCTTCCCGGCAGAAGACTTGCCATGACATTGATGTTCACGCCCATGGTTCTTGCACCCCTGGCCACAGGATCATTTTTTAAGATTATCTATGATCCCATCTTTGGCGTGTTGAATTATTTTATTTTATCCATATTTGGTACAACCATTGATTTTCTGGGATCAAGCAGCTGGGCATTTTTTTCCGTTCTGCTGGTGGACACCTGGATGTGGACACCTTTTATGATGATGATGTGCCTTGCTGCACTGGGTTCAGTGCCCAGGGCCGAGCTTGAAGCAGCTGAAGTCGAAAACCTTTCAATGTATCAAAGACTGATCCATGTGGTTCTGCCCCATGGAAAATTCATCCTGATGCTGGGTATACTACTCAGAACCATAGATTCTTTCAAATCCATGGACATCATTTTTACAATGACAGGAGGAGGGCCTGGCAATGTAACGGAATTAATAGGGCTCACTCTTTACAGGCAGGCATTTAACGCCTTTACCATGGGACGGGCATCAGCCCTTGCCATTATATCGTTGATGATTGCCATATCATTTACATCCATCTATCTTTATGTTCTTAAAATGAAGGAGGAATCAGCCTAGATGCATGCAAAACCCAAGTCAGGAAGCTTAAAAAAGAGTTTATACCATATTTTTTTATGGATGATATCTATCCTGTTTTTTTCACCTGTTATCTGGATGGTGATCTGTTCTTTAAAAACAAAGGCAGATATCCTGACCATCCCGCCAAAATGGATATTTACACCAAGCCTTGACAACTATATCGGCCTCTTTTCCCGGTTAAATTTCACAAGGGAGATCCTGAACAGTATTTTCATGTCAGTTTCAGCGGTTGTGATTGCTGTGATTGTTTCATTCCTTGCTGCCTACAGTTTTTCACGGTTTAAACCCAGGGGAACCGACTTTTTAATGTTTCTTCTGCTTTCCATGCGTATGGTGCCGGCAGCAGCAGTTGTGGTCCCGGTTTATCTTCTCTATTCTGCATCAGGATGGAAGGGCACATACACTGGAATGATTCTTTTTTACGCCATGTTCAGCATCCCTTTTTCCGTATGGATATTAAAGGGGTTTATTGACGGTGTCTCCCCAAGATTTGATGAAACCGCCCTGGTAAATGGCGGATCTCGCATGCATGTTATTTTCAAAGTTGTCATGCCCCAGGTAAAACCAGGACTTATCGCAGCCTTTATATTTAATATAATTTTTGTGTGGAATGAATTTATATTTAACTATATCATCGGGGGTAAAACTACTTCCACAGTGCCTGTGGGCCTTGCCCAGGGTTTTACTGTGGGAGGAACAGTACAATGGGATTTCATTGCTGCTCTTACAACTTTTTACAGTCTGCCCCTTATAATTTTCATCTATTTTTTCCAGAAATATCTGCTTGTGGGCATGACCTTTGGAACTGTAAGGGGGGAAGTCTAAACCATGGAAACTAAAAACAAATTTATTATCCATAGCCAGACCCTTATCATTATCATGATGGTGCTGAGTTTTTTTCTCATAATTCAAAAAATAAGCCCGATGCTTTATAAAACAGGTCTTATTATTCTGATTGTTTCAGCTGTTTCCCAGATGGCCTTTGGCAATATCAGCCCTGCAGCCAGACCTGGAAAAGCCGTAAAACTGATTATCATGGCATATCTTATCGTGGGTGCTGTATTTGGTCTTGGTGTGGTTTTAGCTCCGTTTCTGGTAAATATTGGAAGGTAAAAATGGAAACAATTGTTGAGTTTAAAGAAATTTTTAAAACCTACAGAGGAAAAACAATCCTTGATAATATAAATCTTTGTATAGATGACAGGGATTTCATGGTTATATTTGGTCCGCCCTCATCAGGCAGATCAACCCTTTTAAGGATACTTGCCGGCCTTGAAGCCCAGGATGCAGGCCATGTTTTTCTAAGGGGGCAGAACATAAAAAAGATTGGTGCAAAGGAGCGAAGCATTGGATATATTCCCCAGGATTTCGCCCTTTTCCCCAATAAAACCGTGTTTGAAAATATTGCATATCCCTTAAGGCTGTTAAAACTGTCCGGAAATAAAATTAAAAAAGCTGTTTTAAGAACTGCTGATATGCTCAGTATAACAGATCTGCTTGAAAAACTTCCCACCCAGGTAAGCGGGGGCCAGAAACAGAGAATTGCCATTGCAAGGGGCATAGTAAAGAATACAGACATCTACATTTTTGATGATCCCCTGGCAGGCCTTGATTTTAAATTAAGGGAAAAATTGATCGATGATTTAAAATCCCTTCAAAGGGATCTGCAGGTCTGTATAATTTATACAACATCTGATCCTGTTGAGGCATTATCCCTTGCCTCAAAAATTGCCATACTTGATAACCACAGCATTCTTGAAACAGGAGATCCTGAAACAATTTATTCTGATCCTGGCAATCTTTCAACAATGAAACTTTTAGGATTTCCCAGGGCAAATATTTTCACCGGAACTCTTTATAAAAAAGATGAAAATATTTGGTGCGGAACAAAACTCTTTGATTTTCCCATTGCTCTTGATGACCAGGGTTTCACCGCAAATGAAAAAGAAAAGGTAAGTATAGGACTCAGGCCGGAAAATATCTTAAAAAACAGAGGAGGCAAGCAGGATGATAAAGCCATCAATATCCTGGCTGACATATATTTAAGGGAAGACCTTGGTGCAGAAGAGATTATATATATGAAAGAAAAAAAAGAGAATCTGGTCATGGTGGGACATGCTGTCTCTGATTCAGGCACCGGCACAAAATATGATGTAAACGACCGTATTGGCCTTAGTATCAGACCATCTTCCCTGTTTGTTTTTAATAATTCAACCCGGAATCGAATTGGCAGAGGTTTGGAAAATATCAATGTCTGAAATAAAAGTTAAAAATCTTACAAAAAAATACGGTAATATCACTGCTGTTGATAATCTTGATTTCACCTTTGCTGCAGGCAGGGTCACCTGTCTTCTGGGCCCTTCCGGCTGCGGTAAAACCACCCTTTTAAGAATGATTGCAGGTCTGGAAAAACCAACACATGGCCGGGTTTTTGTTGATGAAAAGGATATTACAAAGCTTTTGCCACGAAAACGCAATATAGGCATGGTCTTTCAATATCCGGTCACATACCGGGGAATCTCTGTTTATGAAAATATAGAACTTCCCCTTACCAGACAGAACATATCAAAAAACAAAAGAAAAGAGCGCATAGAAGAGGTGCTTGAACTCCTTGATCTGAAGGAGCATAGGGACAAGGACAGTTCGGGACTGGATATCATATCCAGACAGAAGGTCTCGGTTGCAAGGGCCATTGCATATCGTCCCGATATAATTATTTTTGATGAACCCATGACAAATATTGATGCAAATTCAAAAATTCAGTTCAGCCATTTTTTCAAAACATTATCAAAAAAACTCAATCAGGTCATTATCTATGTAACCCATGACCAGACCGAAGCCATGACCCTGGCAGACCGCATCGCACTCATGAAGGACGGCAGGATGATCCAGTGTGATGAGCCAAGGACTCTGTACAATGAACCTGAAGATATATTTGCCGGATGGTTTCTTGGCAACCCCGGCATGAATTTTTTCAAAGCTGAGCTCAAGGATAAAGGGAATGATACCATGGTTGTATCGGATTGTCTTGTCCGATCTCTCACCATCTGTTCCCGGGTTTTAAAACACAATGTCACCATTGGCATCAGACCCGAACATATTAAAGCAGAAACAGAAGAATTTACCAATAGTGTTAAGGCAAAGGTAAAAAGAGCATCCATTACCATTGGAGGACAATTTCTCATGGTTCTGGATGTTAAGGGTATTGAGCTTAAAGCAAAGGTTAAAGGATCATGTAAAGCTCTTGCAAAGGCACGTTATATCTGGATTGAACTGCCCGGGGATAAAATCCTTGTGTTTGATCAGGACAAACAAAGGGTCAGGGCTGATATTGTATAAAAATATTAATAAAAATGAAAGGAGAACAAAAAATGAAGCAGGCTCCGGAAAAAGCAAAAATGATTTTATTTGCCTATACGGTGAATGATTATGAAAAAACATCTGCATTTTATAAAGAAGCACTGGGACTTGATTTCCCTGGTGAAACATTCAGCGTAAACAGACTGGACATTGCCAAGGGGCAGCTCAGTGAAGGCGATGCCCAGGTTGAGCTGCTCCAGCTTGACAAATGGCGGGGACTTGAATCAGGTTATAAACACGGCCATATAGGTTTTCTTGTGCAGGATATTGAAAAAATGGCTGCCCATATTAAAAATATGGGGTATGAACCCTCTGAAATAATGTACCCCTTTGAAGGGAATAACAAGGTAAGAATCTGTTATTTCCGCGGTCCCAATGATGAAAAACTGGAACTTGTCCAGGCTGATGAATAGATAATGAGCAAACATAAAATAAACCGTCATAAATTAAGGAGATTGATTCCATGACCATGAAAAAATTTATAAATGATCCTGCAAACCTTACTAAGGAACTGCTGGAAGGATATACCCAGGCCTTTTCCAATAAAGTTGCCCTTGAATCTGATAAACTTGTTGTCAGGGCCAATCCCAAGGATGAATCAAAGGTTGCCCTTGTCACCCTGGGCGGCGCAGGCCACGAACCTGCCCTGAGTGGATTTGTGGGCGAAGGCATGCTTGATATCAGCGTTGTTGGTGATATATTTGCAGCACCAGGCCCTCCCAGGGTGTTTGAAGCATTGAAAAAAGCCCATAGAAAAGCAGGCGTGCTTTTTATTGTACTCAACCATGAAGGCGATGTCATGAGTGCTGAAACAGCCATGGAAATGGCAAAGGCAGAAGGCTTGAATGTTAAAATGCTTCTAACCCATGAAGATATTGCTCCGGGCAGTGATGCTCCGATCCAGGACCGCCGGGGCCTTGTGGGTTGTGTTCCTCTGTACAAAGTTGCAGGAGCTGCAGCTGAAGCAGGGAAAACCCTGGATGAGGTATACGCAATAGCTGAAAGATTTAATAATAACATGGCAACCCTGGCTGTGGCATTGAAAACCGCCACCCATCCTGCAAGCGGAGATTCTATTTTTGACCTTGCAGATGATGAGATGGAAATAGGTATGGGCCAGCACGGTGAGGCAGGCACAGGCAAATCCAGAATGATGACAGCCGATGAAACAGCAGATATCATGATCACCCGGCTTTTAAAGGCAGTAAAAGCTGACAAGGGTGATAAACTCCTTGTCATGCTCAATGGTACAGGTGCAACAACATTGATGGAACTTTTCATTGTTTTCAGAAAGGTGAAAAAATTTCTTGACGACAAAGGCATTGAACCTGCAAGGGTGGTTATTGATGAAGTGCTAACAGTCCAGGAAATGGCAGGTTTTCAGATGTTTGTTGCAAAAATGGATGATGAACTCCTGGAATTGTGGGATAAAACCTGTGATACTCCCTATTTAACTGTTCGCTGATCCTTAAAAAGAGGTGCTAAATGGCTGATACAATCGGGTATAAAGAGATTGAACTTATGATCACCAGAGCTGCTGAAAAGATCAGAACAAGTTGTGATGAACTGTCCGGAATGGATGCTGCCACAGGGGACGGAGACCATGGCACAACCATTGTCAGGGCCATGGATATTGCAGAAGATATTGTCAAAAAGGGAAAAGATAATGAGCTCAAAACACTGCTTACAGATGTTGGCTGGGGCGTGATGGGGATTGACGGTGGAGCCACTGGTCCCCTTTTAGGCTCTTTTTTTATGGGGCTTTCCATGGGTATGGAAGATGAAAAAAACATTGACAATAAAACCCTGGCACAGATGTTTCAGGGGGGGCTTGCAGGTGTTCAGAAACGAAGCAAAGCCAAGGTTGGAGACAAAACCATGATGGATGCTTTAATACCTGCTGTTAAAGCCCTGTCAACAGCTGTTGAGAACAAAGCCTCCATAAAACATGCCCTTAAATCTGCAGCCCTTGCAGCTGTCAAAGGTGCTGACTCAACAAAGGATTTTAAGGCAAGGTTTGGCCGGGCAAAAAATTTAGGTGAGAGAACCATTGGGCATAAAGACCCGGGAGCTGTTTCCATGTCCCTGATCTTCCAGGGCTTTTACGAAGCAATCCCATAACATGAAAAAGATTAATTTAAAAAAATAAGGATTTAAATATATGGCTGATGCAGAAGGTATGAAAGAAAGTGTTAATTTTCAACCAAAGATTGCCCAGGAAACCCAGGGATTTTTCCTCAAGGGTTCCAATTCTCTGGAATGGGGCATGAAAAACAGACTTGCCCGCATATTCAACCCGAAATCAGGACGAACCGTTATGCTGGCATTTGACCACGGATATATCATGGGACCCACGTCGGGCCTTGAAAGAATGGATCTGACCATAGTTCCTCTTATTGAGCACTCAGACTGTATTATGTGTACCAGGGGAGCATTGCGTGCCCTTGTGCCGCCTGCCATGGACAAACCCGTTTCTCTGCGTTATTCTGCCGGGACAACAGTACTCACCGAGTTAAATGATGAGTGTGTTATGGATATTGAAGAGGCATCGCGCCTCAATGCATCCCTGCTTGCAGTCATGGTGGCTGTTGGTGACAGATTTGAGGCAGTGACAATGCGCAATCTTACAAAGACCGTGGACATGGGAACAAGGTATGGCATACCCACCCTGGGGGTTACAGCCATTGGCAAGGACATGGCACGGGATTCCCGGTATCTGTCCATGGCAGCAAGGGTGTGTGCTGAAAACGGTGCCCATGTGGTAAAAACATATTTTTGTGAAGGGTTTGAAAAGGTGGCAGCATCCTGCCCTGTACCCATTGTGCTTGCCGGCGGTAAAAAACTGCCCGAGCTTGATGCCCTTACAATGGCATCAAGGGCCATGGACCAGGGCGCATGCGGCGTGGACATGGGACGTAATGTCTTTCAATCAGAGGATCCCGTTGCAATGCTCAAGGCAGTCAAGGCCGTGGTCCATGACAACGAGACTCCCCAAAGGGCCTTTGAATTATTCCAGACCCTTAAAAACCAATCCTGAACAGAATAATACAATCATGCAGCCTTTGACCCTGGTTTTAACTTAGATACCAGGGTCAAACAATCCCTAATTGCCCGAATAGCCTGCCTGCTGAATACATACCAGACTTTAAATATTCCTTTACGACTTATCTCAATATTCTGATGATGAAATCAAAGGCAGTAAAATCAATCAAATAACTTTATTATCTTTTAAATATGCAGAGGAAAACAGGTTTTATATTTTGCCCCATTAGGGTATTATTTAAGACACTATTGTAAACTTAACAGGAGATCTTATGAAAATTATAACTCTGCTTGGAAGTGCCAGAAAAAAGGGCAATACTGCAACTGCCCTTGGATGGATTCAGGAGGAACTTATATCCCTTGGCCATGGGGTTGAATCCATATATTTAAATAGAAAAAAAATAAACGGCTGCCTTGGCTGTGCCAAATGCAAGGAAAAACCGGATGAAATCGGATGTGTCCAGGATGATGATGCAGCAGAAATACTTGGCAGGATCATTGATGCTGACCTTACTATATTTGCAACCCCCCTTTACTTCTGGGGAGTTACATCACAACTGAAATCCATTATTGACAGAAGCTGGTCCCTTGTTACAAATTATCACCAGCCAGACCATGCATCCCTTATTGAAGGTAAACGTCAGGCTCTGTTAGTAACCGGAGGCGGAGAGTATGATAATAATGCAGAACCTGTTTTTACAGCCTTTGGGAAACTTATTAAATTTTATAAAGGCGTGAACATTGGAGAGTTATTTCTCGGTTCCTGCAAGACCCCGGACACCATGGATGAAAAAAAGAGGGAAAAAGCAATTAAATTTGCCCGTAAAATAGTTAAGCCTTGAAACTTCTTTTACCATACTTTAAAAAACACCTTTTAAAAATTGTCCTGGGTATATTCTGCATGCTTGTTGTTGACAGCATCCAGCTCATTATTCCAACAATTTTAAAAAAAACCGTGGACATGCTTGCCCATGCCGGCACCAGCAATCATAATACCCTGTTTCTTGTAAAGGCAGGCCTTGCAATCCTTGTTCTCGGAATAGTAATGACATGCCTGAGATACTGGTGGCGCATACTGCTCATGGGAAGTGCAAGGAATGTGGAAAAAGGCATCAGGGAACAATTGTTTGCAAAAATTCTTACACTGGATCAGGGCTATTATGATAAAATAAAGACCGGAGATATAATGGCCCATGCAACAAGTGATATAAATCATATCCGCATGGCTTTCGGCTTTGGCCTGATCGCCCTTACCGATATCATCCTGCTTGGTATTGCAACAATATCCATCATGTTCTATGTGAATGTCAGGCTTACACTGCTTGCACTGATTCCCATGCCGTTTTTGATCATTACTACAAAAATCCTGGGAAATAAAATGCACTCCTTCCATGTAACAGCCCAGGAGTCCTATTCCTTTCTCACAGAGATTGTGAGAGAGAGCTTTTTCGGCATAAGGGTGATCAAAGTTTTTAACTTTGAAAAATACGTGGGCTCAAAAATTAAAAAATCTGCCAGGGATTATTTTGAAAAAAATATTAAAAGAGCATTTCTGGCTGCTGTTTTAAAGCCATTCATGCTTTTTGTATTCAACTTTTCAACGGGTATTGTCCTTTTTTACGGAGGTTTTCTTGTAATGAAAGATGCGCTCTCACCGGGAGAGCTTGTGGCATTTATACAGTACATAAGTATCCTTGCCTGGCCAATGATAGCCTTTGGCTGGCTCACAAATCTTATGCAGCGCGGCCTTGCATCAATGAACAGAGTCAATAACCTGCTCAATGCAGAGCCGGATGTCAGGAATGTTTTAAAGCCGGTTCAACTCAGTAAAGGAGGAAAAACAATAGAACTTAAAAATGTTTATTTCTCCTACACAAAAAAGAAACCAGTTCTTAATAATATTACGGTGAAAATAGAAAAAGGCACCTCGGCTGGTATCACAGGCCCGCCAGGCTCAGGCAAGACAAGCTTTGTACAGCTGATTGTAAGATTATACAATTGTACATGCGGCAATATCTATATTAACGGTCATGATATCATTAATATTGAACTTTTATCCCTAAGGGATACCATTGCCTATGCACCCCAGGAGAGTTTTCTCTTTTCAGGAACCATATATGAGAACATCACCATGGGAAAAGAGATCCCCAGAGTAAAGCTTAATAATATAATTGAGGCCTGCATGCTGAAAAAAACCATTGGTGCAATGCCGGCAGGGCTTGACACAATAGTGGGAGAAAGGGGCATCACACTTTCCGGAGGACAGAAGCAGAGAATTGCCCTTGCACGGACACTTATCATGGATAAACCCATAATCATTTTAGACGACCCTATAAGCCAGATGGATACAGATACTGCATCAAGGGTCATGGAAAACATAAACAGTATTAAGGAAGACACAACTTTGATTGTGGTCTCCCACAGGATTGCCGCCCTGACAGGCTGTGATAATATCTACATTCTCAATAACGGCATTGTGGAAGATATGGGAACCCATGAAGACCTTATCAACAAGAGTATATTCTATAAAAACGCCTGTAATGTACAACTTTTTGGAAAGAAAAATGGCTCCTGAACTAAATCTTGAAGAAAAAGAGATCAAAATTGCGGATGTAAAACTGATCCGGGAGATATGGCCATTTATCAAGCCCTATTTCTGGATGCTTTGCATATCTGTCCTTCTCATCTTTCTTGTTACTTCTCTGGAATTATTAAGTCCCTGGCTCATAAAAAAAGCCATAGACAGCTTTATTCTGTCGAGTTCTTCCCCGAAGCAGGCCATGCTTTTCTCCTTTGAAATAAACTCTTTTAAACTCTTTGGATTAATCTTTTTTGTTATTACAGCCCTCTCTTTCTTAATTGATTTTTCAGGCACAGTGTTCATGGAGTACACAGGCCAGAAAATAATCCTTAATCTGCGCTGGCGCCTTTTTGAACATATGGTCCATCTTCCTGTCTCATTTTATGATGCAAACACAAGCGGAAGGCTTGTCAGCAGGGTTGCAGGTGATGTGGAGAATATGAACGAGATGTTCACAAATATACTTGTTTTTATCTTTAAAGATCTTGTTTTCATGGTGAGCATACTTGGCATCATGCTTTATATTAATCTGCAGCTTACCCTTTACCTGCTTATGCTTGTACCATTTGTATTTTTCAGCATTTTACTCTTCTCAAGGATGTCAAGAAAAGTTTTCAGAACCTTAAGACAGAAAATATCTGAAATCAACCATAGCTTTTCCGAGGGCATAACAGGTATTGCAACTCTCCAGACCACATCCAGCACCCGGATTTTCCTTAAAAGATTTAAAAATCTGAATCTTGAACATTTTAATGCCGGGATGATCCAGATTAAAATTTTCTCTATATTCATGCCCTTTGTAGGCCTTTTAAGTGTTTTAAGCGTTGGAATAATAATCTATTTCGGAGGGGTTGAAGTAATTGATAAAAAAATTACAATTGGTGTGCTTGTGGCATTTCTGGCCTATATGAAAATGTTTTTCAGACCTGTGCGTGAGCTTTCCGAAAAATTCAACCTGCTCCAGAATGCCCTTGCATCAGCTGAAAGAATAGTTTCTGTTCTGGGCAATAAAACCGTTAAGAAAAAATACCCAGGGGGTAAAACCAAACTTAAAAATATTGAAACCATTGAATTTGAAAATATTTTCTTTTCATATAATAAAGGAGAAGAAATTTTAAAAAATCTATCCTTTAAAATATCAAATAATGATCCATCACATGGGAAATCCCTGGGCATTGTAGGCCCTACTGGCTCCGGCAAGACTTCAATAATAAATCTTTTAACAGGGTTTTACAGATATGACAAAGGCAGGATTCTGGTGAATAACAAGTGTTTTAAGCAATACCCCATTGAAAACATCAGGAACCATACTGCCCTTGTCATGCAGGACCCGATTCTTTTCTCAGGCACTGTAAGGGATAATATTGCCCCTCCCGGTTTAATGAGTGATGCAATACTTGAAAAAGCCCTGGAACAGGCAAATTGCAATTTTCTGTTAAAAAATCATAAAGGTCTTGATACAATGCTCATGGAAAAAGGTAAACCCTTGTCAAGCGGCGAAAAACAGCTTGTGTGCATAGCAAGGGCCTTTGCCTTTAACCCTGATCTGATTATTTTTGACGAAGCAACCTCTTACCTTGATTCAGAGTCTGAACTAAAGGTACACAAGGCAATGAAAAAGCTTATGCATGGCAGAATCTCCATAATCATTGCCCACAGGCTCAGCACTGTAAAAAATTGTGATAAACTGATCTTCCTTAAAAATGGTGAAATCATTGAATCGGGCAGCCATAGAGAACTTGTCAGGCTTAAAGGTGAGTATTATCACCTTCTGCGACAGGAGAGTCTGATTGTACCTGAGTAAAACCGGGTAGAACAGGCAGTTCCGGAATATGACACGCATCCACCCCTGCCTTGAATTTTTCAAACCCGGGCCTGTCTATCCCATTAAGCCCAAGGGGTCTTAATCTGCCATCATGGCAGTCAGAGCCTCCGGTTACAATCAGATCATATTCCCGGGCAAGGGACAAAAGTATGTCCAGAAACTTTTCACCATGTCCAGGATAATATACCTCAATACCTTTAAGTCCAAGATCTAAAAAATCAGGCAGAAGTTTTTCAACAACCTCAAAGGGAGGAAGAACCTCTTTATAATGTCCCCTGCCCTCAAAGGAACCTGCAGCAGGATGGGCAAGCACGGTAAACAGAGGGAAATCATCTAACAGCTCCCCGATCTCTTTAAGTGCAACCCCGGAAGGGATATATGCAGGGCTTTTATTACCAATTATCCTGTTCACCTGGCCTGTCTTTTTAATACCATGGATTTCCTTTAATGCCAGGGTAAAATGACGTCGTGTGGCATTGGAGCTGTATCTCTCTATATCCTCAAATAAAAGTTCCTTTGCAAGTATGGGTGTTTCACCATTTGGCCCGAATATTGTGTTGATTCTGTCAACCCTTGCCTTTACAAGTGTATTGCCCCGGCCCCTGGAAAGTACCCTGGTAAATGAATTCACAAATTCAATATTATTAAGAAACTTTTCCGGAAAATAGCAGAGAAGATGTAATGTACCTTTGAAAAACGGCTTGTCAAACCTGACCGATGCCTCGACTCCGGGGATTACCCCGACGCCGTAATTTTTCCCGGCAGCAATTGCATTGCCAAGGCTGTCAAGTGTATCATGATCAGTTATTCCAATGGTATTTATCCCAAGTTCCTTTGCATTAAAAACAAGTTCATCAGGTGTAAGATCACCGTCAGAAGCAGTTGTATGATTATGCAGGTCTGCATATATTGTCATTATCGATTCCTTTCTTTTGACCAATGCTTACCAGAAAAAATCACTCTTTTCAATTAAAATAAAAATTAAAAAATTGCTGATCAATGCCTATGCAGAGGACCAGGGCAGTTTTGACAGATTTAAAAAGGGGGATAAAACCTGTTCAATATCTGTTTATCCCCCTGACAGTTAAGCTGGCTGTTAAGCCGGAATCAGACTATTTTTTATCTTTTTCAATGGATATAAGTTCAACTTCAAAAATCAGTGTTGAACCGGGTTGAATGGGCCCTGCCTGACGATCACCATATGCGAGTTCAGATGGGATATAAAGTTCCCACTTACTGCCCGGTTTCATCAGCTGGAGCGCTTCCACCCAGCCCTTTATCACCCTGTTTAACTTAAATACGGCAGGTGTCCCCCTTTTATAAGAAGAATCAAACTCTTTCCCGTCAATTGTGCTTCCTTTATAATCACACTTTATAGTATCTTCCGGGCCTGGAGACTTTCCTTTTCCTTTTTTTATAACCTTATACTGGAGCCCGCTTTTAAGGGTGATAACACCCTTTTTCTTTTTATTTTTCTCTAAAAAGGCCTCGCCCTTTACCTTGTTTTCCATATTCTTTTTTAACAATTCAGCCCGCTGCTTTGCCCTGAGTTTCTCCTGGAACGCAAGCAGGGCTTCCTTCATCTGCATGGCATCAAGTTCAGGTTTTCCTGCAATGGCATCTTCAATCCCCTTAAAAAACATATCTATGTCCAGTTTATACTCTTTGGTTAAATTCTCATAATAACTATATCCTATGGCATAGCTTATCTTTTCATCAAGAGTCATGGCTGCTGCTTTTTTTTCAGCATTTTTGTCTGCCTGCTCCTTGCTGTCCTTTGCAAAACAGGTTGTACTGAAAACAAATAAACAGCTTAAAAACAGCACCCATGACAGAACCTTGTATAATTCTTTAAACATAATATTTCCTTTTGTTAAAAATTAAAAAAAACAGAGCCCCGGCTTAAGGCAATGATCCGGTTACATGCCACCAGGGGGGTCGAATTCTTGTAATATCTGTCTTGTATTAAAACTACCAGACAGAGTCAAGGCAAAACTTTAAAAAATAAAATCAACAATACCAGTTGACAATACCAGTATCCTGATCTTAAGCTAATTAATAAAAAAAATGGTTGAAGGAGTATCTCTCCATGTTATAATACAATTTATGTTAAACCAGCAATACAATATAATATCCATAAATAATTAGGAGATAAACAATGCTTGTAAAAGACTGGATGACTAAAAACGTATCAATAGACCAGGAAGCAACAGTTATTGATGCCATAAAAGTTATGAAGGAAAAGGATGTCACAAGAATACCCGTGACAAAAAACGGCAGGCTCATAGGTATACTGACAAACAAGGATATCAACCGGTCATCACCATCCAATGCGTCTCTGCTCAATGCCCATGAGGTGGCATATCTTATTGCGAACCTCAGAGTAAAAAAGGTAATGACATCACCTGTTATTACAATATCAGCTGAAAACAGCATATTTGAAGCAACTGAAACCCTTTTGCACAGGAATGTATCAGGAGCACCTGTTGTTAACCATAAACATGAAGTGATTGGTGTCATCTCAAGGACGGAACTTACAGAACTTTTATTATCATTGTCAGGAGTCGGTGCCTTTGGTGTTGAACTCGGGCTTGTTGTCAAGGATGATCCGGGACTTATCAAAACAATCACAGATACAATCCATAAATACGGCATAAGGGTACGAAGCGTCCTTACCATGCACGACAGAGTCCCGGCAGGTTTCAGAAAAGTGTTTTTTAAACTGTACAAAATTGACAGAGAGAGAATTGATGAGCTCATAGAAGACCTTAAAGCTCATTCCACACCAGAATATATGGTGGACCACCTTAACGGCACAAGGATTTTTTTCCCCCAGGAATGATGAAAAATGATAATAGATATAAAATCATCAAAACGAACCGAACTTATTGATATTACAGACAGAATAAGAAGTGCGGTTCCGTCTGACCTTAAAAATGGACTTGTTTATATTTTCTCCCTGCATACCACCGGAGCCATAACCATAAACGAAAATGCCGATCCTGCAGTTAAAACAGATATACTCAATACAATTAACAAAACAATACCCTGGGATGACAATTTTACACATATGGAAGGCAACTCAGCTGCACACATTAAAACAAGTCTTTTTGGCCAGTCTGAAATTGTTGCTGTTGAAGATGGGAAACTTGTCCTTGGAACTTGGCAGGATATCTATTTTTGTGAATTTGACGGACCACGCAAGAGAAAAGTTTTTATAAAAATACTCAATTGATTTTTCTGCCTGCAAAAACATTGATTGAAAGGTTCAGGTGTACTTTATAAGTGTCCACACATGTGACTTTAAAGCCTGCATCGGTAAGCCATTTTTCTATCTCTTCCGTCTCAAACCCCATCCATGAGCCTCCGAAACGCTCTTTTACGCTCTTTGAGCTATGTTTTGCAAGGTCTGCTATCAATAAAGTCCCGGAGGGCTGAAGCACTCTGAAGGCTTCATGGATAACCTGGGAAGGTACGGCAATATGATGCAGTACCATATTTATAACAGCTGCATCAACCTCTTTTTCTTTTAATGGAAGATGTTCAATCTCTCCAAGACGGAATTCATACTCACCTTTTATATGGGTAAATCTTTTTTTTGCAAGGTCCAGCATCTTGGGTGAAGAGTCTACTCCAATGCATTTTTGTTTCTGCATATTAAGCAGCGAAAGCATCTCTCCTGTACCACAGCCCAGATCAGCAACTGCCACATGGTCTTTAAGCTGGTCCAGGAGCACATGGTTGATATCAAAATCACCAAAAATATCCTGTTTAAGATTATCCCAGGTTGCAGCAATGGTATTGAAAAAGACCCTGACCCTTTCCTTTCTGTCTCCAACTATGATCTGGGCCTTCTGTAAATCATGGTGAACCACATCTTTCTGATATTTTGATTTCTGAATAAACTCCATTAAAGGCCGTTTTTCTTCATCCTGCTCAGCCTGGTAATAAACAAAACTTCCATCCCGGCGGGAAGATAAAAGGGTTGAATCGGTCAATATTTTTAAATGTCTTGATATCCTGGACTGTCCCATTTCAAGGACCTCAACTATCTCATTTACATTGAGTTCATGGTTTGTAAGAATTCTGTAAATACGCAGCCTTGTTTCATCTGCCAGGGCTTTGAATATTTTCAGATTATCAATCATATTATTTTATCAAGATATATAGATATTTATTAACAGCATAAGTTTTTAATCTATAATGACAACCCAAATATTTGTCAAGTAAATTCTTTGGTCACTTAAAACAATAGAGATTTACTTGACTTAAGCCATTTATTTCAATATATATAAAATTACTCTTTTGATATTCAATCAGTCGTCCAACCGGATAAAATTGAAAGGAGATCGGTGATGAATGAAATTCGTAAAACCGAAACCATGGAACAATCCAATTCTCAAAGCAGAATGCCGAACCCGGAAACACAGGTATCCCAGGGTGGAAGCGTGGATAAGATCCGTGAGATTCTCTTTGGCAATCAGGCTAAAGATTACGAAAAACGGTTTGAAAAGCTGGAAAGCCAGCTTACAAAAAAAACCATGGATCTTAAAAATGAACTCATGCAGCGCATTGACACCCTGGAAAATTATATCAAGCATGAAATAAAAGATATTAATGGGAGGATTAAATCCGAATCCAGTGAGCGGACAAATTTCCAGGCAGACATCCAGCAGAGTTTTAAAGAATCACTTGAATCCCTTAACAGAAAAATAGCCCGGGAATCAGATAATATGTCCCAAAAGTCCACAGAGCTCAGAAGTCAGATTCTGGAACAGTCAAAAAAACTTACAGCAGAGATACTGTCCCGGTTTGATAATGCTTCTGATGATCTGAAACAGACTGCAAAGGAGCTTGACGATGCCAAGGTGAACCGCTCGGATCTATCAGGATTTTTTCTGGACCTTGCCATGCGCCTCTCAGGGGATGACAAAAATACTTCGGTAAAAGCCCTGGAAGAATAATTCAGCTCTTTTATACACAGTCAGGGAAACAGTTTTATGGGTAAAAAAGCAGGCGAAGATACAACCCTTGCAAGACTTAAGGATTTGCTGATCAGACCTGAAAAGGAACAGATCAGGAGAATAGAACACCGCCTTGACAACCCCATGATTCGTGCAGAAGAGATCAGCAGGTCCCTTCCGGAAGCTGTCTCATTATCCCTGTTAAATGGCAGCAGGATATCCCGTGCACTCCAGCCTGCCATTGATGATTCAATAAAAATATCTGTTAAAAAAGACCCGAAATCCATTGCCGATGCCCTGGCTCCAGCCCTGGGACCTGGAATCAGAAAAGCTGTCATATCAACCATCATGGGGATGCTTCAATCCCTTAACCAGGTTTTAAATCACAGTTTTTCCATCCAGGGTTTTAAATGGCGTATTGAAGCGCTTAGAACAAGAAAACAGTTTGCTGAAGTAGTTATGCTCCATACACTTATCTTCCAGGTGGAACAGATTTTCCTGATCCACAGGCATACAGGTATAGTACTTGAGCATGTAGTGGCAGATGGTGTCCTGATCCAGGACCCTGATCTTGTTTCAGGAATGCTGACAGCAATACAGGATTTTGTAAATGACTCTTTCCAGAGCAACACCCTTGATGACCTTGAGACACTCCGCATGGGTTCTGACAGAAGCATCTGGATCGAAAATGGTGAACATGCCCTGATTGCTGTGGTTATTAGGGGGACTCCGCCCCTTGACCTGCGCACAGGATACCAGGAGATGCTGGAGGAGATTCACATTAAAGCAGGCAGTGCCCTGGAAAATTTTGATGGTGATCCCCTGCCCTTTGCCATTTTCAGACAGGATTTAAAAGAAGGATTACAATTTCAAAAAAAAGATGAAACAAAAAAAACCTCGCCTCTGCTCTGGATCATGCTGGTTATCATCCTGTCTGTTACCTGCCTGTGGATATTCAATATATACACAACAAGACAGGCCCTGAATAATTACCTTTACCGCCTGGAAAATAAAAAAGGCCTTATTGTCATTTCAACACTTAAAAAAAACGGTGTCTATCACATCCACGGACTTAAAGACCCCATGGCAGATGATCCTGAAAATTTATTAAAAAATGAGGAAAAAGAACATCTGAAGATTACAGGTCATTGGAAAGCTTTTTACACCCTTGATCCTGAATTTATTCTCACCCGGGCTGAAAAACTTCTCCGTCCTCCTCCTGGCATAAAACTGCAATTGTCAGGAAACACCATACATGCCAGGGGATATGCCACACAAACCTGGATAGAGATGTTCCAGGCAATGGCGTGCACAATTCCCGGAATTGATAAGTATAATGATGACATGGTAAAAAACAGTGATAAAATAAAGCTTGAAACCCTGCTGGAAAAACTTAAGGCAATAAAAATCTATTTTGACAAAGGCAGTTCCAATTTTTCCAGGGGGCAGGAGCAGATACTGGAGAGCACATTTAAAACGATTCAAACCATACAGACACTTCAGTACAGATTAAAAAGCCCTGTTCAGATTATTATTCTGGGACATACCGACTCTTCCGGCAGTGAAAAGCTTAATCTTAAATTGAGCAGAAACAGAGCAGAAGCAATTTATAATCATTTAATAGTAAAGGGAATTAATCCGGCTTTTCTTACCATATCCGGCATAAGCACAAAAATACCTCTGGCCGACGAAAAAAGCGGTGATGATCAAAAATATAACAGAGCAATATCATTCAAAATATTTCATAACCCGTCAACACAAGGTAGTTTGTAATCATGATAAAAAAGAAAATCTGCATACTTGGTGCATTTGCCGTGGGCAAAACAAGTCTTGTCCAGAGATTTGTCCACAGCATCTTTTCAGATAAATACAAAACCACGGTCGGAGTAAAAATAGAAAAAATTACACTGGAAGTGAATGGAACCAATGTTGACCTGATTATCTGGGATCTCCATGGAGAAGACGAGTTCCAGCACGTTCGCATCTCATATTTAAGGGGTGCCTCCGGCCTGATTTATGTGGCTGACGGAACAAGAAGAGCCACCCTTGAAACAGCACTTAATTTAAAGAAAATTTCCAGGCATACAATTGGCCGGATACCATTTGTTATAATTATAAATAAGGAAGATTTAAAGGATCAGTGGGAAATAGAACCTTCCATACTGGAGGATCTTAAAAAACAAGGGGTCTCTCTGATACAAACCAGCGCAAAGACCGGAAAAGACGTTGAAAAAGCTTTCCGTTTATTAACAGAAGAAATGATGGAATAATAAATACAATGCAGAATCCTTTAAACATAATTTTAGAAAAAATCTGCTCACAAATATTTCAGGATTGCGCCCTGGCCTATTTTTTACTGGACAATGCCGGAAGAGTACTTCAGTGGGGAGGAAACCTTTCAGGCCTGAACATATCCTGTCCAGAAAACCGGGACCACATCTCAAAAATATTAATTTTCATGGAAGGAATTCTGCCGATTAAAGACAGCTCCATGGAATTTTCCTGCATTAAAATGCCCGGGAAAGGCTCTGTGGATGCCCTTCTCTTTGAAATCGACAGCAGCTGGGGCCTCATTGTCTGGGATGCTGCAAAAAAAGAAGAATATCTCATAAAAACCCAGCAGGAGTGCAATGAATTAAGCCTTTTAATTGAAAAGCAGAAGAACCGTATAACCAGTGCTGTAAATCTTAATAAGAATCTCCTTGAAAACCTTTTTGACAAATTAAACCTTGCTGTTTTAAAAATGAACAAACAAGGCAGTTTTGTCCTCATCGGCACTCCGCCCCACTGGATTGAGCATATTCCCCAGGCAGACCGTCTTCTTGCAGGCAGGGCATACAAAGAGGATCATTTCAGCTTTCTTGGTAATTTTATTCAAGAGGCAAAAACAGGATGGGAAAAGGATGATAAAGGCAGTTTTAAATCAGGTGTCTGGGTTGAAAAGGATGCACAGGACCGGGAATTACTGTTTGAAGCAACTGCACTTTCCATCCGTGATAATAAACTTTTGATAATAGCCCATGATGTGTGCCATCCCAATGAAAAACAGACCATTATCCAGAAGGGACGGGATCTTGCCCTTGATTATTACAAACTGCAGAAGTCAGGCAAAAAGCTTAAAAACATGCACGATGAACTTGAGATGCGTGTTAAAGAGAGAACAAAGGATCTTCAGGATGCAAACCTGCGCCTTGCCAATGAACTGAAAAAACGTAAACAGGTTGAAAAAGAGAGAGAAGAAGTCTTCAGACAATTGCGCCAGTCTCAGAAAATGGAAGCCATTGGAACCCTGGCCGGGGGCATTGCCCATGACTTTAATAATATACTATCCGGCATAATTGGTTTTACCGAACTTTCTTTACTGGAAGCAGAGGATGGCTCAAAGTTAAAACAACGTCTTGGCAAAGTCCTTAATGCATCTGACAGGGCAACCAATCTGGTACGTCAGATACTGACATTCAGCCATGAAACAGGTTATGAAAAAAAACCCCTGGAGCTGAAATCAATTATCACAGAAGTTTTAAAACTTTTACGGGCATCCCTGCCATCTTTTATTGATATTAAAAAAAATCTCAGGGGCAGCTCCTATATCCTGGCCGATCAAACCCAGATACATCAGGTTGTCATGAACCTGTGC
>Ga0256846_1000200_pt1 | contig 25996 bp, 25 predicted proteins | sample TevniametaG_FD_189098 | JGI IMG/M metagenome (GOLD analysis project Ga0256846, IMG submission 189098) | Tube worm associated microbial communities from hydrothermal vent at the East Pacific Rise, Pacific Ocean - Tevnia | ecosystem: Host-associated > Annelida > Integument > Unclassified ...
GTCTGAACCATTCCCCAGGGGCCGGGGTTCATGCCCAGGAGCATCACTTCCCGGGGCGGGCGGCCGAACCGGGTCAGGTATTGATCAAAGGCCGGCCGGGCATACGCCAGGGGGTTGTAGACATGGGTGACCGGTGGCCCGAATTTCAGGGGGGCAAGGGCGGCGGTGAGCTGGTCGGTGATGGTGTGCAGGTTCATGGCGTCCGGATATTTTAACACAGATCCGGTGGCGGCGCCAGCCGCGCGGGACGGGTTTTTTCTGCCCATGGGGCCGGATGTATGGTATGTTCGGCTATCCGGAAGCTTTAAAAAGGCAGATCCATGCAATGACGCAGACAGATTACTATCAGGTGCTGAATGTTTCGAAAGGCGCTTCCGCCGGGCAGATCAGGGACGCTTACCGGAAACAGGCCTTTAAATATCATCCGGATCGGCATCAGGACCCTGGCAGTGCCGACCGGATGAAGGAGATCAACGAAGCTTACGCTGTTTTGTCCGATCCGGCCAAACGGCGGGAATACGATGCCTTGAGGGATCGGTTTGGCGATCGGGCTTATTCGCATTTCAGGCAAACGTATTCCACCGACGATATTTTTAAAGGCACCAATATCGAACAGATTTTTGAGGAAATGGCCCGGTCATTCGGCCTGCGGGGGGTTGACCAGATTTTCAAGGATCTTTACGGCGACGGCGTGACGCATTTTCAGTATCGGCGGCCCGGGCTGTTTGCCGGGGGATTTATTTTTTCGGGCCGGACCGGTCAGCGGCCGGATGTGGCCCGTCGCCTGATATCCAGAGGCGCGGGGCAACTGGCCGGCCATTTGTTAAATAAAATGACGGGGATCACCCTGCCGCGCAGCGGAAAAGACCTGACCGATACCATCGTATTGTCTCGGGAAACCGCCCGGCAGGGCGGCCCCTACGCGTATACGCATCGTAAAAAAAATCGTCGGCTGGTGGTACAGATTCCGCCCGGTGTCCGGGACGGCCAGAAGATTCGGTTGAGCGGCCAGGGACGCTCCGGCCGGGGCGGGGGCGATGCGGGCGATCTATACCTTGTTGTCCGCGTCCGGACGCCTTTGGCCGCCAGGGTCAAAGCCACCCTCGGCGGTTTGCTGGGGGCGCGAAAAAGGTAGGACCGCCCGCCGACGGACGGACCCGGTCTGCCGCGCTTCCGATCAGGGAAGCTCGGCTGCGGTGGAGAGACGTTTCGGCCCGGTCCAGTTTTTCAGGGTGGTAATATGTTTCTTTTCCTCGGCGATGATGGCGTCGAGGAGTGTCTTGATCGTCTTCTGATCGGCAAACTGGCGGATCATCTCAAAAAATAGAATCGTATCTTCTTCAAATTCGAGACTCGTGCGGATCAGTTCCCGTACGTTTTTCATGGCGGTAAAATCGGCCGTTTCCAGCGACAGGGCCTTGTCCGTCATGGCGTCACGGATAAATATCCGGGCCATTTTATCAAGATCCGAGTGCGCTGGTTCAACCGCCCCGGGCCGGGGCATCTGTTCAAACCAGGCCGCATGCCGGGCCTCTTCGGCGGCCATATGCGCCAGGGCGGCGGACAGGTCGGGGTCGGCTATCTGCCCGGCGGCCCGGCGGTATATTTTTTCACCGTTTTTCTCGATCTGAACGGCGATATCGATGATTTCCTTCCAGGTAAACAATGAATGGATATCCTTTTGTGCGGGCCTCTTTATTTTACAGATGATTGGCCGTTTTTATCAGTTCCCAGGCCTCCTCGGCGGAATCGACGAAACGGAAAATACCGGTATCACCGGCGCCGATTGTTCCCGCTTCCACCAGGGCATCGAAATTGATGGCGGTTTTCCAGAAATCCCGCCCGAAAAGCAGGATGGGGATGGAGTCGACTTTGTGCGTCTGGATCAGCGTCAGGGCTTCAAACATTTCGTCCATGGTGCCGAACCCTCCGGGGAAGACGACAAGGCTTTTGGCCCGGATGAGAAAGTGCATTTTGCGAACGGCGAAATAGTGGAACTGGAAGCACAATTCCGGTGTAATGTACGGGTTGGGGCGCTGCTCAAAAGGCAGAACGATATTCAGCCCGATGCTCTGGGCGCCGACATCGTGGGCGCCGCGGTTGGCGGCCTCCATAATGCCGGGGCCGCCGCCGGTAATCACCACCAGCTGGTCCCGGGCCGTGTTTTCTGAAATCATTGCGGCCAGCCGGCGGGCTTCGCCATAATAGCGGCTGTGATGCACCGCCTGTTTGGCCTTTTTCAGGTCGGCTTCCAGGCTGGCGGTCATCCCTTCGGCCTCGATCCGGGCCTGGACCGCCGCCAGTTGTTCGGCGGCCGTGTCCGGTGCCTGGGTCCGGGCACTGCCAAAGATCACCACGGTGGACTGGATGCCCTGCTCGTTTAATACCATTTCCGGCTTGAGCAGCTCCAGTTGAAGCCGGATGGGACGAAGCTCATCCCGCAGGAGAAATTCGTTATCCTGAAAGGCCAGTTTGTAGGCGCTGGACTGGCATTGGGGCTGGGTTTTATCCGCGCGTTCTTTTGCCATACGGGCGCTTTCAAGCGCGCTGCGGAAAAAGGGGCTTTTTGATGGAGCAGGGGCCATGGGAAATCCTCCGGAATAATTCTGATTTCAATAAGCGATTAAAGGGGATCGATACATGGAGCGATCCGGAAAGATCGATCTTTAACACAGTTGACAGCCAAAGAGAAGGGGGACGGTGGCGGGCGATAACCTAGCTGTCTGGGCTGCCAGGCCTTTGGGAACCGGCCATGGCCTGCCATGCGGCGACATCGGCTTCGGTGTCGATATCAAAAAAATAAGCAGGGTTGTCGGTCTGAAAAAAATGGACCCGGGACGGGTTCTGCCGGATGACCCGGCGGCCGCCCGCATCGCCGGTCAGGCGCTGGAGCGTTTTGTAAAAATGGCGGCTGAAAACAGCGGGGTTGCCATGCTGCCCGTTTCGGAACGGGACGCAGATATCTTTATCTGTGCGGCGGAAAGCGGCCAGCAGGGTGTTGATGGCGGCGGCTGTGACCAGCGGTTGATCGCCCAGAAGAAACATAACGGCCGGGTGTGTGTCGCAGACTTTGGAAAGACCCAGCCGCAGGGAGCGGCTGAGACCATCGGCCGGCCGGGGATTGACGGCGATATCCAGGCGCGGGGAAACGGCAGCCGCCCGTTTTGTCATCAGGTCAAGGACCGTCTCGTGGCAGTGGCCGACAACGAGGATGATCCGGTCGAGCCGGGCGGCCAGGGCTGCGTCAACCACCTGTTCAATGAGGGTTGTTCCCCCGGCCTGGATGAGCTGCTTGGGCCGGCCGAGGCGCTGCGAGCGGCCGGCGGCCAGGATAATCCCGGCGATGGGTATTTTATCAGGCACCCCGCGGCCTCTGTTGATCGGTTTCCGGTTTCGGCCGTCGGGATGACAGGATAAGCAGGGCGATCATCCCGGCGGAAACGGCAAAACAGCCGCCCATGGCGATAAACACGGATGCCAGGCCGAATCGGTCAGCAAGGAAACCGGCGACGGCCGCGGCCGTGGACCCGACGCCGAAGGTCAGCGTAAAATGAATACCGTATCCCATTCCGTGGCGTTGCCGGGGAAAATAACGGGCCACGAGAAAATTTTGAATCGGCTGGGTGGAAAAATAAAAAAACGCATAGATAACGGTGGCACCCACGAGGAGAACTCCCCGGCTGAAGGCCATGCAGAAAACAAACCCCATACCGGCCAGAACCATGACCAGATACAGCTTTTCGGCATCGTAGCGGTCCACCAGCCGGCCGGCGACGAATTGTCCCCAGGCGCCGGCCAGAAGAGCCATGGTGGCCACGATGCCGCCGAGGGCCACGGGGTTGGCCGGTAGAAAGGCGAGCTGGACGCGCTGGCCCATGTAGGTGGGCAGAAACGTCATGATGCCTTTGTAGGTCAGCCCCAGGGCGGTGGCGGAAAGGAGAAAAAGGACGATTTTAAGGCCGGTGCCGGCGGCGTCTTTTCCGGCAGCTGTTTTCCGGGAAGCGGCCGGCCGGTCGGCAACGGCCGGCGCATCCGGAATGGTCAGCGAGTAAAGCGCCGCTCCGATCCCGAAAACGCCAAAGATCACATGGGGCGTCCACCATCCCAGGGCCGATCCGATCAGGGCGGACAGCAGGGGCACCAGGGCCACCCCGGTACTGCCGGCAATACCATGGATGCCGAATGCATTGCCCCGCCGGGTCATGGCCAGTGACAGCAGGGTATTGGCGGCCGGATGATAGATGCTGCAAAAGAGGCCGATGCCGGCCATGACGATGCCGTACCCCCAGAGCGACTGCCATATCGCGGTCACCGGCCAGACGGCGATACTGAGCAGGCTGGCCCCGAAAAGAAAGAGGGTCACCAGCCGCCGGGGACCGATTTTATCGGCCAGAAAACCGGTGGGCAGGGCACCGATGCCAAAAGCATACGAAAACGCGGTCACCACCAGCCCGATGTGGAAATAATCCGTGTGAAATCGAACGAGAAGCAGGGGGATCAAGGGGGGAAGCACGCCTTCAAAAAGGTGGACAAGGCCATGGGCGCCCACGGACAGGCCGATAATTTTTCTTTCTTTTGCGTCCATGATATCCTTGTATAAGATAAATACGATAAACAGGGCAGCGGGATCCGGGCAGCGACCTGTCGGCTATAGAAAATGCGGGCGGGAAAGTCAATTAAAATAGCAACCGGTTGAAATGCAGGATAATATCAGCCGGTCGATGATGACGCGGAGAGGCGGATGGAACCATTTCAGAGCGACCAGAGAACAGCCCCCGGCGGGCAGCGCTTGCGGCCGCCACTTTGGCCCCGCGGCGCCGGTCGACCGAACCGCCTGGCCGCCCGGCCCGATGCGGATGACCGGCGCGGGCGCCGACCGTCCGGGGATCCGGATGCCATCTTGTGCCGGATATGCGGCCGGGGCATTACCCGCGAATCCGCGCGGTGTGCCGTTGGGGGGACCCATGCCCATACTTTTGCCAACCCCGCCGGCCAGGTCTTCGATATCGGCTGTTTTCACGCCGCGCCCGGCTGTGCCGGCGAAGGCCCGTCGACGGTCGAATTTACCTGGTTTGCCGGTTACCGGTGGCGGGTGGTCGTCTGCGGCGGCTGCCGGAATCATATCGGCTGGCAGTTTATTTCAGCAACGGACCGCTTTTTCGGCCTTATCCTCAACCGGCTTATCCATTCCTCCCGGCGGATGCATTGATATCCCCTTTCCCGCCTTTCTCTTCTTGACATCCATCGAGAAACCGGGTTTAATCGAAAAAAAATCACAGCATAATAGAATCATATCTGGGGTGGCCGGTCAGCCGGTCTGAGATTATACCCGCTGAACCTGATCTGGGTAATGCCAGCGTAGGGAATGGGCCAAGCCGTCCATGCCAATGATCTCAGCCGCCGTTTCCATCCGGAAGCGGTTTTTTTATGCGGCCACATGGATGGAAACCAATAAATCAGCTGGGATCATGCCTTCTTTTGCCGAAACAGCGGCCCTTAATCTGGATACGCTGAGGAAATCCACGCCGGTTGTGCACGCCATTACCAATTTTGTCACCATGGGATGGGTGGCGGATGTGCTGGCGGCCGTGGGCGCTTCTCCCCTCATGGCCGATGCGCCCGATGAGGTCGAAGCGGCCGTGACGCTGGCCGATGCCCTGATCCTCAACCTGGGCACCCTCAACCCGGCCCGCCTCAATGTTATTCGGACGGCCGGCTTTCAGGCGGCGGCCCTGGGGCGGCCCGTTGTGCTCGATCCTGTGGGCGCCGGCGCGCTTTCGCCCCGCACCGAAGCGGCCCGGGCGCTCCTCGATGCGTTTCCGGTGCGGGTTCTGCGGGCCAACGCTTCGGAAATGATGGCCTTGACCGATCATACGGTCCGGTCCCGGGGAATGGATACGGCGCATCCGGTTGATGCGGCGCAGGCCATGGCCGGAGAACTGGCGGCCGGCTTGGGCCTGACCACCGTGGTCACCGGCGCCGAGGATCTGCTGACGACGGGACGCCGGTGGGGACGCATTGCAAACGGCCATGTACGGATGGCGCGAGTGCCTGGCACCGGCTGTGCGGCCGGGGCGCTCATCGGCGCGTTTCTGGCTGTTGATCCTGATCCGTTTGCGGCGGCGCTGTCGGCCCTGGTCTGCCTTAACCTGGCCGGTGAAACGGCGGCCCGGAAAACAACGGGGGCCGGCAGTTTTAAGGTTGCCCTGATTGATGCACTGGATACCCTCACGCCGGCACAGGTTCGGCGGGACGCCCGGATAAACACAGGAGACAGCCCGTGAGCGCCACACTTAAAGACGTCGGCGAATTTGGATTGATCGAGCGGATTGCCGCCGGGTGCCGGATTCGCCCGCAGGGGGTCGTGCGGGGCATCGGCGATGACGCCGCCGCGGTGACGCCAGCCGGCGGCCTGCTTCTTCTGGCCACCGACCTGATGACCGAGGGAATCCATTTTCTGCGAGACACGACGTCGGCCGCCGATCTGGGCTACAAGGCGCTGGCGGCCAACCTCAGCGATATCGCCGCCATGGGGGGAACGGCCCGCGAAGCGCTCGTCAGCATCGCTGTTCCCGATGACTTCACGGTTGACTTCATCGAGGACCTCTACCGTGGCATGCTGTCTCTGGCGGCCGAACATCGTGTCAATATCATCGGCGGCGACACAACAGCGGCCCGGTCGGATCTCGTTGTCAGTATCACGGTCAGCGGGCACGTGGCCGAAGAACATCTGCTGCGCCGGGATCGGGCACAGGTGGGCGACATCATCTGTCTCACCGGATATCCCGGGGAAAGCCGGGCCGGACTCCATCTGCTTTTAAACCGGATCGGCGCATTCGGGCCCGCCTTCGGCCATCTGCGCCGCCGTCACTGGCGGCCCCGGCCGCACCTGGCCGAGGGACACTGGCTGGGCCGCCACGACGAGGTGCATGCGGCCATTGATATCAGTGACGGCCTGGGTGCGGATCTGGGACATGTGGCCCGCCAAAGCGGCGTCGGCGCCCGGATCGATACTGCCGCGCTGCCCGTATCCCCGTCCCTGCGGATGTTTTGCCGCCGGTTTGGCATCGATCCGGTGGACACCATGCTTTCCGGCGGGGAGGATTATATCCTGCTCTGTACGGTGGCGGCCGGGGCGGCGGCCGCCCTGTGCGCCGATTTTGAAGAAACATTCAAGCGGCCGCTTTACCGGATCGGTGAAATCACCGGCAGCGGCAGCGTCGAACGGATGGATCCTGACGGCAGATCGACCGGCGTTTCTGCCCGTGGCTGGAACCATTTTCGAAAGGAGGCGTCCGATGGCGCTTGATAAAGAGAAAAAATCCAGGTCGCCGCGCGATTATCGCTGTCTGACCATTGCCGGTTCAGACAGCAGCGGCGGGGCCGGCATCCAGGCGGATCTGAAGACCTTCGGCGCGCTGGGATGCTACGGGATGACGGCCATCACGGCATTAACAGCTCAGAATACCACCGGGGTGCGTGGCATTGAATGCGTGTCTCCGGATTTCGTGGGCGCGCAGATCCGGGCCGTTGTCGAGGATATCGGCGTGGATGCCGTCAAGATCGGCATGCTTTTTTCGGCGGAGATCGTTATTGGGGTGGCTGATAGTCTGCAGGCAGCCGGAATTGACAACATCGTTCTGGACCCGGTCATGGTGGCTCAGAGCGGAGACCCGCTGGTCCGTGAAGATGCCGTTGAAGCGATTAAAACCCGCCTGATGCCGCTGGCCACAGTCGTGACACCCAATATTCCCGAAGCGGCGGTATTGACGGGCCGCCCGGCCACCGCCGATCTGGCGATGCGGCCGGCGGCCCGGGCCCTGGCCCAATGCGGCAGCCGGGCGGTGCTGATCAAGGCCGGCCACCTGAGCGGGCCGCGCAGCACGGACCTGCTTTACCTGGCAGCGGAAGACCGGTTTGTGGAAATCGACGGGCCGCGTATCGAGACAATAAATAACCATGGCACGGGCTGCACCCTGTCCTCGGCCATTGCCGCGTATCTGGCCCGGGGAGAAGCCATCGAAACAGCCGTGCGCCAGGCAAAAACGTATCTTCAGGGCGCTCTGGCGGCCGCGGCGGCCCGGCGGCTCGGTCATGGTCACGGCCCCGTGCATCACTACTACCGCCTCTGGGATGAGCGGCCGGATAAGAGATGAAATTGGCCCGACAATGACTTCCCGCACCCAGACGAACGCCGCCAGAGAAACCGTGGCCGGACCTGCCCCGGTCCCCACAGTGGTACTGAAGGATGTTTCTTTTTCCTTTGGCGGCACCCATATCTTTGACTCTCTCGATATCACGCTCCCCGGTGGCACCTGGACCTGCCTGCTGGGGCCCAGCGGCGCGGGAAAATCGACCCTGCTGCGGCTGATTTCCGGCAGTCTCACCCCCCATGCCGGCACCATTACCTTTGATGACCGGCCCCGCAAAAAACGAACCGTCGCCTGGATGGCCCAGAAGGATATGCTCCTGCCCTGGCTGACGGTGGAAGAAAACGTATGGCTTGGCGCCCGCCTGCGCGGTGAGGTGACGGCCGATCTGCGGGACCGGGCCCGGGGGCTCATCGATGCCGCCGGTCTGGCCGGATACGAAAAGCGGCTGCCGGCGGCGCTTTCCGGCGGCATGTGCCAGCGGGTCGCGTTGCTGCGGACCCTGATGGAAGATCGTCCGGTCATTCTGATGGACGAGCCGTTTTCCGCCCTGGACGCCTTGACCCGGATGAAGCTGCAGGACCTGGCCGCCGACCTGGTTGGCCGGGCGACCGTGCTGCTCGTGACGCATGACCCGCTGGAAGCCCTGCGCCTGGGCCATCATATCCATGTGCTGACCGGTCCACCGGCAGTTGTCGTACCGGCCCGGGTCCCGGCATCTTCCCCGCCCCGCCGCCCGGCCGACCCGACCGTGCTCGAGCTGCATGCCTCGCTTCTCAGCCGCCTGATGGGAGATGCGGCATGATGCCCGGTGCCCGGCCGGTAATTTTTCGTCTGGTGATACTGGCGGCCGGACTGGCCGGGATCTGGCAGCTGATCGTATGGGGGTCCGGAGTGCCGCCCTATATCCTTCCCGGTCCGCTGCGGGTATTGCAGGCCTTTTACGCCCATGCCGGTATCCTGTGGACCCATGCGCTTGTCACCGGAATGGAAATTGTGGCGGGACTGATCATCGGCACCGGGGTCGGCGCGGCCGGCGCCCTGTTGATGACGGCGTTTCAGCCGGTGAAACGCTGGCTCCTTCCCGTGCTGGTAATCAGCCAGGCCATCCCGGTGTTTGCACTGGCGCCGCTGCTCGTCCTCTGGTTCGGGTACGGCGTTGGCTCCAAAATTGCCATGGCCGTGATGATTATTTTTTTTCCGGTGACGGCCGCCTTTTTTGACGGTCTGCGGCAGACCCGGCCGGAATGGCTGGAACTGGCCCGGGTCATGGATGCGCCGGCCGGCGCCGTTTTGCGGCAGATTCGCATGCCGGCGGCGCTGCCGGCGTTTGCCTCGGGCCTGCGCGTGGCCACTGCCGTCGCGCCCATCGGCGCGGTGGTTGGCGAGTGGGTCGGGGCCAGCCGGGGACTGGGGTTTTATATGCTTCACGCCAACGCCCGCATGCAGACCGACCTGATGTTTGCCGCGCTGGCGGTACTGGCCGTTCTGGCATGGGGACTTTATTTCACGGTGGACCGGCTCATGCTGCGCCTGGTTTACTGGCAAAAAGACCTGGAAAAGGAATCGGAATAATGAAAATAATGAAGGTCGTATCCATTAAAAAAATGATGTGTCATCTGGGAATCTGTCTGCTGCTGGCTGCCAGCCTGGCGGCGCCGGCCATGGGCGGGACCCCGGGCGCGGCCCGGCAGCCGGTGACTGTTCTGCTCGACTGGTTCGTCAACCCGGATCACGCCCCGCTGTTCGTGGCACTGGAAAAAGGCTTTTTCAGAGATCAGGGCCTGGATGTGACCTTCATCGCCCCGGCCAACCCTAATGATCCTCCGAAACTGGTGGCGGCGGGCAAGGCGGATCTGGCCGTTTCCTATCAGTATCAGCACCACCTCCAGGTGGCCGAGGGACTGCCCGTGACCCGGGTGGCGACGCTGGTGGCCACCCCCCTCAATTGTCTGGTTGTGCTGGCCGACGGAGGTATCCGCACGCTGGCGGATCTGAAGGGCAAAACCATCGGATACTCCGTGGGCGGATTTGAAACCGTTCTGCTCAAGGTCATGCTGGCGCGGGCCGGCCTGACGCTGGACGATGTACACCTGGTCAATGTCAACTTCTCCCTTTCTCCGTCGCTTCTGTCGGGCAAGACCGATGCGGTCATCGGCGCATTCCGCAATTTTGAACTGAATCAGATGGCGCTTGAAGGCCGACCCGGGCGCGCTTTTTTTGTAGAAGAACATGGGATCCCTCCTTACGACGAACTGATTCTGATCAGCCGCCGGGACCGGGCCGGCGATCCGATGGTGCGCCGATTCGTTGACGCGCTGGAAGCCGGGGTCCAGTTCATGGTCAACCATCCAGATGAGAGCTGGCGGCTTTTCATCCGTGGGCGAAAAGATCTGGATGACGAACTCAACCGGCGGGCCTGGGCAAACACCCTGCCGCGGTTTGCCCTGCGACCCGGCGCCCTGGACCGGCACCGTTATCGCCGCTTTGCCCGCTTTCTTAAAAAAGAAGGCCTGATCAAGACCCTGCCGCCCCTGGAAAAATACGCGGTCGAGGTCGGCCGCTGATCTTTTCTGTCGTGCCGGTAATCTGTCAATATCTGCAGCGGACGGCCATCTGCCGTGCTTTCAGGCGGTTAGCGGGAAACCGCGTTTTTCTTTATATATTGCGTTATTTTTTTCTTGACATACAATATCTTGTATGAAACACACACAGAGCGATTACATCCAACCCGATACCATCATGGCATCAACCGGACGGCAGTTTCTTAGCGGCGCTTTCAAGATCAGGGGCAAATTCAAACAGGAACAGGAGCGGATTCGAATGGGGAGCAAGGGGAAAATTCTGATTACAGACGAGGGGACGTACGACCTGAATGCGGTTTTGTGGGATGACAATCGGTTTTCCGAACTGCTCACCCGGGAAAATCCCATCGACATGGACCAGGCCATGGACATCAGCCGGTTCATGCGGGCCCAGATCGACAAAATGGAGTTCGGGACCATCACCCTGTCCGTAATCGAAAAGATGATCGAAGCCAAATTGATGGAATACGGCATCACCAAAGCCTCCCCGGTGCGCCTGGACAAATCTCTCTTTGTCAACGGCGGCCTGTCCCTGTCGGACAATGCCGTCACGGTGCTGGATCGGCGGTATCTCAAAAAGGATGGCGACGGGAAAGTGATCGAAACGGCCGAGCAGATGTTCCGGCGGGTGGCCCGCCACATTGCCGGCGCGGAACGGATTTTTGGCGAAGAAGAAGAAAAGGCCGCCGAGATCGAGGCGGCCTTTTTCAAAATGATGACCGATCTGGATTTTTTACCCAATTCACCGACCTTGATGAACGCCGGCCGGGAACTGGGCCAGCTGGCGGCCTGTTTTGTGTTGCCGGTCGAAGACAGCATGGAGGGCATTTTTGATTCGCTCAAAAATGCCGCCCTGATCCATAAATCCGGCGGCGGCACCGGTTTCTCCTTTTCCCGCCTGCGTCCCAAAAAAAGCCGGGTGGGCACCACGGGCGGCGTGGCGTCCGGTCCGGTTTCGTTTATGCGGATATTCAATACGGCCACCGAACAGGTGAAGCAGGGCGGCACCCGCCGGGGCGCCAATATGGCCATTCTACGGGTGGACCATCCGGATATCGAGGAATTTATCGATTGCAAGAAAGCCCATCACGAACTGAACAATTTCAATATTTCGGTCGGGATCACCGAGGCGTTCATGCAGGCAGCGAAAAAAAACGAGCCCTACGATCTTATTGATCCCCGGGACGGGCGTAAAGCCGGTCAGCTTGATGCGGCGGCGCTGTACCAGAAACTCATCGACAGTGCCTGGGACAGCGGGGACCCGGGCATTGTTTTCCTCGACCGGATCAACCGGGACAACCCCACGCCGGCCATCGGGCAGATCGAAAGTACCAATCCCTGCGGCGAGCAGCCGCTGCTGCCCATGGAAGCCTGCAATCTCGGATCCATCAATCTCGCCCGGTTTGTGAAGGCCACAGACAATGGCCCGGCATTGGATTTTGACGCCCTGGCCGAAACGGTTCATCTGGCCGTCCGGTTTCTTGATGATACCATCGAGGTGGCCAAATACCCCCTGCCCGAAATCACGAAGATGGTGCGCGGCAATCGCAAGATTGGCCTGGGCGTCATGGGATTTGCCGATTTGCTTTTCCAGCTGGGGGTTTCCTATAATTCCGAAGCCGGTCTTGAAACCGCCGAAACAGTGATGGAATTTATTCAAACGGAATCCCACAAGGCTTCCCGCCGGCTGGCCAAAAAACGCGGCGCCTTTGATAACGTCGGCAAAAGTATCTATAAAAACAGCAAGGGCAAGATGCCCCGCAATGCCACCACGACCACTATTGCGCCCACGGGGACCCTAAGTATCATTGCCGGGTGTTCCAGTGGCATCGAGCCGCTGTTCGCCTTGAGCTTTGTGCGCAACGTCATGGATAACGATGCCCTGCTGGAAGTGAATCCGTATTTTGAAAAAGTGGCCCGGGAACGGGGATTTTACAGCCGGGAACTGATGGATGCGATCGCCGCTCACGGGACGATTCATCAGATGGCCGATATTCCCCAGGATGTACGTGATGTCTTTGTGACGGCCCATGACATTTCTTCGGAATGGCATATCCGCATGCAGGCCGCGTTCCAGAAGTATACGGATAACGCGGTTTCCAAAACAGTCAACCTGCCGAGGGACGCCACCGTAAAAGACGTGGAAAAGGTGTACGATCTTGCGTATGAGCTGGCCTGTAAAGGCGTGACCATTTACCGGGATGGCAGCAAGGAAAATCAGGTGCTGTCGTTTTCCGGCACCGATGCTGAAATGGCCGATGCCAGCTTTATGGCGGCGGTCAAGGATCGCCCTGAAACTTTGGAAGGATTTACCACCCGTGTCAAAACCGGTCTGGGCCAGCTTTACGTGACCGTGACCGAATATGCGGGTCAGCCGTTTGAGGTTTTTGCCACCATCGGCAAATCCGGCCGGTCCACCACGGCCAAGACCGAGGCCATTGGCCGCCTGGTGTCGCTGGCGCTGCGGTCCGGCATCCGGGCGGAGGAAATCGTCAACCAGCTCAAGGGGATTGGCGGCGAACATCCGGTGTTTCAGGAAGGGGGGCTGGTGCTTTCCATTCCGGATGCGATCGCCCGGGTACTGGACAATCGATATTTAAAAGAAAAGGCCACCGGTGCCGGCGGCAAGGGCGGCAATACTCTCATGGGAGAAACCTGCCCTGAATGCGGGAATACGATCAGTTTCGAAGAAGGGTGCATGACCTGCCATTTCTGCGGTTTTTCAAAATGTGCCTGAAAATGCAAAAAGTCGTATCCGGTGGCTGACCGCTGTTTTTTTCGCAATGGTAAAAAAGGATCGTTGATGTTAAAATACGATCCATCTGGCTATGGAGCCTGACGATGAAAAGTAAGTTAACCTTAATGCTGACAGGAGTTATTTTAATGGTATTATTTGCATTGCCGTCCGATAGCCCGGCCGACACTGACAAGGTGCATGTGGCTCTGACCACGAACAAGGGGACATTTGAGCTGGAACTTTACCCGGACAAGGCCCCGCAGACGGTCGCCAATTTTGTGGAATATGTGAAAGCCGGTTATTTTGACGGCACCATTTTTCACCGGGTGATCAAAGGTTTCATGATTCAGGGTGGCGGGATGACCGAGAAAATGCAGGACAAGCCAGGGCGAAAACCGATCAAGAATGAAGCGGATAACGGCTTGAAAAATTTGCGCGGCACGGTTGCCATGGCGCGTACCATGGATCCGGATTCAGCCACTTCCCAGTTTTTCGTCAACACGGTGGACAATGCGTTTCTTGATTTTAAGGCCAAAAACGCACAAGGGTGGGGATACTGTGTCTTTGGCAAGGTGGTCAAGGGGATGGATGTTGTTGATGCCATCGAAGCGGAAGCCACCACGACCAAGTCCGGTCATCAGGATGTGCCGGTGAATACGATTCTCATTGAAAAAGTAGTGGTTCTGCCCTGAGTCCGGTGAGGCGCGGCGCCGTTTGAAGCGGTAAATGACTTGAAGAATTGAAGGCGTACGATGATTTGTGCGCCTTTTTTTCGTTGGATTTTCGGAGAGATGGCCAGTCAGGTCAGGGGATAACGACCGGCTCAAGCCCCTCCAGCTTAACCAGCTGATGATATTCCTTCCGGACGTCCTGCAGTTGCGACATGATTTTAACTGAGCGGGAAAATACCTTGTAACAGATGGATTCTTCCGGGGCAAAGCCAACATGAATAAACTGGAGGCCAACGCCGTTTATCGTATCTTCAGCTTTGTGATGGACATACCCCTTGAGCAAAACCGGCCCGACCACGGGAAGATCAATGATCAGGTCGACGCGGCCCTTTTTTTCCAGCTTGGCGCCCACACGGACAAAACATCCATCCAGAGAAAGATTGGAAACACGTCCTTTCAGGTCCAGTTCCGGAAAGTATGCTTCCAGGTAAACCGCAAGCCTGAGGCTTTTTCGTCGTTCCACATCGGTCATGTTATTTCTCCTGTGCCGGGGCAGGGCGCCATTGCGTTAAAGATATTAAAAAATGATATTTATTCTTTGCGTATCGACCGTACTAAATACAATAATTGATCTGTCAGGTCAAGCGAAAAACGGCTAAGTACCTAAAGAGATAAACAAACCGATTGCGCGATGTGACTATCTGTTTTTCTTCCTGTTTGTTGGTTGACATTTCGGGTCGCATAATATAAACTGAACATTCGGTTAATATATTCCGGTTAATGAATTGTACAGGACAGTCATCTTATGCAAAAGACCCGGGCCGGTCGCATGCGGAAAACGCAGACCGCCGAAACCCGCAAGCCTGAAATCCTTGAAAATTTTTATCAGGTGATCATCGCCGAGGGGATCGAAGGCGCTTCCATTGGCAAGATTGCCCGGCGGATGGACATCCATCCCAGCCTGATCATTCATTATTTTAAAAACAAGAAGAACATGACACTGGCTCTGGCCGATTTTTTAATTGAAAAATATGAGCCGCCCGAGTTTCTGGAATTTGACCATATTGCGGATATTAAAGATCGCTTTCGCGCGCTCATGGATACGATTTTTTCATTTGAATGGTCGCGGACCATCGATCCAGGCGTCCACTTCTGTTTTTATTATTTGAGTTTTCGTCACCCGGATATCCGTCAGCGCTACGAACGGATCATCCGGCGGTTCCGGGATTATCTGGTGAAGGAATTTGAAAAATACCGGCAGCAGGGCGTGGTCAAGGTGAGCGATGCCCGCGTGGCGGCCGACCTGATTGTGACCTTGATGGAGGGCCTGGAGTTCCATGCGCAGTTTCTCTCCGACGATCACCCCTTTGAGCGGTTTGCCGACCAGGCAAAGGGGCTGGCAGTCAACATGTTAACAGGCAATTAATGAATAAATATCAATATAGATTGATGGGACAAGGAGCCAGTCATGCGTGATTTTGACGACGATTATACCAGCGATTACAAGGGCCGGGAGATTGCCACGGCCGGGGAGGAAGCCCGGCAGATGGTCGATGTCATCCTTACCCCGCCCGAGGAAACATCGCGACAGGTGCGGGAAGAAGTCGCCCAGAAAACGGTCCGCAATTTTCGCGACCATATCAACAAAGGATTTCTGGCCTACCGGAAATCCGTGACCGAGGCGACCAACTTTGCCCTGACCGAATGGACGGGGAAAGGGTCGGTCCTGGTCGATGCCCTAGATCGTGAATTCCTCGATCTGCTGGGCGGATTCGGACTCTATTCGTACGGCATCCGGCATCCCCGGATTATCGCGGCAGTCAAGGCCCAGCTCGATCGATCACCCCAATACAGCCAGGAGATGCTCGATCCACTCCGAGCCCAGCTGGCCAGGGTATTGGCGCTGTTAACGCCGGGTAAGATCCAGTATGGATTTTTCTCCAACTCGGGTACCGAGGCCGTGGAAGGGGCCATGAAGCTGGCCAAATTTTATACCGGTAAAAAAGGATTTGTGGCCATGCTCAAGGGGTTTCATGGAAAAACCCTGGGGTCGCTGTCCCTGATGGGCAAAAAAACCTACCGCAAGCCCCTGCTGCCGCTCCTTGAAGGCGTCCGTCATGTGCCTTTTGGCGATGCCGATGCAGTGGAAGCCGTTCTGGCCGCGGCCCGGGCCGTGGGGGATGACATTGCCGCCGTGGTGGCCGAACCGGTCCAGGGGGAAGCCGGGGCCGTGGTGCCGCCGGACGAATTCTGGCCACGGCTGCGGGAAGTCTGTAATCATTACGGTGTGCTGCTCATTGCCGATGAAGTCCAGACCGGCATGGGCCGGACCGGCGAAATTTTCGGTGTGGACCACTGGAATGTGGCCCCGGATATTCTCTGCCTGGGCAAGGCCCTGGGCGGCGGTGTGGTGCCCATGTCTGCTTTCTTGTCCACCGCCAAAATCTGGGAATGCATGGAGCCCAACCCCTTTATGCATACCACCACCACCGGTGGCAATCCCCTGGCGTGTGCCGCCGCACTGGCCGCCATCACCGTACTGCTCGATGAAGATCTGGCCGGCCAGGCCAAAACCAAGGGAAAATACGTCAAAGAGCAGCTGGCTCAGCTTCAGGAACGCTACCCGGGGGTATTGGCCAAAGTCAGAGGACTGGGCCTGCTCATCGGCATGGAGTTTCCCACGGATGGCATCGGCTATAAAGTTGCGGCCGGTCTGTTTTCACGGGGTGTGCTCACCGCCGGCACATTGACCAATGCCCGCAATATCCGGTTTGAACCGGCGCTGAATATCCCGCAGAATGTCCTTGACGAAATTTTGAATCGCATCGAGGATGTTTTCAAAACCATTGAACCGTCCCGGCAGGCCACATCCGCCTATCTCCATACCGGACAGATGCTGCACGTCGATCTGTCCAGCCGCACGACCCGGACGATGCCCACCCACCCGGAATGGATCCGGGATTACATTGGCGGCTGGGGCCTCGGGGTCCGCTATTTTGTCGACCAGGTGGCCCCGGATGTGGATCCGCTCTCGGCGGATAATGCCCTGGTGCTGATGACCGGGCCCATGTGCGGCACGCTGGCGCCCACCGCCTCACGAATGTGTCTGGTCTCCAAGTCGCCCCTCACCGGAACGATTTTTGAGTCCAATATCGGCGGGGCCTTTGGCCCGGAGCTGAAATTTGCCGGATATGACGGCATCGTGATCACCGGTGCTGCTGATCAGCCGGTCTATCTGAAGATTGAAGACGATCAGGTCCGTATCGAAGATGCTGGCGACCTCTGGGGCAAGGGGATTTTCGATACCGAAGCCTGGCTGATCGATACCATGGGCCCCCAGGTCAAAAGTCTTTCCATCGGCCCGGCCGGAGAGAACCGGATCCCCTTTGCCTGCATCGGTTCTGACGCATATCGGCAGATGGGCCGCGGTGGCGGCGGGGCGATTTTTGGCGCCAAAAACCTCAAGTGCATTGCCGTGAAGGGGACCGGCGGGGTTCAGGTGGCGGATATCGGCAATTTCTGGGGAAAGGTTTCGGCGGCCAAGGATACGAACCTGCTCACCGAGGACAATCTCTGGGCCCAGAGCGACGGGACCCCGGTCCTGGTTGACCTGACCAATGAACTGGGCATTCATCCCACGCGGAATTTTACCGCCGGCGTGAATCCCGACCGCCGGGGTCTCGACAGCGAGGCCATCAAATCCGTCAAAATCGGCGACCGGGCCTGTGCGTCCTGCCCCCTGGGGTGCGGAAATTTTACCTCGATGGACGGGGTGGAGCTGGAAGGGCCGGAATACGAAACCCTCTGTCTGGGCGGGTCCAATTGCGAAATCAATGATCTCAAATCGGTGATGCAGTTTAACCGCCTGTGTGATGATGTCGGGCTCGATACCATGTCCACCGGCAATACCATCGGACTGGCCATGGAATTGGGTGAATCGGGCCGTCATGATTTCGGCCTGGCCTTTGGGAAAGAGAAAGACTACCTGGCCGTCGTCACTGAAATGGCCTACCTTTCCACGGACCGGGGCCGGGATCTGGCGCTGGGGGCCGCCCGGCTGGCCGATAAATACGATGCCAGAGAAGCCGTGGCCCATGCCAAGGGCCTTGAAATGCCCGCCTACGATCCCAGGGGAAATTACGGGATGGGGCTGGCCTATGCCACCAGCGAACGGGGGGCCTGCCACCTGCGGGCTTTTACCATCACCGCAGATGATCCGTTCAAGGTCCAGGATCTGGTCGGTGATGTGATCGAAAACCAGAACAGCAATGCCGTTAAGTGGTGCATGTGCTTCTGTGATTTCTGGGGGTCGGTGGACACGACGATCATGGCGGAACTGCTGACCACCGGATGGGGTCGGCAGGTGTCGGCTGATGATCTCGACAAAACCGGCGAGCGGGTCTGGAACCTGATCCGGTTATACAACCTGGCCGCCGGATTTACCGCGGCTGATGATGTTTTGTCGGAGAAAATGGCCACAAAAGCGCTGAAGGACGGTCCCCATGACGGGCGCGTTTTCAGTGCCGAGATCCTGGAAGAGATGAAGGCCCGCTACTACTATCTGCGAAGATGGGATGAAGAGGGGCGGCCCCGGCAAGAAAAATTGCAGGAACTGGGGATGAGCGCCCTGTCACTGGCCAGTACCGATTGACATTTGCTGACGGTGCCGGACCGCGTAGAACTCAAATGATCTTCAACTTCAATATAAAAAAATATTCAATGTAAACGGAGGAACAAAATGGAAAAACACCTTTTGGCGATCCCCAACCGGTGCACAGGGTGCAACCGGTGCACCTACGCCTGCAGCGCGGTGAAAGAGGGGATGTTTATGCCATCCAGGGCTCGTTTATCCGTTAATAATTTTCCCCATCAGGGGTATTCCGTTCCCAACATCTGCTTTCAATGTTCCCGGCCGGATTGCCTGAGCGCCTGCCCGGCCGGGGCGATCGTTAGAAACGAACGCGGCGTGGTCGTGGTTGAAAGTGGAAAGTGTACAGGTTGCGGTGATTGTGTGGACGCCTGCGCGTACGGGATGATCGAGCAGTACGCATCCGGGATCGCCTATAAATGCGACCTGTGCGGAGGGGATCCGGCCTGTGTGGGAGAATGCCACTTCGGGGCGCTGGTATTTAAGGCCCCGGATAAAATTTCCCGGAAGCTGCGGGGACAGCAGATGCAACAGCGAAGTAAAGAGGGAACGGCCGCGGAGAAACGCCGGGCGCTGGCTGAGAATATCTTAACGGGCGCTGTCCGGGTACCGCGAACCACCAATTATATGGGATGAGGAGTATACGGGATCATGGGCGGTGGAGAGCCGCTTTTCAAGCCGTTTGCCTGAAAGATATATTTGCAGTATAGACGATTCAGCACTATTTATCATTGACCAAAGGGATGGCCTCCCATGAAAGATAACGATATGACCGCCGCATCCACCGTGTCCCCCCTGGGGCCAGTCGAAGGCCACATGCCGTACACGGGGATTGCCACGTTTGCCGGCTATCCGTTGTGGTCGCCGAAACAACAGGTTGACACCGCTGTTCTGGGCGTGCCCTATGACGAGGGAACCACCTATCGGCCGGGCGCCCGCTTCGGTCCGCGGGCCATCCGAAATGCATCCATGTTTTATACCTATGAGGGACAGGACGACCGGTTCTACGATGCCGACCGGGACCGCTGGATGCTGGCCGGGAAAACCATTGCCGATGCGGGAGACGTGGCCATTGAGCCGCTTTACCTTGAAAAGAACCAGGCCGCCACGACCCGGGCGGTGGCATCCATCCTGAAGTCCGGTGCGGTGCCGGCGGTCATCGGCGGGGACCACTCCATTACGCATCCAGTGGTCCGGGCATTTAAGCAAAAGAAGTTTCATTACGTTCATCTGGATACCCATGCGGATTGCGACCGGATTTTCGGCAGTGGCGATACCCACGGCAGTCCCGTGGCCCGCATCATGGAAGAAGGTCTGGCCCGATCCATCACGATTCTCGGTATCCGCGGGCTGACCAATTCCGGCCATGATGTTGCCTGGGCCCGGAAGCAGGGGGTGCGGATCGTTACGGCCCGGGAACTGCGGGAGGGGCGGGTGGCTGCCGATCCCGAATTCTTTCCGGACGGCAACTACTACCTGAGCCTGGATATTGATTTCTTTGATCCGTCCGTGGCACCGGGAACCGGCACGCCCGAACCGGGCGGCCTGTTTTTTCCTGATTTTTCGGATCTGGTCCATGTCATTTCCGGCCGGGGCCGCATCATTGGGTTTGATGTGGTGGAAGTGAGCCCGTTCACAGACAACAAGAGCGAGGCGACCGCGCATCTGGCCGCCCGATGTGTGCTGGAGCTGATGAGCGGGGCGCTGGATTAAATCCACCGGCAGTTGACGCGGGCCCGGATCTGCCCGGTCTGCCGGCAAACCGGACAACCTGAACCTGGAAGCAGAGACCATGAGCAAACAACAGAAAGATTTGAGTATTCGCGGTGTCAACAAGCGATTTGGAGACGTCCACGCGGTTGACAATGTCAGCATGGAGGTACCGGCCGGAGAATTTTTTACCCTGCTGGGACCGTCGGGCTGCGGTAAAACCACGCTGCTGCGCATCATCGCCGGCCTGGAACTGCCCGACAGCGGGCAGATTCTCCTGGGCGGGGAAGATATTACCGCCCTGCCCGCCACCAAACGTCAGGTCAACACGGTTTTCCAGAGTTATGCGCTTTTTCCCCACCTGACGGTTTTCGAAAATGTCGCCTTTGGTCTGCGGTCGCGCAGGTTTCCCAACGATGAAATTACCCAGCGGGTGGCCCGCCGCCTGGAGATGCTTGGCCTGGAGGCAATGAGTCAGCGTCGCCCTGATCAGCTGTCGGGGGGCCAGAAACAGCGGGTGGCCCTGGCCCGGGCCCTGGTCAATGAGCCCGATGTTCTGCTCCTTGACGAACCGATGTCCGCCCTGGACGCCAAGCTGCGGGCCCAGGTCCAGGTGGAGCTCCGAAGGCTGCAGCAGAAACTGGGCGGGACTTTTATCCTGGTGACCCATGACCAGGACGAAGCCCTGATTGTCTCCGATCGGATCGCCGTCATGCGCGATGGGCGGGTGATTCAGTACGGCACGCCGGAAGAGGTCTACGACCTGCCCGAGTCCCGGTTCGTGGCGGAATTTCTCGGCGCGGCGAATCTGCTCAAGGGGACGGCCGGAGACAGCGGCCTTCAGACGGAGATCGGTTTTCTGAAACTGGAAAAGACGCCGCCCTGGACCGAGGGGACCGTGGCTATCCGGCCCGAATGGATTCGCATCCACGATGAGATGCCGGAAGTCAACGGTATCCAGGCCACGATCCGGGAGGTGATTTACCGGGGATCTGATTTTGACCTCTGGCTCGATCCCGGCCCGATTCGGGTCCGGACCAATACCTACAGAAACTTCAAGGTGGGAGATACGCTCTGGCTAGAACTGGCACCCGATGAACTGGTGGTCTTAAATGAGTAAACTACTTGTCTGGTATGGCGAACTGACGACCAGCCGGCGTCTGACAAAAAGGGGGCTCCTTTTTTTAAGCCCGGGGATGCTCTGGCTGATGATTTTTCTGGTCCTGCCGGGGCTGGTCCTGGTGATTGCAAGCTTTGCCAGCCGGGGGGCGTATGGCGAACTGGTCTGGCAGTTCAGCCTGGAAAACTACAAGCGCCTGGCCGGATTCGGCATCTTCGGCTGGACACCGGACTACCTGATGATCGTCTGGCGGTCGGTCTGGGTGGCGTTTGTTACCACGGTCATATCGGTGCTGCTTTCCTATCCGCTCTGCTTTTTTATCAGCAGCCGCCCGGAACGCACGCGCTACCTGTGGCTGACCCTGGTCATCATTCCGTTCTGGACCAATATGGTGATTCGGGCCTACGCCTGGTTTCTCATCCTGGCGCCGGAGCTGCCCGTGGCCAAGCTGGCCGCTTTCTTCGGGTTTGTCGCCCCTGGATCACCGCTCTATCCCAGCGTTTTTGCCGTTTACCTGGGCATGGTGTCCATGTTTCTGCCATTCGTGACCCTGCCGCTTTATTCCAGCGTCGAGCGGATCGACTGGAATCTGGTGGAGGCGGCCCAGGACCTGTATGCCTCCCGGGTCCGGGTCTTCATGCAGGCCATTTTACCCCAGACCCTGCCGGGACTGTCTGTTGGCGTTATTTTAACTTTCGTGCCCGCCATGGGGATGTTTGTGGTGCCCGATCTACTCGGCGGCGCCAAGTACATGCTGGTCGGGAATCTGATTCAGCAGCAGTTTGGTTCCAGCCGGGACTGGGCCTTTGGCGCGGCGATCAGCATCGGCCTGATGATACTGACGATGTTCAGCCTTTATCTTTACCGACGCAAAAACAAGGGGGTTGATATCCTATGAACCGTTCCCATCCCCTCATCGTTTCCCTGGCCATGTGTACCATGGGGTTCCTGTACCTTCCTCTGGTGGCCGTGGCGGTTTTCTCGGTCAATGCCACCAAGTACGGCCTCGTGTGGCGCGGGTTTACCCTGAAATGGTATATTAAACTGTTTTCCAACGAATTGATCCTGACGGCCGCCTGGAATACGCTGGTGCTGGCCGTGGTTTCCACGGTTATCGCTACGGTTCTAGGGACGATCCTGGCCATCGGCATGGATCGCTTTCCCTGGTCGGGTCGCACAAATACCACGCTTGATCTGCTCCTGCACCTGCCCGTGGTGATTCCGGATATTATTCTGGCCGCGTCGCTGGTCATCGCTTTCGGGCTGCTGCGGGCGGTGTCTACGATCTTTGAACCGGGGTTGATCAATATGATTATCGGTCATATCACCTTCCAGGTGGCCTTTGTGGCTCTGGTCGTGCGCAGCCGCCTGGTCAGCCTGGGACGGGATGTGGAGGAAGCGGCCCGGGATCTGTTTGCCGATACCGGATATCTGCTGCGGCACGTTACCCTGCCGCTGCTGCTGCCGGGGATTGTCGCCGGCGGCATGCTGGCTTTTACCCTCTCTCTGGACGATTTTGTCATCAGCTTTTTTACCGCCGGCCCCGAGTCGGTGACTCTGCCGCTCTATATCTTTGCCGCCGTGCGGCGCGGCGTTACTCCGCAGATCCATGCGCTTTCCACCCTGGTGTTGTTGATCACCATTGTGCTGATTGTCGGGGTTGAGCGCGTGACCCGGAAAGCGGAAAATAAATAACCCCCAAAAAGAGGAGAAGAATGATGCGAAAAGTAATGATGGCGCTGATGGCGCTGACGATTTTGTTGAGCGCAACAGCAATGGTGGCCGCCGATGAATTAAAGATATTTATCTGGTCGGAGTACATGGATGAAGAAAATATGCCCAAGGACTTTGAAAAAGCCACGGGTATCAAGGTCAGCCTGGATCTGTACGAATCCAACGAAGAAATGGTCGCCAAGCTCCAGGCCGGCGGGGCCAGTCAGTATGATATCATCGTCCCATCGGACTACATCATGCCCAGTCTGATCAATCTCAAGCTGGTTCAACCTCTGGACCATTCCAAGATTCCAAACCTGAAAAACCTGGGCCAGCGTTTTCGCGAAGCCAGTTTCGACCCGGGCAACAAGTATTCTGTCGGGTGGCAGTGGGGGACCGTTGGATTGATGTTCGACAAAACCAAATTGACACCTGAAGCGGCGACATCCTGGTCGGTCCTTTTTGATCCCAAAAAAGATCCGGGCCCGTTTGCCCTGATTGATTCGGTGCGTGAAATGATGGGCATTACCCTGTTGTACCAGGGCCACGATTTTAATTCCACAAATCCCGCGGAACTCAAAGCTGCCGCGGATTTGCTGGTGACGACCAAGAAAAGAAAATCCTGCATGGGATTCAAGGGCGGTGTTGGCGGCAAGAACGATGTGGTGGCGGGCACGCTGGCGGCGGCCATCGTCTATAACGGGGATGCCATCCAGGCCATTGCCGAAGATCCCAAACGCCTGTCTTTTACCGTTCCCCACGAGGGCAGCGAAATATGGATAGACAATATGTGCATTCCGATCAAGGCGCCCCATGTGGATGCGGCGCATAAGTGGATCAACTGGATTCTGGACCCCAAGGTCGGCGCGTCCCTTTCCAACTACAACCACTACGCCACGCCCAACGAAGCGGCCAAACCCTTTCTGCTGAAAGAGGACCTGAGCAACCCCAGTGTCTGGCCGACGCCGGAAATCATGAAAACCCTGCATTTCACCAAAGACCTGGGCAAAGACAACCGGATCATGGACGAAGCCTGGACCCGGGCGAAATCGCACTGATAACGGATTCATTCGGATAGACGTGCACACAGTACAGGCGAAACGATAGCGGCCCGTCGACCGGTCAATGGTCGGCGGGCCGTTGTTTTTTTGACAAGCGGGAAAAGCGGATGGCCACGGCCGGGCTATGTCCGGCGCGGGTACATAAGGGCCCCCATCCCGATCAACACCATGATGGTGCAGAGAATCTGGCCCATGGAGAGTCCAGCCAGCACGAACCCCAGCTGGGGATCCGGCTGCCTGAAAAATTCGATGCAAAAGCGGATTAAGCCGTATCCGACCAGGTAAAGGGCGAGCATGGTTCCCGGAACGCGGGCGCGGTTTCTCACGATCCATAAAACACCAAAGAGGAAAATACCTTCAAAAAATGCTTCGTAAAGTTGAGACGGATGCCGCAGCGCATGGGTCGGCGCCAGGGGAAAGTACATGCCCCAGGGCCGTGACGTGATTCGTCCGTACAGTTCGCCATTGATAAAATTGCCGATACGGCCAAAGGTATACCCCAGAGGGATCATCGGTGCGATGAGATCAGCCACCTGGAGAAAGCTGAATTTTGTTTTTCGGGTGTAGAGCCATACCGCAATGGTAATACCAATCCCCCCTCCGTGAAAAGACATTCCCGCAATCCCGGTATAGGTCATGCCATGGGAAAAATTAAACGGCAGAATCACTTCGAGCGGGTGGCGCAGATAATACGAAAAATTATAAAAAAGAACATACCCCATCCGGGCGCCAACAAGCAGCCCGACAATCATGGCCGTAAAAAGGGACTGCAGCTGCTCCGCCGACATGGCTGGCCCTTCGCCCTTTTTGAGACGAAATGTCACCAGCGTATAAGTAATGGTAAAGGCGACGATGTACATCAGGCCATAATATTGTATTTTCACCGGACCCATTTGAAATAGAACCGGGGAGATATGCGACGGCAACTGCTGCCACCAGTTCCAGAATTCGCTCATAAAGCCATTCCTGATATATGTTACGATAATAATATCAACATCCGGTCGTTCCTATGACAAATTTGGCGATGGGAATCAATGTTAATCTTTCCGGTTATTTTATCGAAACAAATTGTCGTAGCTATTTAAAGATGATGTCTCGATGTACATGCCACACCATTGGGCGGATAAATCAGGGACATTTTTACATCCGGACCTGTCAATTATCCCTTAACCGTTTGGATTGACAAAGTTATCGAGTTTTGATACATATCGTTCAATGTTTAATCGCGGCCACATTAATACCTTGACCATCCAGAGGCGCCGCCAGAAACCTTTAAATTTCATTTATTTAAAACAGAACAACCACCTGCGTACCTGAAAATAAAGGTTCATCCGACTAAAGCGTACTTAGTTGAATGCAAGTCATAAAATAAAGGCACCCAATGCCGGTAAAACAGAGGTTCTTCATTTTCATCATGAGCCACCGGATTTTCATAACCGCCCTGTTCCTGGCGATAACCCTCTTTCTGGGCTGGTTCGCCGCACACAGCTATTCCCGGTGAATCTCTAAAGGGTTTAAAGTAGCTGGTTCACGGGGGTCTGAAGAATTTTTTTTCGCAAAGCCGATTCGAATAAAAATCGTAACTTATTAATATAATAGGC
>Ga0256846_1000201_pt1 | contig 25936 bp, 25 predicted proteins | sample TevniametaG_FD_189098 | JGI IMG/M metagenome (GOLD analysis project Ga0256846, IMG submission 189098) | Tube worm associated microbial communities from hydrothermal vent at the East Pacific Rise, Pacific Ocean - Tevnia | ecosystem: Host-associated > Annelida > Integument > Unclassified ...
TAAAAATCTTGAATTGATCAAGCTGTTTCCCTCTTTGAAGAGGTTTAAAAAAATCTGCAAATACAGGTTCAAGCTCTGTTGAGGGAATAGAATCTATAACTTCTCTCATCTGAGTCACTCCCGGGATTGTTCTAACGTTAAACAAAGTACGGAGGTTATTTTTTAACAATTAAGGGGATAGATTTCTGGAGGATTTCTATATTAACCTCCCTGTGGCGGCCTTTAAAATCACCGTCAAGTTCCATGGCAACAGGTCTGTCAGATGTGATTTTAATGCTTCTGCCTTTTAAGTACATGACATTTTTCAACCTTGTAATTTTACTGAACCTTGCATATAAAAAATATTTCACAACAGAGAAAAAACCTGTGCCAGGAAAGACAATAATGTCAAGAACTCTGGTGTCAATACCTGCTTCAAAGGCGATCTTACATATTCCTGCATAACATTTGACATTGGAAACAAGCACCATTGCACCATGGTAAGTCTTATTGTCAATTGTTACTTTAAAGGATGAACCAGCTGCTTTTTTCAGGCTTTTTAATATGGGCATTACATAGCTTAAGTTGCTGAGTCTTCCAGTCCTGTGTTTTTTTACTTCTTCGGTGACATGAGCATCAAATCCTGCTCCTGCCACCATGATGAATTTAATGTTGTTCATGACTGCCACATCAGACATGATTATCCTGCCATGGTCAATCAGATATGCTGCACCCTCTGCAGTACCGGGAAGGTCTAAGTCATGGGCCAGAAGATTTGCATTGCCTGTGGGAAGGTGGAGAAGGGGGATAGAACAATTATCAGGAATCCCGTTTATTATTTCATTGAAAGTACCATCTCCGCCAACAATCACAATTCTGTCAATATCATCACCCACCTTTGCAACATGGGCTTTGCCGTCATGGGCAAATTTTGTAAGATAGGTGACAGGTGTGTGACCCTGTTCTTTTAATATGGATGCAAGCTGATCCATCTTGTCTGCTGCATTACCACCGCTTGCAATGGGATTACCGATTATCAATATTTTCATATCTTCCTCTTTTATCCTGGAGCTTATATGGCAGTTAAAAAATTTTCTGTCTTAAATCAGCACTCTTTAAGAATAACAAGATTATTCCTGTGGATCACTTCATCATAATGCTTCCCTCCAAGGCAAGCTTTTATCTGGGTGGTTTTCAGCCCTTTAATAAGGCGGATATCCGATGCAGAATAGTTGACAAGCCCCATGCCAAGCTTTCCATTATCAACAGATTCAAAAGTCACGGCAGCCCCCACCCCGAATTCACCAGTCACATCCACAATGCCGCTTGGTAAAAGGCTTTTACCGTTTTGGACAACTGCATTTTCAGCACCGTTATCAATAATGATTTTTCCCTTAGGGACCAGTGTATATGCGATCCAGCATTTCCGGCTTGCCATTTTTTTATCCCTTGGAGCAAAGTAAGTGCCGCAGCCTTCAAGATTATTCAGCAGCCGGAGAAGAATATCCCTGGTATCCCCCCTGGCAATGATCATGGGTATGCCTGCTGCAGTAACTTTTTTGGCAGCCTGTATTTTACTCAGCATGCCGCCGGTACCAAGGGTCCCTGGCATGCCGCTTGCGTAATCCTCCAGCTGTGGTTTAAAAGTGGTAACTTTGGATATCAGCTTTGCATCTGAATGGGTGCGGGGGTCTTTATCATGGAGCCCTTCAATATCCGTGAGAATAAAAAGAAAATCTGCATCCAGAAGAAGGGTGATCATGGCTGCAAGGTTGTCATTATCCCCAAGTTTGATCTCTTCCACCATAATTGTGTCATTCTCATTGATAATGGGTACAACTTTCCAGTTCATGAGTGTGTGCAGTGAATTTCTGGCATTGAGATACCGTTTCCTGTTATTCAGATCTTCACTGGTTAACAGTATCTGGGCAACTTTTTTATCAAATCTATCAAATGCTTTTTCATAGGCATTTATGAGATCGCTCTGTCCAATTGCAGATATGGCCTGGCGTTTGGGTATCTCTTCAGGCCTGCCAGGCAGGCCCATCTTCCGTATTCCGGCTGCCATGGCACCGGAAGATACTAAAATGACTTCCATTCCTTTATCCATGAGCCTGCTGATCTGGGAAGATATTGATTGAATAACAACCAGGTTAAGGCTGTTCTCAGAAGTTATGACATTGCTGCCAAGTTTAACCACGATTCGTTTGGCATTATTAAGACGTTGTTCCGGCATGATTTTTTACAATATTTAAAAATTAAAAAAAGGTTTTGTCAAGTTTTTCATGGGAAAATGGCTTTGCATTCTTACCTGTATAGTCTGCAACCTTATGGCCGTTACCCACCAATCTCCACTGGTAAATCATTAAACCTTCCATACCCATGGGGCCCCTGGCATGTATTTTGCTGGTGCTGATGCCGACTTCCGCTCCAAGGCCGAATCTGAATCCGTCACTGAACCTTGAAGAGCAGTTCCAGAAGGCATCGGCAGTATCTGCCATATCCATGAATTTAAGAGCTCTGTTTTTATCTCTGGTTACAATGACATCGGTGTGGCCTGATCCGTAGGTGTTTATATGTTCAAGGGCCTGGTCCAGTGAATCAACGATCTTAATGGAGACTATATAGTCAAGATATTCGGTTTTCCAATCTTCTTCCCTGGCCATTTTTACATCAATAATTGCACAGGTCTTGTCACACCCGCGTATTTCAACCTTTTCAGCTTCAAGGGTATGCTGCAGCTCAGGCAGCATATCATCTGCAATATCCCCATGGACTAAAATGGTCTCTGTTGCATTGCAGACAGCAACATACTGGCATTTTCCATCCTTGGCAAGGCTGGCTGCCATGCCGGGGTCAGCATATTTATCAATGTATAAATGGCAGATTCCATCGGCATGGCCAAGGACAGGAATATTGGTATTATCCATTATATGTTTGACAAAGGCATTGCTTCCCCTGGGTATTATAAGATCAATATATTGATCAAGCCCCAGCATATCTGCAACATCTTCCCTGGTCTCAAGAAGTCCCAGCCATCCCTCTGGAAGTCCTGCCTGAATACCTGCGTCAGATATTATACCTGCAAGTATCTGGTTTGTCTCTTTAGCTTCGCTGCCTCCCTTGAGCAGTATTCCGTTGCCGCTTTTCAGGCAGAGTGATGCAATCTGCACAAGGGCATCAGGCCGGGATTCAAAAATAACTCCAATAACTCCAATGGGCCGGCTGATTTTGTAAAGTTCAAGGCCCTTATCAAGTTCAAGGGCGTTAAGAGTCCTGCCCACAGGATCTTCAATAAGTATCAGGCTGTCAATTCCTTCACAGGTCTCTTTAAGCTTACCAGTATCAAATTTTAATCGTTTAACCAGGGAAGGATCAAGGTTATCCTTTTCAGCCCTTTTAATATCTTTTTTATTGGCAGAAAAGATACTATCTTTATTGTCCTGTAAGCTTGAAATAATCAGAGATAATGCTCTGTTTTTCATATCAGATGAAAGTGCTGCCATAAACACGGAAGCTTTTTTGCACTCACCTGCAAGGTCATGGATTGTCATTGGGGTATCCTTAAAAATTTAAATGTGATTATAATAGTTTACAAGTTAACCCATTGTCAAGAAAACTATTTTTGCTGAAGATTCCATTAATATGCGGGTCATCCGGATTATCAAGGAGCATAAAAACAAGTTGATTAAACAGATTGAACGTGTCTGAATCAGGCAGGGCAATTATTTTTTTTATATCCTGATGGTTACTGAATTTTGTCATATACCCGGCTTTTTCTGCCCTGGCCATCTCTTTTCTGCGAAGATGGCGGATTATTATTCTTTTTGTCTTTTGTTCTTTAAGATACTTTTTTATGGAATTTAAAAAATAAATAAATACTTGCTGAATTTTTTCATCCATATATTCCTGGCTGCACAGGTTTTCATATTTCCTGATTTTTTCCAGGTATTGTTCATGGGGAAATTGTGCCCCAAGCCTTTTTTTTACCACTTTAAACATGGCTTTTCTTTTTTCGACGGCATGGGGTTTAAATGTTTCAAAATATTCCTTTAAGCTAATCATGCCAGGAGGTGTGGCAGCATAATTGCCATTGTCCAGAAGGAGATTTTCAATCTGCGGGCCAAGGAGATATTCAAGGGTTTGTTTTTCACCAGTGCAGTCAATCACATTAAGATGTTGAAAATAATCAAACCTCAAACCCTCTGATCCAACCATTTTTTCAATGAAGAATTTTGTATCCCTGCCCACGGGAATTCTTTTCTGGCCTGTTGGATTAAGTGCGCTTGTAAAGGTCGGAATCACAAGAAATGCCCCATCAGGGGTTATTTCCGTTCCATAACTGTCAGTTATGGAAGATTTTATGGTGGAAAAATTCTCATCCCTGCCGGCAGGGATGAGAAGGTCGTCTGTGTCATGCTGTTTTTCAATCTCACAGGAGAGCTGTTTTTCGATTCTTTCTATTCTTTTTCTGTTCAGACCGGTTATACTGACCGATACATCAATTTTCTGTTTAAGGATTTTTTTAAATACCAGCTCTTTTTGCCTGGGTACTTTTGTGAGCAGTCCAAAGTCAAAAAAGATATCTTTTTGTTTAAAAGCCTCCATGAGATGACTTATGTCTTTGCCGTTGTGGGACCAGTCCAGGGGGTCTGATGCACTGTAAAGTGCATATTTCCCATTGCCGTATTTTCCAAGGTTTTCTGCAATTTTAATTATGGCATCAAAGGAGAATTTTTTTCTGACCCCGGGCAAAGCCCATTCGTTGCACCGTCTGCAATAATTACTGCATCCTGTTGTAAGCTGGAAATTCATTGTTGTGGAGAAAAGTATTTTTAAGGCTTTATCATCAATGCCAAGGCTGTTTTTCCATGTATCATAATCAATGCAGGGCTGTTTTTCTATTTCTTCTTTTGCCCTGGTTTTTAAAAAATTTTTGAGAAAACCATGGCTTTTATCTCTTTTGTTGAATTTTTCTGCAATCTGCTTAATCTGGTAAAGGGTTTTCAGGCTGTTTTCAGACAGGGTTGAACAGGTTTTGATTTTTCTGCTGAGCATTGAAAATGTCCGGATAAAGGTGTGGTTATCGTTTGTAAGTATTGAAGCAAGAAGGTTATCCCTGGTTGTTTCAAAATATTGAATCTGGGTCAGGCTCTTATCCATAATAATAGAAAAAGGGGATTTAATAAAAATCCCCTTTTTAAATTAAACTATATATTTTTGTTTATTACTATCCTCTTACCTCTTCTTTAACAGTTGTTGCAAGTTTGTAAAGAATGGTGAGGATAATAAGACCAAGTGCATATATACCTATTGTGATCATAATCTCCTGGACAGTAGGTATATACTCTGTTACATGGTGCAGGGGCGAAGGTACAAAACCACCTGCTATCATGCCAAGGCTCTTATCTATCCAGGTGCCCACAATAATCATGATACATGTAAAGGGCAGAAGGGCTTCATTGTTCCTGAGCCATGGTATAACAAGAAGTATTATACCGGTAAGCATCAGGAAGATGGATGACCACATCCATGGTACCATTGCATTGTGGCCGTGAAGTCCAAAAAAGAGATAATCAATGTGGGTTTCATGGCCTGGAATATTACTGTAATATGTTACAAAAATTTCACATAAAAAGAAGAATACATTGGCAATGAGTGCATAGCAGACAATTTTTGATAATGTCTGAATAGCCTCCCACCCCGGATCAAACTTTGTATATTTTCTTACAATATAGCAAAGCAGAATCAGAACAGAAGGGCCTGCTGCAAAGGCTGAACCAAGGAATCTTGGTGCAAGCACTGCAGTAAGCCAGAATCCCCTGCCAGGCAGACCGCAGTATAAAAATGCTGTAACAGTATGTATGCCTATGGCAAAGGGAATGGAAAGGTATATCAGAGGATAGGTCCAGAAGGGCGGTTTAACCTGATTTCTTTCCGCTTCAAGAACCTTCCAGCCGATAATGATGTTAAGACCAAGATATCCGTTCAACACCAGCATATCATAGAATAATACTGATTTGGGTGACGGATATAACAGTACGTTTAAAGCACGGATGGGCTGGCCAAGGTCTGCAATGATAAGCATCAGACACATTACCAGTGCTGCCACTGCAAGAAATTCACCAAGTATTGTTATCCTGTGGAATTTCTCATAATCATGCAGATAAAATGGTATTACAACCATTACACCACCTGCTGCAACTCCAACAAGGTATGTAAAGTTTGCAATATAGAATCCCCAGGAGACATCCCGGGCCATGCCGGTGATCATAAGACCGTTTAAGAACTGGTCAACATAGGCTGCAACGCCTGCTGCCATGATGACGAGCAGTATAGTCAGCCATATCCAGTAATTTTTACTTCCTTTAATAGCTATTTCAAGCATACTCGCCTCTCTTACATTAAGTAGTAAACAGAAGGTTCGGTTCCAAGCTCCTGTTTACGTCTGATTGCATATTTTTTATCAAGAAGAACCCTTACATTGGATTCGGGATCTTCAAGGTCTCCGACAATAATTGCACCCTTGGATGCCTCAACGCAATAGGGTTTTTTGCCCTTTGCAAGCCGTTCGGCACACAGGTTGCATTTTTCAACCACACCCTTTGTACGGGTGGGGAAATCAGGATTAAATTCCTTGATAAAAGGCCTTGGATCACGGAAGTTGAAACTCCTTGAACCAAAAGGGCATGCAGCCATGCAGAAACGACATCCGATACAGCGGTGAAAATCCATAATAACTATTCCGTCTTCACGTTTAAATGTCGCCTGGGTTGGGCATGCTTTAACACAGGGTGCATGTTTGCAATGGTTGCATGTTACAAGAAAGGGAAGATGTCTGAACTTATGGGCAAGAAATTCATCTTCCTTATCCGGAAATGCATGTTCAAAGTGTTCTTCCCAGATCCATTTTATCTCCTGATTTTTCTTGGCAGGACGTGTGCCAGGGTATTTTTTTTCATCGGGCATATGGTTAAAGTCCGGTACATTATGGGCTTTATGGCATGCTTCGACAATTTTTTTCACTACTCCATCATTAAGTTTATTAGTATCTATGACCATCCCCCATCGTTCTGCAGTTAGAGCTCCTTTATTTTTGCTTTTGACTGCATGGGAGGTGCCATGGGAATTAGATGAAGAGGAAAAACTGATTGCCGGAGCAGCACCAATGCCAATGGCAGAAACTGCTGCCACCTTTAGAAAGCTTCTTCTGCTCTTTTTCATCATTTAATCTCCTTTGGGTCTGTATGGCAGTCCCAGCAATAGGGATCAACCGAAGCATAGTTATGACATTTATCACAAAATTTACTCTTATCTTCATGACAGCCTAAACAGGATTTTTCACCCGTGGAAAGACTCATTGCAAACTTTTTCCCATCACTGTTTGTATATATCCTGTCAGCATTTCTTACAACTGAATCCCTCCACTCATCAAGCAGTGACATATGGTTTGCTCTCATGTCCATTTTATCAAGTACACACTTTTTGGCTGCCTTGGCTTTACCCAGAAGTTCTGGCTCAGGAGCTGGTTTTGTTTCACCAAAGTTGATCCAGAAAGGGAAGAGTGCAATTATGATAAATATCACAAGGCCTGTGAAAATAGCGCTTTTACTCATCGTCTTCCTCCTCTGTCTGTTCTACACCTGGCAGGGGTTCAAACCTCAGGTCAGTTTCTCTTTTATGTTCTCCCGGTAAAATCAGGGCATTTCCAACAAGTTCATGGATTCCTATTACATCAACTTCCGGAACCCAGTACTCCATCAGGGTGGGAAGAGCTGCTCTGTCAATGGCGCATATAGTGCCAAGGCTGTTGACACCAAATTTTTCATGGACATATTTGACAGCATTGGCCCTTGGAAGACCACCTGCCATTCTAAGCTCAATATTCTCACCGGCATTCAGGCCTGCTCCGGAGCCGCAGCAAAAGGTTTTTTCCCGGATTGTGTTTTCAGGCATTTCATAGAATTCATCCACTGTATTTTCAATAATATACCTGGGTTCATCCAGAAGTCCCATGCCCCTTGCAGGGTTGCAGGAGTCATGGAAAGTCATTATTCTGTTGGAATTACGGCTCTTGTCAAGTTCAAGCTTCCCATGTTTGATAAGGTCGGCTGTAAATTCAGTAATATGAATCATTTTTGTTGATTTTGCATTTTCGAATTTTGTTCCTGTGATAGGACTTACAGGTTCTTCAAGGAAATCGGCAGGGCCGTTCATTGTATCCATATACTGGTGAATTACCCGCCACATGTGGCCGCACTCTCCGCCAATGATCCATTTAACACCAAGGCGTTTTGCCTCTGCATACATTTTTGCGTTTAACCTTTTCATGGTTTCATGGGATGTAAAGAAACCAAAATTACCACCCTCTGAAGCATAGGTGCTCCAGGTTACATCAAGGCCGTATTTTTCCTTAAGGTATTTAAAAAGTATCAGATATCCCTGGCATGTGTATGTTCCCGGGTCTGCAAAAACATCTCCGGATGGAGTGATAAACAGAATATCAGCTCCTTTTTTGTTAAGCTGGGGTGCGCAGTCAACACCTGTGATCTCTTCAATATCCTCTGTAAAGAAGTCCAGCATATCTTTGAATGCATGGGGCTGGATTCCAAGGTGGTTGCCTGTCCTGAAACAGTTTGAAACAGGGGTTGCAATCCAGTCAATATTGAGACCCAGAAGGTTTAAAAGTTCTCTGCCCATTATTGTTATTTCAGCAGTATCTATTCCATAGGGACAGAAAACAGAGCATCGCCTGCACTCTGTGCATTGAAAAAAGTAGTACCACCACTCTTTGAGTACATCAAGGGTCATGGGTCTTGAACCCGAGAGGTTCCTGCCGCCGGGTATTTTGTTAAGGATTTTAGCAGCACCTGAAAAGTCATTTCTATAGACAGATCTTAAAAGTTCTGCCCTGAGAACCGGCATGTTCTTTGGATCACCTGTTCCAAGGAAAAAGTGACATTTATCTGCACATGCGCCGCACCGTACACAAATATCCATGAAAACCCGGAAGGTTCTGAACCTTTCGAGCCTTGTCTTAAGACCTTCATGAATAATCTCCTGCCAGTTATCCGGAAGTTTCCAGTCCTCTTCCAGGGGGTCCCATTTTCGTGAATTTGGCATACCTAAGGTATCAAGACTTTTGGGATTGGCAGAATAACAATACATCCCGGGTCTTATCTGGACAGAAGTAGACATCCAATCTGTTGATGGAGTCTTATAATCTATCTTATCCAGTAATTCATCTGGTTTTATTTCATCGGACATATATTACTCCTTTTTATCAACTGGAAGACCAGCTTCTATCATTTTTTCTCTGAAATCATCCTCATACTCTTCATAGGTATGGGTTTTAACATCATAATTCCATGGGTTGACATGTCTGACAGCACGGGTGTTGTTAGCCATGTTCCTTGTGGGGCTTAAAAATATTCCACCCATGTGCATGAGCTTGCTTAATGGAAAGTAAGCAAAAAGAGTGCTTACCAGGAATATGTGTGCATAGAAGAGACCGCTTACACCCTGGGGAATTACAGGGTGAAAAGTAACAAGCCCCATGGCAAGTTCCTTGATGCCGATGATATCAACCTTTGTAAAATATCTCATTGATATTCCGGTTATGGCTATACCTATGATGAGAAAAAGTGGAAAATAATCTGCTGCAAGGGAGATATAGCTGATTTTCCGGTCAAGGATTCTTCTGGCCAGCAGGAACAGGGCTGCTGCCAGCAGCACTATACCCGATATAAATACTCCGGGGAGTCCCACCTGGAAAATAGAGTCCATATATTCCAGAAATTTCAGGCAGACAGGCACAGGATCAAGGAAAAACCGTAAATGACGGAGCAGTACAGTAAGGAACGCATAGTGAAATGCAAGTGCGCCAACCCAGAGAAAGATTTCCCAGGAATAGCTGAGTTCATTTTTTTCACTCCTGTTAAAGGCTGCTTTAGTGTTTCTGAACAGAGATCTGAAAAGGAATATTTCCAGAACCATGCGTATGAACACACCAATGCCTGTATCAGGGTTGTCAATACAATTTTGTTTAATCCATGGAAGTGATTTCTGCTGTCCGCAGGTTGTGGGGATTCTGAAAGGCACAGCTGAACCAGCCCATTTTGCAACACGGTAAAAAAAACCTGTGACAAATATGACTAGAGCTGCATAGGGTACAAAAATTCCAAAGAATCCTTGCATAGAAGCCCCCTCAACCCCTGTATAGGCAAATAAAAAAAGCAGAAATACAACTGCCAGGGGTACCAAGTACTTTTGATTCATATCTCAACCACCTCGTAATTTAGACCTGCAATACCAACAAGTCTGTTTAAGATTTTTTAAGAGCCAAGGATATCTTCGTCTTTGAGCTCTTCTACTAAACCCGCCCTTTCAAAAGCACTGTAGGTTCTTTTTTTTGCTTCAGTTGCTTTTAAAAGGAAAATACTTTCCCGGCACTTCAGGAACCTGTTGAATGAGGCAAGGGCGATTTGATCCACTTTTCTGTCAAAACTCCTGGCAGACAGAGGTTCAATATCCTTGCCAATGGTGTCCTGAACTATATTTTTCAGTTCAAAGACAAAACCAACAGCTTCAGAAGCACTGAAATTTTGAACAGCTCTTATTCTTATTACAGAATCAAGGGCCTGTTCTATAGATTCTTTATTTATATCAACATCCCCGGGCTGGTTCATGTTTTCACATAGTATTTCAATGACCGATTCCAGGCTTTCATGGGTTGCAGTACCCACGGGGTTGTCAAATTTATTTTTTGATTTGTTAAGAATTATTGCGGTTTCCTTTGGGTAGGTGTTGATGGTGATTTCAAACCATTTTTCAAGTATACTTGTTTTGCTGGATTTTAGAATCTTGCCAAAATTCATATATCTGTAATCTTTATATAATAATGTTAGTAATCAAAATATTTTAATGACAAACATATAATCAAACTAAACTTTTATGTCAAGGATAAACCCCCATGAATAGGACTCAATAAAAAAATCAGAATCAGGGTAGCGGCCTGAGCTAAAATTTATATTGACCAAATGTATAAAAAATGGTAAATTGCTGGATTATTTTTTGGAGGAGTGGCTGAGTGGCTTAAGGCGGCGGTCTTGAAAACCGTTGAGTGTCAAAGCTCCGTGGGTTCGAATCCTACCTCCTCCGCCATTTATTGTATAACGGAGAAATGGCCGAGTGGCTGAAGGCGCTCGCCTGCTAAGCGAGTATGGGTGTTATTATCCATCGAGAGTTCGAATCTCTCTTTCTCCGCCATAACCAAAGATTTCAGGGATTGAGGCATATTGCTGACAATCCCTTTTTTTTTGGTTTTTAGTCAAATAGATTGACAGATTTTGTAGTTGAACTATAATTTAGTATTTATTCATATTTTGCTGTTAGGAGAAAAAGAAAATGAGATACAGGTTCACATTTGAGAAAAATATAAAAAATGATGTTCTCACTGTTTTTGAGGCAGGCGAAATTGACAACAATTATGTGGTTATGTATGAAGGGACATACGGTTTAAAAGAGATGGCACAAGCATCTGAAAAAGGCGCTGATCAGTTCATTTCAAAGCTGCGCAAGAAAAATTTTTTCCCGGATGCCCTTATTTCCTCAAAACTTTATGAAGCAACCATGGATTTTTTTTCCAGCAAGTCAGAAGATAAAATAGTTGTAAATTATGAAGATGCAGAAAGCCTGGCTGCTGAGGAAATAGTGGAAGAGGTCCTTGAAGTGGACGCTCTTCTGGCAGAAGATGACGATGATATTTCCGAGGATGCAATTAAAGAGATAGACATGGACGATGATACACCTAAATTCAAGCCGGAAGACAATTCAGAACATGAGGATTAGGATTATCCATGAAAGATAAGATAAACAGGATTGTTCTGTCTGCTGCTGAAGAAGCTTTTAAAAAGGGGCTTTTAACTTCCCATGAATTTCCAGAAGTTGAGTTTGAAGAGCCAAAGCATGAGTTACAGGGTGATATTTCAACCAATTTTGCCATGGTTTCAGCCTCAATACAGAAAATGGCACCCCGCAAAATTGCCGAGGCTGTTATATCTTTTATCCAGCCAGACCAGGGCCTGATAGAAAAGGTTGAAATTGCAGGTCCCGGGTTTATTAATTTTTTTCTCTGCAATGGCGCGTGGCATCAGGTTATTAAGCAGGTTTTTGTTCAGGGCAGAGGATATGGAGCATCAAACCTGGGCAGGAACAGGAAAGTACAGGTTGAGTTTGTAAGTGCAAATCCCACAGGCCCTTTACATGTAGGGCATGGCCGGGGAGCTGCCGTTGGAGATGCAGTGGGGAACATCCTTGCTTTTGCAGGTTTCAGTGTTCAAAAGGAGTATTATATAAATGATTCAGGCCGCCAGATAAAAACTCTTGGAAAATCTGTGTGGCTGCGCCTGCTTGAACAGGAGGGCAGAGATGTTGATTTCCCTTCAGACTGTTACCAGGGTGATTATATAAAGGAATTTGCAGGAGATATCCTGCTTGAAAAGGGATCTGACCTGCTTGGGAAGAATGAGACAGAAGCAGTGTCCATATGTGCTGAGTATGCAGCCCGGCGCATCCTTAACGGAATAAAGGATGACCTTGAAAATTTTGGCGTGGAATTTGATCAATGGTTCAGCGAGAAAAGTCTTTATGATTCTACTTCCGGTGAACATTGCGGCATATCATCGGTTCAGGAGACAATTGATAATCTGCAGTCAAAGGGTGTTATTTATGAAAGCGATGGTGCATTGTGGTTTAACACGGAAAAATTTGGTGATGAAAAAGACCGTGTTGTTGTAAGGAGCAATGGTGTCACTACATATTTCGCATCAGATATTGCATACCATAAAAATAAGTTTGAACGGGGGTTTGACAGGGTTATTGATGTCTGGGGCGCAGACCACCATGGATATATCCAGAGGATAAATGCCTGTATTGATGCATGCGGCTATAACAGCAGTGAACAATTTGATGTTATTCTTGTTCAGCTTGTCAATCTTCTGAGGGGTGGTGAACCCTTTGCAATGTCAACCAGGGCAGGTGAGTTTGTCACCCTCAGGGATATTATTGCAGAGGTGGGCAAAGATGCTGCAAGGTTCATGTTTTTAAGCCGGAGTTATGATTCAAAGCTTGATTTTGATCTGGAGCTTGCCAAGGAGAAAAGTAATAATAATCCAGTGTTTTATGTGCAGTATGTACATGCAAGGATTTCAAGCATACTTCAAAAAGCTGAACAGGCAGGTCTGATTAAAGAACAGGATATTGTCTGGCATGACGGGCTGAATGATTTTTTAAACAATCTTAAGGAAAAAGAAGAGATTAATTTAATAAAAATTCTTTCCCTGTTTGGTGAAAACGTTGAAAAAAGTGCAGCAACCCTCCACCCCCATATAATTTTTACCTATCTTATGACACTTGCCCAGGCATTCCACTCCTATTATAACAGGCATAAAGTCATTACAGAGGACAAGCCGGTCAGCATCGGGCGGCTCTGCCTTGTTACAGCAGTGAAAAAAGTTATCGGAAACGGCCTTGGCCTGCTTGGTGTTTCCGCTCCTGAGAGGATGTAGCAATGCCATCCATAAAAAAAGGAGTACTCTATTTAATCCTTTTTTTTATCATTACATGGATGTTTGTCCTTGGTATTTTTGTTGGCAGGGGCAGTGCCCCTGTAACGTTTGATACACGGAAATTTCAAAAACGGCTTGCAGAGATTCAAGGCAGATATGAAGCAGAGCACCAGGAGTCGGGTAAGACTGATATTCAGTTCTATGAAGCATTGCAGAAACCCATGCCAGGAGCAGACACATTGCCGGACAATCACACTGCAAAAGTTTCTGATCCTGAACCTGCAGGTATGGCAGATGTGCATGGTTCATCAGATAAAACAAACAGCCGGCAGAGGCCAGACAGGGCAATTACTCTGAAGGTCGGTCAGAAAAGTCTGACCAAAGCCAGATATGATGCCCTGGCAAAAAAGAGAGCAGGCAGGCCCATTGCTGCATCCAGACCGGACAGACCTGAACCGGCTCCAGTAATAAAGCAGCCCCGAAACAAACCTGAACAGAAAATAAAGGGCGGCTATACAATTCAGATTGCAGCTTACAAGGATGTTCAGCGGGCCATGGGTAAGATATCTTCGCTTAAGGCAAAGGGTTATAAAGGTTATAAAACAAAGGGTGAAGTGCAGGATCAGATATGGCACAGGGTAAGGATTGGCCATTTTTCCAATACAGAAGTTGCACGTATTTATTTACGTAAGCTTAAAAAAGATGGTATTAATGGGATTATAATCAAGCAGGATTAACAATATTTATTATGGTAAATAAAGAGGGGTAAAAATGAAGATTTCAAAGCAGGATGTTGAAAATATAGCCCATCTTGCGAGGCTGAAAATTGATGACTTTCTTGTTGAAAAATATGCAGAGCAGATAAGTGACATATTAAAATATATTGACCAGTTGAAAAATGTGGATATTACAGGTGCAGACCTTGTATCTGATGCATCGTTTAATACAAATGTTTTAAGATCTGATGAATCTGTAAAACCGGGCGGGCCAGATGTGACCCTGGCAAATGCACCGGACAGGATTGATGACTTTTTTCAGGTGCCAAACACCATTAAGCCAAATTAATAAAGAGAACCCAGGCAAAGGATTTAGAATAATGGATATCCAGAAACTTACCATACATGAGTTGGGAAAACTTCTCAGAAGCTCTGAAATAACTTCACAGGAGATCACAGAACTCTATTTTAAGAGGATTGAAAAATATGATAAAGATATTGGCGCTTATATAACCATTGACAAAGAGTATGCCATGGGGCAGGCCAGGAAGGCAGATCAGATGATTGCCAGGGGCAATGGTATTTCACCTCTTACAGGCATACCCATTGCTGTAAAGGACCTTCTCTGCACAAAAGGTGTAAAAACAACATGCGGATCCAGGATACTTGAAAATTTTATACCTGAATATGATGCCACCATTATCTCTGTGTTAAAAGAGCAGGGCGCTGTTATAATTGGTAAGACCAACCTTGATGAATTTGCCATGGGCTCTTCCACTGAAAATTCATTTTTTCATATAACTAAGAATCCCTGGAATAAAGAGTATGTGCCAGGAGGATCCAGCGGAGGGTCTGCAGCTGCAGTTGCAGCAGGATTCTGTGCAGGGGCATTGGGAACAGATACAGGCGGTTCAATCCGTCAGCCAGCATCCCATTGCGGTATAGTAGGGTTAAAACCTACCTATGGCAGGGTTTCAAGATTCGGCCTTGTATCATATGCATCATCCCTTGATCAGATAGGGCCGATAACAAAGGATGTAAAGGATGCTGCCATATTATTGAGTTCTATTTCAGGCAGGGATATAAAGGATTCAACTTCCATTGATGAAAAAGTCCCTGATTATATGTCTGTTTTTGATCAATTTGAGAAAAACGGTTTAAAGGGCATGAAGGCAGGTATACCCAAAGAGTATTTATCCCTTGAAGGCATTGACCCTGATGTTGAAAAGATTTTTTACCAGGCAGAAAAACGTCTTAAAGACCTTGGTGTTAAAGTTGTTGAAGTATCCCTTCCCCATACGCAGTACGTTGTTGCAGCCTATTATATCATAGCCCCGTGTGAAGCAAGCTCTAACCTTGCACGGTTTGACGGAGTGAGGTTTGGCCACAGGAGCAGAACATCCAGTGAACTTCTTGATATGTATAAAAATACAAAATATGAAGGTTTTGGTGAAGAAGTAAAAAGAAGGATAATAATTGGTACCTATGCACTTTCAGCAGGATATTATGATGCATATTATGCAAGGGCATCCAGAGTAAGATCATTAATAATGGAAGATTTTACAAAGGCATTTAAGGATGTTGATATAATTATTTCACCGGTTGCACCCACCCCTGCTTTTAAAATAGGTGAGAATACAGACGATCCCCTTTCAATGTATTTGTCTGATATTTTTACCCTTTCTGCTAATATGGCAAGTGTTCCTGGAATTTCTGTTCCAGCTGGTTTTTCTCCTGAAGGGCTGCCTGTGGGATTGCAGATCATGGCATCCAGGTTTGATGAAACAAGTTTGTTAAAGGCAGGTTTTGCATTTGAGCAATCTTTATTATCAGATTATGGGCAGGATGGCAGGAACAGATTTTGCAAATTATAAATTAATAACTATCTTATTAATTAAGTAAATAATATTAAGGAGGCACAAGGGTATGGCAACCATTAATTCGGGCAGCCAGAGCGTGAAAAAGGCCATTGCATGGATTTCAGAGAAGAGAAAAGAGCATCCTGAAAAAGATGTGGCATTGATTGCTGAGGATGCCAATTTCCGTTTTGATCTGAGTCCAAAGGACTCAGAGTTTATTTTAAGATTTGTAAAAGACCCTGAAAAATAAAATTTTCATAAATGACAGGCCATGGTGGGAAAATGTCAGATATCAGAATTCTTTCCGAAGCGCTTTCAAATAAAATTGCAGCAGGAGAAGTCGTTGCAAGGCCTTCTTCTGTTGTAAAGGAGCTCATTGAAAATGCTATTGATGCAAGGTCTTCCCTCATTACCGTTGAAGTTGAAAGTGGCGGGCAGAGTCTCATAAGGGTTTCAGACGATGGAACCGGAATGACAAAGGATAATGCCTTGTTATCCATTGAAAGGTTTGCAACAAGCAAGCTTCAGGATGCAAAAGACCTTTTTTCCATCTCCACAATGGGGTTCAGGGGAGAGGCACTTCCTTCCATTGCTGCGGTTTCAAAATTTACCCTTATAACAAGGGCCAAGGATGAGGACAGCGGAACCAATATCATAATATCAGGCGGGAAAGTTCTCAGCGTGACTGAAACAGGCGCTCCCATAGGTACAATGGTGCAGGTAAAGGATCTTTTTTTTAATACACCTGCAAGGAAAAAATTTCTGAAAAGCAATGCAACAGAGATGAGCCATATTGCAGATATTTTTTCTTCCATTGCCCTGGGAAATAAATATGTTGGATTCAGGCTTTTCAGCAGTGGAAAATTAATAAGAAGTTTTGCATCGTCGGATTCATTAAATGAACGTGCAGTAAAAGTTCTGGGAAAGGATTTGTCAGCACATCTTCTGGAGATCAACCTTCAGGAGGATAATATCAATGTTTCAGGATTTATTTCAACTCCGGAAATCACAAGAAGCAGTTCAAGAATGATAAGAATCTTTGTGAACAACCGTCCTGTGCATGACAGAGCAATTGCTTCTGCTCTGTTTAACGGGTACAGGGGAAACCTTATGAAATCGCGTTTTCCCCTGGCAGTGCTCTATATATCCCTTCCCTATGACAAGGTTGATATCAATGTTCATCCTGCAAAAAACGAGGTACGTTTTTTTGAGGTCGAAAAAGTTTGTAATGTTGTAACCCTGGCAGTGAAAAATACACTTGATAAAGTCCGTGAGGCTTTTTATAGTGTAAAGGAACCTGTCAAGGCATCAAAGCCTGTTGAATTTAAAAAGCCTGTTGAACCTGAGACGTCTGTTAAGGCTGTTCAGGAATCATTGTTTCAATATTCCGGGAAAAGTAATAAAATGCCCGGAAACATAAAACTGAAAAACAAACAGGCAGTTCCGGTCAATCAGGTTGTTTCGGAAAAAGGGCAGACAATCTCCCAGGATGAAATAATTCTTGAACTACCCATTGAAAATGTTGATACAGCTCCTGGTGCAGTAAAAAAAGAGCCTGAGGTACAGCCGCCCCATGAAAAAAAGTACTTTATTAAAGGGCAGGTAATGTCAACCTATATTATTGCCGAGACATCCAGTGGAATGATTCTGGTGGATCAGCATGCAGCCCACGAAAGAATAGTGTATGAAAAATTAAAACTTGCCAATGAAAAGTCAGTTGTAGAGTCCCAGACCCTTTTAATGCCGGAAACACTGGAACTTGGCTTCAGGGAAGCCCAGCTGCTTGGCGTGATTGCCGAGGCATTAAAGGATTATGGCTTTGATATTGAGCCCTTTGGCGGTACTACATTTATCATAAAATCTGTGCCTGCAATCATTGATAAAAAGGAGACAGCACCTTTTATACTTGAGATGATCGATAATCTTGTGGATAAAAAAACCAATGCCATAAAAAATCAATGGCTTGATGATACCTTAATGCTCATGGCCTGTCACAGTGCAATACGGGCAAACCACAATATGAATATTAAGGAGATGGAACAGCTCCTGCTTGACCTTGAAAAATGCAGTAATCCGCTCCACTGTCCCCATGGACGTCCAACCATGATAAAATGGAGCAAAAAGGATGTTCAAAGGATGTTTAAAAGAATAGTTTAAAAGGAATTTTTAATGTATTCGGGGTTTAAAAAGATTTACCAGATATATTTCCAGAGTCTCCAACCGACTTTCTCTTCTTTGTAATCTGATTCATTCTGGGGGGGTACCATTTTTTCAGGATCCATTCTCTGCTGCTGCTGCCTTTGTCTGGCATAACTCTTTTCTTCCTTGAACTCCTCATATTGTTCTGTCATTCTATCAAATACTGTTTTATTTATTTTTGCAGCAAGCAGGCTTATTTCAGGGATTATTCTATCTGTTTTATCCACCTGGCTGAAAAACGGTTTTACGGTTTTGTCTCTGATATCATATATATTGGCATCAATACTGAAAGCATCTGCAAATTCGGTTATACTGCCCATGAGTACATAGTCGGATCTGGTTTCTTCAGCAATGGATGATATAAGTTTATCCTTTGGAAGTTTATTATTTTTTTTCAAAAGATCAACAATTGTCCGTTTGTCAACAATTGTGGTATGTTCAGGCCATGTAAGCCTTGAACAGAGCATTTGTTCAATGCCGTGCTGTATGTGGGTTATATCCTTGCTGGAGTGAATTTCAAAGGGTAGAATCACAATCTTCTTAATACCGTTTGCAAGGGCTGTATTAAAATGTGCCAGGGGGAAAATAAAACAGATTGATAATATTATTATCTTTGTCAGTTGCTGAGTTTGTCGAATAACCAGGCATTTAGCTGTTAACATTTTTAATTATCGTCCTTAAGTTTTGTTTTAATAATCCGGGTTATAATCTTTGGATCGGCCTTGCCCCTGGTCTCTCTCATAACCTGGCCCATGAAAAAACTGAAAAGTTTTGTCTTTCCGTTTTTATATGCTTCAACCTCTTTTGGGCTTTTATCCATGATCATGTCCACTATTCCACCAAGTTCAGAATGGTCAGATACCTGTTCAAGGTTTTTCTCTTTCATTATTGTGCCGGAGCTTTTTCCAGTCTCTGCCATCTCTTCAAAAATGGTCTTGGCAGCCTTTATATTTATTTTATTATTTTCCAGAAGTTTTAAAAGTTCTGCAAGCATGTCTGCTGAAACAGGGGAATCATTGATGTTCAATCCTTTTGTATTCAGCATACCAAGCACAGTAGTCATTATCCAGTTGCTTGCCTGTTTTTTGTCCTTAAGTTCTTTTATGGTTCCTTCGAAAAAATCTGCAAGCTCCTTTGAGCTTGTCAGCACCCGGGCATCATATTCAGGAATATTGAACTCAGCTGTAAACCTTGCCATTCTATCTGCAGGCAGCTCAGGAAGTGTTTTTCTTATATTTTCTATCAACTCTTTGTCAACAATTAAAGGGACAAGGTCAGGGTCGGGAAAATATCTGTAATCATGGGCATTCTCTTTCCCACGCATGCTGTTTGTCCGGTTTTTAACAGGATCCCACAACCGTGTCTCCTGGATAACTTCTCCCCTGTCTTCAAGTATGTATGTCTGGCGTTCAATTTCATAATTGATCGCTTTTTCCACATGTTTAAATGAGTTTAAGTTTTTAATTTCCGTGCGTATCCCAAACTCTTTTTCCCCTTTCATGCGCAGGGAAATATTGGCATCACATCTGAATTGACCCTTTTCCATATTAGCATCACAGGCATCAATATATTTTAAAATCTGGTGGAGTTTTTTCAAGTATTGAACTGCCTCTTCTGCCGATCTTATCTCAGGTTCACTCACAATTTCAACCAGGGGTATCCCTGTTCTGTTCAGGTCAACAAGGCTTTTACTTCTTGCAGGGTCATGGGTAAGCTTGCCTGCATCTTCTTCCATGTGGATCCTTGTGATGCCGATCCTTTTTTGATCAATATCAAGGAAACCGTGTTCTGCAATGGGATGTGCGTATTGGGAAATCTGGTATCCCTTGGGAAGATCAGGGTAAAAATAGTTTTTTCTGTCAAATCTGCTCTTTTCTGCAATCCTGCAATTTGTTGCAAGGGCGGTTTTTATGGCAAGAAAGACCGCCTCTTTATTCAGAACCGGCAGTACCCCGGGCATGCCGGTGCAGACCGGGCAGGTATTGGCATTGGGTGATTTGCCAAACTCTGTGGGACAGCCGCAGAATATTTTAGTTTTAGTTTTAAGCTGGGCGTGTACTTCAAGGCCAATAACCGATTCAAACATTTATATCACATACCTTTGAAATTATTATTTAATTCATATAAAATAAGTTTCTATTTATAACCCTGATTAAATTATTTGGCAATAATATTTTTTAGTTGAAATCATATCAATATAAATATAAGTAATTGTTGCACTGGAAAATATAATCCGGTTAATGGTTAATTATAAATTCAAAGGCAGAAAACAGATGAGCTTTTTTCTTTGTGTGATTGGAATGGTAATGGTTGTGGAAGGAGTCCCATATTTTACTGCACCTTCAGGAATGAAAAATTTGATAAGTATGCTTCTTACCCTTGATGATAAAATTTTAAGGGGATTTGGAGGTTTTCTTATGATTTCAGGTGTAATTATTGTTTATATGGGGAAGTATTTCAGTTAATGTATTCTCTGAAAAATTATGGTTTTGATCTGCCCGAAGAGAGGATTGCCCAGAACCCGGTTAAGAACAGGGATGGTTCCCGGCTTTTATTATTAAAAAAAGATGCCGGCACCACTGCCCATTTTTATTTTAAGGACCTGCTGGATCTTTTAGACAGGGGTGATCTGCTGGTTGTGAATAATACCAGAGTCATCCCTGCAAGGCTTAAGGGCAGAAAAAGCACTGGCGGTAAAGTCGAAATACTGATCATTGATTACATTAAGGGTATTGAGAATATAATTAAAAATTCAGATCAAGGGCCATACTTAGAGTGTGACTGCCTGGTAAAGGCTTCCAGAAGCCCCGGGCCGGGTGTTAAAATGTTTTTTGACCACGGGCTTGAAGCTTCTGTCATAGACAATAAAGGCAGTGTATGCACCTTGAGGTTTAAGGGCTTTAATAATTTTCTCAAGAGCATCAACCAGATAGGGGATATCCCTTTGCCCCCCTATATTAAAAGGGACCATGGCAGGGCTTTGGAAATTGACAGGACAAATTACCAGACTGTTTATGCAGAGGAAGAAGGAGCTGTTGCTGCTCCCACAGCAGGGCTTCATTTTACTGAATCTCTGTTGGAAAATCTTGTTAAGAAAGGAGTTGAGACAGTAAACATCACACTCCATGTCGGGTATGGCACATTTGTCCCTGTACGGGTTAAGGATATACGGGATCATAAAATTCATTCTGAATATTTTAAAGTTTCCAGGGAAGCTTCCGAGAGTATTAACAGGGCAAAGAATGAAGGCAGGAGAGTTATAGCTGTGGGTACCACAAGTGTACGCACCCTGGAATACCTTGCAGCAGAGGATGGCAGAGTAACCCCCGGCAGTGGTATGTGTGATATATTTATCTATCCCGGTCATACTTTTAAATGTGTGGATGCCATGATAACTAATTTTCATCTGCCTGAGTCAACACTGGTCATGCTGGTTTCAGCCTTTGCCGGCCGTAAAAATATTCTCAGGGCCTATGAAATTGCAATCAGGGAAAAATACAGGTTCTTCAGCTATGGTGATGCCATGTTGATAGAATGAAAAAACAGGATAAAAGACAATGTTTGAATTTGAAATAACTGGTACAAGCAGTGAGACAAGGGCCAGGACAGGAAAAATAAAAACGTCCAGGGGTGTGATTGAAACTCCTATTTTCATGCCCGTGGGTACACTTGGTTCTGTCAAGTCCCTGATTGTTGAAGAACTTGAGCAATGTTCTGCCCGGATCATTCTCGGGAACACATATCATCTGTATTTAAGACCGGGAATTGATGTTATTGATCATATGGGCGGGCTCCATAATTTTATCAACTGGGAAAAACCCATACTGACCGACAGCGGCGGATATCAGTTTTTTTCCCTGGCAAAACTTGCAGAATTCAGTGATAAAGGTGTATCATTTCAATCCCATATTGATGGATCAAGACATTTTTTTTCACCTGAAAAAGCAGTTGAAATACAGATGATACTGGGTTCTGATATTATGATGTGCCTGGACTTTTGTATTGGTTATCCTGCCAGTGAAAAAGATACAATGGATGCCCTGGAAAAGACGACACACTGGGCCCAAAGGAGCCATGATTACTGGCAGAAACAGAAACAAAACAGTAATGGAAAAGTAAATGCCCTTTTTGCAATTATCCAGGGTGGAATGTATGAAAACTTACGTTCACTTTCAGCAGCCCGGATTACAGAACTTGATTTTCCGGGATTTGCAATAGGGGGACTTAGTGTGGGGGAACCCAAGGAGCTCATGTATGGCATGGCAGATTATACACTGCCCCTTCTGGAGGAGAACAAGCCTAAATATATAATGGGTGTAGGCACCCCCGAGGATCTGGTCGAACTTTCCGGCATGGGAGCAGACATGTTTGATTGTGTCATGCCGTCGCGCAATGCAAGAAATGGCCAGCTGTTCACCTCAAGGGGCAATATTAATATACCCAATGCAAAGTACAGGTTTGATGCAAACCCTGTTGATGATACCTGTTCGTGCTATACATGCAGGAACTACTCAAGGGCATATCTAAGACATCTATATAAATCCAAGGAACTTCTTGCATATAGACTCAATACAATACATAATATCCATTATTACCTGGACCTTATGAAAAAGATCAGGCAGGCAATTGATAATGACTCGTTTTTGTCATTTAAAAGGGAGTTCTATGGAGAACGCGGAAGGGATAAATTTTAAGCTTATACAGGGAAGATTTTATTATGCATGAGATGGGCATTGCAGAACAGATAGTTGAAATAGCACTTAAATCCATACCCGGTGATATTGCAGATCCAAAGGTTGAAAGGATGAATCTCAGGATCGGACAGTTTGCTTCAGTTGTGGAAGACAGTCTCAGGTTCTGCTTTGGGATAATTGTAAAGGATACACCACTTTCTGAAACAGAACTTGTTATTGAGACTGTTCCGGTTCTGGTGCATTGTAATAAATGCGGATTTGAATGGGAAGTTGACAATCCCATTTTTAAATGTCCTGAATGCAGGGGCACAGACCTTGAAATGCTTTCGGGAAGGGAGATCGATATAGACTCTATTGAACTTGCCGATTAGTTGATTATTTATTAAAACAAATCTTAAGGACAGAAAAAATGGAAATCAATATTCAAAAAAGAGTTCTTGAAGCCAATGAAAATGAGTCGGAAAGACTCAAGAAGTTTTTTAAGGATAAGAATGTTTTTGTACTCAATGTAATGAGTTCACCTGGTTCCGGTAAAACCGAAACCCTGGTTAAGACATTAAACAGAATAATGCCTGAAATCCGCACAGCTGTTATTGTGGGGGATATCTGTACAACCAATGATGCTGTACGCCTGGAATCCACAGGTGCCGAGGTTACCCAGATAAATACTGATAAATTCGGCGGTGACTGTCACCTTGCAGCCCATCTCATTGAATCAACTGCAAAACAGTTCAACCTTGATAATATTGACCTTCTTATTGTTGAAAATATTGGCAATCTTGTATGCCCTGCCGAATTTGATATTGGCGAAGATGCAAGAACAGTTGTGTTGAGTGTAACCGAAGGTGAAGATAAACCGCTGAAGTACCCGTTAATGTTCAGGCTCGCCCAGAGTGCCATTCTGAACAAAATTGATCTTCTTCCCTATCTTGACTTTGATGTGGATGAAGCAGAAAACAATATTAAGGAGATAAGCCCGGACATCCCGGTTTTCAGAATATCTGCAACTAAGGAGCAGGGGCTTGATCCATGGATAGACTGGCTGAAAAACAGAGTAATGGCAAAGACTAAATAATTATTCCAGGCTGTCAGGATTTTATTTATATGGGGAAGAGAAAAGCATGCTTTAAAGGCTCTTGGTATCCGGAAAGCAGGAATGAGTGTGAATCCTTTATCAATGAGTGTTTAAAGGGGGAAAACAGGGTTATTAAGGGCGATTTTACAGGCTCTGTTGTTCCCCATGCAGGCTGGTATTATTCAGGTTCCATTGCCTGCAGGACAATTGCCTCCCTTGCCGGTTCATATGACCTGGGTAAAGGCGCAGATTGTGTTGTGGTTTTCGGACTTCACATGGGAAGGGACGGATCTGTGGTATTCATGGAATCAGGATCCGTGGAAACACCTCTGGGTGATATTGATATACATGGAGAACTTGGACAAAAAGCAGCAGCTGCTGCTGAAAAAGAAGGCGTAAGGATTTCTGGCCATTCATGTCATTCCTTTCCGGAAGAGAACACAATTGAACTGCAGCTGCCTTTTATCAAATATTTTTTCAAAAACTGTCCCATCCTTCCCATGGGTGTACCCTTGAACCAGGATGCTGTCAAGACAGGCCGGGCTGTTTTCCATGGTGCAAAAAGCCTTGGCCTTGACATTGCAGTGATAGGTTCAACCGATCTTACCCATTATGGCCATACCTTTGGATTTACTCCTGCAGGAAATGGAAGGGCAGGCTATGAATGGGTGAAAAATAAAAATGATGCAAGTGCTGTAAAAGCTCTGATTTCAATGGACTGTGATGCCATCCTGGAAAACGGCATGCTTAAGCATAATATGTGCTGTGCCGGAGCCGCAGCTGCGGCAGCAGAGCTGTCCAGGCTGTCAGGGGCAGTTAAAGGTATTGAAGTTGAGTATGCTTCAAGTTATGACAAGTCACCGGGAGAGAGCTTTGTGGGTTATGCAGGAGTATTGTTTTCCCTTTGAGTCATACTTTAACAGTATTGTTAATTATTATCAGGGGGTGTGTCTGTGATACGTGATAACGATACCCGTGTCACCAAGGGACGTAACCCTGCTTTTTTTGCTTCAAGGTAGACAAATTCAGCATTTTTCTTTTTGATGCAGTAGTCCACAGAGAAAACAGGTATACTGCGTTTTAAATATTTTTTATATTGAATCAGGCGGTTTCTGGTTGACCACTGTCCCTCATACCTGCTTCTCTGATCACCTGCGCTGCTGTCATCCCATTGTGCATCACCCTGCCCATGGAACCATGTATCTTCCACAGCCAGTGCATCAATTGCCTTTGCATACCGGTCAGGAGCTGCATCAATCAAAAACGGTGCATTCTGGGGAACAATGAGGAAATCTTTAGTTATCTTTTTTCCAATGGCGCCAATTTTTTCAATGAAATCTATCATGGCAGACTCTGGATTTATATTGGCTTTAAGGGCAGCCTTATGCACCTTATCATCATCATAGGCTTCCACCCAGTCAAGGTAAACACCGTCAAAACCAGCCTTTGCAAGTTTTTCAATAATACCGTCATGGCCAAGCCAGATGTGCTGCCATCTTTTATCCCAGTATGCCACAGGATAACACCCTTCCCATCCATCAGGGTCAGGTCTGATCAGAAAATCAGGCCTGCCGGCTCTCCATCTCCCCGGTGCTTTCCAGTTTTCTTTCCAGTATGTCCGCCACTCCTCGGCCTGACCAATGTCAATATATGCAAGGACAAGGCGCCTTGTGCCATTGATCTTTTTTTTAAGTTTTTTAACCATTGCCCTGTAATTAAAAGATGGCAGATCTTTATGGTTAAGGCTGGGTTCCACCACCAGCAGCGGATAATCAGTGTCTGCAAGATCAGCTATGCTTTTTTTTGTCTCAAGATCCTGGATCTGATACATCCATGTCCTGGCTTT